>Ga0182741_1000161_pt1 | contig 105636 bp, 106 predicted proteins | sample eDN5th37CBELigOP_FD_128874 | JGI IMG/M metagenome (GOLD analysis project Ga0182741, IMG submission 128874) | Enriched Organic Plus compost microbial communities from Emeryville, California, USA - eDNA 5th pass 37_C BE-Lig OP (version 2) (version 2) ...
CGCCAAACTTCGCCGCCATCACCGTCGTCAACGCCGCCGTCAACGTCGTCTTCCCATGGTCCACGTGACCAATCGTCCCTACGTTCACGTGCGGCTTCGTACGCTCAAATTTCGACTTCGACATCGGAACGCTCCTGATCAGCCTTTCGCCGGTGCCCGCCGATGGGACGGGAGCTTCACAAGCGCCATATATAAATTAATGAGTGATCCAAACCCGGATGCCCGATCAACCCTGCTGCCCGAGCGCCGGAACATCGCGCGAGCCATGGAGCCCACAACCGGATTTGAACCGGTGACCTCTTCCTTACCAAGGAAGTGCTCTACCGCCTGAGCTATGTGGGCGAGAAGCGTCGCGAGAGACCCCTGCCGCTACTCCGTCGTCACCATGCCCGTTCTTTTCTGGAGCGGGTGATGGGAATCGAACCCACATCATCAGCTTGGAAGGCTGAGGTTCTGCCATTGAACTACACCCGCCTTCTCGCCGCCTCGCGCCGGCGGCGACGGCCGGCACTGGTCCCGCCTCACATGGTGGAGGGGGTAGGATTCGAACCTACGAAGGCGTAAGCCAGCAGATTTACAGTCTGCCCCCGTTGGCCGCTTGGGTACCCCTCCGCGGACGTAAGCGGCGTATTTTCTGGTCTCGCACGGGGAGTGTCAACCGGCGATCGAGGCTCGCCGCCTCGCGTTGCACGAGCAAACCCCGCACTCGCCGTGGCCGTAAAGAATACCGCGCCGCGCGCGGCGTCGCCAACAGTTTGCACGCGAGCCCTGTGCGCGAACGCGAACTCGCCGGTGGACGCTCCCTCGCGCGAATGCGCTGACATAAGCTCGTCACGCGCAGGCCGCCGCTCCGCCCGATGTCCGCGTCGCGCGAGAGCTCTGCGGCGGAGACGCTCGCACGGCGTTGCGTCCCGGCCGCGGCACGAATGGCCGCGCGACGCAAGTCTTGATTTCCGCTTGTCGCGGCGCATGCTTGATCGTGCCGACCGGCACCCAGTCTGCGCCGATCGGGAATCGTTCTGAGGCGTTGGGATGGAACGTCGTCTACTGCCGAGAAGCAGAGTTTCGACCACGGTCTACCTGTCGGTGCCGGGTGGGCGCTTGCACCGGTGTCGGGCGAGAAATCTTTCGGCCATGGGGGTGTTTCTCGAGATCAAGTCGCTCGGCCTCCCGGCGGGCACCGTGGTCAACCTCGTCTTCGCCGTGAGGATCAACGGCATCGTTCGCCTGCACCGCCGGCGGGCGGTCGTCGCGCACGTCAACGAGCACGGCGCCGGGCTCATGATGCAGGCGCGCTCGCGGATCCGGCCGAGCGCCTGAACGGTCCGCAAGCGCCGCCCGCCGGGCGGCGCCACGACCGCGTCCCTTGGGCTCAAGATCCTCCCGCAGCGGCCGATAACGTCGGCTACGTCTGAACAGGAGGAGGGGCCTTCCATGGCGTCGAGCGCGCATTCGGTAGCTTTCGGATTCGTCGAGCAGCTGGCACGGGATCTCAAGGACGACCGCCTGGAGCTGCCCGCGTTCCCGGACGCGGTCCTGCGCATTCAGCACGCCCTCCAGTCTCCGGACACCGGCGTCAACGACATCGTCACGATCGTGCAATCCGATGCCGCGCTCGCCGCGCGCATCCTGAAAACAGCGAATTCTGCGGCCATACGCCGCAGCGACAAGGAGATCACGGATCTCCGCACGGCGGTGGCGAGAATGGGGCTCAGCCTCGTGCGGACGACCGCGATCGCGTTCGCGATGCGTCAGCTCAAGGTGAAGGACACGTATTCGCCGGCCGGCCGGGTCGAGATCGAGGGCATCTGGCATGACAGCATCAAGATCGCCGCCGTCTGCGCCGTGCTCGCGAAACATTACACGCGCTTGAGCGGGGACCAGGCGCTGCTCGCGGGTCTCCTTCACGTCCTCGGCCGCCTCTACGTCGTGATGCGGGCCGAGGAGCACGTGAAGGCAAAGCCCTTCGAGCGGATCGACGTCCGCGAGATCGCGGCCGGGTGGCACGCGGCGATCTGCACGGCGATCGTCACGAGCTGGGGACTGCCCGAAGCGCTCCAGCATGCCGTCGAGAAGCAGGACGAGATCGACCTCGAGCTCGAAGGCGACGTCACGCTGACGGACGTGCTGATCGCGGCGAAGGCCCTCGCCTCGGCGTCCGACCCGGCCGAGCTCGCCGGCAAATGCCCGGCGATCGCGCGGCTCTCGGCCTGCAGGGGCGGCAACGCGCTCAAGGCGCTCCAGATCCATCAGGACGAGATCGACGCGTTGCGGACGTCGCTCGCGGAGTGACGCCCGTGCGCTCGAGCGATCGAGCAAGCGCGAGGCCAATGCGGCGTTACGACGAGCTGGGCCTCGCCTGGCCTCGCTCCGGACGCGCCGCGTGACGCGTCGACCGACGCGCCGTCGGACGCTCCAAGAGGATCACGCGTACTCGTCGACGACGCCGCCCCGACGCCGACGCTCGGGCGGCTTGCGGCGCGCATCGCCCTTCGGCTCGGCCGGCGTCGTACGGCTCCCGACGTCGCCGGCCGGGTCGGGCGTAGGCCTCACGTTCGGCACGCGCGACACGGGCGGGACTTTCGCGTTGTCGCCGACGCGGCGCATCGGTCACTCCGGCGCGACGCCGACGAGCGCCTCCGGCTCGACGAGGACCGCGATCTGCGAGCCGACGGTCCACGTGCCGCGGACCCTGAGCCTCGCGTCGCCCGGGGCATTCGTCGGTCCCGGGTCCTCGAGCGCCGCCGGATCGACGCAAATGATGTCGTCGACCGCGTCGACGAGCGCGCCGATCCATTCGCCATCCTGATCGAGCACGAGCACGCGCGCACGCGGCCCGTGCGGCGTTCCGGCGAGCCCGAGCATCGCGCGGCTGTTCATCACGGTGACGACGTTACCGCGCAGGTTGATCACGCCGACGATCTCCGGTCCGGCGCCCGGCACCGAGACGACCGGGGGCGGGACGATCACCTCGCGCACGGCCGAAAGCTCGACCGCATAGAGCTCGTCGCCGACGCGGAACGAGATGCAGCGGCTGGCGACGCGGACGGTGCGCCGCTCCTCGATGCCCGCGTCGAGCTCCGCACGGGCCTCGAGCATCGCCTGCAAAAGCGGGTGCGCTTGCGTTTCCAAATCAAGCCTCCTCGACGAGATGCCGGATCGACACGACGGCGGCGCGCGGATCGTCGAGCATGCCCGCGAGCCACGGCCGAGCGCCGCCGGTCGTTCGCCAACGCACGCGGTCGGGCGAGACCGCAAGGGTCTCCCCGATCGAATCGACGGCGAGCAGGATCTCCGGGTGATCCGCGAGCGCGAGCCGCTTCGCGCGCGCAGACGCGGACCGACCGGTCGCGATGGCCGCGAGATCGATGATCCGGGCGGCGTCCGGCGCGTCGGGCGCCGGCGTCGTCTCGGCCGCGGGCAGCGCGAACACGATCCCCGCGGCCTCGACGAGCGTCAGCTCGAGCACGGCCGCGGCAGGTTCGACGTCGGGCACGGACGTTCCGGCCGGCCCGAGCAGCGCATCGACGTAGGCCTCGAGCGACGCGTCGAGCGGCGACGTCACGGCGCTCACGATCGCGCTCCCACCGCCCGCGGCTCCGCGGGGACTGGTCGCGGGCGCGCGTCGATCGCGGGCCGCGGCGCGGCTTCGATCCGCCCGAAGTCGTTCGCGCCGACCAGGTGATCGAGCAGCCGCCGATAGACGCCGACGGCCCGCCCCGCCGGGTCGTAGAGCGGCGCGGGCCGGCCCGCGCGCGCCGCGTCGCGGAGCCGCGTATCGACCGGCACCGGCTCCGGCCACAGCACGGACGCGTGCTCCGCGCGAAGCTGCTCGAGAGCGAGCAGGCTCGCGCGCGTGCGCCGGTCGTACAGCGTCGGGATCACGATCCGCGGGATCGTCCGACGCTGCGAGCGCTCGACCATGTCGAGCGTGCGGAGCATCCGCTTGAGCCCTTCGAGCGCGAGGTGCTCCGTCTGGACCGGGATCAGCACGCGATCGGCCGCGGCGAGTGCATTGATCATCAAAAGACCGAGCGTCGGCGGACAGTCGACGATCACGTCGTCGAAACGATCGCCGAGCCTCGCAATCGCCGAGCTCAGCACGCGCCCGAAGCCCTCCCGCCCCGCCGCGCGCCGCTCGAGCGCGGCGAGCGCCGGCGTCGCGCGAGCGAGCGCGAGGTTCGGCTGCACCGTTTCCTCGCACGCCGCCGCGAGCGCTGCCTCGTCGAGCGCGCCGATCGAGCCGTCGAGCTCGGCCGAGAACCACCGCATCACGCCCGCGTCGGCGCCGTCTTCCTCGGGTCCGGCGAGGTACACGCTCGCGGAGGCGTGCGGATCGAGGTCGATCAGGAGCGTCCTCCGGCCGCTCTCGGCGAGGAGGCTCGCCGCCGAGATCGCCGTCGTCGTCTTGCCGACGCCGCCCTTCTGGTTGCAGACGGCCCACGTGCTCATGTCGAGTCCCCCGTCTGCTCCTCCTTGCGGAGCGGCGCGGGCAGCCGCCACGTCTCCGGCGACTCCCGATCGATGATCCGCTCGCGGTCGGCCATCACGACGATCACGACCCGGCGATTCTCCTGTCGCCCGGACGGCGTGTCGTTGTCCGCGATCGGATGGAACTCGCCGAGGCCGACGGCGGCCATTCGCTGCGGCGCGACGCCCTGGCCCTGGAAGATGCGCACGACGCGCGCCGCGCGCGCGGCGGAGAGCTCCCAGTTCGACGGAAAGACCAGCGTGTTGATCGGCCGCTCGTCGGTATGCCCCTCGACGTGCGTACGGACGGGATTACCGGCGAGGATCGTCCCGAGCCGCTCGAGCACCGGGCGGGCTTCCGGCGACACGTCCGCGCTGCCGGACGGGAACAGCACGCTCGTGTTGATCTCGATCTCGATCCAGAAGCGGTCGCGCCTGAGCCGCACGAGATCCTGGGCGACGAGATCGCCGAGCGCCTCGACGATCGCGTTGTCGATCTCCTCGATCAGCTTCGCGGCGGCGTCGATCTCTTCCGGCGAGAAGCCTGCCCGCTGCAACGTCGCGATCTCCGGAATCCTCTCGAGCAGGTCGAGCGGAAGCTGATCCATCTCGAGGGGCACGAGCGTGCGGGGCTGGCGCGTCTGCAGCTCGTTCTCGGCCTTCGACATCTCGCCGATCTGGATCGGCTCGAGCGACTTCGGCGCGGAGCGGAACGCCGCGACCAGCGAATCCGAAAGGACGCGGTACTTGCCCTCGTTGACGGACGAGATCGCGTACATCACCACGAAGAACGCGAGCAGCAGCGTGACGAGGTCGCCGTACGGGATCGCCCAGGCCTCGTGGTTGACGTGCTCTTCGGAACGCCTGCGCCGCGCCATCGCTTCTACCTCAGATAGCCGCGGAGCTTCGCCTCGATGCTGCGGGCGTTGTCGCCGCGAGCGATGCCGAGCAGGCCGTCGATGATCAGCTCGCGCTGCACGCTGTTGCGCTGAATGACGTTCTTCAGCTTGTTGCTGATCGGCAGGAAGAGCAGGTTCGCCGACGCGATGCCGTAGATCGTCGCGACGAACGCCGTCGCGATGCCGCTGCCGAGCTTCGACGGCTCCGACAGATTGTGCATGACGGCGATCAGGCCCATCACGGCGCCGATGATGCCGAGCGTCGGCGCGTACGTGCCGAGGCTCTCGAAGACTTTCGCTCCTTGCTTGTCGAACTCCTCGCGGCTCTCGAGCTCGACCTCGAGGACGTGCCGAATCGTCTCGGGCTCCGCGCCGTCGACGAGAAGCTGCATGCCCTTGCGCAGGAAGTCGTCCGTCTCCTGCTCGACGATCGGCTCGAGCGCGAGCAGCCCGTCGCGGCGCGCGATGTGGCTCCATTCGAGCACCTTCTTCAGAAGGCGCTCGCCGTCGCCGTCGGGCGGCACGAAGATCCAGCGCAGGATGCTGAAGCCGTGCAGGAACGCCTGCATGCGCACCTGCACCAGCACGGCCCCGAACGTGCCGACGATCACGATCAGGAACGCGGCGGCGTTCCACAGGGCGGCGATGCCGCTGCCTTTCAGCACGCTGCCGCCGATCACGGCCACGATGCCGAGCACGACGCCGATGATGCTCAGGATGTCCATGCTATCTTCCGCTCTCCGCGACGCTCCGCGCCCTCGGGTGCTTCATCGGCGGCCGCATCATGCCGCCGACCTCTGCGGTGCGTAGACGGCAACGCGCGACCATGCCCCGAGCAGCGTGCCGACGTCGACGATCAGCGCGATCCTGCCGTCGCCGGTGATCGTCGCGCCGGCGAAGCCGGGCAGCGCGCGCAGCCTCGAGCCGAGCGACTTGATGACGACGTCCTCCTGGCCGAGCAGCTTGTCGACGAGCAGCACGGCGCGGCTGACGCCGGTCGACGCGACCACCGCATACTTCACCCGCCGGCCTCCCGCGGCCGGCGGACCGACCCACCGCTCGAGATCGAGCAGCGGCAGCACCTCGCCGCGCAGCGAAAGCACTTCCCTGTTGTCGAGCACGCTCGAGTCGCGCGCGTTGAAATCGACGATCTCCTCGACGACCGGCAGCGGCAGCGCGAGCACCTGATCCGAGACGACGACCATCAGCGCGGGAAGGATCGCGAGCGTCAGCGGCAGCCGAATCAGGAACTCCGTGCCGACGCCCTTCTCGGAGCGGATCTCGACCGTGCCGTTCACACGGCCGATCACGCTCTTCACGACGTCGAGGCCGACGCCGCGCCCGGAGACGTCGGTGACCTCCGAGCGCGTCGAGAATCCGGGCGAGAACAGGAGCTGCAACGCGTCGTCGTCGGAAAGCTGTAGCGCGCCGTGCGCGTCGATCAGCCCGCGCTCGACGGCCTTCTGCCGGATCACCGCGGGATCGAGCCCCGCGCCGTCGTCGCGCACGCCGACGAAGATGTGGTTCCCTTCCTGCCGGGCGGACAGCACGAGCCGGCCGCTGCGCGGCTTGCCGGCACGCTCCCGCTCTTCCGGCCGCTCGATGCCGTGATCCACCGCGTTGCGCACGAGGTGCACGAGCGGATCGGCGAGAGACTCGACCATGCCCTTGTCGAGCTCCGTGCTCTCGCCGACCGTCTCGAGCTCGACCTCCTTGCCGAGCTGGCGCGCGAGATCCCGCACGACTCGCGGGAAGCGGCCGAAGACTTTGCTCACCGGCTGCATCCGCAGCCGCATCACCGACGATTGCAGGTCCGACGTGACGAGGTCGAGGCTCGACAGCGTGCGGTTCAGGTCCTCGTCGCGAACGCGGTTACGCAGCGACGTCAGGCGGTTCCTGACGAGCACGAGCTCGCCGACGAGGTTCATCACGTCGTCGATGCGGCCGGCCTCGATGCGGAGCGAGGCCTCGGCAGGCTTCGACGAAGCGCGCGCGGCGGCCGCCGATCCGGGCTCGCTCTCCGCGCGCAGCGACGCGCGCGCGGCCAGGTTCTCCACGGCGGCGCCCCCGACGTGCGCGTGCCGTGCGGCGGCGGTATCCGCTGGTGCCGCGGGCGACGCCGAAGGCGGCGTCTCCGCCGCGTCCGCATCCACCGCCGGCGCAGCGTCCGGCGCGAGCGCTCGAACCTTGTCCATGTCGCCCGCGCGGATCGCGTCGATCAGCGCATCGAGCTCGTCCTCGACGGGCTCGGGCTCGGCGCGAGCTTCCTGCGCGGGCTCGCCGTGGGCCTCGGCGAGCATCGCCTCGAAGCTCGCGAGCACGGGGTCGTCGTCGACGGCTGCCGACGGCACGGCCGCATCCGCATCCGCGCGATGGTCCTTATCTGCCTCGCCGTTGCGCGTGTCCGCGGCGCCGCTCGGCGAATCGGTCGCGTGCTCGAGCGCCGCGAGCAGCGCGTCGGGTGCAGGCTCCGGCTCCTTGCCGTCCGCGAGCTCGCCGAACATGCGCTTGACCTCGTCGACCGAGCGGAGCACGAGATCGATGTCCTCCGCGCCGAGCGGCCGCGCGTCCGAGCGCGCGAGATTCAGCAGGTCCTCGGCCCGATGACAGACGTCGACGAGCGCCGTCAGCCCGAGGAATCCGGACCCGCCCTTGATCGTGTGGAACGCGCGGAAGACGCCGTTCAGCACGTCCCGATCGTTCGGCGACGATTCGAGACCGAGCAGGTCCGCGTCGAGCGACTCGATGAGCTCGCTCGCCTCGGCGAGAAAATCCTTGAGCAGCTCGTCGTCCATAACTCCTCTCATGCCCGCGGGCCTCCGCCCGCTCCGCTCGGTATCGGCCGCCGGCGCTATACGCCGAGCTCCGAAAGGAGCGCGTCGACGTCCTCCTGCCCGGCGACGACGTCCGCGTCGCGCCTGGGTAACGCCGGGCCCTCGCCGGCATTCGAGGCCCGGCGGTGCGGGACACTCGTACCGCTTGCGCTCCTGCGTCCTTGTGCCTTCGCGATCACGGCTTCGAGATCGGCGACGAGACCCGCGACCCGGCGAATGATCTGACCGGTGATGTCCTGGAAGCTCTGCGCCATCATCACGTCCGACAGCCGGCGCCGGAGCTCCATCGCGCTCGCGGCGACGCCGTCGAGCAGCGCGCCGAGCGCCTTGCCGCGCGCGCTGCGCGGCAACGCGTGCTCCGCGCGGAAGCGTTCCACGGCCTCCGCGATCCCGTCCGCGAGCGGCATCGACGCCTCGACCGCGGAAAGCGTCGAATGCGCCGCCTCCTCAGTCAGCGCGATGACCTGGTTCAGGCGGACGTGCGTGTCGGGCAGCTCTCGATGCGCGATGCGTGCAAGCTCCGCCACCGCGTCGAAATTGCACAGCGTCTCGCGCAGCTCCCCGGCGATGCGCTCCAGCTGCTCGTGCAAGTGCAGGCACTGACGACGCGCTATCGCGTTCGCCGCCTCGTGCTCCGCCTGCTCGTCGCCGGCTTCGATCGCCCGAACCAGCCGACGCGCCCACGAGAGCCTTTCATCCCGGTCCATTGCCGTCCCTTTCGTGTCTCGCCGCTCAAGCGCTCGCGAAAATCTTCTCGATCTTCTGCTGCAGCGTCGCCGCCGTGAACGGCTTCACGATGTAGCCGTTGATGCCGGCCTGCGCGGCCTGAATGATCTGATCGCGCTTCGCCTCGGCCGTGACCATCAGCACGGGAATGTGCTTCAGCTTCTCGTCGCTGCGCACCGCGTTCAGGAGCTCGATGCCCGGCATCCCAGGCATGTTCCAGTCCGTGATCAGGAAATCGACGCCGCCTGCCTTCAGTATCGGCAGAGCCGTCGAGCCGTCGTCGGCCTCGAGCGTGTTCGTGAAGCCGATCTCGCGAAGCAAGTTGCGGATGATCCGCCGCATCGTCGAGAAGTCGTCCACGACCAGCACCTTCATGGACTTGTCGATATTCATCTTCCCCGCCTCTCGTCACGCCAATCGCCAAGCCGTGCGCGCAGCCGCGCCAAGGCCTGACCGTGGATCTGACATACCCGCGACTCGGTGACCCCGAGCACCTCGCCGATCTCCTTCAGGTTCAGCTCCTCGTCGTAGTAGAGCGAAAGCACGAGCTTCTCCCGCTCCGGCAACTCGTCGATCGCGGCCGCGACCGCGCTCGTGAAGCTCTCGTCGGCGCAAGCCGCGGCCGGATCCACCGACTCGCCGGGCAGCAGGTCCTCGTAGTCCGTGTCCGTCTCGAACATCGCCTCGAGGCTGAGCACGCGAGCCTCGGTGACCTTGCGGAGCATCCCGTGATACGTCTCGAGATCGACGCCGAGCTCGCGCGCGACGTCCTTCGCGGACGCCTCGCGACCCGTCCTGCTCTCGACGGCGCGCACCGCCTCGCTAACCTCGCGCGCGGTCCGATGCGCGGAGCGAGGTCCCCAGTCCTGGCGCCGTACCTCGTCGAGGATCGCGCCTCGTATGCGAATACCCGCGTAAGTCTCAAAGCTTGCACCGTGCCTGCTGTCGTACTGTCGCCCGGCCTCGAGCAGCCCGATCACGCCGGCCTGGATCAAGTCCTCGACCTGCACGGACGCCGGCAATCGCCCCAGCATGTGAAAGGCGATGCGCCGGACCAGGTCCATGTAACGCTCGATCAGGAGCTGGCCCTGCTGTGCCGCTTCACTCGCGTACATGGCTCACGCGTCCGTCCGCGCGCCGAGCGCCCTGCCGCCCGCCACCCGACGCTCGAGGAAGAACGCCGGCCGGCCCGAGACGTCCCCGGACGCCTCTCCGTTATCGGCGCGACGGGCCAATTCCTTGAATGCCTGGCCGGCCGGGCTCCCCGGGTAGGCCTCGACGACCGCCTTCTGACGGCGCACGGCGCGCTTGACGGCCTCGTCGGCCGGCACCATGCCGAAATAGCCGAGACGCACGTCGAGAAACCGGTCACACGCCCGAAGCAGCGTGCGGAACAGCGTCTCCCCGTGCGCGGCGTTGCGCACGTTGTTGCAGAGCACGCGAAACTCGCGCACGCCGCGCTCCCGGGACAGGACCTTGATCAGCGCGTACGCGTCGGTCAGCGAGCTCGGCTCGTCGCAAACGACGACGAGGACCTCGTCCGCCGCTTGACAGAACGTGGAGACGCCGCGGCCGATGCCGCTCGCCGTATCGATGATCATCACGTCGATGTCGTACGGCAGCGTCGCGAACGCGCTGACGAGCCCGCCGTACTGACGCTCCTCGAGATCGGCGAGCGCGGCGACGCCGGACGCGGCCGGAACGATCCTCACGCCCGCCGGGCCGTCGAGCAGCACGTCCTCGAGGTCGAGCGTGCCGTCGAGGACCTGCGCGAGATTCGCGGCCGGCGTGAGCCCGAGCAGCACGTCGACGTTCGCGAGCCCGAGATCCGCATCGAGCAGGAGCGTCGAGCGCCCCCGCTGCGCGAGCGAGATCGAAAGGTTCACCGCGACGTTCGTCTTGCCGACGCCGCCCTTGCCGCTCGTGACGGCGATGACCTTGACCGGCTTCTGCGCCGCGAGTGCACGAAGGCCCGCGGCCTGGTCCCGCTCAGAGCCCTGCATGCATCACCTCCGCGGCCGCGACCCTCGCGCCGCCGACCGCCAGGTCGTGCAGATCGTCCTGCTCGGCGAAGCGCGGCTCGTCGAGCGCCCACCGGATCAGGTGAATGATTCGCGCGAGCCGCAGGTCCTCGGGCACACGTTGGCCGTGGCTCAACCACATCGCCTTGAGCTTCCGCCGGATCAGCACCGACAGCGCGGGTCCGAGGCTGTCCGTCTCGTCGAGCTTCGTCAGCACGGCGCCCGCGAGCGCGTCGCCGCCGAACGCCGCGACTGCCTCCTCCATGACGCCGAGCTGCATCGTCGCCGAGAGGACGACGAGCCGGCGAACGCGCCGATCGGCGTCGAGGCTCGCCATCGCTTCGCCAAGGCGGCGGTCTCGCGACGAGAGCCCGGCCGTATCGATCAGCACGAGCCGCCGGTCGGAGAGCGAGCCGAGCAGGCGCTTGAGCTCCGCGGCGCCGCTCGCCTGGCGGACCGGCACGCCGAGGATCGCGCCGTACGCGTCGAGCTGACGCTGCGCGCCGATGCGATACGTGTCGGTCGAGATCAGCGCGAGGGATTCCCGGCCGTAACGCATGCAGTGGCGCGCCGCGAGCTTCGCGATCGTCGTCGTCTTGCCGACGCCGGTGGGGCCGACGAGCGCGAAGACGCCGCCCTCGTCGAGCGGATCCTCCTTGGGAACGTCGAGCCGGCGCGCGAGCCCGTACATCACCTCGCGCCACGCGCGCGCGTGACCGGGATCGTCGATCTCGGCGACGAGCGTCTCCGCGAGATCGGGCTCGAGCCCGAGACGAGCGACGCGGCTCGCGAGGAGCGCGCGCTCCGGCTCGAGCATGCGACGGTCGGCCCAGCGAATCTGGGCGAGCTGCCGGCACAGCATGCTGCGCATCGCCGTCAGCTCGTTGCGAAGGGCAACGATCGACGGATCCTCGCCGCGCGGGCTCGTCCGCCCGGCGGCGCCGCGCTCGGCGCGTGCCGCAACGGCCGCGCGGGTTGCGGGCTTCGCGCTCGCACGGCCGCTCGTCGCGGCGACGGCCTTCTTCGCGGACGCAGGAGGTGCCGCGTGCGTCGGGGCGCGCGCCGCGTGCGTCGACACTTCGGTGCTCGCCGGCCGAGAGACTTCGGACGGCGCATCGGTCCGGGTCGAGACCGCGCTCGGAGTCGTGGACGACCTGGCGGGGCCGGCGTCGCCCCGTGCGGCACGCGCATCCTTCCGCGCGCGCCGGAAGGCCGCCTTGACGATCGTCGCGGCACTGGTCTTGCCCGCGGGCACGTCCACTGCCTTGCCCGCCGTCGCGTCGACCGTCTTCCCGGCGGACGTGTCGGGCGTCGTACCGGCAAGCGTGTCGACCGTCTTGCCCGCAGTCGCGTCCGCCTTCCTGCGCGCAGTGGCATCAACCGTCTTGTTCGCGCTCGCGTCGGCGCTCTTGCTCGCGTTCGCATCGACCGCTTCGCTCGCGTTCGATTCGAACGCGCTCTCCGCGTTCGCGTCGACGAGCGCGTCCTGCCGCGACCGCGCGCCCGGCTGGATCATCTGCGCGATCAGGTCCTCGTCGTAATCGACCGCGGAGACGATCTCCACGCCGCCGTCCACCGCGCGGCTCGACAGAATGACCGCATCCGCGCCGTGCTCCGCGCGCACCAGCTGGATCGCGCGTCGCATGTCCGGCGCGAAGAAGCGTTTGATCTTCATGCTTTATACCTCTCGCATGAGCATTGTGCCGTTCGGTTCCGGCGTCTGCGGAGCCGTCCGCGGGGCCGGAAGCCCACCGGGCGCGGCGTCGTCGCGGCCGATCGTCGCGACGATGCGCACTGCGCGGTTGTCCGGGATCTCCGTGTACGCAAGGACGTGCAGCGCATCGAGGCCGGGCCTGAGCCATCGCGCGAGCCAGGGCCGAAGCTCCGGCGCGACGACGAGGATCGCCGGATCGCCGTTCGCCTCGAGGCGCGCGACGGCGTCGCGCACCGATTGCCCGAGACGCTCGGCCAGCCCGGGCTCGAGGGTCTGGCCCTGCGTCGCGAGCGATTTCACGAGCAGCTGCTCGAGCGCTGGATCGAGCGCGAGCAGCGGAATCTCCGCGCGCGTGCCTGCGACGCTCTGGACGATCGCACGGCCGAGCGCGACACGCGCCGCGGCCGTCAGCGCGTCCGGATCCTGCGTTCGCGCGGCGTGATGCACGAGCGTCTCGGCGATCGTGCGCATGTCGCGCACGGCGACCTCTTCCTGAAGAAGGTTCTGCAGCACCTTGAGCACGACGTTGAGCTCGAGGCTCTTCGGCACGAGGCTCTCGACGAGCTTCGGATGCGAACGGCCGAGCATGTCGAGGAGCTGCTGCGCCTCGTCGTGGCCGAGCAGCTCGTGCGCATGCGCCTTCAGCACGCGCGACAGATGCGTCGCGATCACGGTCGAGGCATCCACGACCGTGTAGCCGAGCGCCTGAGCCTCGTCGCGCTTCGACGGCTCGATCCAGACGGCCTCCATGCCGAACGCGGGCTCGCGCGTCGGCTGCCCCTGCACCGTTCCGTAGACGCGGCCGGGGTTGATCGCGAGCTCCATGTTCGGCTGCACCTCGCCCTCGCCGACGGGCACGCCGTGGAGGCTGAAGCGGTATGCGGTCGGCGCGAGCTCGAGGTTGTCGCGGATGTGCACGGGATGGATCAGGAAGCCGAGCTCCTGCGAGAGCTTCCGGCGCACACCCTTGATCCGGCCGAGCAGCGACGCGCCCTGCTTCTGATCGACGAGCGGGATCAGCCGATAACCGAGCTCGAGACCGATCAGATCGACCGGCGGCACGTCGTCCCAGCTGAGCTCGCGGTCTACGCTCGACGCCGCACTTTCGGCCGGGGCCGCGGCCGGTGCTTCGGCCGCGGCGTCGGCCCGTCCTTGTCGTTTCAGCACGTACGCGAGCCCGCCGAAGAAACTCGCAAGCGCGATGAATACGAACGCGGGCATGCCCGGCACGAGGCCGAGCGCACCGACGATGCAGGCCGTCGTCGCGAGCGCGCGCGGGCTGCCGAGCACCTGACGGCGCACCTGCTGGCCCATGTCCTCCTGCGACGAGACGCGCGTGACGATGACCGCCGTCGCGGTCGACAGCACGAGCGCCGGGATCTGCGCGACGAGGCCGTCGCCGATCGTGAGGAGCGCGTAGTTGCCGGCGGCCTCCGCGAGCCCCATGCCGTGCGACATCGTGCCGATCACGATGCCGCCGAGCAGATTGATCGCCAGAATCAAGATGCCGGCGACGGCATCGCCGCGGACGAACTTGCTCGCACCGTCCATCGAGCCGTAGAAGTCCGCTTCGCGGGCGACTTCCTCGCGCCGGCGCTTCGCCTCGTCGGGCGTGATGATGCCGGCGTTCAAATCGGCGTCGATCGCCATCTGCTTGCCGGGGATCGAGTCGAGCGTAAATCTCGCGCTCACCTCAGAGACGCGCCCCGCGCCTTTCGTGACGACGACGAAGTTGATGATCACGAGGATCGTGAACACGACGAGACCGACCGCGTAGTTGCCGCCGATCACGAACTCGCCGAACGATTCGATGACGCGGCCGGCCGCATCGGTGCCCTCGTGACCGTACAAGAGCACGACGCGGGTCGACGCGACGTTCAGCGCGAGCCGAAGGAGCGTCGTCACGAGCAGCACCGTCGGGAACACGCTGAAGTCGAGCGGACGGCCCGTATAGACCACCATCAGCATCACGATCAGCGAGAGCGCGATGTTGAACGTGAAGAGCAGATCGAGCATCCACGCCGGCAACGGGATCACGACCATCGCGAGCAACGCGAGGAGAAGCGCCGGCGTGCCGAGGCCGACGAGCTGCAAGCGGCTGATCGACGGTGTCGCGACGCTCATCACGCGGCCCCTCGTGGCTCGGTTCTAATGCCGTCCGGGATCGGGAGATCGGCGGGGAACGCGGGCGCGGCCCTGCCGTGCCGGTGTGCCGCCTTGAGCTCGAACACGTACGCGAGCACGCGCGCGACGGCGAGATAGAGCGCGACCGGGATCTCCGCGCCGAGCTCGGTGTTGAAATAGATCGCGCGCGTCAAGAGCGGCGCCTCGCAGACCGGCACGCGGTGCGAGTCCGCGAGTTCCCGAATCCGCGCCGCGACGAGATCGCGTCCCTTCGCGACGACCCGCGGTGCCCGCTCCGGCCGATCGGTGTAGCGGAGCGCAACCGCATAGTGAGTCGGGTTCGTCAGCACGACGTCGGCGAGCGGGACCTCCTGCATCATCCGGCGCTGCGCCGCCTGCTGCTGCAGCCGTCGGATCTTTGCGCGAACCTCGGGGTTACCCTCGGTTTCCTTGAGCTCCTCCTTGACCTCCTGCCGCGTCATCTTGAGCTTCTGCAGGTAATTCCAGACCTGGTACGGCACGTCGACGGCCGCGATGGCAACGAGCCCCGCGGCGAGCACGACGAACGCGAGCTTCACGTGGCCCGCGGCCGCAACGAGCCCGTCGAGCGCCGACATGCGGCCCAGACCGAGCAGCTCGTCCGCGAGCGCGGCGAGGAGCGCGACGGAAAGACCGGCGAGCACGGCGAACTTGAGCAGCGTCTTGCCGAGCTCGACGAGCGCCTGGAGCGAGAAGATGCGCTTCAGGCCCTTTATGGGGTCGAGACGCTCGAGCTTCGGCGCGAGCGCCTCGGCGCTGAAGACGAGCCCGCCGAGCATCGCCGGGCCGGCAAACGCCGCGACGAGAAGCAGCGCGAAGAGCGGCGCCAACGTCACGAACGCGTCCTGCGCGATCGAGCCGAGCGCGCCTGCCGCTTCGCCGATACCGAGCTCCCGCTCCGTCGGCGCGGCGAGCCCCGTGACCAGCAACGACTGGAGCCGCGCGAACATCCAGGGCCCCAGCGCGGCCATCGTGCCCGCCCCCGCGAGCATCACGGTCATCGTGTTCAGCTCGCGCGAGCGAGGCACCTGACCCTTGCGCCGCGCTTGCTCGCGGCGTCTGGGTGTTGCGGATTCGGTGCGCTCTTGCGCGTTGTCGTGCTCGCTCATCTCGCCGCTCCGAGCAGGTCACGCATCTGCACGAACACGCCCTCGAGCACCGTCTCGAGCTGAGGCGCGAGGCTCGGCAGCGTCAGCGCGAGCACGACGAGGCCGAGCGTCAAAGTGAGCGGGAATCCGACCGCGAAGACGTTCAGCTGCGGCGCGCTCCGCGCGATCATGCCCATCGACACGCTCGCCACGAGCAGCGACGCCGCCGCCGGCAATGCGACGAGCACGGCCGCCTCGAACATCTCGCTGCCCCACGCCGCGACCTCCCAGAAGCCGGCCGCGCCGAACGCATCCGTCGAAGGCGGCATCAGCACGAAGCTCTCGAAGAGCAGCGCGACGAGCGCGAGATGGCCGTCGAACGCGAGGAACACGAGCGTCGCGAAGATCACGAAGTACTGGCCGACGAGCGGCACGCTCGCGCCGCGCTCGGGGTCGACGACGCTCGCGAACGCGAGCCCCATCGACAGCGCGACGATCTCGCCGCCCATCGCCATCGCGCCGAAAACCATCTGCAGCAGGAAGCCGAGCGTCGCGCCGATCAGCGCCTCCCGCACGGCGACGAGCGCGCCGGCGAGCGACAGCGGATCGACGGGCACGGGCGGCGGCAGCACCGGCGCGACGGCGAGCGCGAGCACGAGCGCGAGCGCGACCCGCACGCGGACCGGCACCGTGCGCGCGCCGAAGAGCGGCGCCGCGACGAGCAATGCGCCGATCCGCACGAACGGCCACATCACCGCGGTGATCCAGCGCATCAACTCGGCGTACTCGATCGTCAGGAGCGCCATCGTCAGCCGAGCATCAGCGGGATATCGAGGAACAGCTCGCGGATCCAGTCGACCGCGAGCGTCAGCATCCAGGAGCCCGCGAGCGCGAGGACCGCCGCGACGCCGAGGAGCTTCGGGATGAACGACAGCGTCATCTCCTGGATCTGCGTCGCCGCCTGGACCATGCCGATTAGCACGCCGACCGCGAGCGCGGTGAGCAGCACCGGAGCCGCAAGCAGCACGGCGATCCACATCGCCTGCGTGCCGACCTCGAGCACCATTTCCGGCGTCACGTGCGTCTCCTCGTCACACGTAGAAGCTGCCGGCCAACGTCGTCATCACGAGCGACCAGCCGTCGACGAGCACGAACAGCATGATCTTGAACGGCAGCGAGATGATCAGCGGCGACAGCATGACCATGCCCATCGACATCAAGACGCTCGCGACGACGAGGTCGATGACGAGAAACGGAATCAGGAGCAGGAAGCCGATCTGGAACGCCGTCTTGAGCTCGCTCGTGACGAACGCGGGCAAGAGCAGCGAGAACGGCACCGCCTCGCCGCTGCCGTCGAGCGGCTCGCGGCCCGCGAGCGACGCGAAGAGCGCGAGATCGGCTTCGCGCGTATGCGCGAGCATGAACTCGCGGAGCGGCCCCGCGGCGGCCTCGAGCGCCGCGGGCGCGTCGATCGCCGACTCGAGATACGGGTCGACCGCGTCCGCGTAGATCCGCTCGCCGACGGGCGCCATCACGAAGAAGCTCAGGAACAGCGCGATGCCAACGAGGAGCTGGTTCGACGGCGTCTGCTGCGTGCCGAGGCCCTGACGAAGGATCGCGAGCACGATCAGGATCCGCGTGAACGACGTCATCGTGATCAGCAGCGCCGGCAGCAGGCTCAGCGCCGTCATGAACACGAGCACCTGCAGGCTCACGGACCAGGTTTCGCCGCCGTCCGGCGTCCCCTGCACCGTCAAAATCTCGACGCCTTGCGGCTGCGCGAGCACGCTCGCGACCGGGACGAGGATCCCGACCGCGGCCGCGACGGCGAGGCGGTAGAGCCGGCTCATCGTGCCCTCCCGGCGAGCACGCGCTGAAGCCATGCCGACGATGCGTCGGTCCCCGGCCGGCGCAGGCCGATGTCGAGCGGCTCGTCGAGCACGTGCAGGGTGTTGACCCGTCCGGGCGCGACGCCGACGACGATCTGCCGGTCTCCGGCCTGCATCAGCACGATCCGCTCGCGCGCGCCGACCGGCAGCGACGCGAGCACCTTGAACTTGTCGTGACCGCTCGCGACGAGGCTCGTCCGCGACAGCACGCGCGAGAAGATCAGGACCGCGGCGACGACGCCGACGAGGCCGACGACGAGCTTCACGAGCGATGCGGCAGCCGGCGACGCGTCGGCGCCGAGCGCGACGGCGGACGACGCGGCGAGCGCGATGCCACCGATCGCAATCACCGCCGGCCGACGGATCCGCCTTCCGAAGCGTGCCTGCATCGTCGCGGGGCTCACTTCAGCTTCTGCACGCGCTCTGCCGGGCTCACGACGTCGGTGAACCGGATGCCGTAGCGCTCGTTGATGACGACGACCTCGCCGTGCGCGATCAACGTGCCGTTCACGAGCACGTCCAGCGGCTCGCCGGCGAGCCGCTCGAGCTCAACGACCGAACCCTGGTTGAGCTGAAGGAGGTTGCGAATCGGCAGCTTCGTCCTGCCGATCTCCATCGAGATCGTGACCGGGATGTCGAGGATCACATCCAGATTGCGATGGCCTTCTCCGGACACGTCCTCACCAGCGGAATCCAACGTCGGCAACTCGACGGCCGCCGCCTGCGCTTGCGCGCGCTCTTTCGCTTTCTGCTCGCTCATCGGATCAATTCCCCACGCGCGCGGCGCCGATGTCCGCGGCGGAACCCTTGGAAACGTTCGGAGCCGGCCGCGCCGGCGCGGTCGCGGCAGAGCCGTTCGCCCGCTGCGCGGGTTGGCGGGCCTCCGCCGTCTGCCCCTTCGCCTGTGCGACGCGCTTCTCGGCCGCTTTCTCGCCGACGGCGGCCTCCGTCGCCTTCGCGACGGGATCGGCCTCGGCCTCGCGCCATGCTTCCTGCTTCACCGGCTCGACGATCTGCACGGAGTTGATGCCGTTCGAGACGCCGACGCGGCAGCGGAACAGCGGCACACCCTCGGCGCACAGCGTGACGAACGGCGGCAGCTCGATCGGGACGATGTCGCCCGCCTCGATGCGCAGGAGATCGGAGAGCCTCATCGTCGTCTCGGCGAGCGTCGCGTGGACCTCGACCTTCGCGAAGCCCATCTCCTCGCGAATCGACGCGCTCCAACGCTCGTCGCGTCCGGCCCGATCGCTCTGCAGGCCCGCGTCGAGCAGCTCCCGGATCGGCTCTATCATCGAGTACGGCAACGTCACGTGAATCTCGCCGCCTGCGCCGTCGAGGTCGAGCTTGAAGGCCGACACGACGACGACCTCCGTCGGGCTCACGATGTTCGCGAACTGCGGGTTGATCTCGGAGCTCAGGTACTCGAACTCGACCGGCATCACCGGCGCCCACGCTTCCTTCAGATCGGTGAAGATCCGCTGGAGCGTCAGCTGAATGACGCGGGTCTCCATCAGCGTGAAGTCGCGCCCCTCGATGCGCGGGTGGAACCGGCCGCCCCCGCCGAAATAGTTGTCTACGATCGCGAACACCAGGCGCGCATCGATCACGAAGAGCGCCGTGCCGCGGAGCGGCCGCATGTGCGCCATGTTCAGGCTCGTCGGCACGTGCAGCGTGTGCACGTACTCGGAGAACTTGCAGAGCTTCACGCCCTGGAACGACACCTCGACGGCCCGCCGGATCAACCCGAACAAGCTCGCGCGCAAATGCCGCGCGAAGCGGTTGCCGATCATCTCGAGCGTCGGCATGCGGCCGCGCACGATGCGCTCGTGCGCGGTCAGATCGACGACTCGAGGCACGCCGTCGCGCAGCCGATACTCGTCCTCGACCTCGACCTCGCCGCTCGCGACGCCGTGCAGCAGCTCGTCGATCTCTTCCTGGGAGAGAATGTCGTTATCGGCCATGCTCGGCGCTCACTGCATGACGAAGCTCGTGAAGTACAGCGTCTCGACGACCGGGCTTCCGTAACGCTCCGTCATCGTCTCTCGCACCACCTCGAGCGCGGCGGCGGCGAGCCGCTCCTTGCCCTCGCGCGTGATCAGCTCCTCGTACGTCTTGTCGCTCAAGAGCAGAATCAGGTTGTTGCGCAGGACCGGCGTGTGCAGCTCGAGCGCCGGCAGCGCCTTCTCGTCGTACGTCATCAGCTCGATGCCGAGCTGCAGGTAGCGAGCGCGGCCGCCGCCCTCGAAGTTCACGATCAGCTCGGGACCGAGCTTGAAGTAGCGCGCCTCTGGCTTCTCGGCTTCGGCGGCGAATCGCGGTCCGATCCAGCCGAGCTCCCATGCCACGCCGCCCGCGAGCACGGCCGCGAGCACCAGCGCGACGATCGTCGAAAACCCGCCGCGGCGCGGCGCGCTCGAGCTCTGTGCGTCACTCATCTCTCGGAGTCCGTTGAAGTCGATCGCAGGACCCAAAAGCAAGTGTCGTGCCACACAGCAATGCTGCTGCTATCGTATTGATTCGAGTAATGAAATGTCCGCGATCCGGAGATTTCGACGGAACGGATCCTCGGCGGGCGACGGGAATTTGACGCCTCTGCTCCGGCGGCGTGGCAGGCTGAAACGATGGACGACCGGAAGCGTCGCGGCGCGCGATCGCGCGTCGCTCAGGCGAACGTGTCGACGAGGCCGTGCGTGATCGCGACGGCGCGTGCGGGCTCGTCGCGCTCGACCGAAACTTCGGTGCTCGAATCGACGTCCGCACGGCCCGCGCCACCGGCATCGCGGGCGTGGCCGTCCGGCGTCCCGGCCCATTGCGGATCGCCGGCGCCGATATCGACGTGATCGAGGCCGAACCCGGCCGCGCCGAGCAGCTCGCGCAGGCGCGGAACGGCATCGGCGAGCGCCTCGCGGACGGCGCCGTGCGCGGAATGGAACGTGACCTGCGCGCTGTCACCGTCGAGACGCACGCGGATCTCGATCGGGCCCAAGTGCTCCGGATGCACTCTGAGGCGCGCGTCGTGCACGCCCTGCTCGACCATCGTCACGACGCGTTGGCCGAGCTCCGAAGCGAACTGCATGCGCGGCTCGGCCGCTGCCGTGCTCGGCGCGGCCGGCACCTCGCGTGCGGGCGCTGCGGCCGATGCGACGTTCAAGAAGGAGAGATCGAGCGGGCCGGCCGATCGAGGCGACGAGTCGCCCTGCTGTGCCGGCAACACCGCGTCCGCGGGCTCGACGACGTCCGAAGACGCACCGTACGGCGTGGACGTGATCGACAGCACGGCACGCGCGAACGGCAATGCGTCCGTCGGCACGTCGTGCGCGGCGGCCGCGCCGTTGCCGACGAGCGGAGAATTCATCGCGCCGATCGGCTGACGCACGACCGTCGGGGTGCCGCCGGCCACGCGCTCGCCCGTCACGGATTCGGCGGCGTCGCCGGCGCTCGCCGGCGGCGCGACGTGCATCAGCCAGGCGACGAGCGCGGCGAAGCACGCGTCCGGGGAGCCCGGCAGCAAATCATCTTCCGCGCCGGCGCCCCACGGCGACGCGTCGTTCGCGAGTCGAGCCGACGCGGCCGATTGGGGCTCCGCAGCTGCGGCGCTCATGCCGCTCGCGAAGGCTTTGATGTCGACCGTCATCGCCCGTCCTCAGCTCACGATGCCGCGCCCGCAAAACGCTCGCGCGGGAAGCTCGCTCGATCGTCCGTCTGCTTCTGCTCGATCCGGTCGCGCCGCCGCTCGTCGGCGGCGTCACGCTCTTCGACGAGCCGCTCGAGCGCATCGCGCTGCAAGCGTGCGGAGATCCAATGCGCGCGCGCCGACTCCGTCAGGCGGCGCTGACTCTCGACGACGGCCGCCTGCGCGTCGACGCCGGACTGGAGCTGCTGCAGGAAACTGCGCGTCGCACGCAACTGCTGCGGGCGGTTGCTCGCGAAGGCGCCGCGCTGATACTCCTCGAGCATCGCACGCATCGCGGCGAGCCGTGCCTCCTCGTCGGCAAGGCGCCGCTCCGCGGCCTGCAGCGCCGCCGCGGCTTCCCGCTCCGCCGCGCCCTTCAAGCGCGCGACGACGTCGAGACTTCGTTCCTGTCCTGACATCCGCCGTTACCCTCCTTCCGGCGTCCGCGACGCGTCGCTCTTCAAGCATGCCTCGAGCTGCGCGAGGCTCGCGTCGAAATCCACGGGCTCGTTCGGCGCCTGAGCGAGGAAGCGTTCCATCCGCGGGAACAGCTCGATCGCCTCGTCCATCGCCGGATCCGTCCCCCTCTTGTAGGCCCCGACGTTGATCAGATCCCGGTTTTGCTCGTAGCGAGCGTAGATCTGACGGAAACGCTGGGCCAGTGCATGGTGCTCGCTTTTGACGACCGCGCTCATCACGCGACTGATCGACGCTTCGACGTCGATTGCGGGATACCGCCCGCGCTCGGCGACGCGGCGCGACAGCACGATGTGCCCGTCGAGCACCGCGCGGGCCGCGTCGGCGACCGGGTCCTGAACGTCGTCGCCCTCGGTGAGCACGGTGTAGATGCCGGTGATCGAGCCGCCGCCCGGCCCCGCGTTACCCGCGCGCTCGAGGAGCTGCGGCAGGCACGCGAACACCGACGGCGGGTAGCCGCGCGTCACCGGCGGCTCGCCGATGGCAAGGCCGATCTCGCGCTGCGCCTGCGCGTAGCGCGTCAGCGAATCCATCAGGAGCAGCACGTGCTTGCCCTGATCGCGGAAATGCTCGGCGATCGCGGTCGCCGCGCGCGCGCCCTGGAGCCGCATCAGCGGCGGATCGTCGGCGGGCGCGACGACGACGACCGAGCGCGCGAGCCCCTCGGGGCCGAGAATCTCCTGGATGAAGTCGTTGACCTCGCGGCCGCGCTCGCCGATCAGGCCGACGACGATCACGTCGGCGCGGGTGTAGCGCGCGACCATGCCGAGCAGCACGCTCTTGCCGACGCCGCTGCCGGCGAAGAGCCCGATGCGCTGACCGCGGCCGACGGTGAGCAGCGCATTGATGCCGCGCACGCCGACGTCGAGCGGCCGCCGCACCGGATCGCGGCCGAGCGGGTTCAACAGCCGCCCCATCAGCGGCACGCGCTGCCGGCAGCGCAGCGCGGGGAGATCGTCGAGCGGCTCGCCGAGCGGATTGATCACGCGACCGAGCAGCTCCTCGCCGACCTGGATGAACTGCGCGTGATCGATCGGCAGCACGCGCGCGTTCGGCGTCAGCCCCGCGATCGGCCCGACCGGCATCAGATACGTGCGGTTGCCCGCGAAGCCGACCGCCTCGGCCTCGACGGGATCGTGACCGCGCCCGACGATGCGGCAGCGGCCGCCGACGGGCACCTCGCATCCGACCGCTTCGAGCGTCATGCCGACCATGCGCACGAGCCGTCCTTCGGCGACGAGCCGCACGGGCTCGTCGACCAGGTGCTCCCAGCGCTCGAGCCGCTCGCGGATGCGCGCGCGGCGCTGCTCGAGCGGCGATAGCGACGCACGCAACGTCATCGCGGCTCCTCGAAGCCGATCGGGTCGCGCCGTTCGCCGCCGAGGATCCGTGCCGCGATCGCGCCCATCCGCGCCTCGACGCTCGCGTCGACGACCGACGAGTCGGTCTCGAGCCGCGCGCCGCCGCGCGTCATCGTCACGTCCTCGACGAGCTGCAGCGGCCGCTCGAGGGCATCGGGCACGAGCGCGTCACGCACGAGCGCGATGTCGTCGGGATTCAGGTGCACGCGGACGCGCGAATCGGCACCGGGCAGCGCGTGCAGCGCCTCGCGAACCACGCGGACGACCTCGCCCGGCTGACTCTTCAGCTCGCGCCGCACGAATTGGCGCGCGACGGCGAGCACGAGCGACGCGATCTCGGCGAGCAGCGCCTCGTCGAGCACGCGAAGCTGCGGCGTCAGCGCGTCGGCGATGGCGCCGAGCCGCGCGGCGGCGCTCCGCATCTCCTCGCGCCCGGCCTCGAGACCGGCACGCCGTCCTTCGTCGAACCCGGCCTTGTACCCTTCCGCCCGCGCCTGCTCCTCGATCGCCGCGAGCCTCTCGGCGGTCAGTAGCGGCTCGGGGCGCGGCGCCGCGTCGGGCTTCTCCCGCGCGACGCCGACCGGCGGCGCCTGCCAACGTTTGATCTCGCCCGCCGGCGCGGCGAGCGTTCCGCGCGCCTCGGAGGCGCTCATACGTACTCCTCGCCTCGGCCCGCGATCGCGATCTCACCCTCGTCGGCGAGCCTGCGCACGATCGAAAGGATCTCTTTCTGAGCGCTCTCCATCTCGCTGACGCGGACCGGCCCGCGAATCTCGAGATCTTCCTCGAGCGCTTCGCGCGCGCCTTTCGACAGATTGCGGAAGAAGTGCTGCTTGATCTCCGCGGTCGCGCCCTTGAGCGCGACGACGAGCATCTCGCGCGGCAGCTCGCGAAGCAGCCTCTGCATGCTGCGGTCGTCGACTTCGAGCAGGTTCTCGAACGTGAACATCAGCTCCTGGATCTGCACGCTCAGGTTCGGGTCGTACTCGCGAATGTCGTCGAGGATCGCGGTCTCCGACGACATGTCCATGTAGTTCAGGATGTCCGCCGCGCGCTTCAGGCCGCCGACGACGGACGCTTTCGACGATTCGCCGGAAAATTGACGCTCGAGGATCTCGTCGAGCTCCTGCAAGGCGCTCGGATGGATCGTGTCGAGCGTCGCGATGCGCATCACGACGTCGCTGCGCAGGCGTGCAGGGAAGTAGCTCAGCACCTCCGCCGCGTGATCGCTGTCGAGGTACGAGACGACGATCGCGATGATCTGCGGGTGCTCGTTGCGGATCATGTCGGCCACGGAGCGCCCGTCCATCCACTTCAGCGACTCGAGACCCTTCGATTGCCCGCCGACCATGATGCGGTCGATCAGCGAGCGCGCGCGTTCCTCGCCGAGCGCCTGGACCAGCACCTTGCGCACGTAGTCCTCGCTGCCGAGGCCGATCGCCGTCTGGTTCTCGACGGTCGCGCTGAACTGCTCCATCACGGCCTCGAGGTCCGCGCGACTGACGCTCGGCAGATTCGTCATCGCGGTACCGATCGTCTGCACCTCCTTGGGCCTCAAGTGCTTCAGCACCTGGGACGCCGCTTCCTCGCCGAGCGTCATCAGGAGCACTGCGGCGCGGTCGGTCCCCTTGAGCGAAGTCGACTCACTTTTCATCGTCTTGCATCCACCGGCGGACGACCTGCGCGACGAGCCGCGGGTCTTCGCGCGTCAGGAGCCGGGCGTGCTCGACGCGCGATTCGAGCGTCCGCGGCTCGTTCGGTCTGACGTCTGCATCGTCGATACCGTCGCCGACGACCGCGAGCGCGGGCGGCTCGAGCGCCGCGGCGGGCGCCGGCGCAAGCTGCGGCGTGAGCAGCGGCTTCACGGCCGGGCGAAGGACGAGCAGGATCACGAGCAAGAGACCCACGCCTGCCAGCGCCTGCCGCGCGAGCTCCTGCACCCACGGCTCCTGCCAGAGCCGAGGCTCGGCAGCGAACGTTTCGGCCGTCGGCTCGATCGCGCGGAACGATGCATTGACGACGTTCACGCGATCGCCGCGTGCCTCGTCGAATCCGACGGCCTCGCGCACGAGCGCGGCCAGGTGCGCCATCTCCTCGTCGGAGCGCGGCACGGCGACGACCTCGCCGTTCTCGTTCGTCGCTTGCCGGTCGTCGACGACGACCGCGACGGAGAGCCGCTTGATCGCGCCCGGCGTCTCGCGGATATGGCTGATTCGGCGATCGACCTCGAAATTGCGCGTGCTGCTCCGGCTCGTGCCGCCGGCGACCGCGCCCGATGCAGCCGCGAGCCCGTCGGCTCCGGCGATGACCGCACCGTCGGGCGGCTGGTTCGTCAACGCGCCGGGGATGCCGGCGGCGCCCGGGCCGGTCTGCTGCTCTTCGCTGACCTGCTCGCTTCTGAGCACGCTGCGCTCGGGGTCGTACGCCTCGTGCGTGCTCTCGACCTCGGTGAAGTCGATCTCGGCCGTGACCTGCGCGCGAACGCGGTCCTCGCCGACGAGCGGGCTCAGGATGTCGTGCACGCGGCGGCGCAGCGCCTCCTCGATCTCGCGCGTGTACTCGAGACGCTGCATCGACGCGAGCGCGCCGTCCTCGCCGGGCCCGCTCAAGAGGCGCCCGCGCTGATCGACGACGGTGACCCGCTCCGGCACCAGATCGGGCACGCTCGATGCGACGAGGTGCACGATGCCGGCGACGCGCTTCTCGTCGAGCGTGCGCCCCGGATGCAAGTTCAAGAGCACCGACGCGCCCGGCTTGCCGCGCTCGCGGACGAAGACCGATTCGCGCGGCAGCGCGAGATGCACCCGCGCGGACTCGACGCTGTCGAGCGTCATGATCGAACGCGCGAGCTCGCCCTCGAGCGCGCGCTGATAGCGCGCCGCCTCGGCGAACCGGCTCGTGCCGCCGAGCCCGGTCGGCCGATCGAGCAGCTCGAAGCCGACGGTCGTCTCGCGCGGCAGGCCTTCGGTCGCGAGGTGGAGCCGCGCCTCGTGCGTCTTCTCCGCAGGCACCATCAGCGCGCCGGTGGCCGAGTCGAGCTTGTGCTCGATGCCGTGCCGGCCGAGCACGCTCATCGCGTCGACGATGTCGCGCTCGCCGAGACCGGGCAACAGCACCTGGTAGCTGGGCTTGATTCCCCACAGCGCGAGGCTCACGGCGAGCGCGATCGCCATCGCGATGCCGCCGAGCACGCCGATCTGCCGCTGCATCGGCAGCGCGGTGAACGCCGCAAGGGGCTTAGCCACGGGTTGAGGAAGTGCCTCCGCCATGCCGTCCTATTCCATCGGCTTCGTTCACGAGCGCGGCCGCCGAGCTCGGGCCGCGTCGCGATGTTCCGCCGTTCAAACCTGCATGTTCATGATTTCCTGGTACGCGGCAATCACTCGGTTGCGTACCTGCGTGACCGCCTCGAACTGCAAGCTCGCCTTCTGCATCGAGACCATCACGTCGACGAGGCTCACGTCGGGCGCGCCCTGCTCGAAGCGCCGCGCGAGATCCGCCGCCGTGCGCTGCGCCGAAGCGACCTCGGAGAGCGAGCTCTCGAGCAGCTTCGCGAAACCTTTGACCTGCGCCGCCTCCGCCCCGGCGGTGCCTGCAGCCGCGCGCGCCGACAGCGCGCGCATCGCATCGAGCACCTGTCTGATCTGAACGTCGCTCATCGCGTCACCTCACCGGCACGGCGACGCCGAGCTCGCGCAGACGCGCGAGCTTGTAGCGCAACGTGCGCGGGCTGATGCCGAGGCGTTCCGCCGCCGCCTTGCGCCGCCCCCGCTCCGCGCGCAGCGCATCGAGGATCAGCTCGCCTTCGGACGCGCGCCGCGCGCGATCGAGCGCGCTCGGCGCCCGATCGGGCGGCAGCGCGACGAGTCGCGACGGCGCGTCCTCGATGCGGATGTCGTCGACGTCGATGCGATCTCCGTGCTGCAGAACGAGCGCGCGCTGCATCACGTTGTCGAGCTCGCGGACGTTCCCCGGCCAGTCGTGCGCCTCGAGCCGCGCGAGCGCGGCAGGCGTCGGCCGCGGCCTCGTCGCAACGTCCTTGTGATGCCGCCCGATCAGGAACTCGGCGAGCGGCACGATGTCGCCGCGCCGCTCGCGGAGCGGCGGGATGTGCAGAGGGAACACATTCAGCCGGTAGTACAGATCCTCGCGCAGCACGCCCTCGGCGACCGCAGCGCGAAGATTGCGGTTCGACGTCGCGATGACGCGCACGTCGACCCGCCGGCCCCGTGCCGCACCGAGCCGCTCGACCTCTCGCTCCTGCAGCACGCGCAGGAGCTTCGCCTGGAGCCCGAGCGGCATCTCCGTGACCTCGTCGAGCAGCAACGTGCCGGTATCGGCCTGCTCGAACTTGCCGGGCCGCGCATCGGACGCGCCGGTGAACGCGCCTTTCTCGTAACCGAACAGCGTCGCCTCGAGCAGCGCCTCGGGGATCGCCGCGCAGTTCAGCGCGACGAAGGGACCCGCGCGCCGGGCCGAGTGCGCGTGGATGAAGCGTGCGAAGACTTCCTTGCCGACGCCCGACTCGCCGGTCAGCATCACCGAGACGTCGGACTCGGCGACGCGACGCGCCAGCGCGACGATCCGCTTGCTGGCGTCGTCCTCGGCGACGAGCGAGGGACAAAGCTCGAGTTCCTGCATGCCGCGGTCCAAATCAGTTTCGATCGGACCGCTTTGAGCAATTCCCGTGCCAGAACTTTTTCGGAAGTAGAGTCAGTGAGTTACGAGAACCTTTCGAGAACCGGCGCCGTGCCGCGTCAAAATTCCGTCGCCTCCTCCCAGCGGCCGATCTGGAACTTGCGCATCTTCTCGACGAGCGTCGTGCGGCGGAGCCCCAAGCGCTTCGCCGCCTGCGCGACGACGCCTTCGCTGCTTTCGAGCGCCTGGCGGATTAGCCGCATCTCGATGTCCTCGAGCAGGTTCTTGAGCGGCACGCTCCCGCCGGCGCCGACGCCCGACAGGCCGATCTCGCTCATCAGCGTCTCGACGACGTCGCCGTCGGACGCCATGTCCGCAGGCTCCGGCGCGAGCCGCCGAAGCGGCTCGGGCAAGTCGTCGGGCGTGACGTCGCGGTTGCCGGCGAGGATCGCGCACCGCTCGATCAGATTCGCGAGCTCGCGCACGTTTCCCGGCCAGTCATAGCGGACGAGCGCGCGCAGCGCCCGCGTGTCGAACCGGCACCCGGGCATGCCGCGGCGCTGGAGCTGCGCATTGATCTCGGCGATCAGGAGCGGCAGATCCTCGCGCCGCTCGCGAAGCGGCGGAAGGTGGATCGGCACGACGTTCAGACGGTAGTACAGGTCCTCGCGGAATTTCCCCTCGCGGGTCATTGCCTCGAGGTCGCGATGCGTCGCCGCGATGATGCGGACGTCCGCCTCGACCACTCGGCTGCTGCCGAGCGGCTCGAAACGCCTCTCCTGCAGCACGCGCAGCAGCTTCACCTGCATCTCGAGCGGCATGTCGCCGATCTCGTCGAGGAAGAGCGTCCCGCCCGCGGCGAGCTCGAACCGGCCCTTGCGCGCGGTCAGCGCGCCGGTGAACGCACCCTTCTCGTGGCCGAACAGCTCGCTCTCGAGGAGCTCGGCGGGAATCGCGCCGCAGTTCACGGCGACGAACGGGCCGTCTCGCCGAGCCGAATGGAAGTGGATGTTGCGCGCGACGACTTCCTTGCCGGTGCCGGTCTCGCCGCGCAGCTGAACGGTCGCCTCCCACGGCGCGACCCGCAGAATCATCTCCCGCACGGCCTGCATCGCGGGGCTCCGGCCGACCAGCGAGCGGAAGCGGATCTGCGAGTCCTCGGCCTTGAGCCCGCCCTGCGCGTGGATCAGCCGAAGGTCCCGGACGAGCTTGATCAGCGCGGAGTAGCTGACCGGCGGCCGCAACCTTCTATAGACGCGTTCCTTCGGATAGGAGCCCGCTCCATCGTCGGCGTCGGACTCCCCGTAAACCAAGAGGGGCAGCTCGGCCCGCTCGAGCGCGACCTCGAGGACTTCGCGGCGCACCGACTCGGCCTCTGGCCCCGGTCCGGCCACGGCGAGCAAGCCGAGCGGCGGCTCGATTTTCTCGAGCGTACGTGCGAGCTCGGCCGGCTTCACGACCACCGGCTCGACACCGAAGAACTCGAACTGTTGAGCGATGCCCTGCGCCGATTCCCCGGACGGCGCCGCGATCAACAGCGTCGTCCCGCTGCCCGCGATGCGGGACAGCAGCTGAACCGTCGTCGTTTCCATGCGAATGAGGTGCCGCGTAGTCTCTCGTCTGCGTTGTCTGTTCGTGAACCGCGCACGGCATCGGGCAGCCCCCCGGTCCCCGAGCGTCCGTTGCCCCCGGCGAGCCGTGCAGTGCGGAACATACGCGCTCTGCGCCATTGCGGCGCACGCCTGGTTCACAGTTGGCGCGACACCGTACGGGAAGGTTCGGACGAGCGGCGAATCGGCTCGGAAGATCCCGACGCCGCTTCACCGAAGACACGGCGCGGATCGGACGGGGGCGGCCCTGCGTCGCGTACGGCTCAGTCGCGCGTCCGCCGTTGAGCGATCGCGCGGCGGTGGCGGCGGAACACGAGCTTGTCGAGCCAGATCGCCGCGCCCTCGCTCAAGCCCTCGAGGGAGGTGCAAACGCGATGACGGCCATCCGCCCGCTCGACGCTCCTCACGCGGGCATAGAGATTGAGCGGCACCGGCCACGCGGGAAGCACGTAACACTCGACGAGCAGCAACGCGTCGAGCTCGAGAGCCTCGTCCGCGAGCCAGCAGAGCCCGCGGCTGTTGAAACGCAGCGGGCGCGGCGGCAGAGGCGACGTGCGCTGCATGACGAGCTCCGCGAGCAGCTCGAGCGCGAGGTTCAGCTTCGCCTCGAGCCGATGCAGCTCGGCCCGCTCGGCGTTCTCCGCCTGCGTCTCGTCGTGCTCCTCGACGAGCGACAGCGTTCGGAGCACGACCTCGTTGCGTCCGTTCACGCGGGCCAGAACCGACGGGGCCGGCAGGCCGTCGACCGCGGACCACGCGAGACCGAGCTCGTCGTCGCAGAACACCTGTCGGCCGAGCACCGCGATCTCGCCGGGAGTCGCCACACTGCTCGCCGAATCGATCATCGCCGCGGGTCTCCGTCCTGTTCCCGAGCGGCGAGATAGCTTGCTGCGGCCCGCCGTCGCGCCGCGAGCACGTGCAGCTCGTCACGCACGCCCGCGTGCGCGCGCCGCAGCGACTCCAGTGCCGCACCGTGCAGCGTTTGGATCGTGCCGAGCCGCGCCGCGGCCGCGCGACGCACGTGCGGCTCCGCGCGAGCGAGCGCGGCACCGAGCGCGGCCACGGCCTGCGCGAGCGCGGCGTCGTGCGCGCCGGCCGCCGCCCATTCGCGCCGCTCCGCCGCGTCGCCGAGCGCGGCGGCGGCCTCTTCGGTCCGGGCGAGCAGCGCTTCGATCCCCGGCGGCATCGGGCCGCAGCTCTCCGCGGCTTCGGTTTCGGATGACATGGATCCCGTTCCTCGTCGCGCCGATCGCTGCTCCGTCAACGTTCGCTCGCGCCGAGTCCGGGAGCGGCGTCGACGGTCTCGGCGATCGCGCGCCAGCCGCTTTGCAGCTCCTTCAGCAGGCTCGACACCTCGTCGAGCAGCGCGGGCTCGTCGCGCAGATTGGCCTCGAGCAGCCGGCGCTCCATGTATTCGTAGAGCGCATCGAGGTTCGCCGCGAGCTCACCGCCCGCGTCACGGTCGAGCGCCGCGCGCAGATGAGCGACGATATCGATGACGCGGCCGATCAGCTCGGCCTTGCGCGCGGTCTCGCCTGCCTCCATCGCGCCCTTCGCGGCGGCGAGCCGCGCCACGGCGCCGTCGAGCAGCATCTGCACGAGCCGATGCGGCGTCGCGTCGGCGACCTGCGCCTCGACGCCTACCTGGTGGTAGTGCCGCATTGCACTGTGCTCGCGGTAGGGGGCCATCGTCGTCTCCACCTGCATTCGAGATCTGCTTCGCGCCGGCGTCGCCTGCCGTTTCCGTTCCGTGTCGCTCCGCTACAGCGTCAGGTTGGCCAGGCCGGCGAGCTGCGACGCGAGGTAATTGCTCGTGCTCTGAAACTGCGCGAGCAGCGAATCGAGCGCCGTGAACTGCGCACGGAGCCGCGCCTCGACCTGTGCCATGCGCCGGTCGAGCGCCTCGCGATCGCGGCCGAGCCTCTTGAGCTCCGCGTTGAGCCCGTCGGTTCGCGCTTCGAGCAGGCCGTCGCTTTCGGTATAAGCCTCGAGCGTGCCCGAAAGGCTTTCCGAGAACGCGGCGATCAGCGCCTCGACGCGCGCCGGATCCGTCGCGAGCGCTTCGTCGAGCTTCGCGGAGTCGAGTGACACCTTCCCCTGGACGTCGGTCGAGAAGCCGAGATCGAGCAGCCGCTCGAAGCCGCTGCCGGGCTCGCCATGCGATGCGCTGAAGACGCCGCCGAGGCTCGACTCGAGCGCGCGCAGCGTCGCATCGCCGACGAGCGGGCCGCGCTGCGCGCTCTCGGTGCCGGCACGGCCGAGATCCCGCATCTGGCCGACGAGCGCGTTGTATTTCGTGACCAGGTCGTCGAGCGCCTTGCGCACGCCTTCTCGATCCTGCTCGACGGTGATCGCGATCGGATCCTCGCTCACCTGCTTGAGCGTCAGCGTGAGCCCGTCGATCACGTCGATGGTGTTCGTCGACGCCGTGAGCTCGAGACCGTTGACGCTGAACACCGCGTCCCTCGCCGCGACCGTCTCGGTCATCTGGTCCGACGCGAGCCGGGCATCGACGCTGCCGTCGACGGTGAGCGTCATCTGGTTCGCCGCGCCCGGCTCCGCCGAGCTCAACAGCAGCCGGTACGCGTCGCCGTCCCGAACGATCACCGCGTTGACGCCGGCATCGCTCGCGTTGATCGCGTCGCGGACGGCCGCGAGGCTGTTCGCGCCTTCGGCGAGCTCGATTTCCGTGATGGTGTCGCCGACGGTCAACGTCAGCGTGCCTTCGCCGAGCGCCGCGTCGACGTCGTCGAACGCCTCGCTCGCGAGCGACTGCGCCGACGCGAGCTCGTGCACGACGACGGTGTAGACTCCGGCGACCGCCGCGCCCCCGACCGTCGCGGAGACGGCATCCGGAGACGCGCTGGTCGCCTTCATCCCGGTCTCGAAGCTCTTGAGCTTCCCGACCGCCGATTCGAGGTTCGCGATCGCGCTCCGCAACGAGCCGAACGCGGAGAGCTTCGTTTGCGCGCGCGTTTGCTTCTGGCTGATGCGATTCAGCGCGGGTGCGCGCTCCGCCGCGACGAGCTGATCGACGAGCGTCGCGAGATCGAGGCCCGAGCCGACTCCGAGGCTGCTGATACCGCTCATTTACTAACCGTCGACCGTTCAGGGCCCTTCATCTGTCGCGAGGAAGCGGGACCGGCCGCGGCGAAGGCCCGCGGCCGGTCCGCACGAGTTACCGCAGGAGCGCGAGCACGTTCTGCGGCATCATGTTGGCCTGCGCGAGCATCGCGACGCCGGCCTGCTGCAGCACCTGGGCGCGGGTCAGCGCGGCCGTCTCGGCGGCGAAGTCCGTGTCCAGGATGCGCGAGCGGGACGCCGAGAGGTTCTCGACCGATGTCGACAGGTTCGCGACGACCGACTCGAAGCGGTTCTGCACGGCGCCGAGATCCGCGCGCGAGCTGTTGACGGTCGTCAGCGCCTGATCGATGACCCTGAGCACGATGTCCGCATCTTCGGGCTGGAGCACGTTGATGGCGTCGTACGTCTCCCGCACCTCGTCCGCCGGACCGACGGTCAAGCCGAGATCCCCTGCACCCGCGCCCGCGACGTCGAACTCGGTCGCCGACGACAGCGACAAGATGCCGTACCACGCGGTCACGTCGTCGTCGTCGAAACCGGCGTTGGTACCCAACGTGGCACCGCCGCCGAGGTTGCCGCTGAAGGCCTGGTTGGAGAGCGTGATGTTCTCTCCGTTCGCCGACGTCAGCGTGATCGTGCCGCCGCTTTCGCTGACGGTGATCCCGCTGACCTGCGCCGCGATTTCGTCGGCCAGGGTCGCGGCATCGAGCGAGCCACCGTCGGCGACGGCTACGGTCACGGTCACGGCAGCTCCGTCCCCGACCGCGATGTCGATCGTGTAGTTGCCGCCGTCGCCGGGGTTACCTCCCGCCGTGACGCCGGCGAAGGCGATCCCGACCTCGTTCGTCGCCGTCGCCGTGACGCCCGTGCCGGCATTGTTGATCGCCTGGGCGATCTCGTACGCGTCCCGGTCGGCAGCGCCGATCTCGACGCCATTGATCGAGAGCGCACCCGCTGCAAGCGCACCGGCGATCCGGCCGGTGCCCTCCATCTCGTAGTTCGTCAGCGTGCCGCCATTGAGCCCGAGCGCGTTGGCCGTCGCGGCGGCGATCGCATCGACGGAGATCGTCTGCCCGAAGTTCGCGCCGACCTGGAACACCTGCTCCGTGAACGAGCCGTCGAGCACCTTGAGGCCGTTGAACTCGGTCTGCGTCGCGACGCGGTTGATCTCGGCGATGCGCTGCTGCACCTCGGCGTCGAGCGCCGCGCGATCCGACGCGCTGTTCGTCGCGTTACGCGCCTGCACGGCGAGCTCGCGGATGCGCTGCAGGTTGTTCGCGACCTCCTGCAACGCGCCCTCGGCGACCTGCGCCAGCGAGATGCCGTCGTTCGCGTTGCGGATCGCCTGATTCATGCCGCGGATCTGCGTCGTGAACCGCTCCGAGATCGCGAGTCCCGCCGCATCGTCCTTCGCGCTGTTGATGCGCAGGCCCGAGGACAGGCGGGCGAGCGACTGAGCGAGCGCGCCGGAAGACCTGCTCAGGTTCCGCTGCGCGTTCAGCGACATCACGTTCGTGTTGATGACTTGTGACATTTCCGGTGACTCCTAAATGCTGTCAGTCTGCGTTCGGTTACAGACCACGCCGCACGGGGCGGGATCTTCCGGGCGGCGTTTCCAACCGTGCCGCTCTGAGCCCACGCTATCGGCGGCTCGACGCGAAGCTTTAGTCGGTCCCCCTACCCGTCGAGCGCGAATCTGCGGACTCGTTCACGGTTTCTTTCACCGGAATCACTTCAACCAATCGAAGAGCGACAGCCGCGAGACCTGCACGTAGGTCTGCTGCGCGGCCTGGAGCGCGGCAAGCTGCATGCTGAAGCGGCTGATCGCCTCGGCGTAGTCGAGATCCTCGACCTGCGACAGCGCGCTCGTAAGATGCAGCGTCTGATCGGCGTTGACGTCGGCTTGTGCCTCGATCACGTTCATGCGCGCGCCGATGTCGGAGCGAAGCTCGAGCACGCGGCCGATCGCGCCGTCGATGTCGAGCAGCGCGCTCGTCACGCGATGCGTCATGAGCGCTCGCTCGCCCGGCGTCGAAGGCTCCGCCTCGAGGGCGGCGGCGAGCTCGTCGACGATCGCGAAGATCGAGGTCGTCGTGCCGGGCTCGATGTGGAAACGGTCGCCGGCCGAGGGCTCGCCCTCGAGCACGATGCGCATGCCGGCGATATCGATGCCCTCGCCCGCCGTATACGCACCGGCCGCGACGACGGTGCCGCCGCCGTCGAGAATCTCGTACGCGTCCGGCCCGGTCATCACGATCGTGTAAGGCTCGCCGGTGAGCTGAGCATGATCGACGACGTCCGCGGCCCTGACCCGCGCCGTGCCGGCATTCGCCGCGTCCGGCGTGACGACGAACACGCCGTTGCCGCGCGGGATCGTCATGAAGGCCCGGCCGCTGTCGCCGACCGCGATCTTGCGGCCCGGCGCGAGCTCGATCTCGCGCTGCCCGTCGTCGCCGGCATACTCGACCTGCCCGCCGGGCCCCAGCTGGAACGGCTGGACCGTGCTGCGAAAGCCCGCGAACAGGTATTCGCCGTTCGCGGCTCGGCTGTTCGCGGCGTCGAGGAGCCCTGCCGAGATCTGCCTGAGCTCACGCGCGATCGCCTGCCGGCTCTCGGGCGTCTGCGTCGCGTTGACGCCTTGCATCGCGAGCTCGCGAACCCGGTTCAGGCTGTCGCCGATCGATACGAGCACGGCCTCCTCCTGCCCGAGGCGCGTCACCGCCTGCTCGGCGTTCCGCGCGTATTGCTCGATGGACGCAATGCGCTCGTGAAGCTGCAACGCGTGCGCGGACGCGGCCGGATCGTCGGCCGGCGTCAGCAGCCGCTTTCCGGTCGCGAGCTGCTGCTGCGTGCGCGAGAGGTCCGTCTGCCGACTTTGCATCGCGGTCAGCCCGTTGCGGTAAATCTGTGCGGTCGAGATACGCATCGCCTTCGGCTCCGCTCAAAGTCTTGCCTGCCCGCCGATCACCGGCGGATCATTCCAAGCAGCGTGTCGATCATCTGGCCGGCGGTCGCGATGACCTGCGCGGCCGCCGCATATGCCTGCTGCGCCTTCACGAGATTCGCGGCCTCCTCGTCGAGGTTCACGCCGGAGACGTTCTCGCGCTGCGCCCAAGCCTCCTCGAGCATCCGCGCCTGAACGTCCGCATTGATCTCGGCGCGGCGCGTCTCGACGCCGACGCGCGCGACGAGCGCGGCATAGGCGTCGCCGTAGCTCGCCGTGCCGCCGCCCATCGTCCGCGTCGTCTCGAGCGCAGCGAGCGCGAGCGCGCCGCGGTTGTCGCCCGCCGCGCCGGCATTGTCGCGGACCGTGAAGACGTCGCCTTCTGCGGGCGTGCCGCGGATCACGACGCGCCAGCCGTTCGCCTCGATGACGGTCTCGCCGGAAGGATCGAGCGGCACCGCGGTGCCGTCGACGAAGAACTCGCCGCCGACGAATGCGATGTCGATCGCGTCGCGCAGCGCGGGATCGGTCGGGTCGAGCACGGAGATGCCGACGATGTCTGCCGTGCCTGCGTTGCCGTTGCCCGCTGCGGCGTGGATCGGCAGCGCGGCGGCGATCGAGCGCGGATCGCGCACGGCGACGGACAGCGTCGTCGCGAGCGACGTCGCCTGCAGGAGGAAGCTGTCGCCGATCGTCGCGCCGGTCACGCCCGCGAGGTCGATCGACAGCCCGTCGATCACCGCGGAGCCGCCCGGCGGGATCGTGCCGACGACCGCACCGTCCGAGAGCCGCCGCACGACGAAGGCCGAGCCGTCGTAGCGCAGCTGATAGTCCGAGGCCCCGAGCTCGCCGACGTCGACGACCGAGACTTGCGGCGAGCCGGTCGCCGAGTTGCCGTAGCCCGGCACCGCGACCGGCGGCGAGAACGAGAAGAAGTCGCCGCCGAGCGCGCCGTCGAGATCCATGTTCCCGCGATGCACGGCGTTGAACGTTTCGGCGAGCGAGACGGCGATCCGGCCGAGCTCGGCGCTCGCGGGATCGAGGAGCTTCGCTCGCGCATCGAGCAGCGCGCCGAGCTCGCCGCCTTGGAGCAGCCCGGTCACGTCGATGAATTGCCCGTTCTGCTCGTAGCCGACCGCGAGCCGGTCCGGGTCGCCGTAGAGCGGCCGTGCGGCGAGCGTGACCGCGTCGAAGCCGACGACGAGCGCCTGGCCGCGGCCGACGTAGACGTTGAGGCTTCCGTCCGTCTGCTCCGCGGTTTCCACCGGCAAGTACGCGGCGAGCTGCCGCACGAGCTCGTCGCGCTTGTCGAGCAGATCGTTCGGCGGCGCGCCGCCTCCTCGCCCGCGCGCATCGACGATCGCGCGGTTGAGCTCAGCGATGCCGTCGGCGAGCTGGTTGATCTCGGCGATCCCGGCGCGTACCCGGCCGCTCGCGATCGCGCGCTGATCCTGGATTCTCGCCTCGAGCTGCGCGAAGCGGTCGGCCAGCGACTGGGCTTGCGTGATCAGCGTCTGACGCGCCGCGGTCGACGTCGGGTCGTTCGCGACATCGTGCACGGCGGCAAAGAACTGCTTCAGCGCGGGCGCGAGCCCGGACTCGGCGTCGCCGAGCAGATTGTTCACCTGGCCCGCGAACTCGGCGAGCGTGCGCTGCTCCGCGTCGGCCGTGATCCGCATCCCTAGGCGATAGTTCACGAATCGATCGACGATCCGCGCGACGCCGATCACGCCGACGCCGCGACCGATCGCCGCGTAGCCGGGTCCGAGCGGCTCGCGCGCCGCGAGCTCGGCTCGCTGGCGGCTGTAGCCCTCGGTGCCGACGTTCGCGATGTTGTGCCCCGTCACCTCGAGCTGCCGCTGCGCCGCGAGCAGCGCCGAGATGCCGATGCCGAAGATTCCGCCGCTCATGTGCTGCCTCCGCGCAGCCGGTCATCCGGCGGATGTCCGGCCGTCAAGCGTGTATCGGCCGGTCCGCGCTCCCGCTTGAGCGGCGCGCCCGGCAGGCCGCGCTCGAGGATCGCGAGGACCTTGTCCGCATAGGCGGGATCGGTGCTGTAGCCGCCCGCGGCGAGCGCCCGGACATACGCTTCTGGCGTCTCGGCCTCGACGGCCTCCCGGTAGCGGGCACTACCGCGGACCAACGCGACGTAGTCGTCGAAGCTCTCGGCGATCGAGCCGTAGACGCGGAACGACTCGCGCCGACGCTCCGGCAGCCCGCCGACGAACTCGAGCGTCGGGACGCTCGCGCGGGGCCCTTGCCATCCGCCGGACGCTTTGATTCCGAACAAATTGAACGTCGAGCGCCCGTCGGGCGCGCGGATCACGTGCCGTCCCCAGCCGGTCTCGAGCGCCGCCTGCGCGATCAGCACGTCCGCATCGACGCCGAGCGCCTCGGCCGCACGTTCCGCATGCGGCCTGAGCGTCGCGACGAACGCTTCGGGCGATGCGGCGAGCGCATCGTGAGACGGGTCCGCAGGTCCGGCCGCGCCGAGTCGGGCTCGCAAGCCGTCGCGGCCCGGAACGCCGGCAAGCATTCGACGGAGCGAGCCCGCCCGCGCGGCCGCATCGAGCGATGCGGTCCGGTCCGTGCCCGCCCCGGCAGCGGCGCCGGGCTCGCCGCCGAGCTCGCAATAGATCGCGTCCGCGAGGCCGATGCCGGGGCCACGTGCGAGCGCGAGCGCGAGCTGACGGTCGTAGAGATCCTGATAGAACCGCACGCCGTCGCCGTCGAACAGGCCGCCCGCGATCGTGCCCGCCGCGCGCATCTCCTTGAGCACGAGGCCCAGGAACAGCGACTCGAATTGCTGCGCAACGGCGCGTTTCGCCTCCGGGGTCTCGTGGCCCGCTTCGCGCTTCAGCGCGGCGAGACCGTGGAAGTCGGTGAACGTGAACGCGGCGGCGGCTTCCGGCGTCATGTCGCTGCCCGATCAGATCACGATCAGCTCGGCGCGGAGCGCGCCGGCACGGTGAAGCGCTTCGAGGATCGCGACGAGATCGCCGGGCGCGGCGCCTACGCCGTTCACCGCCTGCACGATCTCGTCGAGCGTCGTGCCGGGACCGAACGGGAACATCCGCGACCCGCCCTGCTCGACTTCGATGTCGGAGCGCGGCGTGACGACCGTCCGGCCGTCGGAGAACGGCGCCGGCTGCGAGACGTCGAAGCTCTCGGCGATCGTGACCGTGAGGCTGCCGTGCGAGACCGCCGCCGGCAGCACGCGCACGTCGCCGCCCATCACGATCGTGCCGGTGCGCGCGTTCACGATCACGCGTGCCGGCGGCGCGCCGGGCTCGATCGTCATGTTCTCGAGCATCGACACGAAGCTCACGCGCGCGCCCGCATCGAGCGGCGCGCGCACGCGTACCGATGCCGCATCGAGCGCGTTCGCCGTCTCCGGCCCGAACAGCGCGTTGATCGCGTCGCTCAACCTCCGCGCGGTCGTGAAGTCCGGCCGATGCAGGTTCAGCACAATGCTGTCGCCCAAGTGGAACGCGGTCGGCACCTCGCGCTCGACGGTCGCGCCGGCCGGAATGCGGCCGACGCTCGGAACGTTGACCGCGACCCGCGAGCCGTCGCGGCCGTCGACGCCGAAGCCGCCGACGACCAGGTTGCCCTGCGCGATCGCATAGACCTGCCCGTCCGCGCCGCGGAGCGGCGTCATGAGAAGACTTCCGCCGCGCAGGCTCGTCGCGTTGCCGATCGACGAGACCGTGACGTCGATCGCCTGGCCGGGCTTCGCGAACGCAGGCAAATCCGCATGCACCATCACCGCGGCGACGTTGCGAAGCTGCAGGTTCACGCCCGGCGGAATCGTCACGCCGAGTTGTCCCAGCATGTTGCGCAGGCTCTGCGCCGTGAACGGCGCCTGCGTCGTCTGGTCGCCCGTGCCGTCGAGGCCGACGACGAGGCCGTAGCCGACGAGCTGATTGGAGCGCACGCCCGCGACCGAAGCGAGATCCTTGACGCGCTCCTCGGCGCTCGCGGCGAGCGCGGCCGCGAGCAGCACGCCGAGCGACAGCGTCCGGCCGAAGGAGGACGCGACGCCGCGGAGGACGATCCGGAACATGCTCATAACGGCCACAGCGGACTCGAGAAGAACCGGCTCAACCAACCCGGCATGCTCGACGACGCGACGACGCCGGTGCCGCCGTACGCGACCTGCGCGTCAGCGACCTGCGTCGACAGCACGGTGTTGTCGGGCCCGATATCGACGGGCCGGACGATGCCGCGCAGGCGGATGTACTCCTCGCCCTGATTGATCCGCACCCACTTCTCGCCCTGCACGACGAGGTTGCCGTTCGGGAGCACGTTCGCGACGGTGACCGCGATCGAGCCCTCGAGCATGTTGCTCTGCGCGGCGCCGCCCTGGCCCTCGAAGCTGCGCGTGCCGCTGCCCTCGGCCTGAAAGATCGGCAAACCCTGGTGCGTCGCCGTGCGGCCGCCGAGCGTCGGCGCGGGAAGCTGCACCGACGCCTCCTTCGACGTCGACGCGTTCGCGGACTTCTGCGCCTCGGTGCGCTCGACGAGCAGCACGGTCAGCACGTCGCCGATGCGGCGCGCCTTGTAGTCCTCGAACAGGCTCTGCGCGAATATCGGCTGATAGATCGCGCCGTGGTTGTGCTCCGGAGCGAGCGGCTCGGGAGGCAGCGTCGTCTGAAAGCGCGGATCGCTGCCGTGATGGATGCCGGGGCCGGTCGCGCACGCCGAGAGGAGCGCGGCGGACGCGATCACGGCCCCTGCCGCCCATCGCCACGCGCGCACCGCACGGGCGCGGCCACGCGCGCCGCGGGCGAACGCAGAGCCCCCGGCGCACGCGGCGCGTCGTGCGCCGCACCGATGCGCAACGTCGAATCTCGTTTCCGTCATTTCGTTCGTCCTTCGATGGCTTCGCCCGCCCGCAACGCGTGTGCGCTCGTGCGCGAAGCGGCTAGCGGCCAAGGTTGTTGTTCGCGTACTGCAGCATCTGATCGGCGGTCGAGATCGCCTTCGAGTTGATCTCGTACGCGCGCTGCGCCTCGATCATGTTCACGAGCTCCTCGACCGTGTTGACGTTCGAGCTCTCGAGCGCGCCCTGCATCACGGTGCCGAGCCCGGTCATCCCCGGCGTGCCGAGCTGCGGCGGGCCGCTCGCAGCGGTCTCGACGAGCAGGTTCTGGCCGATCGCCTGAAGCCCGGCCGGATTCACGAAGTCGGCGAGCTGCAGCGCGCCGACCTCGATCGGCGTGCCGTTGCCCGGCACCGTCGCGGCGACGATGCCGTCGCGGCTGATCGACACGTGCAGCGCGTTCTCCGGGATCACGATGCCCGGCTGCACCTCGAAGCCCGCCGCCGTCACGAGCGTGCCGTCCCGATTGACCTGGAACGCGCCGTCGCGTGTATAGGCCATCGTGCCGTCCGGCATCAGCACCTGGAAGAATCCGCGCCCTTCGATCGCGACGTCGAGCGCGTTGTCGGTCTGCACGAGATTGCCCTGCGTGTAGAGCTTCTCGGTCGCGACGGTGCGCACGCCGGTGCCGAGCATCAGCCCCGACGGAAGCTGCGTCTCCTGCGACGATTGCGCGCCCGGCTGGCGCACGTTCTGATAGACCAGATCCTCGAAGACGGCCCGGCCCTTCTTGAAGCCGTTCGTGTTGACGTTCGCGAGGTTGTTCGCGATCACCGAGATGCGCGTCTGCTGCGCGTCGAGGCCGGTCTTCGCGACCCACAGTGCATGATTCATCGCATGACTCCCGGGCTCTAGCCGAGCCTCATCAGCTCCGCGGAAGCGCGATCGTTCTGCTCCGCGGTATCCATCAGCTTCACCTGCAGCTCGAAGCCGCGGGCGCTCTCGATCATTCGAACCATCTCCTCGACGACGCTGACGTTGCTGCCCTCGAGCATGCCGGAGCGCACGCGCACGTCGGCGTCGGCCGGCGGAGGCGGCAGGCCCTCGGCCATCCTGAGCAGACCGTCTTCGCCGCGACGCAGATCCGCGGGCGGCGGATCGACGAGGCGGATCCGCTCGATCGCGACGAGGCCCGCCGCGTCCTGACCGAGCGGCCGGATGCTGACGGTGCCGTCGACGCCGATCTCGAGCGACTCGAACGGCGGCAATGCGATCGGCCCGCCGTCGCCGAGCACGGGGTGGCCCGCGCGGGTCGTGAGCATCCCGAGCGCGTCGACGACGAGATCGCCGGCGCGCGTATACGCCTCGCCGCCGTCCGGCGCCTGCACGGCGAGGAAGCCGCTGCCGTCGATCGCGATGTCGAGGTCGCGGCCGGTCGACGTGAGCGGCCCCGGCGTGAAATCGACACCGTAGCCTTGCGTCACCGCGTACGCGCGCGCGGCTGCATGCCCGGGCCCTGCGAGCCCGACGTGCGTCGAGGCCGCGAGCGTCGCGCGGAAGCCGGTCGTCGACGCGTTCGCGAGGTTGTGCGTCGCGACGGACTGCGCGATCTGCGCTTCGCGCGCGCCGCTCATCGCGACGTAGAGGAATCGGTCCACGGGCTATGCTCAGCGAATGTTGATGATCGTCTGCGTGACCGCGTCGGCCGTGCTGATCACCTGCGAGTTCGCCTGGAAGTTGCGTTGCGCGGTGATCAGGTTCACGAGTTGCTCGGCGATGTCGACGTTCGACGCCTCGAGACCTCCGGACTGCACGAGACCGAAGTCGGCATTGCCCGCGACGCCGAGCAGCGGATCACCGGCCGCGAACGTTTCGACCCATTGGTTGTCGCCGACCTGCTGCAGACCTTGCGGGTTCGAGAAGTTCGCGATCGCGACCTGGCCGAGCGGCAGCGACTGCCCGTTCGTGAAGCGGGCCGACACGACGCCGGTCTTGTCGATGTCGATGCCGGTCAGGCGGCCGCTCGAGTATCCGTCTTGCCTCAGCCCGTTGATCGTGCTCGCGGTGCCGTACTGCGTGGCGCGCGTGAAGTCGAACTCGATCGAGATCGGCAATGCGCCGTTTGCGGGGGTGAACGCGCCGAAGTTCACGGTGCCCGTCGGCTGCACGACCGATCCCGACGCGTCGAACTCGAGCGACACGGCTCCGCCGACCTGCTGACCGTCGAGCGCGAGATAACCCTCCCACATCGACCCGCCGACCGGACGGAAGAAGAGCTGACCGGTGTGCGATTGCCCGAGCGAGTCGTAGACCGTGAGCGACGTCGTGAACGCGTAGCTCGCGGGATCCGAGACATCGAACGGGATCGCCGACAGGTCCTCGGCGTTCGCCGCGAGATTGAACTCGGCCTCGACGCGGGTCGTCTGCTGCGGCGGCGAATCGGTCGTCGCGAGGCGAAGGTCGGTGAGCGCACCGGTCTCGAACGTGCCGGCGAGCAGGTCGCGCACCGGATACGCCTGCAGGCGCTGCCCGCTCGCGTTCACGACGTAGCCGTCGCGGTCGATCTGGAACGCCCCTTCGCGCGTGTAGCTGCGCGCGCCGTTGTCGTCGAGCACGAAGAAGCCCTTGCCCGACAGCGCGAGGTCCAGGTTGTTGCCGGTGAAGTTGATGTTGCCCTGCGTGAACTGCTGCGTGACCGCCGCGAGCTTCACGCCGGAGCCGACCGCCGTTCGGCTGATACCGGAATACGCGACGGCGAAGACGTCCGCGAATTCCGCACGAGACTGCTTGAAGCCCGTCGTGCCGGAGTTCGCGATGTTGTGCCCGGTGACCCGGAGGTCGGCCGACGCGGCGTTCAACCCGCTCAAAGCTGTACGAAACGGCATAGATGCTCTCCTTGGCTTTCGCTTTTGCGCCGGCGCCTCTCGGATCTCGAGGCACGGCGCCCGTGATCGTTCACGCGATGCTTCTGACGCTCGCAAGATCGACGACGCCGAGACCGGTCACCGTCAGCGACACGCCGCCCGCCCCGCCGGCGCTCACGCTCTCGACGCGACCGGCGACGAGCACCTCGAGCTCGTACGACTCGCCGCCGAGGTCACCGAGCGCGCGCACCTCGTAGAAGCCCGGTGCGGCGCGCTCGCCGTCGGGCAGCGTGCCGTCCCATTCGATCTCGCCGTCGTCGTCGACCGGCAGCGTCGCGAGCTTCTGCCCGTAGAAGTCGTAGATCTCGACCGCGACGTTCGTCGCGCCGTCCGGCACGTCGACGCTCGCGCGCAGGCGCCCGTCCGGGGGCAGCCACGCCTCTCGCGCCGCGACGCGCACCTCGCGGTCGACGAGCGATGCGGCCTGCAGCGTCTGCGCGCCGCGGAACGCCTGGGCCAGCTCCGCGAGCGACTTCTGCACGTCGCCGATTCCGGAGACCGTGCCGAACTGCGCGATCTGGCCGAGGAACTCTCCGCTTTCCATCGGCTTGAACGGATCCTGATTGCGCAGTTGCGTGACCATCAGCTCGAGAAACTCTTCCTGACCGAGGCGATCCTTCGCGCCCGAGCTCCCCGTGCGGGTGAGCCCGAGCCGGCCGAGCGTGTCCGTATCGATCGCGTTCGTCGTCATTTACGTCCTCCCGCCGGATCAGCGCTGCCCGAGCTGCAACGTGCGCAGCATCAGCTGCTTCACGGTGCTCGCAACCTCGACGTTGTTCTGGTAGCTGCGCGCGGCCGAGAGCATGTTCGCCATCTCCTCGACGGTGCTGATCGCCGGGAAATAGACGTAGCCGTTCTCGTCGGCGAGCGGATGACCCGGCAGGTGCTCGACGCGCGGCGGCCGCTGGCTCTCGACGATGCCGAGAACCTGCACGCCGGGCAGCTGGTTCTGCGCGTTGCCGCGCTCGCCGCGGAGCAGCGCGGCGAAGACCGGCTGTCGCGAGCGATACACGTCTTCGGCGCTCGAGCTCGCGACCTCGGCGTTCGCGATGTTGCTCGCTACGGTATTGAGGCGCGTCGACTGCGCGGAGAGCGCCGAGCCCGCGATGTCGAAGATACGAAACAGACTCACGATGGCCTCCTTGGGATCACTCGCCGCGCAGCGCCTTGCGCAGGCCGTCGATGCGCGAAGCCAGAAAATCGAGACTCGCTTGATACCGCACCGCCGCCTCCGCGAACGCGGTCTGCTCGAGCTCGGCGTCGACCGTGTTGCCGTCGAGCGCGGGCTGGTTCGGCACGCGGTACTTGAGCTCTTCCGTGGTCGCGGCGTGTCCCGGCAGATGGCGTGCGTGCGTCTGCTCGAGCCGCGCGGCGGTCGCTTCACGAAGAGCGCTGCGAAAATCGAGGTCGCGGGCCTTGTAGCCCGGCGTATCGGCATTCGCCATGTTCGCCGCGAGCACCTCGAGCCGGCGAGCGCCGAGCGAGAGTGCCTTCGGATGGATGCCGAGCGCGGCGTCGATCAGCTTGCTCATGGTCGGAACATTCCCGAATGGCGTTTCGGCGGGTCATGAGCAAGCTCCGTGCCAGACGCTCGATCGAGCGCGTAGCCCGGAGGAGCGCAGGCGTCGGAGGCGGAACGCCGAAGGGGAAACGTGAGAGAAGCGGCAACGAGTTGCCGCCGAGCGGCAAAAGATTGCCGCCCTTGCCGCAGCGGCCGTGCCGCCGCGCGGACCGCTTTCGCTCGATCGCTACGCGCGCGCTCGCGTGCTCGTCGTCCGCCGCGCGGGCGAGCCGAGGTACGCCATCACGGCACGCGCGAGCTCGTCGGGCTCGAATTTCGCGAGCAGCAGGTCCGCGCCCGCCGCAATGCACGCCTGGCGGTTGAACACGCCGCTCAGCGACGAATGCATCATCACATACAGGTGGGCGAGACGCGGATGCTCGCGGATCTCGCGGACGAGCGTGTAACCGTCCATCTGCGGCATCTCGATGTCAGAGATCACCATCGCGATGCGCTCGTCGACGTCACCCTCGTCGGCCCAGGCCACGAGCTTCTCGAGGGCCTGCTTGCCGTCGCCGACGAGAATCGCCTCGACGCCGATGTCCTCGAGCGCGCGACGGATCTGCGCGCGCGCGACCGCGGAGTCGTCGGCAACGAGCGCGCGCCGCGGCCGCCCGACGGGAATGTGCTTCGCTTCCTCGGCCACGGGCGCGGAGACGCCGGGCGCGGGGCCGATCACGAGATCGAGCACGCGCTCGACGTCGATGATCTGGACGAGGCGGTCCTCGTAATACGTGATCGCCGTCACGTAGCTCCGCTCCGGATCGTCCGTCGGCGGCGGTCGCACCTGGTCCCAGCCGGCGTTGATGATCCGCTCGATGCCGCTCACGTGAAGGCCCTGCACCGAGCGGCTGAACTCCGTCAGCACGATGTAGCGCGCCTCCTCGGGCACGAGCGACGGCAGACCGATGGCACGCGCGACGTCGAGCACCGGCACGGTCGCGCCGCGCACGCGGGCGAGTCCCGCGACGAGCGGATGCGCGTGCGGGAACCGGCGAAGCGGCGGACTGTGAACGACTTCACGCACCTTGAACACGTTGATGCCGTAAAGCTGGCTCGAAGTCCCGAGCCGGAACAGCAGAAGCTCCAGCCGGTTCTCGCCGATGAGACGCGTCAAACGATCGACGCTTGCGAGCACGTGCGCCATGACCTCGTTATCGGCTCGACGAGCGAAAGCTGTAGCGCGAGCGCGCGAGCTCGACCGACCATGCATGCGGATTCTGCGATGGCACGCTTATTGCTTTCCGACTTCGAACATTTGCTCGATAGAAACGGTTGCATGAACAAAGGAACGTGTCGCCGGCTCGCCGCTTTCGCCGCCGCCGCGCTCGTGGCCGCGACGGCGACCGGCGCCGAAATCGAGGACCACGCGAGGATCCGCGCGCTCGCCGAGGCGCACGCGCTCGAGGTCGCGCGCTCGTTCGCGCCGGCCGGCGCACGCGTGTCGGCCGAGGCCGCGCGGCTCGACCCGCGGCTGCGGCTCGCGGCGTGCCCCGTCGTCCCGGAGACGTTCTCGGCACCCGGGAGCGGCATGGCGGCGCTCGCGAGCGTCGGCGTGCGCTGCCCGGCGACGCCGGGCTGGTCGCTGTACGTCCCGGTCGAGGTCGAGGTGCTCGTCGACGTCGTCGTGCTCGCCGCGCCGGCCGCGACCGGCCAAACGCTCGCCGCGGCCGATTTGCGGCTCGAGCCGACGAACGTCGTGCGGCTCGGCGCCGGATATTTGACGCGGATGGAGGATGCCGAAGGGCTGGTGTTGAAGCGCCCCGTGCGGCCGGGGACGGTGCTGACCGCGGCGCTCCTCGCGCGGCCGACGCTCGTGCGGCGCGGCCAGCGCGTCGAGCTCGTGGCCGGCAGGTCCGCGCTGGCGGTGCGCACCGAGGGCGAGGCATTATCGGACGCCGCGGAAGGCGAGCGCGTGCGGGTCCGCAACGTGCGCTCCCGAACGGTCGTCGAAGGCGTCGTCGCGGCCGACGGCACGGTCCGGATCGGCGGCTGAGCCCGGGGCTAAAGATCCTCGGAACGCGGCCGATAACCGAACCAGCCCGTTCGCGCATCGGCTCGAACCGGCGACGACAGGAAGGGAGACAACATGGAAATTCGCAACGCGAAGATCGACGCCGGGCGCGACGCGGCGAGCGACGTGAAGCCGACCGCGCGCCGCGGCGGCGAGCGCGCGCAGGCGGCAAAAGAAGGCCAGAAGCCCGCGACCGCCGATCGCGTCACGCTGACCGAGACGGTGCAGCGCCTCCTTCGGGGCGCCGAAAGCGAAGGCGGCGCACCGGTCGACTCGAGCAGGGTCGCGGAGATTCGCGCGGCCATCGAGAACGGCACGTATCGAATCGACTCGCGCAAGATCGCCGAGGCGCTGATCGCGCACGACAATCCGCGACGCTGACACGATCGTGACGTCTACCGTCGACTCTCAGGTGAGCCTCGAGCTCGACGGCGCGCCCGAAGACGCGGACGGCGCGCCGCTCGACGCATTGCTCGCTGCGCTCGAGCGCCTCGAGGAAGCGATTGCTCGCGAAGCCGCCGCGCTCGCGGCGACCGACAGCGCGACGCTGCTCGATGCGGTCGACGACAAGCGCCGCGCGCTCACGGCCGTCGAGACGCTGATTCGGCAGCCGTCGCTCGCGGCGCTCCTCGCAGGCGGCGACGGCCGCGAAACCTCGGCGCTCACGCAATCGCCCACGTGGCCGCAGGTCGTCGCGAAGCTCGCGGCGTGCCGCACCGCGAACGACGCGGTCGGCGGCGTGCTCGCCGCCGCGCGCAGAAGCACGGAGGCGAGCCTCAAGTGGCTCGGCGTCGCCGCGGACGACGACACCTACGGCCACACCGGCGCCGGCCGAGGTCCCGCGCCTCGCGACCTCGCCGTCTGCTGATTCCGCTGACTGCACGCTGAACCGGCGCGCACGTCGTCGCTTTCGTCGCGTACGTCGTTGCACCGCGCTTGCGGTAGCGTTGCGCGGTGATGCCGCCGCGCGCTTCGAAAAACGCGAACTCGTCGCCGTTCTCGCGCTAAAGCCCCGCCGCGATCCGCCGATACAACCGCGTGTGGTTTTCACGGCGGAATCCCGAATGATCCAACACCGGCTGCCCGAGCAAATCGACATTCGCCGAATCGCGGAGCTTCATCGCGCGCTCGACGCGCTGCTCACGTCGGCCGATGACGACGTCGCGCTCGACGCGGCCGGCGTCGCGCGCATCGACACGGCCGGCGTGCAGCTGCTCGCGGCCGCGCTGCGCTCGGCGGGGAGCCCGCGAGTCGTGCTGACCGACCCGTCGCCGTGCGTCGCCGAGGCCTTCGAGGCGCTCGGCCTCGCTCATCTGTTGAACAGCTGATAAGGCAATCTCAATGGCAAAGATTCTCGCAGTCGATGACTCGGCCTCGTTGCGGCAGATGGTGGCCTTCACGCTCAAGGAAGCCGGACACGAAGTCTTCGAGGCAGCCGACGGCGTCGAGGCTCTCGACCTCGCGCGCAAGACCGCTGCCGATCTCGTGATCTCGGACGTCAACATGCCGCGCATGGACGGCATCGCGCTCGTGCGCGAGCTGCGCGGGCTCCCGGACTACAAGTTCACGCCGATCCTGCTCCTCACGACCGAGTCGAGCAACGAGAAGAAGCAGGAAGGCAAGGCGGCGGGCGCGACCGGCTGGCTCGTCAAGCCGTTCGATCCGGAGGCGTTGCTCACGACGATCAAGCGCGTGCTCGGCTGACGCAAAGAGCGATACCACGCCGGTCATGAGCATCGACCTGTCGCAGTTCGTCCAGGCGTTCCTCGACGAGAGCTTCGAGGGCCTGGACCTGATGGAAAGCGAGCTGCTCGACGACGAGATCCTCGATACCTCGCGGAACGGCGAGCGCATCAACACGATCTTCCGCGCCGCGCATTCGATCAAGGGCAGCGCCGGCACGTTCGGCTTCGGCTTCGTCAGCGAGTTCACGCACGGCGTCGAGACGCTGCTCGACCAGGTCCGCGGCGGCCGACGCGAGCTGACGGAGGACGCGCGGGCGCTGCTGCTCGAGGCGGTCGACCGCATCCGGGAGATGCTGATCGCCGCGCGCGACGGCAGCCCGCTCGACCGTGACGCGGTCGAGCAAACCCGCCACGCGATCGACGCCCTGCTCGCGACCAAGTCGGGCGCGGCCGCTGCGGCCGCCGGCGACGGCAGCGCGAAGCAGTCCGCGGCATCCGGCGCCGCGCGGTGGCGGATACGCTTCTCGCCGCACCGGTCGCTCCTCGCGACCGGCAACGACCCGCTCCGGATCTTCGGCTACCTGCGGGATCTCGGCACGCTCGAGCTACGCTGCGACGACTCGGCGCTGCCTAGATTCGGTGAGCTCGAGCCCGAGTCGTGCTACTTGAGCTGGACGCTCGAGCTCACGGGCCCAGCGCGCGAGGCCCAGGTGCGCGAGGCGTTCGAGTGGGTCGAGGATCAGTGCGACCTCGAGATCGGCCGAATCGATGCGCCGGCGGCAGCGTCATCCGGCGCCGCTGCGACGGACGTATCGAGCGCCGACGACGAACCCGCCGCGACGGAACCGGCGCTTGCCGCAGGGACGCGCCCCGACCGCCGCCGCACGCCCGATCGCCGCAGCGACTCGGGCTCGATCCGCGTCGCCGTCGAGAAGATCGATCACCTCGTGAACCTCGTCGGCGAGCTCGTGATCAGCCAGGCGATGCTCGAGACGATCGCGCGGGCGGACGTCGACGAGTTCGACGTCGTGCACCTCGAGCGGCTGAGGCAAGGCCTCGCACAGCTCGAGCGCAACACGCGCGAGCTGCAGGAGGCGGTGCTCGGCGTCCGCATGATCCCGATCAGCTTCGTGTTCAGCCGCCTTCCGCGCGTCGTGCGCGATCTCGCCGCGAGGCTAGGCAAGGAGGTCGACCTCGTCCTCGAGGGCGAGGAAACGGAGCTCGACAAGGGGGTCATCGAGAAGCTCGTCGACCCTCTGACGCACATGGTCCGCAACGCGATCGACCACGGGATCGAAAAGCCCGATGCGAGGGAGCGCGCCGGCAAGCCCCGCGCCGGCACGCTGAAGCTCCGCGCCGCGCATCAGGGCGGGAACATCGTGATCGAGATCTCGGACGACGGCGCGGGCCTGAACCGCGAGCGGATTCTCGCGAAGGCCGCCGAGCGAGGCCTGCCCGTGCCGGAGAATCCGTCGGACCGCGACGTCTGGCAGCTGATCTGCAAGCCCGGGTTCTCGACGGCCGAGCAGATCACCGACGTATCCGGGCGCGGCGTCGGCATGGACGTCGTGCGCCAGAACATCGAATCGTTGAACGGCCGTCTCGAGATCGACTCGACGCAGGGACAAGGCACGCGGATGACGATCCGGCTGCCACTGACGCTCGCGATCCTCGACGGCATGTCGGTGCGCGTCGGCGACGAGATCTTCATCGTGCCGCTGACCGCGATCCTCGAGTCTCTGCAGCCTAGACCCGAGCAGCTCTACACGATCTCGGGCCGCGGACGCGTGCTCAATCTGCGCGGCGATTACGTCCCGCTCGTCTCGTTGAGCGACGTGTTCCATCTGCCGTCGAGCGGCAAGCAGGTCGAGGACGGCATCGTCGTCGTCGTCGAGTCGGCGGACGACCGCGCGGCGCTCTGCGTCGACGAGCTCATCGCGCAGCACCAGGTCGTGATCAAGAGCCTCGAGACGAACTACCGGCGCGTTCCGGGCATCTCCGGGGCGACGATCCTCGGCGACGGCCGCGTCGCGCTGATCCTCGACGTCGACATGCTGACGCAGATGCATTGAGCGCTCAAATGCGGCGGCGAGCGCGGGCGCGAGTCCCGCGCCTGCCGCAGCGACGCAAACGCTTCGACAGCTCGATTGGGAGTGGAACGGTCATGAATGCCGCCCAACAACGGGAAGACGCACGCGGCGCCGAGACGCGCCGGGAGCTCCTGCTCTTTCGGCTCGGCCAGGAGGAGTACGGGATCGACATCCTGCGCGTGCAGGAGATTCGCCGCTACGAGGCCGTGACGCGCCTCGTCAAGACGCCCGAGCACATCAAGGGCGTGATCAACATGCGGGGCACGATCGTGCCGATCGTGGACCTGCGCATCAAGTTCAACCTTCCGGTCGTCACGTACGACGAGTTCACCGTCGTCGTGATCCTCAACGTCGCGAAGAGGGTGATCGGCATCGTCGTCGACGCGGTCTCCGACGTCGTCACGATCACCGAGGAAGACCTGAAGCCCGCGCCGGAGTTCGGAGCGCAGGTCGACGACGACTACCTCGACGGTCTCGCGACGGTGGACGACCGGATGATCATCGTTCTCGACATCGAGTCGCTGATAACCACGCCCGAGCTCGGGCTCATCGACGAGGCCTCCGCGCAATGAGATACGCAATCAAACTTCCCGCTTTCTCCCTGAAGGCGCCCGCGGTGTTCCGCAAGATCACGATCAAGGCCAAGCTGGGCTTCCTGATCGTGGTCATGTCGCTCGGCATGATCCAGGTCGGCTTCCTCGGCTTGAACGGCATGCGCAGCGTCGAGGACGGCTTGCAGAGCGTCTACTCTGATCAGCTCCTGCCGTCGCAGCAGATCGGCACGATCAACGATCTGATGCGCGCCGACATCGAGGCGCTGTACAAGATGGCGCTGCTCGATCCGCGGCTGAACGGCGGCGAGGCGGACATGGACGCCGTCGCGGACTACGTCGCCGACATCGAGGCGAACATCGAGTTCACGGGCCAGCTCTGGGAGGCGTATCTGAAGACGGAGCGCTCGCCGGAGGAGCACTCCCTCGCGCAAACGTTCCAGGCGGCACGCCAGGTCTATCTCGACGAGGGCCTGATGCCGGCCGTGCGCCTGTTCGAGTCCGGCGACTTCGCCGAGGGCGTCCGGCAGCTCGAGGAGACGATCGGCCTCTACGAGGATGCCGCGTTCGCGTCGCAGGATCTCCTGTCGCTGCAGATCGAGGACGCGAAGCGTATCTACGAGGGCGCCCAGAGGAGCTACGGCGAGATGCGCTACACGACGCTCGTCGGCTCGGCCGCCGGCGTCGTCCTCGCGATCGTGATCGGCCTCTTCATCATCCGCGCGATCGTGCGGCCTGCGAAGCACGCGGCCGAGGTCTTCGAGCGCATCGGTCAGGGCAAGCTCGACTCCGAGATCAAGATCAAGGCCGACGACGAGATGGGCCGCATCCTGACCAACCTGCGCGACATGCAGCAGCGGCTGTCCGAACGGCTCGAGGTCGAGCGTCGTCAGGCCGCCGAGAACCGCCGGATTCGCGACGCGCTCGAGGCCGTGAGCGGCGCCGTCATGATCGCCGACTCCGATCTCGGCATCATCCACATCAACCCGGCCGCCCGACGCCTGTTCTCCGAGCACGAGGAAACGTTCCGCCGCGATCTGCCCGAGTTCAGCGCGGACTCCGTCGTCGGGCAGAAGCTCGACATCTTTCATCGCGACAAGGAGCGGGTCCGCGAGATTCTCGCGAACCTCACGGAAAGCCATGCCGCGACCTTCAAGCTCGGCGGACGGACGATCCACCTGGTCACGAGCCCGATCTTCAACGACGAAGGCGAGCGGCTCGGCTACGTCGTCGAGTGGGAGGATCGTACCGTTCAGGTCGACGCCGAGCGCGACGTCGAGGCGCTCGTCGCCGCGGCGGCGGAAGGCGATTTCAGCCGCCGCATGGACGTCTCGAAGGCGACCGGCTTCTTCCGCGTGCTCGGCGAGTCGGTCAACAAGCTCGTCGACGTCACGGACCGCAACCTCAAGGAGGTCGTGCGCGTGCTCGAATGCCTCGCGCGCGGCGATCTGACCGAGCGGGTCGAAGGCGATTTCCGCGGCGCGTTCGCGCAGCTCCAGCAGAGCACGAACGGCTCGATCGAGCAGCTCGAGCAGCTGATCGGCCAGGTCCGGACCGCCGGCGACGCGATCGCGGGCGCCTCGAGCGAGATCGCCGCCGGAAACACGAACCTGTCGCAGCGGACCGAGGAGCAGGCCGCGAGCCTCGAGGAGACCGCGTCGAGCATGGAGGAGATGACGACGACGGTGAAGCAGAACGCGGACAACGCTCGCCAGGCGAACCAGCTCGCGCAGGGCGCGCGCGACGTCGCGAACAAGGGCGGCGAGAAGGTCCGCGAGGTCATCTCGAGCATGAACGCGATCACCGAGAGCGCGCGCAAGATCGAGAACATCATCTCCGTGATCGACGGCATCGCGTTCCAGACGAACATCCTCGCGCTGAACGCGGCCGTCGAGGCGGCGCGCGCCGGCGAGCAGGGCCGCGGCTTCGCGGTCGTCGCGGGCGAGGTCCGCACGCTCGCGCAGCGCTCGGCGGAGGCGGCGAAGGAGATCAAGGCGCTCATCACCGACTCGGTCAGGAACGTCGAGAACGGCAGCTCGCTGGTCGAGGACGCGGGCCGGACGATGGAAGAGATCGTCAACGCGATCAAGCGCGTCACGGACATCATGAGCGAGATCTCGGCCGCGTCGGTCGAGCAGAGCCAGGGCATCGAGCAGGTCAACGCGACGATCGCGCAGCTCGACGAGATGACGCAGCAGAACGCGGCGCTCGTCGAGCAGGCGACTGCGGCGGCCGGCGCGATGGAGGAGCAGGCGCGGCTGCTGATGCACGCGGTCAGCGTGTTCCGGCTGCGCGCCGGCGCCGAGGATGCCGACGCGGCGCAGATCGTCGCCGACGAGGACTCAGCGGACGAGCCGAGCGCGGCGACGTCGTCGAAGCGTAGCAAGCGCAAGAAGGCGGCCGCCGCGTCGAACGGACATGACGCGAGCCCGCGCGCCGAGACGGTCCGCAAGCTCGTCGCCGCGCCCGCCGTGACGACGACCGGCGACGACGAGTGGACGGAGTTCTGATCGACCGTTCCTCGCCGATCGCATGAGCGCGCCTCATCGCAACTCCCCCGCCCGGCCGTCGCCGGGCGGGGACGCGGGGAACTCGGGCTCTTCCCGCCCCGCGCGCGAGTTCCGCTTCGACGATCGCGATTTCGAGCGCGTCCGACGGCTGATCTATGCCCACGCAGGCATCAGCCTCGGCGACTCGAAGCGCGACATGGTCTACGGCCGCGTGACGCGGCGACTGCGTGCGCTGAAGCTCAAAAGCTTCGCCGAGTACCTCGCGCGGCTCGAATCGGACGAGCTCGAGTTCGAAGAGTTCGTCAACTCGCTGACGACGAACCTGACGGCGTTCTTCCGCGAGGAGCACCACTTCCCGATCCTCGCCGAGCTGCTGCGTCGGCATGCGGCCGACGGCACCGTGTCGCTGTGGTCCGCCGCGTGCTCGACCGGCGAGGAAGCCTACTCGATGGCGATCACGGCGATCGAAACGCTGGGCCCGAATCCGCGCGTGCGCATCCTCGGCACCGATCTCGATACTCGCGCGGTGCGCACCGCCGATCTCGGCATCTACCCGCTCGAGCGCGTCGAGAAGCTCGGCGCGGAGCGGCTGAAGCGCTTCTTTCTCAAGGGGACCGGAGACAAGGCCGGATACGCGCGTGTGCGCCCCGAGGTGCGTGCCCTCGTGCGCTTCCGCCCGATGAACCTGATGACGCCCGCATGGCCGATCCGCGGCCCGTTCCACGCGATCTTCTGCCGCAACGCGATGATCTATTTCGATCGCGCCGCGCAACGGCGCGTGCTCGAGCGCTTTCGGCCGCTGCTCCATCCGGACGGACGCCTATTTGCGGGTCACGCGGAGGGGCTGTCGCATTGCGCGGATCTCTTCGAGCCCGAGGGCCGGACGGTCTATCGGCCGGGCGGCGACACGTCGATGCGATGACTACACGCACGTCCGGTCGATCGAGCTACTACGACGCCCGTCTCGGCAAGCGCGTGCATACGCTCGCGCCCGGCTGTTTCCACGTCGCGACCGCCGACGAGCTGATCTCGACGCTGCTCGGGTCCTGCGTCGCCGCGTGCATCTACGATCCGCTGCGGGCGATCGGCGGAATGAATCATTTTCTGCTGCCCGACGGCGGACCCGGCGAGCCGCACGCCGCTCCGGTCTCGAGCAGCAACCGCTATGGAGTGTTCGCGATGGAGAGCTTGATCAACGCGCTGCTCGCCCGCGGAGCGAGCAAGGCGCGGCTCCGAGTGAAGCTGTTCGGCGGGGGGCGGATACTGTCCCGGCTCTCCGACGTCGGCGCACGCAACATCGAGTTCGTGCGCCGTTTCGTCGAGACCGAGCGGCTGCCGATCGAGGCCGAGGATCTCGGCGGCGAGCAGGCGCGCCGCGTGCTGATGTTCCCGGCGACGGGCCGCGTACGCGTACGCAAGCTCCCGATGCTCGGCACGAGAGACGTCGGTCTCGAGGAGACCCGCTACCTCGAGTGCATTGCGCCGCCCCGCGGCTCGGTGGAGCTCTTCTGACCGTGTCGGCCCAAGACGCAAGCCACGGCATGACGAGCACCGCGAAACCGATCCGCGTTCTCGTCGTCGACGACTCGGCGCTCGTCCGGCAGCTCCTGACGGCGCTCTTGAACGAAGATCCGGGCATCGAGGTCGTCGGCACCGCGAGCGACCCTTACCGCGCGCGGGAGCAGATCAAGCGGCTCAGTCCCGACGTGCTGACGCTCGACGTCGAGATGCCGCGCATGGACGGGCTCACGTTCCTGCGCAACCTGATGCGGCTCCATCCGATGCCCGTCGTGATGGTGTCGTCGCTGACGGAGAAAGGCGCGGAGGCGACGCTCGATGCGCTCGCCGTCGGCGCCGTCGATTTCGTGACGAAGCCTCGGCTCGACGTCCAGGACGGGTTGACGTCGCTCGCGGAGGAGATTCGAGCGAAGGTCCACGCGGCGGCCGCGGCGCGGATCTTCAGGACGCCCTCTCCGTCGGCGACGACGACGGACACGAGCCGTGTGCGGATGTCGGTACCGGTACGGCGCCATCTGCGCACGACGGATCGCGTGATCGCGCTCGGCGCGTCGACCGGCGGCACCGAGGCGATCCGCGAGGTGCTCTGCCAGCTGCCGCCCGACGCGCCCGGCGTCGTCATCGCGCAGCACATTCCGGCCGCGTTCAGCGGCCCGTTCGCGCGGCGCGTCGACAAGCTCGCGGCGATCACGGTGAAGGAAGCGGAGCATGGCGAGACCGTGCTGCCGGGGCACGCGTACGTCGCGCCAGGCGGCCGGCACCTGCGCGTCGCGCGCAGCGGCGGCCGCTACGTCCTTCACATCGGCGACGACGATCCGGTCAACCACCACCGGCCGAGCGTCGACGTGCTGTTCGCGTCCCTCGCCGAATCGGCCGGGCCGAACGTCGTCGCCGCGCTACTGACCGGCATGGGCGCCGACGGCGCGCGGGGCCTGCACGCGCTGCGCGAGGCCGGCGCGCGCACGTTCGCGCAGGACCAGGCGTCGAGCGTCGTCTGGGGCATGCCCGGCGAGGCGATGCGAATCGGCGCAGCGGAGCGCGCGGTCCCGTTGTCGGAGCTTGCCGGCGTGCTGCTCGCGCACGTCGGCGCGGCGGCTCCGGAAACCGAAAGTTTGCGAGGCTAAGGTTTTCTGGACAGCGGTCGATAAAGCGGTACCCACGGATTCTCCTGCCTGATGCGGAAGACGATGAAACTTAATACGGTGCTCTCACGTTTCCTGCTCGCGGCGTCGACCGGCTTCGCGCTGGCGGCGCTGATCGCAGCGATCGCGGCCGAGACGTGGTCGGCCGCAACGCTCGCCGCGCTCGCCGCCGTAGCGGCTGGTGCGACGGCCTGGCGGCACTGGCGGGCCGGTGCCACGGACGACGACGGCGGCCGCATCGCCGACGTGCTCGGCGTGCTCGATCGTGCCCTCGATCGCGACGTCGAAGGGATCGAAGCGGAGATTCACCGCGTCCAGAACCTGATCGGCGAGGCGGTCGCCGAGCTCTCGCGAAACTTCAACCGGCTGCACGGCATCGCGCGATCGCAGGCGGAGCTGCTCGAGGCGAGCCTGTCGGCCGACGCCACGGCGGTCGTGAACGTCGCGGGAGACAAGGCGCCGGCCGAAGCGCTGCAAAGCTTCATGGACGCGCTCGTTCACGTCAGCAGCCAGAGCGTCGCGATGGCGAACGATACCGAGCGGATGCTGGGTCATCTGCACGGCATCTTCCGCGTGCTCGAGGAAGCGAGGACGCTCGCCGAGCAGACGAACCTGCTCGCGCTGAACGCGAGCATCGAGGCGGCCCGCGCCGGCGAGGCCGGCCGCGGCTTCGCCGTCGTCGCCGACGAGGTGCGGAAGCTCTCGCAGCGCTCCGCGGAGTTCAACGAGCAGATCCGCGAGCGCGTCGAGGAAACGCGCGAGGCCGTCGCCCGCGTGCAGGAGAACGCGCGGGCGCTGGCGGCCGTCGATCTCGAGCAGACGACGCGCGAGAAGGAGCGGATCGGCGAGACGCTGAAGCGCGCCGAGGCTGCACGCAGCGAGATCCGCGCGAAGCTCAAGACCGAGCTCGCGCCGATCAACGACGAGCTGAAGCGCGCGGTCGGCGATGCGGTCCGCTCGCTGCAGTTCGAGGACATCTCGTCGCAATCGCTCGGCGCGGCCGTCGAAGCGATTGCACGGCTTACGGACCTCAGGGTCGAGGTCCAGACCGCGGTCCGTCAAAAGAGCGGCGTGGCGATGCTGTCGCACCTCGCGGAGCGGCTCGAGGCGCTCGAGAAGCGCTCTCCCGAGTCCGCGAGCCGCCGCGTGAGCCAGACCAGCATGCAGCAGGGGACCGTGGAGCTCTTCTGAACCGGTCACGTCGGCGCCCGGGCTAAAGATCGCTCGGAATGCGCCGATACAGTGCCGGTGCGGAGGGCCGACGGCCGCCGAACATTGATTCGAGCCCAAAAGTCGGAGGGACACTATGTTGAAACGCTTATCCTGCCTCGTCGCCGTATCCGCCGTGCTCGGCGGGCCGGCGTTCGCATGCGACTACCCGGCAGGAGATCTCGGCGAGCTGCCGCGCGGAGCGACCGCGACGCAGCAGGAGATGGACGCGGCGCGCAAGAAGGTCGCCGCGTACGTCAAGCAGCTCGAGGATTACGCCGCGTGCATGGACGGTCGGCCGGGCGGCACCCGTGACCGCGACCGCGCGATCGAGGAAGCCCAGCGCGTCGCCGAGCGGATGAACCGGGAGATTCGCCAGTTCAACCGGTCGATGCAGCTGCGTCAGGCCTCCACCTAATCCCCCACCTTCACTTGCCCCCTCGCGGCCTCGCCGGCGCCCCCTCCGGCGAGGCCGCACCTTCATTTGAACGCGTCCTTCAACGCCCGCGTGCGCGCGAAGACGTCGACGTCGGATGCGTCCGGGAGGCCGATCGCGTCGCGCAGCGCGGCGCTCCGTGCGCGCAGGAACGGGTTCGTGGCTTTCTCGAGCCCGACCGTCGTCGGCACCGTGGGACGGCCCGCGGCACGCAGCCGGTCCACCTCCTCGGCCCGCTGCCTGAGCGCCTCGTTGCCCGGCTCGACGCTGAGCGCGAAACGCGCGTTCGCCTGCGTGTACTCGTGCGCGCAGTAGAGCCGGGTGTCGTCGGGCCACTCGGCGATCTTGCCGAGCGACGCCCACATCTGCGCCGGCGAGCCCTCGAAAAGCCTGCCGCAGCCCATCGCGAACAGCGTGTCCCCGACGAACGCGATCCGCTCGTCCGGGAAGTGATAGACGACGTGCCCGCGGGTATGACCCGGCGTCTCGCGCACGACGATGCGCCGGGAGCCGAGCATGAGCTCGTCGCCGTCGGACACGCCGATGTCGATGCCGGGGATTCGCGCCGCGTCGGACTTCGGACCGACGACGCGGCAGCCCGTCTTCGCCTTGATCTCGAGATTGCCGCCGGCGTGATCGCCGTGATGGTGCGTGTTCAGAATGTAGGTCAGCGTCCAGCCCCGCGCGTTCAGCTCGCGAAGAATCGGCCCGACCTCGGGCGTGTCGATCGCGGCGGTCGCGCCGGTGTCGGGGTCGTGGACGAGAAAACCATAGTTGTCGGCGAGGCACGGGAACATGTGCACCTGGATCTCGCTCATCGAAGCCTCCGTCCGTCGGTCGTCGCGCGTGCCCGAGCCGCGCCTGGAATCGCTCGTGCCATGCCTCGAATGGCCCGTGCCGGCCGGCCATTCGGCCGCCGCGGCGGCTCGGCCGTCGCCCGACCCTTTCGGGCGACTTCGTCGCGCAGTGACTTAATCGTACAATGCGGCTCCTTATCCGCTTAACCCGAACCGCCGCTGGCAAGGCAGTCCAGTGCCGCTGATTACACTTCCCGACGACAGCGTCCGTTCGTTCGACGAGCCGATCGACGGTCTCACGCTCGCGCGCTCGATCGGCGCGCGGCTCGAGAAAGAAGCCGTCGCGATGCGCGTCGACGGCGAGCTCAAGGATCTCACTGCGGTCATCGACCGCGATGCGCGCGTCGCGATCGTGACTCGCGACTCCGAAGACGGCTTGGAGCTCTTGCGGCACGACGCCGCGCACGTGATGGCCGAGGCGGTCAAGGAGCTCTATCCGGAAACCCAGGTCACGATCGGCCCGGCGATCGAGAACGGCTTCTACTACGATTTCGCGCGCGACGAGCCGTTCACGCCCGAGGATCTCGAGCGGATCGAGGAGCGCATGCGCGAGATCGTCAAGCGCGACGAGCCGATCGTCCGCGAGGTCTGGAACCGCGACGACGCGATCCGCTTCTTCCGAGGCCAGGGCGAGCACTACAAGGCGGAGATCATCGAGTCGATTCCGCCCGACGAGACGATCAGCCTGTATCGGCAAGGAAACTTCATCGACCTCTGCCGGGGTCCGCATCTGCCGTCGACCGGCCGGCTCGGCCAGGCGTTCAAGCTGACGAAGCTCGCGGGCGCGTACTGGCGCGGCGACTCCCGCAACGCGATGCTGCAGCGCATCTACGGCACCGCGTGGGCGGAGCCGAAGCAGCTCAAGGCCTATCTCGATCGGCTCGAGGAAGCGGAGCGGCGCGATCACCGCAAGCTCGGCCGGCAGATGGACCTCTTCCACTTCCAGGACGAGGCCGTCGGCGCCGTCTTCTGGCACCCGAAGGGGTGGACGCTGTTCCAGACCCTCGTGCAGTTCCTCCGCGAGCGGCAGACCGCGGCGGGCTACCGCGAGATCAACACGCCGGAGCTCATGGATCTCAAGCTCTGGGAGGCGTCGGGCCACTGGGAAGCGTTCGGCGAGAACATGTTCACGAGCCGGATCGAGGAGGACCGGATCCTCGCGGTCAAGCCGATGAACTGCCCCGGCCACATCCAGGTCTTCAAGAGCGAGCTGCGCAGCTACCGCGACCTTCCGCTTCGACTCGCCGAGTTCGGCAAGGTCCACCGTTACGAGCCGTCGGGGGCGCTGCACGGCCTGATGCGCGTGCGCGCGTTCACGCAGGACGACGCGCACGTCTTCTGCGAGGAAAAGGACATCGCGTCCGAGACCGGGCGAGTCTGCAATCTCCTCCTCGGCATCTACCGCGCCCTCGGCTTCGACGACGTGGTCATCAAGTTCGCCGACCGGCCCGAGCGGCGCGTCGGCGACGACGCGATCTGGGACCGCGCCGAGGCGGCGCTCAAAGCCGCGATGGACGAGCTCGGCCTCGAGTACGTCTACAACAAGGGCGAAGGGGCGTTCTACGGGCCGAAGATCGAGTTCGCGCTGCGCGACGCGATCGGGCGCGAATGGCAATGCGGGACCTGTCAGGTCGACCTGAACATGCCGCGGCGCCTCGGCGCGACGTACATCGGCGAAGACGGCGAGAAGCACGTGCCGGTGATGCTGCACCGCGCGATCTTCGGCTCGCTCGAGCGCTTCATCGGCGTGCTGCTCGAGCACTACGCGGGCGCGCTGCCGCTGTGGCTCGCGCCGCAGCAAGTCGTCGTCGCGACGATCACGTCCGACGGCGACGACTACGCGCGACGCGTCGTCGAGCGGCTGCGCGCGGCGGGCTTGCGTGCCGACGCGGACGTCCGCAACGAGAAGATCAACTACAAGGTCCGTGAGCACTCGCTCGCGAAGGTGCCGGTGATCCTCGCCGTCGGCCGCAAGGAGGTCGCGGACGAGACGGTCTCCGTGCGCCGGCTCGGGGAATCCGGGCAACGCGTGCTCGGGCTCGAAGAGGCGGCGCAGAGCCTCGCGCAGGAAGCCGCGCCGCCGCGCGCGTGACGTCATGCGGCTCGTAAGCTTCACCGCCAACGGACGCGACAGCTTCGGCATCGTCGTCGGCTCCGGTGTGATCGACGCCGGAGCGCGGCTCCGTGGCGAGTTCACGGGCCTGCGCGACGTGCTCGCCGCGGGCGCGCTGAACCTGCTGCGCGGCCTCGAAGGCGTCGCGCCCGACCTCGCGCTCGCGGACATCCGGTTCCGGCCGACGATCCCCGATCCCGCCGCGAAGTTCCTTTGCGTCGGCGTGAACTATTTGCCGCACATCGCGGAGATGGGCCGCGAGAAACCTGCGCATCCGGTGATCTTCGTGCGCTTCGCGGACAGCCTCGTCGGCCATCTCGAGCCGATCGTGCGGCCGCGCGAGTCGGTCCAGCTCGACTACGAGGGCGAGCTCGCGGTCGTCATCGGCAAACCCGGTCGGCGCATCCCGCGCGAGCGCGCGCTCGAGCACGTCGGGGGCTATGCGTGCTTCAACGACGGCAGCGTCCGTGACTTCCAGCGCCACGGCCCGCAATGGACGGCCGGGAAGAACTTCCGGTCGAGCGGTGCGTTCGGGCCGTGGCTCGTGACCGCGGACGAAGCGCCCGACCCGACGCGTCTCCGGCTCACGACGCGGCTGAACGGCAACGTCATGCAGGACGAGAGCGTCGGCGAGCTCTGCTTCGACGTGCCCGCGCTGATCGCGTACTGCTCGACGTTCGCGCGGCTCGAGCCCGGCGACGTGATCGTCACGGGCACCCCCGGCGGCGTCGGCGCCGGCCGCAACCCACCACTCTGGATGAAGGCCGGCGACGTCGTCGAGGTCGAGATCAGCGGGATCGGCACGCTGCGGAATCCCGTCGTCGATGAGCCGGCGGACTGACCGTTCGGCCAAGGCGCTCCTCGTCGCCGGAACCGTTGCGGCGCTCGCCGGCGGCGCCCTCCTCGCCCAGGTCCCGCACGTCGCACCGCGCCCGGACGTCGGCTGGATCGACCGGGACGAGCTCGAATCCCGGGAGATCGTCGTGCGCACGAGCAAGGATGACGGCGTCGTCTCGGTCGACATCGCCGCGCTGATCCACGCGCCGACGGACGTCATCTGGGAAGTGCTGAAGTCGTGCGAGATCGCGCCCGAGTACGTCTCGAACGTCGTGAGCTGCGAAAGCATCGAGGTGCTCGACGACGGCCGCGCGGAGCTCTTCGTGCAGACGATCAAGCCGATGTTCTTCATTCCGCGCTTCGAGCACGTGTTCCGGCTGGATTACCACCCGCCGGACCGCATCGACGTCAGCCGCGTCAGCGGGCCGATCGAGCAGATGGACGGGAGCTGGTGGCTCGTGCCGCAGGCAGAGGGGCCCGTGCTGCTCGTGCACCACCTGGACGTCGATCCCGGGTTTCCGATCCCGCGGTTCCTGCTGCGGGCGACGATTCGGAAGGAGCTGACGACGATCATGGAGGCGGTCCGGGACGTCGCCGAGGCGCGGGCGGGTGCGACGCTCGAGAGCGCGCCGTAGCGTGGCTTGTTCGGGCGGGCACTCTCTCGATTCGGGCCGGCATTCTTCATGAACGGTTTGAGGGGCGTCGCGGCGGGCGCGGCGTGATATGCGCGTCTTGGGGACCGCCGTGAATCCGTCCCTGGAGGCTTCGCGCGCGCCGTCCGTGGCGCGCACGATCCCCAAGACGCGCATATCACACCACGCCCTCTTCGGTGGCGTGCCGTTCATGAAGAATGCCTACGCAGGATGCCTAGGCGGCGCCTACTCGGCGCCTAGGCGGCGTCGCCTTTGCTCGGGGCGAGCGATTGGAAGTCGAAGAGCGCACGGTCGGCGAGGTGGGACGGCGTCACGTTCTGCAGCGCGCGGAACAGGCGGTCCGTTCGGCCCGGGTCCTCGCGCTCCCAGTCGCGCAGCATCGCCTTGATCTTCGCGCGCTGCAGATTCTCCTGCGAGCCGCAGAGGTTGCACGGGATGATCGGGAAATTGCGGCCGCGCGCGTAGCGGGCGATGTCCTTCTCGGAGCTGTACGCGAGCGGGCGGATGATCACGTGGCGGCCGTCGTCGGAGAGGAGCTTCGGCGGCATCGCCTTCAGGCGCCCGCCGTGGAACATGTTCAGGAACAGCGTCTCGACGATGTCGTCGCGATGATGGCCGAGGGCGATCTTCGTCGCGCCGATCTCGTCCGCGACCCTGTACAGGATGCCGCGGCGGAGCCGCGAGCAGAGCCCGCACATCGTCTTGCCGGGCCCGATCACGCGGGTCACGACGGAGTACGTGTCCTCCTCGACGATGCGGTACTCCACGCCGAGCGAGTCGAGATAGCGCGGCAGGACGTCCGGCGGAAAGCCCGGCTGCTTCTGGTCGAGGTTGACGGCGACGAGCCCGAAGTCGACCGGGGCACGGCGCTGCAGGGACAGCAGCATGTCGAGCAGCGTGTACGAGTCCTTGCCGCCGGACAGGCAGACCATCACGCGGTCCCCGGCCTCGATCATCTTGTAGTCGGCGATCGCGCGGCCCACCTCGCCCCGCAGCTGCGCCTCGAGCTTCTTGAGGCGGCCGGAGCGACGTTCCGCGGCTTGGCCCGCGGCGGGCTCGTCGGCTTCGATCGTCGTGCCGTTCGCGGCTGCGGTCTGCATCGACAACTCTCGTCGTAATCGTTTCCCAGGGGGCGGGGAACCCCTGAAACCGGCCGAAATCGCCCGAAATGGGCCCTTCCCCCGCTCGCGGTCGGGTCATGATAGCGGATCGCCGACCGGCCGGCAGAGCGCCCTCCGCCGAACTTCTTGGTTCGCGACGTGAACGCGATGTGAAGCCTATCACTGCAACGGCGTCGCTCTTTACCTACGGTACCTTCTCCAAACACGTCGACCGGACGGCCATGAAGCGAACCGCCGTTTCGATCATCCTCGCGATCGCAGCGCTGGCAATGCTCGGATCGTTGCTCCTGCGCTCGCGTGCGTTGCCCCTCGAAGTCCATCTGTCGCAGAACAGCATGGCGACGGAGATCGAGCGCATTCGCGAGGACTTCGCGGCGCTCGTGTCCGCGCTCGACGCCGCGAGACGCGAGACTCGTGCCCCGGGCGAGGCCGAGCAGGCCCTGCTCGATCGGGTCGCAGGCTCGCCCGATACGCTGCGCCCTCTCGCAGCCGTGATCCCCGCGGGCGCCACCGAGCGCGCCGTGCTCGATGCCCGGCTCGAGAGCTTCACGCGCAGCGTTTCGGACGTCGCGACGCTCGCCCGCGAGATTCTCGCCGAGCAAGGCGAGTACGCGCGCAACGTCGCGTACGTGCGCGACGAGGGCCCGCGGATCATTCAGCAGGTGCGTGACTTGCGTCTCGATGCCGAAGCGAACGTCGTCGCCCAGCTCGTTCTCAATACGCTCGACCACGCGTCCCCGCAGGCTACGGTCTCCGGGTCCGATCTGCGCCAGCTCGTGACGACCCTCTCGCGCGACGAGCGGATCGCCGCGAACGTGCCGCGCGAGATCGAGCGGCTCGGCGATGCGGTGCTCGCGGTCGTCGACCACAAGGCACCGCTCGAGCGCAAGCTCCGCCAGCTCGCCGAGAGCCCGGTCGGCCAGCGCGCCGTGGTGGTCGGCGCGGCCGCGCAAGAAGCGTACCGCCGCGCGGTCGCGACGGTCGAGGAAGCCCGCTTGATGCTCGGCATCTACTCGGCGGCGCTGTTCCTCGTCGTCGGCTTCGCCGCGTTCCGTCTGCAGGCGAGCTACCGCGCACTGAACCGCTCGAACGCCGAGCTCGCGCAGCTCAACGAGTCCCTCGAGCAGCGCGTCGCGGAGCGCACGAAGAAGCTCGCGGACACGCTGCAGACCCTGAAGGAATCGCAGGTCCAGCTCGTGCAGGCCGAGAAGATGTCGTCGCTCGGCCAGCTCGTCGCCGGCATCAGCCACGAGATCAACACGCCGCTCCTGTACCTCGCGAACAACGCGGTGCTGATCCAGGAGCGGATTCAGATTCTGCAGAAGTTCGTCGCACGCTGCAGCGCCGCGTTCTCGATCAAGGCCGAGCAATTCGCGGATCGCAACGAGTTCCAGACGAAGTTCATCTCGGCCCTGAAGGACGTGAAGAAGATGCTGCATCAGGAGGACCTCGAGGCCATGCTTCAGGAGGCCGAGGACCTCACGCGGGACAGCATCGAAGGCCTCGAGGACCTGACCGACATGGCGCAGAGCCTCAAGGACTTCAGCCGTCTCGACCGCGCGCCGGTCGCGAGCTTCGACGTGAATCAGGGGCTCGACAAGACGCTGACGATCGCGAGGAACGTGATCAAGCACAAGGCCGAGGTCCGCAAGTTCTACGGCGACGTCCCCGAGATCGAGTGCTCGCCGTCGCAGATCAACCAGGTCTTCCTGAACCTGCTGACGAACGCGGCGCAGGCGATCGAGGAAAAGGGCGAGATCATCATCACGACGAAGCGCGCCGGCGCCGACCATATTGCGATCAGCATCGCCGATACGGGCTGCGGCATCCCGCCCGAGATCATGGACAAGATCCGCGATCCGTTCTTCACGACGAAGGAAGTCGGCACCGGCACCGGCCTCGGCTTGTCGATCGTCGACGAGATCGTCCGCAGCCACAACGGCCGGCTGCAGATCGAGTCGCAGGTCGGGAAGGGCTCAGTTTTCACGGTCATCCTGCCGATAAAGCAGACGTCGAAGGCGCGGTCCGACAAGCATGAGCCGCCCGAGCTGAACGACGTCGCGACGGCGGACGAGTTCGAAGAATTGGCCGAGGCAGTGTGATGGCAGAAATGCAAGAAAGAGCTCCTGCAGCGCGGCCACGCTTGCTCTTCGTCGACGACGAGCAGCGCGTGTTGAACTCGATGCGGATCATGTTCCGCCGCGAGTTCGACCTGTTTCTGGCATCCCACGGCGCTCAGGCGCTCGACATCGTGAAGGACCAGGACATCGACGTCATCGTCGCGGATCACCGGATGCCGCAGATGACCGGCGTCGAGGTCCTGACGAAGGTCCGCAAGCTCTCGCCGCGCACGGTCCGGATCCTGCTGACCGGCTATGCGGACCTCGACGCCGTCGAGGGCTCGATCAACGACGGCGAGGTGTTCCGCTTCCTGACGAAGCCGTGCCCGCCGAAGCAGCTGCGCGACACGGTCGTGCTGGCCGCGAAGCTCGCCCGCTCGACGCCGGCCATCCCGCCGCCGGACGATCGGGAGCTCAACGATGCCGAGGCGCTCGAGATCATCCTCGAGGGCGACAGGGTCATCACCGAAGGGCCCGCGTCGCGTGCTCCCGCCACGGAGATGCCGGAGGGACGCGAGTTCACGTCGACGACGGTGCTCCCCGACGCGCCGCGCATCGCGGCGACGTCACGTGCGGCCACGGAGGCGCCGCGCCCCGCGACGACGCCTGCGAAGGCGGTCGCGAACGGCCTCGGCGTGCTCGTCTTCTCGTCCGACGAGGAGATGATCGAGACCGTGCAGCGCGCCGTGCGCGCCCGCGTCCCGGTCTTCCGCGCGTCGAACGTCGTGCAGGTCGTGAAGATCCTCACGGAGTATCGGCCCGGCGTGCTGATCACGGACATCTCGAGCGAGAAGCAGACGATCCAGACGATGACCGCGCGGCTGAAGCAGCATCTGCCGGAGCTCGTCACGATCGTCGTGTCGCCGCACCGTGACGTGCTCGACATGGTCTGGCTGATCAATCACGGGCAAATCTTCCGCTTCCTCCGCAAGCCGCTGTCGCCGGGCCGCTGCGCCGTGAGCCTCCAGGCCGCGCTGCAGCATCACCGCATGCTGCTCGCGAATCCGGCGCTCGTGAAACGTCACGAGGTCGAGGAGACGCACGACGGCGGCGGCGTGATGGACAGCGTCATCAGCAAGCTCCGCAGCGTCAGGCGGTTGTGGGGTCACGCATGAGCGAGCGCGACGCGAAGACGGGTCACGCACCGCAGCAGCAGTCCGATGCGCTGCTGTGGCTCGGTGCGGCGATCATCGCCGGCCTCGGCATCACGTGGCTGCTCTTGTCGCGGCCCTGGGACGATGCCGGCCTCGATGCGCGGCCGGCGGCCGCGGCGCCTTCGCCCGAGACCAGCTCGCCCGTCGGTCCGCTCGTTTCGACGCCTGGGGCCGGCGGTCAGTCGGTGCGCGCCGATCTCGACACCACGCTCGAGGCCAATCCGCTCAGGATGGCCGAGCTCGCCTACGAGGCCGGCATGCTCGTCGAGCCCGAAGAGTACAGCGCTTGGACGCTCTACAAGCGTGCGCTCGACCAGGACCCTAACAGCGAGGCCGCGCGCCGCGGCCTCGAGAAGATCGCCGACGATCTCTTGAAGCGCGCGAGCGTCGCGGTCGAGCAGGGCCGCTTCGACGACGCGCTCGCGACGATCCAGCGCATCCGGACCGCGATCCCGGCGCATCCGGGTGCGAACGACCTCGCCTTCCGGATCGACGCGCTGCGCCCGCAGCCCGTGACGGCACCCGAGCCGCGCGAGGCCCAAGCGGCACGCGACGAGGACGAGACCGACCGCGCGCGCGTCGCGGCCGCGCCTGCGCCCCGGCAGGAGCCCCAGCCCGCGGCGGCGCCCGCGCGCGACGAGCCGCCGGCCGATCCGATCCTCGAGCCCTATGCCCGCTTCGGCGAGGCGCTGGCTGCGAACCGCCTGCTGACGCCGGTCGGCTCGAGCGCGAAGTACTTCGTGGACGTGATGCGGCGGCTCGACGCGAATCACACGCTGACGCGCGACGCGCTGAGCCGTTTCTCGACCGAGCTCTTGTCGCGGGCGAACGCGGCGATCGCCGAGCTCGACGCGGCCGCCGCCGAGACGTGGCTCGACGAGGCAGGCCAGCTCGGCGTCAACGACGTCGAGGTGGCCGATGCGCGCGAGCGGCTGCGCCACCGGCAGATCGAAGCGGAGTCGACGCGACGCGTGCCGGTCTCCGCGCTCGCGTTGAACCGCTACGTTCCGCCGACCTTCCCGGCGCGCGCGCTCGATCGCTCGCTCGAGGGATGGGTCGACGTCGAGTTCACCGTGCGCCGCGACGGCTCGACCGGCGACATCGTCGTGACGGACTCGTCGCACGAAAGCTTCTTCAAGCGCGAAGCCGTCGAGGCCGTCGAGCAATGGCGGTTCGAGCCGCGCGTCTTCCTCGGGGAGGTCATCGAGCAGCGGGCCTACACCCGCATCCGCTTCACGATCAACGAGTAGCCGGAAGGCACGGCTCCGTTCGACATAATCCCCAGATTTTGCTCGCAAAACTGACGCAGACGAAAAGTTGAGCTAGAGTCGGACGAGACTCGGAAGGCCGAAAGGCTCGAACCCATGAACCGTCGACAGTCCTCTCTGCTTTGCGTCCTCTGCGTGCTCGCCGGAACCGCCCTCGCGCAGTCGGAGAACGAGAACGCTCCGCTGCGCCCGATGATCCAGGTGCAGCCCGAGTATCCGGAATCGGCCGTCGAGCAGGGGATCCAGGGCTACGTCGAGCTCGACGTGACGGTCGGGGAGCGCGGCACGGTAGAGGCCGTCGCGATCGTCTCGTCGGTCCCCGAGGGCGTATTCGACGAGGTCGCCCGCAATGCGGTGCTCCGCTGGCGCTATCCGCCGGAGCCCGGGCGCGAGCCGCAAAACGTCCTCGAGCGCATCGAGTTCCGCGTGCCGGTCGTCCCGACGATCCCGGGGCGCGGCGCACCCGCGGCGGCGGCCGCGGGCGCTTTCGGCGCGGGCCCGCGCAACGCGTGCGTTCGCGAGCAAGCGAAGTTCACGTACGACGATCGCGTCGAGGTCGTGCTGATCAACGCGTGTGACGTGCCGCTCGTCGTCGCGACCTGCGCGTCCGGCACGCGGCAGTACCACGGACGGTGGGAGTGCACGACGACCGAGCGCTCGGGCACGCTGCTCGTCGCCGAGGACGATCCTCGCGTCGGAGAATCGACGCTCGTCGACGGCGGCGCCGTTGCGCTCACCTTCACGGACCGGCTCGTCCTCCACCGCGCCCCGAACTCGGAGTACTGGTGGGTCGCATGCACGCTCGCGGATGCCTCGTGCCGCGAGGGTGCGAGCGTCTGGGCGCGCTCTCTGGACGGGCAGCCCGCGAGCGCCGATCCGCAGGGCCGGAGTGCGGTGACGCTCGCGCGCTCCTACTGACGCCGCGCCCCGGGCTCGAGCGGTGCGCTCGCGGCGGGCTCCGCCGTTCGACGCTCGTCCGGCGCGTGGACGAAGAGGCCCGTCAGCACGACCGTCACCACGGTCGCCACGAACGCGAGCAGGAATCCGATCACGAGCAAGAGCGGCGGCCTGCGCCGGCCGCCACGTGACTCGTCCTTCATGGCCGTTCGCCGAATTTGCCCGTGTAGTAGGATAAGCCCGAAGGCCGCAGGGCGAACGGCTTGTTCGGTGGAGCACCGTGGCGAGAGAAGAGCTGAAACGACACCTCGATCGTCTGCGCGCCGAGCTTGCTGCGGCCCCGGAGCTCGACGAGGAGACCCGCAAGATGCTCGAGGCCGTCGCGGACGACATCGCCAGGACGCTCGAAGGCCGACACGACGAGCCGCATACGGTCCGCGAGCGGGTCGAAGACGCGACGGTTCGCTTCGAGGCCGAGCACCCGCGGTTTGCCCGTGTGCTGAGCGAGGTCACGGACGCGCTCGCGAAAATCGGCGTCTGACCGGCCGGCGGACGGCCGCAAGCACGCACCTACCGCGGGCCGTTGCCACTCTCGTTCTCGCCCCGCGTTTGCTAGTGTCTAAGCCGAGCCGCTCGTGCGGCGGCCCGAGCGGTTCGAAGGCACACGGCGAGCACGTCTCGATTGGTCGACATGGAGCCAACGTCCCATCTGCCGACGGTGAAGCAGCTGCGCTATTTCGTCGCGCTGGCCGAGCATCGTCATTTCGGGCGTGCCGCGGCGGCGTGCCACGTGTCGCAGTCGGCGTTCAGCGTCGCGATCCGGGAGCTCGAGACGCTGCTCGGCGCGAACCTCGTCGACCGCACGAATCGCAAGGTCACGATCACCGCGACCGGCCGCGAGGTCGCGGCACGCGCGAAGCGCTGTCTGCGGGAGCTCACGGCGCTCGCCGAGGCCGCGCGGCGCGAGAACCGGCCGCTCGAGGGACCGCTGCACCTCGGCGTGATCCCGACGATCGCGCCGTTCCTGCTGCCGCGCGTGCTGCCGGCCCTGCGCGAAGCGTTTCCCGGCCTGAAGCTGTTCCTGCACGAGGACGTCACGCAGAAACTGTACGAGCAGCTGATGGAAGGCGGGCTCGACGTCGTGCTGCTCGCGCTGCCGTACGATCTCGCGGGCGTCGAGCGCATGGTGCTCTTCAAGGACCGTTTCCGGCTCGCCGCGCGCAAGGGCAGCACGCTCGTCGATCCGCAACACTACCGCCCCGACCGGCTGCGCGACGGCAGCGTGCTGCTGCTTCGCGAGGGGCACTGCCTGCGCGAGCACGCGGTCGACGCGTGCCGGATTCGAGATACGGAGAAGATGAGCGCGTTCTCCGCGTCGAGCCTGCTGACGCTGATCGAGATGGTCGACGCCGACCTCGGCGTCACGTTCCTGCCCGAGATGGCGGAGGGATCGGCGCTCCTGCAGAACACGCAGGTCGCGACGTACCCGCTCGGCGAGAACAACTATCGGAGCATCGGGCTCGTGTGGCGGCGCGGCAGCCCGCGCCGCGACGAGTTCGAGACGCTCGGCGAGTTCATCACGGCGGAGCACAGGAAGCTCACGGAGCCCGAGGCGCCCGCGCGGCGTCAGGTGCCGCGCTGAGCCCCGAGCCGCCGGAACGCGGCCCCCGCCGCGAGGAGGAGCATTAGCGGCAGCGACGTCGCGCCTCCGCCGCCTTCCTCGTGCACGATGACGACCGGCGGAGGCGGAGCATCGTTCGCACGGTCCTCGAGCGGCAGCAACGCGAACGCCGACGTCTGCGCAGGCCCGAGCTCGTCCTGGAAGACGCCCGTGTCCGCGTCGTAGAGCTCGATCAGCAGATCGTAGTCCCCGGGCGGATAACCCGACACGAGCTCGACCTCGACCTCGTACGCGTCGTCGGACGTCTCGCCTTCGACGAGGAAGTCGTTCGTCTCGTGGAGGAGCTCCCAGACGACGCCGTCCGCGCTGAGGAAAAGCGAGGCGTACACCCATGCATGGGCGAAATAGCTGTCGACGTCGAACGTCACACGGAGATAGCGGTAGTAGCCGTCCTGGTCGGCGTCGAAGAACATCTCGATGCCTGCGTCGTAGATCCAGTGATCGGACAGGTACGCCGACGCCGTGAGCGACGTGCCGTCCTTCGGCGCGCTCTTCGCGCGCACGATCCGCTCGTCGGGTCCGATCCGGCGCTCCGTGAGCGTGCCGACCTCGCGTAGCGTCCCGGGCTCACGCTCGGCCACGTAGCCCGATGCGCCGCGCACCACGTGCTCGCCGTCGGTCTGTGCGCCGGCGGCAAGCGGCCACGCCGCGAGACACGCCAGCAGACACAAATACTCGCGACCTTTCGCGTTCATATCGGCCTCCCGGTGCATTGCCCGTCGGCCACGATTACAGCGAAGTCAAGCTGAACGGTGACTGAGCGCGGATTGGATTCGGCCGGTTCGGCCCACTACACTGGCGGCATCCCCCTCACCCGACCACCGATGGCCGCCATCACCGCTCCGTCCGCACCCGACCTTTTCGCGTATCGCAAGCACTGGGCCGCGAGGCTGACCCCTGCGCCCGTGCTGCCGATGTCGCGCGAGGAGATGGATGCGCTCGGTTGGGACGAGTGCGATGTGATCATCGTCACCGGCGACGCGTACGTCGATCACCCGAGCTTCGGCATGGCGATCATCGGCCGCGTGCTCGAGGCTCAGGGCTTTCGTGTCGGCATCATCGCGCAGCCCGACTGGCGATCGAAGGCGGACTTCATGCGGCTCGGCCGGCCGCGCCTCTTCTTCGGCATCACGGCCGGCAACATGGATTCGATGGTGAACCGCTACACCGCGGACCGGCGTCTGCGCAGCGACGACGCGTACACGCCGGGCGGCGTCGGCGGCAAGCGGCCCGACCGGTCCGTGATCGTCTACTCGCAGCGCGCGCGCGAAGCGTACCCCGACGTGCCGATCGTGATCGGCGGCATCGAGGCGAGCCTCAGGCGAATCGCGCACTTCGACTACTGGCAGGAGAAGGTGCGCCGCTCGATCCTGCTCGACGCGAAAGCGGACCTGCTCGTGTTCGGCAACGGCGAGCGGCAGGTCGTCGAGATCGCGCACCGGCTCGCGGCCGGCCAGCGCCCGGACGAGATCCGCGACGTGCGCGGCACGGCATTCGTCGGCACCCGCGCGGAGGCCGGCTGGATCGAGATCGATTCGACGGACATCGACACGCCCGGCGACGTCGATCCGCATCCGGACCCGTATGCGATGGCCCCTGAGTCCCGCACGTCGGCGAGGTCTCCGGAGCCCGGCGTGCACGTCGTGCGCTTCGCGCGCCGCGTGCCGCGCGTCGATCGCGACAGGAGCTACATCCGGCTGCCGGATTTCGACGCGGTGCGCGACGACCCGGTGCTCTACGCGCACGCGTCGCGGATCCTGCACAGCGAGACGAACCCCGGCAACGCGCGCCCGCTCGTGCAGCGCCACGGCGACCAGGAGCTCTGGCTCAATGTGCCGCCGGTTCCGCTCTCGACGGCCGAGATGGACCGGATCTACGAGCTGCCGTACACGCGCCGCCCGCATCCGGCGTACGGCGACGCACGGATCCCGGCCTACGAGATGATCCGCTTCTCCGTCACGATCCAGCGCGGCTGCTTCGGCGGCTGCACGTTCTGCTCGATCACCGAGCACGAAGGCCGGATCATCCAGAGCCGCAGCGAGGACTCGATCATCCGGGAGATCGAGACGATCCGTGACACCGTGCCCGGGTTCACCGGCGTGATCTCCGATCTCGGCGGACCGACCGCGAACATGTACCGGCTCGCGTGCAAGAGCCGCGAGATCGAATCGGCGTGCCGGCGCCCGTCGTGCGTGTATCCCGGCATCTGCCCGAATCTCGACACGAACCACGCGCCGCTGATCCGGCTCTATCGCCGCGCGCGCGAGGTGCCGGGCGTGAAGAAAGTGCTGATCGCGTCCGGCGTCCGCTACGACCTCGCGGTCGAGTCGCCGGAGTACGTGAAGGAGCTCGTGCAGCATCACGTCGGCGGGTACCTGAAGATCGCGCCGGAGGCGATCTCGGAAGGTCCGCTGTCGAAGATGATGAAGCCCGGGATCGGCACGTACTACCGGTTCAAGAAGCTGTTCGACCGGTATTCGAAGGCGGCAGGGAAGGAGCAGTACCTGATCCCGTACTTCATCGCCGCGCATCCGGGCACGACCGACGAAGACATGCTCGAGCTCGCGCTGTGGCTCAGGCGGAACGGTTTCCGCGCGGACCAGGTGCAGGCTTTCCTGCCGAGCCCGATGGCGACCGCGACGGCGATGTACCATTCGGGCAAGAACCCGTTGAAGCGCGTGACGCGCGACGGAGAGGACGTGCACGTGCCGAAGGGCCTCAAGGTCCGCCGCCTGCACAAGGCTTTTCTCCGCTACCATGATCCGAACAACTGGCCGATGCTGCGCGAAGCGTTGATCCGGATGGGCCGCGAGGACCTGATCGGCAACGGCAAGCAGCATCTCGTGCCGAAGTTTCAGCCGAAGGGCACCGGCAAAACGCCGGAAGGCCGCCGCAAGCCGGCGCGTGCCGTGCCCTTCAGGACGCAGCACACGCGCTGAAAACGCATCGGCGGAGGGGGACGCATGCGGCATCGCGGCAGACGGGGGGCACGAGCGAAACTCGGCGCAGGCGCGCTCGCGGCCGTATCCGTCCTCGCGGTCTCGCTCGGCATCGATCCGATCCTCGGCGACGAGCGCGAGGCTAGCGGCCCGCACGAGCTCGCGGCAGTCGGTCGAACGGCTCCGGACGCTTCGTCGGAGTCCGCGCTCGCCGAAGCGCGCGCGGAGTTCGTCGCGGCGCTCCGCGCGGTGCGCGCCGGACGGGGCTCCGACGCCGCCGCGGACAGCGATCGGCTTCGCGCGTATCCGCTCTATCCGTATCTCGAAGCGGCCCGCCTCGTGCGCGCGCTCGAGAGCGCGACGGATGCCCATTCGCCTGCCGACGACGCGTCCAAAGTCTTTCTCGAACGTCACGGCGACGCACCGGTCGCGCGCTCGGTCCGCCGCGCGCGGCTCGACAGCTTCGCGCGCCGCAAGCTCTGGGACGCGTTTCTCGCCGAGGCCGATCCCGGCACGGGCGATCCGGCGCTCCGCTGCCTGACGGTTCAGGCCCGAATCGCGCTCGACGACATCGAGGGCATCGCGCCCGAGATCGTCGACGTCTGGCTCACCGGCCACCGGCTGCCGCTCGACTGCGAGCCGGTCTTCGAGTGGCTGCGCGGCGAAGGCCTGATGACGGCCGACCTGATCGAGCAGCGCGTTCGGCTCCTTCTCGAGAACGGCAATGCGGATTTCGCGCGCGTGATCGCGAGGCGTCTCCCGGCCGAGCGCGCGGCGCCGTGGCTCGCCTGGGCGGATCTGATCGAGCGCCCGCGCGATACGCTCGACCGGCTGCTCGCGGCGCCCGCGACGCGGCTCCCGGCCGGCGCGCTCGCCGACGGCTGGCGGCGTCTCGCGCGGAATCGTCCGACCGACGCGCTCGAGCGCTTCGCGAAGTTCGTCGCTACGTTCGACCTCGACCGGGACGACAAGAGCCGCGCGGCGCTCGCGCTCGCGCTCGGGCTCGCGTGGGACCGCCGGCCGGAGGCCCTCGAGGTCTTCGCGGAGGTTTTGCCGAAGCACCTCGACGACTATGCGCTCGGCTGGCTCGCGCGGGCCGCGCTCTGGTCAGGCGACTTCGCGCGTGCGGGCGACGCGATCGCCGCGATGTCGGCCGCGCAGCGCGACGAGACCCGGTGGCGCTACTGGGCCGCCCGCGTCGCGGAGAAGACAGGAGAGCGCGAACGCGCGCGCGAGCTCTATCGCAGCGTGCTCGCCAGGGACAACTACTACGCGGCGATGGCCGCGGCGCGCCTCGGCGTGCCGATGACGCCGTCGCAGACGACGGTCCCCGCCGAGCCGGCGCGGATCGAGCGGATCGCGTCGCTCGCGCCGTTCGTGCGCGCCCGGGAGCTCCTCCGCGCGCGCATGCCTGCGGAGGCGGCCGCCGAATGGCGCTACGGCTCGGCGGCGCTCGACGCGGACGAGGGACCGCAGAGCATCCATCTCGCGATGAGCTGGGGCTGGTACGACATGGCCGTCGCGACGGCGACGTCGCACCGGATCTTCGCCGACTACCGCCTGCTCTATCCGCGGCCGTACGACGACGCGGTCGCCGGCGCCGCCGAGCTCGCCGGCGTCGAGCCCACGCTCCTCTATGCGGTCGTGCGGCAGGAGAGCCTGTACCGCGCCGACGCGACGTCGGCCGCCGGCGCGCTCGGGCTCGCGCAGCTCCTGCCGGACACGGCGAAGCGGATCGCGCGCCGGCTCGGGCGTCCGGAGCCGAGCCGCGCGGATCTGCTCGTTCCCGAGATCAACCTCACGCTCGCGGCCGCGGAGCTCCGCTCGCTGCTCGACGAGTTCGCGGAGCAGCTGCCGCTCGCGCTCGCGGGCTACAACGCGGGCCCGAACGCGGCGCGCCGCTGGCTGCCGACGGGTCCGCTCGACGCCGACGTCTGGATCGAGAACATCCCGTATAACGAGACGCGAGACTACGTGCAGAGAGTGCTGTGGCACAGCCTCGTGTTCGCGTGGCTCGAGAACGGCTCGGGCCACGACACGCGCGGCTGGCTCGCCGCGATCGAGCCGCCGGTTCGCGGCGACCGCGACCTGCACGCGGAGCGCTGACGGCGGCCTTGCCCGCCGCCGAGGCGACTCCGCGGCACGGCCCTTCCCGATACCGCGATCGCGCTCAGAAGTACTGGCAGTGATCCGCGCGCGCCGCCTTCTCGGTCAGGAAGACGCCGGGATCGATGATTCCTTCCGCCTCCGGGATCAGATCGTCCTCGGCAACGCCGAAGGTCGCCGCGGCGTACTTGCAGCCGAAGAGCCGCACTCTGCCCGTCTCCGCGAGCTGGCTCAGAAACTCGCGGATCGTCGTAGGACCGCCCTCCTCCTCGAGCTTCCGACGCAGCCACTCGGCGTCGGCCGCATGGCGCCCTTCGATCGTGAGCGCCGCGGCACCTTCGTCCGTCAGCGCGCGCACGGCCCACAGGACGAACAGCATGTCGACCTCCACGCCCTGCGCTGCCTGGGTATAGGCGAACGTCAGCGGCGTCAGCATCTTGTCGAAACCGTCGTCCCTGACCACGATGGCCAGCTTCTTCATGACTCTTCTCCTCGCGAATCCGGTTTGCGACCTCGAACCGTGCCCGGTGCGAGATCGGCAGGTTCGCTAAGATTGTTGGCGCCGCGGCGCAGGACGGCCATGGCCGAGACGCCGCCGCGCTTGACCGAGACACCGTGCTTTCCGCGATGGATGCGCTATCCGACGTCCTCCGCGTCATGCGTCTTTCCGGCGGCGTCTTTCTGAACGCCGAGCTCACCGATCCGTGGTGCCTGCGCGTCAGCATCGCGCCGAATTCGTGCGCGCCCTATCTCGGCCGGAACGCCTATCTCGTCGCGTACCACTTCGTGCTCGAAGGACGGATGCGGGTCCGGATGCCGGACGGCGCGGAGCTCGACGTCGACGCAGGTCAGTCGGTGCTCTTCCCGCACAACGATCCGCACCTTCTCGGCAGCGATCTCGACGTCCCGCCGATCGACGGCGACGACGTCGTGCAACCGCCGACGGACGGCGGCCTGTCCCGCATCGTGCTCGGCGGCGGCGGGGCGTGCACCCGGATCGTCTGCGGCTTCCTCGGCACCGACGACGTGCGCGGCAATCCGGTCGTCGCCGCGCTGCCGCGCGTGCTCCGACTCGACGTGCGCAACGACATCTCGGCCGACTGGGTGCGCAACACGTTCTGCTACGCCGCCGAGGAGATCGCCGCCGGCAGGCCCGGCAGCGCCGCGATGATGGCGAAGCTTTCGGAGATCCTGCTCGTCGAGGCGATCCGCCGCTACGCGGAGACGTTGTCGGACGACCAGACGGGCTGGCTCGCCGCCCTCAGGGACCCGTTCCTCGCACGGGCCGTCGCCCGCCTGCACGCCGACATCGCCGCGGCCTGGACCGTCGACGCCCTCGCGCGCCGTGTCGGCCTGTCGCGCTCGGCGCTCGCGGAGCGATTCACGCGCGTGCTCGGCATGCCGCCGATGCAGTATCTCGCGAAGTGGCGCATGCACGTTGCGGCCCACGAGCTTCGCGCGAGCGGCAAGTCGATCGCGCAGATCGCGGAGCTCGTCGGATACGATTCGGAAGCGTCGTTCACGCGCGCATTCAAGCGCGCCGTCGGCATGCCGCCTGCGGCGTGGCGGCGGCAGCACGAGACGAGCTGACGCGGCTCGTCGGAGCCGTCGTCACGGCTCGTCCGACGTCGCGCCGTTCCCGAACGAAGGCCGGGGCTCGGGTACGGACGGGAACGGGCAGAAGCACGAGACGACGGCCCCGCCGCCGTTCCGGGTCTGCGCCCTTAGCTCGCCGCCGATCGCGCGGGCGCGATAACGCATGATGTGCATGCCCATCCCCGTGCTGCCCTTCGTGCGCTTGAAGCCCGTGCCGTTGTCCTCGACCGTCAGCGTCACGCCGTCCGCGGACGCGTCCGCGCGGATCTCGACCTCGGTCGCCTTGCCGTGCTTCACGGCATTGGTCACGGCCTCCTGCGCGATGCGATACAGATTGTTCGCGCTCTCCTCGTTGAGCTGATCGAGCGTCGCGGTCACGTGCACGCGGCACGTGATGCCGAAGACCGTCTGCGAGCGCTTCGCGAGCTGCTCGAGCGCGTGGCGAAGCGTGACCCCTGCCTCGCGCGGAACGGGGCTCAAGCCCCGCGCGAGCTCGGACGTCTGCGCGATCGCCTGATTGATCAGATCGACCGCCTGCTGCAGGTTTCTGCCGTCGATGCTCTTGCTCGCGGGCAGCTTCCTCCGCAGCGGCTCGAGCATCAGCTTCACGCCGGTCAGAATCTGGCCGAGGCCGTCGTGCAGGTCGTGGCCGATCTTGTAGCGCTCGCGCTCGACGCTGCTCACGATCTGCCGCTCGAGATCGATGCGATCGGTCACGTCCGTGACCGTGACCATGACGTCGTTCTCGCCGCTGCGGACGAAGCGCGCCTCGACGAAGCGGCGCATGCCGTTCACGTTCCGTGTGTATTCCCACTTCTGCACGTCGCCGGTCTCGAGCGCCCTGGCCCTGTAGAGCGCGTGCGTTCGCGCGAACTCGGCATCGAACAGATCGTCGATCCGCTTGCCGACGAACTGCTCGGCGCGGAAACCGAGCAAGCGCGTGATCTGCTCGGGAATGTGCACGTCGAGGTAGACGCCGTCGCGGGAAACGCGCATTAGCATGTCCGGATGCGCGTCCATCAAGGCTCGCGAGCGGGCCTCCGACGCGCGCAGCGCCTGCACCGCCTGATGGCGCTCGGTGATGTCCTCCGTGTGATGCACGACGTGCTCCGAGTGGATCGGAATCAGCGTTATGGAAAGCCGCCGGACGATGCCCGACTGATACTGGTAGTCGACCTCGATCTGCCGGACCCGTCCACCGCGCAGGCAATCGTCGAGCACGCCGACGAAATTGAGGCTCTTCTGCAGCTCGGCCGCGCTCGCGCCGATCACGAACTCTTTCGCGATCGAGCGCACACGCTCGGCGGCCGCCTTGTTGTACGCGACGATCGTGAAGTCCCTGCCCGTGCGCCGCCAGATGTACGCGGGTCCGGGCAGATTCTCGAAATGCGCGCGAAAAAGGTTCTCGCCGAATCCGCCGTTCAGCAGGCTTTCGATCGCGTCCTGCGGCGCAGAGCCCGCTGCGCTGGCAAGGTCCACGCCCGGGTCCGCCGACTGCGTCGTTTCGGCCATGCCCGTCTCCCGGCACCGACCGCTCGGTGCTTCCCGCGGCAAGCTTACCCGGAAGCCGGAACCGAACGCACGAGGCGCGGGTAGAAGTACGCGAGCGATCCGACCCGCGCGAAGTAGTGCACGTAGAACGCGGCCCAAAGCCCGTGGTTGCCGTGCCCTCGGAGCAGCCACCACGCGCCGACGAAGATGCCGAGCGACGCGAGCATCGCGTTCCGCATGTCGACTGTCCGGGTCGCGCCGATGAAGATGCCGTCGAGCTGAAACGCCCACACGCCGAGGAGCGGCGCCAGAGCGGCCCACGGCAGGTACGTCCTCGCGGCGGCGCGCGTGCTTGCGTCGACGGTCAAAAGATCGATCAGCGCCGGCCCGAGCACCGCGAGCCCGGAAGAGATCACGACCGCGATGCCGAATGCCCATGCCGTCGTCATCCGAGTCGCGACGACGAGGCCCGTGCGATGCGCGGCGCCGACCGCGCGCCCGACGAGCGTCTCGGTCGCGAACGCGAGCCCGTCGAGGAAGAACGCGGCCACCGAGATGAACTGGAGCAGCACGGCGTTGGCCGCGAGAACGACGTCGCCCTGCCGCGCGCTCTCGGCGTTGAACCACACGAAGACCGCGAGCAGCGCGAGCGTCCTCACCATGATGTCGACGTTGACGGTCAACATCCGCCTGAGGCGCGCCGGATCGAGCAGCCGCTCGCGCGACGACGTGCCGCCGAGGCGACGCATCTCGCGCGCCGCGATCGCGAGACCGGCGCCCGCGGCGGCCGCCTCCGCGAGCAGCGTGCCGAGCGCGACGCCGCGCACGTCCCAGCCGAAGCCGAGCACGAACAGCGCGTCGAGCACGATGTTCGTCACGTTCAGCAGAAGCTGCAGCACGAGCCCGAGGTCGGTGCGGCCGAGCCCGATGAACCAGCCGAGGAGCGCGTAGTTCGCGAGCGTGACGGGCGCGGCCCAAACGCGGATGTCGAAGTAGCTTCGGGCGAGCGACTCGACGCGCTCGCTGCCGTCGAGGAACGCGAACGCGGCTTCCCGGATCGGCCGCTGCAGCACGATCAGCACGAGCCCGGCCGCGAGCGCGATCAAGAGCGCGCGGCCGAGCACGGCGCGGAGCTCGTCCGCGTCGCCCGCGCCGTGCGCCTGCGCCGTCAGGCCGGTCGTGCCCATCCTGAGGAAGCTGAAGGCCCAGAACAGGAACGTGAACACGAGCGCGCCGAGCGCGACCGTGCCGATGTAGGCCGGGTCCCCGATGCGGCCGACGACGCCCGTGTCGACGACGCCGAGGAGCGGCGTCGTGACGTTCGAGATCATGACCGGCACCGCGATCGCGAAGATCGATCGGTGCGTCAGCGGCACTCTGTCGCTCATCGGCGTGGATCCAGGAGGCTCCGTCGGCGGCGAACGAGGACGGGAGCGGCCCGTTCGGCGACAATAGCGGCCGCCGCGAGCTCGTTCGGCGAGGCGGCAAGTGTATAGGAGCGCCCGAATCCGATGTTGTCGAGCAGCGAACGCATCCTGACCACCCACGTCGGCAGCCTGCCGCGCCCGCAGCCCGTGGTCGAGCTGCTGCTGAAGAAAGAGCGCGGCGAGCCCTACGATCAGGCGGCGTTCGACGCGGAGCTCGCGCGCGCCGTCGACGCGGCCGTCGCCCGGCAGGTCGAGATCGGCCTCGACATCGTCAGCGACGGCGAGACGGGCAAGATCGGCTACGCGACGTACGTGAAGGATCGGCTGTCGGGCTTCGAAGGGCACTACCCGCGACCGCCGCACCTCGATCTCGCGCCGCATCCCGAGTTTCGCGAGGCGATGGCGAGGATGACGGGGCCGCAGCGGTTCCGGCGCGCCGCGTGCGTCGGCCCGATCGAGGTCGTCGATCGCTCGGCGCTCGAGCGGGACCTCCGCAACCTGCGCGCCGCGGTCGAACGCCACGGCGTGAAGGAAGCGTTCATGAACGCGGCGTCGCCCGGCGTGATCTCCGCGTTCCAGCAGAACCGCTACTATCCGACGCACGAGGCGTACGTCGAGGCGATCGCGGCCGCGATGCGCGAAGAGTACGAGGCGATCGTCGCTGCCGGCTTCGTGCTTCAGCTCGACTGCCCGGACCTCGCGATGGCGCGGCACACGGGCTTCCAGGAGCTCTCCGAGGCGGAGTTCCTCGCGCGAGCGCGCCATCAGGTCGACGCCCTGAACGACGCGGTCCGGAACATCCCGGCCGAATCGATGCGGATGCACGTCTGCTGGGGCAACTACGAGGGGCCGCACGACCACGACATCCCGCTCGAGAAGATCCTCGACATCGTGCTCGCCGCGAAGCCGCAGGCCGTGCTGTTCGAGGCCGCGAACCCGCGTCACCGGCACGAATGGGCGGTCTGGAAGGCCGCGCGGATCCCCGACGACAAGATCCTGATCCCGGGCTGCATCATGTCGACGACGAACTACGTCGAGCACCCGGAGCTCGTCGCGCAGCAGCTCTGCCAGTATGCCGACATCGTCGGCCGCGAGCGCGTGATCGCCGGGACCGACTGCGGTTTCGGCACCTTCGCCGGCACGAGCCGCGTCGACCCCGGTATCGCGTTCAAGAAGCTGCGTGCCCTCGTCGAAGGCGCCGAGCGGGCGTCGCGCCGCCTGTGGCGCGGCTGATCCGCGGCGTTAACCGTTAATCAACCGTAGATAACTCTCGGTTCTCCGAGAGCCGAGCTACCTTGGGCTCGTCTCCTTGAGTCGTGCGGGCGCATTCGCGCCCGAGGAACCCATGATGAACACGCTACCGTTTACCGTGTGGCCGCTCGCCGCGGCCGTCGGCGCCGCCCTGTCGGTCCCCGCTTTCGCGCAGCGCGTCGACGAGGAGGTCGTCGTGACCGGCCGCCGCCTCGAGGAAACGATCCCGCAGGAGCTCGAGCGGTTCGGCAACCGCCTCGAGACGGTCGACCGCGGCGCGATCGACCTCGGCGGCTTCAACGACCTGTCGCAGACGCTGCAGATGCAGGTGCCGGCCTTCTACGTCGCGCCGAAGAACGGCCCGTTCGACTACATGAACTGCTCGTTACAAGGCTCGCGCTGCGAGGACGTGCTGTTCCTCGTCGACGGCGTGCGGATCGCGAACCGGCTCTACAACACGACGACGCCGCTCGACACGATCCCCGCGCACACGATCGACCGCATCGAGGTGCTGTACGGCGGCCAGGGCATCTTCTACGGCACGCAGTCCGTCGCCGGCGTCGTGAACATCGTGACGAGCGAGTTCAGCGGCGAGCCCGGCGGCCACGTCGACATCGGCTTCGACGACCACGACGGCACGCATATGTCGGCCGACTACCGAACGGGCTTCGACGGCCACAACTTCGTGCTGTTCGCGTCGCGGGACGAGTCCGACGGATTCCAGCCTTACGCCGATGAAGAGTTCGAGCCGAGCGCGACGATGCGGAAGCGCGGCTACGAGGTCTCGTCGTTCGGCCTCAAGTACGGCTACGACTTCTCGCCCGCGTCGCGGCTCTCGGTGCTCGTGCAGCGCACCGACAACGACGTCGACAACGCGCTGCCGTACGGCGTCGCGAAACGCGTCAACCGGCGCGTCGAGGACCTCGTCACGCTCAAATGGGATTACTCGTTCGGCGACGACGTCGACTTCTTCGTGAAGGCGTACTACCACGACTGGGACACGCGCTGGGACGACATCCGCAACGACCTCGGCCCGAACGGCGAGCTGACCGGAACCCAAACCGTGCTGTTCGAGGACACGTTCTGGGGCTTCGAGGACTATGGCGTGACGGCGCTCGCGAGCATCCGCGCGACCGACGTGATCGAGTACTCGGTCGGGTACGACTATCAGCGCTTCTGGGGACACGACGACGTCTGGCGCATCGACGACAAGACCGAGACCGCGCATGCGGTGTACGGACAGGTGCGCACGGCCGACGGCGCGCTCCCGCGCTCGGATCTCGCGTTCGGCGTGCGCTACAACACGACGAGCGGCAGCGCCGACGGCACGGTCTGGAACTTCAGCGGCCGGCACAACCTGACGGACCGGCTGTACCTGCGAGGCCAGATCGGCACGTCCTTCCGGCTTCCGGACGCCGAGGAGCTCTATCTGAACGAGCCGGACTCCGAGTCGGGCAATCCGAACCTCGAGTCCGAGGAGAGCCGCAACTTCGAGATCGGCTTGGGCGGCGGATCCGCCGGCGGCGCGTTCGGGTGGCAGCTCGTCTACTTCGCGAGAGAGGTCGACAACCTGATCGGCATCGACTTCGACGATCCGGCCTTCCCGGACGGCATCTACACGAACTTCGATCGGACCGCGGAGTTCGACGGCTTCGAGCTGATCCTGCACGGCCGGCTGACCGACACGTTGTCGGCGACGATGAGCTACACAGCGAACGACGCCGAGCTCGAGGGCACCGGCATGCAGCTCCAGGACGTCCCGGAGACGCTCGCGAAGCTCGGGCTGACTTACCGGCCGATGACCGCGCCGTTCGAGCTAGGCGTCTCCGTCATCAACGTCGGCGACGTCTTCGACGAGGTGAGCCGCATCGGCCGCGTCGAGCACGGCGGGTACACGGTCGTGGATCTTTCCGCGGCGTACTACCTCGACGCGGATCGGCGCCATCGCATCGGCGCGCGGATCGAGAACGCGTTCGACGAGGACTACGCGACGTCGCTCGGCCGCGGCATCCGTGACGTCGACGGCTCCTCGTACCTGTACCGCAACCTCGGCGCCCCGCGCACGGTGAACGTGAGCTACAGCTTCCGCTGGTGAGGCGCGCGGCCGCGCGCCGACGGGGCGCTCGCCGCCCGGTCAGCCCTTCGGCGGCGGCTCGAGGCGGTTGCGCTCGGCGAACATCTTCGCGGCCTCGAGGAACGCCTCGACGCGCGTGATCCGCTCGCGCAGCGCGACGACGTCGTCGCGTAACGCCGCGAGCTCCTCGCGCGACGTGCGGGCGAGCGCGGCCACCTGTCCGCCGACGGCCTCGACGCGCTGCGACAACAGGATCGTCTCGCGCAGCGCCTTCAGGATGTCGCGGACCATCAGCGGCCGCCTCCGGCCGCCTTGCGCCGGCGAGGCTTCGCGGACCGGGCCGGCGCAGCCTCGGCGCCCTGCCCGCGGCTGCGCTCGGCGCGGAGCTCGCGCAGGAACCGCTCGGTCGCCGCGATCTCCGCCTCGGCCGACTCGAGCGCCCGCGCGGTCTTCGCGTTCTGCTCTACGAGCGCGGCGAGCGCTTCCCGGACTTCGTCCTCGGCATCCGCGCCAGCGCCGCCGCGCGGATCGTACGCCTCGAGGGCACGTCGGACGATCTCGGACTCCGAGACGCCCGTCGCCGCGCGGAGCTTCCGCAGGCGCTCGTTCTGCTCTTCGCTCAGGAGGATCTGCTTCCTGATCGTCGCCATCGACGCTCCCGCTACACCTTCCTACACAATTGTCCGCGATTGTGCAGCCCTACACAACCCGGACTATGTCTGAGCCTGTTCAAGGGACGCCCGCGCCGCGACTTGCCGCTCGCCGGGCGCGCGGATAGAGTTGCACGTCCCACGATGCATTCGACCACTGCGCACAAGCGCCCGGCCCGTTGCCCCGGCCCGCCGCGGATGATCCGGAGTCCCCGTTGAGACGTTCCATCATGATCGCGAAGCTGCACGGCCTGCGCGTCACCGGCGCGGACCTGCACTACGAGGGCTCGATCGAGCTCGATCCCGACCACTGCGAGCAGGTCGGGATCCTGCCGTTCGAGTTCGTCGAGATCTGGAACAAGACCACGGGCGCGCGGCTCAGCACGTACGTGATCCACGCCGAGCGCGGAAGCCGCCGCTGCGCGCTGAACGGCGCGGCCGCGCGCGCCTGCCAGATCGGCGACGAGCTGATCATCGCGGCCCGCGCCGACGTCGCACCCGACGAGCTCGCAAGCCTGCGGCCGCGGGTTGCGCTGTTCGATGCGCAAAACAATGTGGTCGACCTGCACGAGTACGAGTTCGAGGCGGAGGCGGGCCGCTGGCGCGTGATTCGGACGAATCGGCCGAAGCCGCGAGCGGCTGCTCGCCGGGCGCCTCGTTAGCCCTTCTAGCCGCGCGTCAGCGCTTCGATTCGCCGGCGTCGTGATTTTGCGTTCGACGCTGGCGGATCTCGCCGCCCGTCCGCTACTATCGAAGAGCGGCATGATCGGGACTTTGCCGCGCACTCGCGACCGAAGCACGTACCGCACGCCGATCAGCGCGAGGCGCGAGCGTGCCCGCTCGAGTCGATTTGACAGGCCCATCGAAGCAGGGGGGATATGAGACTTTTCGGGCGTATGGTTCTCGGAACGATCCGCGACATGGCGCCCGTCGTTCTCGTCGTTCTGTTTTTCCACAGCATCGTCCTCGGTCAGCCGATCTCGCGTCTCTTTCCGTTGGTCGAGGGCACGCTGCTCGTCGTCGCGGGGCTCGTGCTGCTCGTGTACGGTCTCGAGCTTGCCCTCTTCCCGCTCGGTGAAGCACTCGCGAACGCGCTTGCCGTGCGCGGCAGCTTCGTCTGGCTCGTGCTGTTCGCGTTTCTGCTCGGCTTCGGGACGACGTTCGCGGAGCCCGCGCTCACCGCCGTGGCTGCGGAAGCGGCAAGGGCCGCCGCGTCGAGCGGAACGATAGAGCACACTGCGGAAGCGCTCGACCGGTACGCGCTCGGCCTGCGCTTCGTCGTCGCGCTGGCCGTCGGGTGCGCGCTCACGCTCGGCGTCGTGCGCATCGTGTTCGGCTGGCCGCTGCCCCTGCTCGTCATCGGCGGCTACGTGCTCGTCGTCGCGATGACCTTCGTCGCCCCGCCGTCGATCGTCGGCATTGCCTCCGACTCGGGCGGCGTCACGACGTCCGTGATCACGGTGCCGCTCGTGACGGCGCTCTGCATCGGACTCGCGTCGTCGCTCGCCGGACGAAACGCGATGAGCGACGGGTTCGGAACGATCGCGCTGGTGATCGTGATGCCGATGCTCTTCTTGATGGCATACGGGACGCTCCTGGCATGGATCTGATACGAGAGCTCGGATCGACCCTCGGCGCGACGGCCACCGACGTGCTGCCGGTGGCATCGTTCATGCTGTTCATGTACTGCGTCGTGCTGCGGCAGAAGCTGGCCCGCGCGAGGAACGTTTTGGCAGGGCTCGCGTTCGTGACGATCGGGCTCGCGCTGCTGCTCCTCGGCGTCGATAAGGCCCTGTTTCCGGCCGGCCGCATGATGGTGGAGCAGCTGTCGCCGTCGAACGCGCACGACGGCGCCGCCGACCCGAAGTGGACGCACTTTCACCTGATCTATTCCTTCGCGTTTTGCATAACGTTCGCGGCCGCGATCGCCGAGCCCACGCTCTTCGCGGTCGCGCAGCGCGTGAACGAGCTCTCGGGCGGTGCGATCAACACATGGGGCCTGCGGATCGCAGCCGCGAGCGGCGTCGCGCTCGGCGTGACCCTCGGCTGCATTCGCGTCGTGGCCGGCATTCCGCTGCATTGGTGCATGGCGGCGGTATTCACGATCATCATCGTCCAGACGCTGACGTCGCCGCGCGTGATCCTGCCGCTCGCGTACGATACCGGCGGCGTCAGCACGACCGTCGTGACCGTTCCCGTCGTGGCCGCGCTCGGGCTCGGCCTCGCCGAGCTCCTGCCGACCCGCAACCCGCTGCTCGACGGCTTCGGCATGGTTGCGCTGGCTTGCACGGTCCCGGCCGTTACGGTGCTCGCTTACGCACAGATCGCGATGCTCTTCGAGAAGCGGGCCCGACGCAGGCAGCGCGCGCAGGATTAGCCCCTCAGGAGGTCGATATGCACTTCAAGCTGCTGGTCGTGTTTACAGAAGATCGGATGACCGACGCGATCATGCGCGCGGCCCGTGAGAGCGGCGCTACCGGGTGCACGGTGATTCACCATGCCCGGGGGCAGGGAATGAAGCAGCAATCGACCTTTTTCGGCATGGCGCTGGCCGCGCCCCGCGACATCCTTTTGATGATCGTCGAGGAGCATCTTAGCCGTAGAATATTGGAGCACGTGCGCGACGTCGGCGAATTCGACGTCAGGCCCGGCACGGGTATGGCGTTCCAGATCGACGTCGAGGACGCGGTGGGCGTCGTGAAGCAGGCAGAGAAGCTGGTCGGAGTGTTGGAGGAGCAAATATGAAGGACGACGTGACCGTCCGCGACGTGATGCGCACGAGCGTCACGTTCGTCGATGGCAACACCGATGTCATGGAGGCGATGCGGATCATGAAGCGCGTCGGCGCGACGAGCCTCATCGTCGAGAAACGCAACGAGCGCGACGAATACGGCATGCTGCTCTTCTCCGACATCGCGAAAGAGGTGATCGCGAAGGACCGGGCGCCGGAGCGCGTGAACGTCTACGAGATCATGGCGAAGCCCGTGATCTCCGTGCGGCCGGACATGCGCATCCGCTATTGTGCACGGCTCTTCGAGCGTTGCGGCATCAGTCATGCGCCGGTCATCGAGAACGACAAGGTGATCGGCATCGTGAGCTACTATCTGCTCGTGCTCGGGTCGATCGACCTCGACTAGCGCCTCTCCCCCGCCTGACGCGTCCGAACGAAGTCCTCCGCTACGTGCGCGCCGCCGCCGATGCGTGGCGAGGCGAGGACGTGCGCGTCGCCGGCGCTTCGCTCTGTATACCGGGCCCGCGGCGCATTCGGCTCGCCGTCGTCGGCGGGAACCTGCGCATCCATCGACAGATCGACGCGCTCGCGTCTGCCGGCGCGACGGTCGTCGACGTCGGCGCGAACATCGGCTACAACGCGGTGCACGCCGCGCGACGCGTCGGCCCTCGAGGACGCGTCGTCGCGATCGAGCCCGCGCCGGACAACGTCGCCGTGCTCGAGCGGAACGTCGCCGCCGCCCGGCTCTCGAACGTGATCGTTCACCCGGTCGCCGCGGGCCGCGAGTCGGGACGCCGCAAGCTCTACCTGCGCGGAGAGACGAGCGCGGTCAACAGCCTCTATCCGGAAAGCTGCTACGCGAAGGTCACGGACGTCGTCGAGGTTCCGGTCGCGCCGCTCGACGATCTGGTCGAAGGCATGGCCGACCTCGTGAAGATCGACGTCGAGGGCGCGGAGCTCGAGGTGCTCGAAGGCATGACGCGGCTCCTCGGTGCGCCGAAACTCTCACTGATCGTCGAGTGGCATCCGAAGCTTCAGATCATGGCCGGTCACGACGCGGGCGCGTTGCCGCGTTGGCTCCTCGCGCGCGGGTGGAACCTCTTCACGGCATCGCACGTAAGAACGCGGCCGTGCACCGCGGCCGACGTGCCGGCACTGACCAGCCGGCTTCTGCGAAAGGGGCGGTCGATCGAGCTCGTCGCGCGGCGGTGATTGCTTGCCGCAAGGTCCCGGAATGCACCCCCGATGACGGTGGTGCTGGCGGACGGATTCGAACCGCCGACCGGCTGATTACAAATCAGCTGCTCTACCGACTGAGCTACGCCAGCGCCGCGCGTCATTATACCGGCGCGGTCGCCGGCCGACGCGACGCGAGAAAGGGGCGCCCCAAGCGGGCGCCCCCGGACAGGTCTTCTTGCTCTTCGTTCTCGTTGTCGAGGCCTCTTGCGAGAGGCTTCTTGTTCGCATCGTCCCGAGACGAGACCGGCCGGGCCTCGTATCGTGCCCGGCCTGCCTTCGTCACTCGGGCTTCCGCGCGCGGATCAGAATCTTCTGCGTCTTCCCGGCGACGGACGAATCGCGGACGCCGATGGTCTTCGGGTCGTCCGGATTGGCGAGCAGATCCGACTCGGCCTCGACGACGAAGCCCGCCGCCTCGAGGGCCTGCTTCGCTCCGGCAGGATCGACGCGATGGAGCTCCGCGTTGTTCTGCCCCGCGATGCCTTCGTGATCGATCAGCCCGAGCACGCCGCCCGGCTTCAGCGCCGCGTAAATGTCCTCGAGAAACGCCTTGCCGGCCTCGAGCCCGCCGCGGTTGTACTGGTCGTGGAAATTGTTCGACGTGATCGCGACGTCGATCTGCCCCGCGGCTGCGGAGTCGCTGATGTCGCCGTGCAACGGCTCGACGTTCCCGAGCCGCTCGACGATCTCACGCTCGCGCGCGAGGAACTGCTCGCCGCCGCGCTGCACCATGAACTCCGGCGCGTGCATGTACACCTTGCCCGACGGGCCGACGGCCGGCGACAGCACGCTCGTCCAATAGCCGCCGCCCGAGATGACGTCGAGCGCCGTCATGCCGTCCTCGACGCCGAGGAACTTCAGGACCTCGATCGGCTTGTCGCTCTGATCGCGCGTCTTGTGCTCGGCGGAACGATCCGGCGACGCGAGCGCCTCCCTGAGCCGCGCCTCCTGATCCTGCGCGTGGACGCCGGCCGCACTGCCGAGCGCGAGCACCATCAACGGCAACCAGCTTCGCTTGATGAATCTCATATGAGCTCCTTCTTTTGCTTGTCGACTCTCCCGCCTTCTCCCCTGCCGGCCCGATCGTTCCGGATCGGGCCGGGCGGCTCGTCGTGCGCACTTCGACCTTGCATCTCGTTCTCGGAGCGGTCCACCTTAGCGCAACTATTCGCCCCAGGGGAGCGGCCGAACGCGGGGAAACCTGAAGAATCGCGAACGTCGGTCGAGGATCAGCCGCCGCTCGGGCAGCGCAGCTGCTGGATGCGGTCCAGGCGGATGCCGAGCGCGCCGAGATCGAGCTCGCGTCCGGCAGGCACCGTCACGTCGAGCCAGCGGACGATGCCCGGCCGCGACCGCTCGGCGATCACCGGCTCGAGGCCGATGCGCCGCACCTGTTGCTCGAGGCGTCCGGCGCGCGTCATGTCGTTGAACACACCGAGCGAGATGATGTCGCCGTCCTCCTCGCCCGGAATCAGATACGCGTCCGGCAAACCGTTCTCGCGAAGCTGCGCGAGCATCTCGTTCGCCGCGGCGCGGGTCGGGATCGCGGCGATGTGGACCCAGAAGCCGACCCAGATCTCTCCTTCCGTGCTGCGCGAAGACGGCGCGAATCCGGCGGCGTCGAGCGCCGCGGCGGCGGCTTCGGCGCCTGCCTCGGTCGGAAACGGGCCGATGGTGACGCAGCGGTCCGACGCGTTCGGCGTATCGACGTAGCGCGCATCGGTGCCGCCTGGATCGGCGCCCCTTGCATCGGCCGCGCTCGCGTCGGGCTCGGTCGTATCGCGCTCGCTGACATCGGCCACGCGCGGATCCGCGGCTGCGATCGCGGACGGGGGCGCAGCGCCCTCCGCGGACCCCGCATCGGCCTCGCCGACGAGCCGAATCGTCATCCCCGTCTCGCGCGGCGTCGACGACGCCGGCGACGGCGCGGCATACCACATCGTCCACGCGGCGAACGCGAGGTTCGCGAGCACCAGCGCGAAAAATAGATTGCGCATCAAATCTCGGCCGGTTCGGGCGCCGCCGCCGCGCCTCCGGGCGGCGTTTCCGCGGCGATGAGTGCGAGTCCCTTGAGGACCAAGTCTGCCTCGACCTGCACTTCCGTTTCCAGCCACGGACGCAGCACGTCCGCCTCCCCGCCCGAAAGATAGACGACCGGCCGGATGCCGAGCTCGGCCGCGACGATCGCAGCGGCGCGATCGAATGCGGCGGCGGGACCGAGCAGCGCGCCGTATCCGACCGCGTCCTCGGTGCTTCGGCCGAGCATCCCGAGGCCGCTCGGCCGCCCGGCGGCCGGCGGCGTCTCGCCGATCCGATGCGTGTGCCGGGCGAGCGCGTCGGCCGCGATCCGCGGCCCCGCGAGGATCAGGCCGCCGAGATGACGGCCGCGCACGTCGACCGCATCGAACGTGAACGCGGTGCCCGCGTTGATCACGCACGCCGGCCGCGGGCCGTCCGGACGGGCGGCCGCGGCGCGATATGCCGCGATCACCGAGACCCACCGATCGACGCCGAGCCGCGACGGATCGCGGTACGCGCAGCGCACGCCGAGCGTCTCTGCCGCCGTGCGCACGATCTCGACGTCGACGCCGAAGCGCGCCTTCACGGTCGCGCCGAGCGCGTCGGCGATCCCGTCCCCGGCGACGTTCGCGACGACGACGCGCTCGACGGGCCCCGTGCCGAGCGACTCCGCGAGCGCCCGGATCGCGCCGTCGACGTCGCCCGTGTGCAGCGCGTTGTCGCGCTCGCGCAGGCGTCCGCCCTCGGCCCTCGCCCACTTGATCCGCGCGTTGCCGATGTCGACGACGACCGTCGTCATGCCGACGCCTCCGCTTCGACGGCCGCCCTGATCGAGACGTCGCCCGCGAAGACGCGGCGACGCGAGCCGTCGGCGGCCTCGACGACGAGCGCGCCGTCCGCATCGATGCCGCGCGCGATGCCCGTCGCGCGGGCACGACCGTCGTCGACGACGATCGCGCGGCCGAGCAGCACGTCCGCGGCTACGAACTCGTCGCGCCAGCTCGCGAACCCGTCCCGCTCGAAGCCCGCCGCGAGCGCGGCGAGCTCGTCGACGAGCGCCGCGGCGAGCGCGACGCGCGCGGGCGGGCGGCCGCCGGCCGCCTCGGCGAGGTCGACCGCGCCGGCGGGCCAGTCCGACAGCCGACGAAGCATCGCGGGCGGGACGGCGACGTTGATCCCGATGCCGATCACGACGTGCGCGGCAGCGGCGTCGCCCGCGCCGTGCTCGACGAGGATCCCGCCGAGCTTGCGTCCGCGCCAGGCGAGGTCGTTCGGCCATTTGAGCCCGATGTCGACGCCGCACGTTTTGCGGATCGCGCGGCGCGCGGCGACGCCGGCCGCGAGCGGCAGCGCGGCGACGTCGTACGGCGCCCGCGTGACCCGGAACGCGGCGGACAAGCAGAGGCCTGCGCCCGGCGGCACCGTCCAGCGCCGGCCGCGCCGGCCGCGTCCCGCGTGCTGGTGGTCGGCGATCGCGACGTTGAGCGCGCCCGACGCGGGCGGCGGCGTATCGAGCAGGAAGCGGTTCGTCGAATCGAGCGACGCGAAGACGTCGAGCCGTTCGATGCGCCGCGCGGCGGCAGGCGGCAGCGCCGCGAGGATCCCGTCGGCGTCGAGCCGATCGGCGGACGGTGTCCCTGTCGTCGTGGATGCGTGCGACATGCTCGACGCCTCCGAGCGACGAATTCTACTGCCCTCGCGCGCGGCCGAACCGAGGCTCGGTGCGATCGAGCATACGCCGAATGTTGCCGCGGTGCGTGTAGACGATCAGCGCCGCGACGCACGCGCCGAAGACGAGCAGCCCCTGCTCCTCCGGCCACCGGACGAGAGCGATGAAGAGGACGGCGAGCACGGAGGCGGTCATCGTCGCGAGGCCGACGAACCCCGTCACCACGATGACGCCGATCCAGGACGCGATCACGGGCACCGCGAGCATCGGATCGAGCCAGATCAGGAGGCCCGCCGCCGTCGCGCCGCCCTTGCCGCCCCTGAAGTCGAACCAGACGGGGAAGACGTGCCCGAGCACCGCGCCGAAGCAGACCGCGTACAGCACGAGATCGCGCGGCACGCCCGGATCGAAGCCGACGCCCGGGACGTCGAGGCCGGGCAGCCATGCCGCGGCGACGATGCCCTTGCCGACGTCGATGACCATGACCCAGAACGCGAACCACTTGCCCTGCGTGCGCAGCGCGTTCGTGCCGCCCGGGTTGCCGCTGCCGGCCTTGCGGATGTCGACGCCGCCCTTCAGGTAGCCGACGACGAGGCTGCCGAGCACCGAGCCGAGCAGGTAGGCCAGCGTGAATTTGAGACCGAGCTCGATCATTTGGGACGCAATGGTACGCGGTTTGGCCGTGCCGAGAAGGCCGCCGGCGGCTCGACGGCGTCAGCCGCCGAGCCACGCATCACGGCGTGCGACCGCGGCCGGATCGGCATCGTCGACGACCCGTAGCCAGCACGTATCCGCCGGCGCGGCCGCGAGCACGAGGCCGACCTCGAAGAGCTCGTCGCCGCGGAACACCGTCGCCGTGATGCGCTCGCCGTCCTCGAAGCGCGCGAGGCGGCGCTTGAGGTTCCGCTCGTTGACCCGGAGCCGATCGAGCGCGATCAGCACGTCGCCCGGCGAGAGACCCGCGCGCTGCGCGGGCTCGCCGTCGAGCACGGCGACGAGCTCGAGCCCGTCCGGGCGCGCCCGGTACGTCACGCCGAGCGTGAGCGGCACCTGGCCGTCCTGCGGAGCGGGCGTGCCCCCTCGGTCGTCGGAGCCGAAGCTCGGCCGGAGCTCGAGCGCGATGCCGAACTCGGCGAGGAGCTCGCCGAGCGGGAGGTCCTCGGTGCCGCGGATCGCACGGTCGAAGAACGGGCCGAGCTCGAGCCCGCCGACCTCCTCCGCGAGCCGCTCGAAGCCGTCCTCGGGCACGCCGGTCCCGGTCGCGCCGTAGCGCCGCCACAGCTCGCGGATCACGTCGTCGAGGCTCGCCCGGCTGCGGCGTCGGAGCTCGAGATCGAGCGCGAGCGCGACGAGTGCGCCCTTCACGTAATAGCTGATGCTCGCGTTCGGCGCGTTCGGCTCGGGCTTGTAGAGCACGTCCCACGCATTGAAGCTCGAGTCCGCGAGCGTCTGCCGGAACCGTCCCGGCGTCCGATAGACGCGCGTCAGCGCCTGGCCGAGTCGCTTCAGGTACGCGTCCCGCCCGATCAGGCCGCTGCGCAGCAGGAAGAGGTCCTGGTAGTAACTCGTGATGCCTTCGAAGACCCAGAGCAGCCGCGTGTGGTTGCGGCGGTCGAGCCGATACGGCACGAACGCGGCGGGCTTCGTCCGCTTCACGTGCCACGCGTGGAAATATTCATGGCTCGCGAGCGCGAGGAACTGCTGGTAGTCCGGGGGGACACCGGGCTCGCCGGGCTTCGGCAGGTCGTCGCGGCCGAAGATCAGGCTCGACGATGCGCGATGCTCGAGGCCGCCGAAGCCGTCGCCGACCGCGAGGCCGAGGAACCAGTAGCGATCGAACGGCGCCGGACGGCCGAAGAAGTCGATCTGCGTCTCGCAGAGCTGACGCAGGTCCGCCGCGACGCGCTCGAGATCCGACTCGAAGCGCCCGGCGACGACGAGCCGATGCGGCACGCCGGCCGCGTCGAAGTCGACGCGCTCGAACTCCCCGATCTCGAACGGGTGATCGATCAGTTCGTCGTAGTCGTCGGCGCGATAACGGCCGAAGCCGCGCTCGTCGACGGCCTCCGCGCGCATCGCGGTCGCGACGCGCCAGCCGGCGAAGCGCTCGCCGGCGGGCGGCTCGACCTCGAGCGCGACCGGCTCGTGCTCGCGGCCTTCCGGAATCAGGAACAAGCACGTCCCGTTGAAGTACGCGCGCGTGTGATCGAAGTACGCGCCGCGCACGGACTGATCGAGCGCGTAGACCTCGATCGTGACGACGAGCTCGCGCTCTGCGCCGCGGAACCACCACGACGCCTGGTCCGCCTGCTCCGCGACGAGCGCCCGTCCGCCGCTCTCGCCGCGGATCGCGACGATGTGGCGCGCGTACTCCCTGAGCAGATAGCTGCCCGGGATCCACGACGGCATCCGCACGCATTGCGACGGCGCCGGATCGTCGATGCGAAGCTCGATCTGGAACAGATGGCGGCTCGGATCGAGCAGCGTCATGCGATAGCGAATCAGCGTCGTTCCTCCATGAATCGTAGAGGGGCCCACGAGAAATTCCGACGGCACGCTCCCGCGCGCCGGACGCGCATTCTCGCACACTCTTGCAAATGCCCGCGGCCGCTCCTATCGTGCGGACAGGCGGTGCTCTGCCGGAGTTAAAAGGGAACGCAGTCGGAAGCTGCGGCTGTCCCCGCAACTGTAGACGGCGAGGTTTCGCGTGCTGCGGCCACTGGAGTCACCTCTGGGAAGGCCTCGCGAAACCGTTCGAGCCGTGAGCCAGGAAACCTGCCGCCGATGTCGTCCTTCCGCATGCCGGGGAAGCGTGCGGAGCGGCAACCCCGTCGTGGCGACAACTCTTTGAAGTGAACGCGGGCCGGGCCCGCGCGCCGCGACGTCCATCGATTCGGCGCGCTCCCGCCCACCGACTTGGGAGTTGAAGCATGCCGAAGCGGAAGTTCCGTGCGTGGCCATGTGCCGCGCTGTCGTTTGCGCCGTTCTGCGTCGTTTTGGCCGACGACGGCGCCCGCTCCGAAGAGCCGATCGAGAACGTCGTCGTGACGGCGTCGCGCGTCGCGGTGCCGGCCGCGCAGGTCGGCTCGAGCGTCACGGTAATCACCGAGGAGATGCTCGGGCTGCGCCGGCCGACGTTCGTCGCCGACGTGCTGCGCGACGTGCCGGGCCTCGCCATGAGCCGCGGCGGCGGCTACGGGGGCGTGACGCAGGCGCGGCTCCGCGGCGCGGAAGGCAACCATACGCTCGTCCTGATCGACGGCGTGGAAGCGAACAATCCGGTGTCCGGATCCGAGTTCGACTTCGCGAGCCTCACCGCCTCCGACATCGAGCGCATCGAGGTCCTGCGAGGCCCGCAGAGCGCGCTCTACGGCAGCGATGCGATCGGCGGCGTGATCAACGTGATCACGCGGGGCGCTGCGCCCGGCTTCGACGCGACGTTCGGCGTCGAAGCGGGCAACTTGGGCACCCACGCGACGCGGCTTTCGGCGAGCGGCGGGACGTCGCGGGCGAGCGGCCGCGTGCACGCGGCGCGGATGACGACCGACGGCAGCAACATCTCGCGGTTCGGCGAAGAGCGGGACGGCTTCGAGAGCGAGACGCTGCGGCTCGACGGACGCTTCGTGCTCGGCGATGCATGGAGCGTGCGCGCGAACGCGCATGCGCTCGACTCCGAGCAGGATTTCGATTCGCAGGATTTCGCGTTCCCGCCGACGCCGACGCAGGGGCTCGTCGTCGACGACGACGTGTCGAGCCGCCTCGAGCAGCGCTTCGCGAGCATCGATGCGAGCGCCGAGCTCGCACGCACCGCGCATCGCTTCCGTGCCGCGCGGACGAAGACGCGTAACACGTTCTTCGACGACGGTGCCTTCACGGGACGCAACGAAGGGGACAAGACGAAGCTCGACTGGCAGGCGACCGTCGCGCTCGGCCCGCGCGCCGCGGACGAGCCGATCGGCGCAGGCCACGGCATCACGTTCGCGCTCGAGCACGAGCGCATCGATTACCTGAACGTCGGTGCGACGCCCGATGCCCCGGAGAACCAGTCGCGCGACGACGCCCAGACGAGCGTCGCCGCCGAGTACCGCAACGTACTCGGGCGCGCGGCGCTCTCCGCGAGCGTGCGCCGCGACGACAACGATCTCTTCGACGACGCGACGACGTACCGGTTGAGCGGCTCGTTCGCGGCCGCCGAGCGCACGCGGCTCAAAGCGAGCGTCGGCACCGGCGTCACGAATCCCGGCTTCTTCGAGCTCTTCGGCTTCTTTCCCGGCAGCTTCGTCGGCAATCCGGCGCTTAAGCCCGAGCATTCGACGAGCTTCGACGTCGGCGTCGAGCACACGCTCGGCAACGCGCGCATCGACGTGAGTTACTTCCGCGCGGACCTCGACGACGAGATCGTCACCGTGTTCGACGAGGCGTCGTTCCTGTCGACGGTCGAGAACCTGGCCGGGGAGAGCGAGCGGCGCGGCGTCGAGCTCGCGGTCTCCGCAACGCCGACCGCGCGGTGGAATCTCGCGGCGAGCTACACGTACACGGACGCGCGCGAGCCCGACGGCGAAGCCGAGGTGCGCCGCCCGCGCCACGTCGCATCGCTCGACAACGCGCTCGAGCTCGTAGGCGGCCGCGCGCGGCTCAACGTCGGCATCGACTATACGGGACGCCAGCTCGACAACGAGCTCGTCTTCGCGACGCCCGAGGAGCGCGTCGAGCTCGACGCGTTCATGCTCGTGAACGTCGCGGCATCGTTCGACGTCTCGCCGCGGCTTCGGCTCCACGCCCGCATCGAGAACGTGCTCGACGAGACCTACGAGGAGTGGTTCTCGTACCGCGGCCGAGGCCGGTCGTGGCTCGTCGGCTTCGAGAAGGAGCTCGGACGATGAGTCCGCGCGGAAGCGCTCTGGCCGTGCTGTCGGCGGGCGTGGTCGCCGCGGCCGCCATCGTCGCGGGCACGCTCTTCGGCGGCGCGCTCGGGGCGCGCTCGTCCGCGGCCGAGCCGACGGAGGACCGCGCCGATTCGGCCGTCGCACGGCGCGACGCGCGAAAGTCCGCGTCGGCGCGGAACGGTTCCGCGCTGCCTACCGTCGCGTCGATCAACCTGTGCACGGACCAGCTCGTGCTGCACGTCGCCGATCCTTCTCAGATCGTGACGTTGAGCTGGCTCTCGGCCGATCCGGACGAGTCGACGCTCGCCGAGGCCGCCGCGCGCTATCCGCTGAACTACGGCTCGGCCGAGGAGATCCTGCGCTTCGACCCGGACGTCGTGATCGCAGGCAGCTACACGAACGCGTTCACGCGCACGCTGCTGCGCAGCCTCGGCTACACGATCGTCGACGTCGAGCCCGCCCACTCGCTCGACGACATCGAGACGCACGTGCGCCAGGTCGCGGGCGCGATCGGCCGGATCGAGCGCGGCGAGGAGCTCGTCCGCGAGATGCGCGCCCGCATCGCGCGGCATCGGCAACGGCTCGACTCGAGCCCGGTCGCTACGGTCGTCGTCCGCCCCGGCGGGTTCACGGTCGAGGCGCCGTCGCTCGGGCACGAGCTGATGACGCTCGCGGGACTGCGCAACCTGCCCGCGGAGCGCGGGCTCGATCGCTGGGGCAGCCTGTCGGTCGAGACGCTGCTGCACAACCCGCCCGAGCTCCTCGTCTTCACGGCCTACCGTGCCGGCGACCCGTCGCTCGCGAACGCCGTGCTCGCGCATCCGGCGCTCGAGCGGATCGCCGCGCGCACGGTGACGGCCGACGTGCCGGCGGCGATGTGGAGCTGCGGGCTGCCGAACAGCCTCGACGCGGTCGCGCTGCTCGAGCGCGCGGCGGACCGCGCGCGAAGCGCACGCGAGCACGGCTCGAACCGAACGGTCCTCGCGGAGTCGCCGCGATGAGCGGCGCGACGAGCGGCACCGCGAGCCTCGGCGGCACGGCGCGCCGCCTCGACGTCTCGCCTTACGTGCTCCTCGTGCCGCTGCTCTTCGCGGCATGCGCGCTTTCGCTGTGGATCGGCCGGACGAGCACCGGGCCCATGCTCGGCCTCGGCGATGCGGCGATCGCGGGCCCGGTCCTGCTCGAGATCCGGCTGCCGCGGACGCTGCTCGCGCTCCTCGTCGGCGGCACGCTCGGGCTCTCGGGTGCGGCGCTGCAGGGCCTCTTGCGCAATCCGCTCGCGGAGCCGGGGCTCCTCGGCGCGTCGAGCGGGGCCGCGCTCGGCGCGGTCCTCGTGTTCTACTTCGGGCTCGCCGCCGCGGACTCGCTCGTGCTGCCGCTCGGCGGCGTCGCCGGGTCCGTCGCGGCGCTCGGGCTCTTGTACGGGCTCGCGGGCCGGCGCGCGGATCTCGTCACGATCGTGCTCGCCGGCATCGCGATCAACGCGTTCGCGGCGGCGCTGACGTCCTTGGCGCTCAACTTCGCGCCGAGCCCTTACGCGGCGCTCGAGATCCTGTTCTGGATGCTCGGCTCGCTCGCCGACCGCAGCATCGTGCACGTGCTGCTCGCGCTGCCGCTGATGCTTCCGGGCTGGCTGCTGATCGGCGCCGCCGCGCGCGGCCTCGATGCGCTGACCCTCGGCGAGGACACGGCGGCGAGCCTGGGCTTCCCGCCGGCGCGGACGCAGTGGCTCGTGATCGGCGGCACGGCGCTCTCGGTCGGCGCCGCCGTCGCGGTGACCGGCGTGATCGGCTTCGTCGGGCTCGTCGTGCCGCACATGCTGAGGCCCTGGGTCGGCCATCATCCGCGCAAGCTGCTCGTGCCGTGCTTCCTCGCGGGCGCCGCGCTGACGCTCTTCGCGGACATCGCGATCCGCGTGATGCCGCCGGGTCCCGAGCTCAAGCTCGGCGTCGTCACGGCGCTGATCGGCGCGCCGTTCTTCCTGCAGCTGATCCTGCGGCACGGGCGGGAGGGCGACGCATGACGCTCAGGCTCGAGCGTGTCGCCGTGCGCTACGGCCGGCGGATCGCGGTCGCCGAGACGACGCTCGAGCTCGCGGCCGGGCAGCTCGTCGGGCTCGTCGGACCGAACGGTGCCGGCAAGAGCTCGCTGTTGAAGGCCGCGGCCGGGCTCGTGCCGCACGCAGGCTCGATCTCGTGGCGATCGGTGCCCCTCGCGCGGATGGGCCGCCTCGAGCGGGCGCGCACGATCGCGTACCTGCCGCAGTCCGCCGGCGCCCACTGGCCGATCACGGCTGCGGAGCTCGTCGCGCTCGGCCGGATGCCGCATCTCGCGTTCGCCGAGCGGCCGGGCCCCCGGGACGCCGCGGCCGTCGCATGGGCGCTCGAGCGCTGCGCGGCGACCTCGCTCGCGGACCGCCGCGTCGACCGGCTCTCGGGCGGCGAGCGCGCGCGCGTGCTGCTCGCGCGCGCGCTCGCCGTCGAGACGCCGGTGCTCCTCGTCGACGAGCCGATCCAGAGCCTCGACCCGCGGCATCAGCTGAACATCATGCGCGTGCTGCGCGACTCGGCGGAGCGCGGCACGCTCGTCGTCGCGGTGCTGCACGACGTCGCGCTCGCGGCCCGCTACTGCACGCGGATCGTGCTGCTCGCCGACGGGCGCATCGTCGGCGACGGCGCGCCCGAGTCGGTGCTCTCGCCCGACGCGCTCGCGCGCTGGTACGGCGTCGAGCCGTACGTCGCGCGCCATCTCGGCGAGCCGGTCGTGCTGCCGTGGCGGCAGATCGATTGAGGACGCGGGTGGAAGAAACCGGCCTCGGGATCAGCCGGCGGCATGGACGGCCGGGCGCGCCTCGACGGCGTGCATCCAGCGCTGCAGCGCCGGGCGGCCTTCCGCCGGCGACCGCTTGAACACGCGCTCGGCGAACGTCGCGTAGACGTATACGGCGATGTCGGCGTACGTGTAACGCGCGCACGCGACGTACTCGCTGTCGCGGAGCCGCGCGTCGATCCTGTCGAAGAACGCGTGCGCGCGGCGCTCGCCGCGCTCGACGAGGGCGGGAATTTGCGCGATCGACAGGACGCCCGGCAACGCGCGGCCCGCGAACCCGGGGGAGCCGTTCCGCAGCGCTTCCTGAATCGCGGTATAGCCCTCGAGCGTCGCGATGTCGTTCCACATCGAGACCTGCGCGCGCTCGAGCGCGGTTTCGCCGAACAAATTCGGCTCGGGATGGAGCTCTTCCAGATACTGGCAGATCGCGAGGCTCTCCGTGAGGCACGTGCCGTCGTCGAGCTCGAGCACCGGGACGGTGCCGCTCGGGTTGCGCGCGAGGAAGTCGGGGTCGTGCTGCGCACCGGACCGCAGGTCGAGGATCACGCGCGGAATGTCGATCCGCTTCTCGGCCATGAAGAGGAGAACCTTGCGGGGACTCGGCGCGGCGGGAAAGTCGTAAAGCTTCATGGTCTTCGGCGGCCCGGATGAACGTTCAAGTCTACATGGGGAGCGCGTCGGCAGCGACGCCGGGCAGCGTAAGGCTCATGCGTATAATCCCTGCATGGCCAATCTCATCACGCTGAGCCGGCTGGTCCTTCTGCTTCTCGTCGTCTGGCTGGCCTACCAGCCGATGAGCGCGTGGCATTTCGCGAGCTTCTTTCTGATCATCCTGATCTTCGTCTCGGACGGGCTCGACGGCTACATCGCGCGCAAGCGTAACGAGACGAGCCTGTTCGGCGCGCTCTTCGACATCGCCGGTGACCGCGTCGTCGAGCTGACGTTGTGGGTCGTCGCGGCGGATCTCGACCTGATCCCGATCTGGGTGCCGCTCGTCTTCATCATCCGCGGCGTCGTCGTCGACACGATCCGTTCGAGCAACTCCGTATCGCGGGGCGTTGCCCCGTTCGCGTTGATGCAGTCCGCGCTCGGGAAATTTCTGGTGTCCGGCAAATTCATGCGGATCTTCTACGCCGTCGTGAAAGCGTGCGCGTTCTGCGGGCTCGCGCTGCTCAAGCCCTTCCCGGCCGAGCTGCCGGAGATCTGGGCCCGGATCGACGTCCTCATCGTGACGCTTACCTATTTCTTCGTGTACCTCTCGGTATTGATCTGCATCGTGAGGGGGTTACCCGTAGTTATCGAGTTTGTCCTGTCGCAGAAGGAGGATATTCTGGGCCCGATGGGGCAGAAGCGATGAAGCTTGCCATCTTCGACATCGACGGCACGCTGGTCCGGGGCAGCTCGGAAAGGCTGTTCTGGCGTCACCTGCTCCTCCGCGGCAAGCAAGGTCCGCGGCAGATCTTGGCGTTCCTGCTGTTCATGCTGCGGTATCTGCCGATCGGCGGCATTCACACGCCCCGCAAGAACAAGGCGTACTTGAGCGGTCTCAGAGTCGACGAGGTCGAAGCGCTCGCCCGCGAGTTCGTCGCCGAGAAGCTGCTGCAGCGGCTCTACGAGCCCGCGGTCGCGCGCTTGAAGCAGCATCTGCAACGAGGCGACGTCGTCGTGCTGCTGTCCGGCACGCTCTATCCGATCGCGCGCGCGCTCGCCGATCATCTCGGCGTCACGTACGTGTGCGCGACGCTGATCAGTCAGCGCAACGGCGTGTTCCTCGCGCAGCCTCCCGAGATGCATCCGTACGACGCGGCGAAGCTGAACATCGTGACACGGCTCGCACGCGAGCTCGGCTTCGCGTTGGATGACGTCGCCGCCTACGGCGACTCGAAACGGGACCTGTTCCTGCTGTCCGCCGTCGGCGAGCCGGTCGCGGTGCGGCCGGACGCGGAGCTCTTGAAGGTCGCCCTCGCTCGGGACTGGGAGATCATCGACGAGCCGGCGACGGAATCGGCGCTGCTGCGCTGATCCGGATGCACGCGGAGACGGCATTCGCGCCGCACGTGCGGCTCGCAGAGGTCACGAAGACCTACGGCCGGACCGTCGTGCTCGACGGCATCGAGTTCTCGGCCGAGCGCGGCGAGTTCGTGGTCGTCGTCGGGCGAAGCGGATCCGGCAAGTCGACGCTGCTCAGGCTGATCGGCGGGCTCGAGGAGCCCGACCGCGGCAAGATCGCGTACGGCAACCGCCGGCTCGATCGGATGAGCGAGAGCGAGCGGGCGGCGTTCCGGCGCCGCGAGATCGGCTTCGTTTTCCAGTTCTTCAATCTGATCCCGACGCTGACGGTGGCTGAGAACGTCGCGCTGCCGCTCGCGCTGAACGGCGCGCCGAAAACGGATGCCGCCGCGCGCGTCGCCGCGCTGCTCGAGGACCTCGGGCTCGCCGGCAGCGGCGACCGGTTCCCGGAGGAACTCTCCGGCGGCGAGCAGCAGCGCGTTGCGATCGCGCGCGCGATCGCGCACGAGCCGGGCATCGTGCTCGCGGACGAGCCAACCGGGAATTTGGACCTCGAGACGGCCGAGCGCGTCCTCGCGCTGCTCGACGACGTCTGCCGGCGCCATCGCACGACGCTCGTGATGGCGACGCACAGCCGCGAGGTCGTCGGCCGCGCGGACAGGGTGCTCACGATACGGAACGCGCGCCTCGTCGAGACGCCGCCGTGAGGCGACTGCTGCTCCGCGCTTCGGCGCGCTTCTACTTGAGACACCCGTGGCAGCTCGCGCTCGCGATCGCCGGCGTCGCGCTCGGCGTCGCGGTCTACGTCGGGGTCGCCCTCGCGAACGACAGCGCGCGGCGCGCGTTCGAGCTCTCGTCGGAGGCCGTGACGGGGCGAACGACGCATCGCGTCCTGCCGGTCGGCGGGGCGCTGCCGGAGCGCGTCTACACGGACCTCGTGACCCGGGTCGGCATCTCGAACGCCGCACCGGTCGTCGAGGCCGCGATCGCGATCGACGGGGAGCGGGCGATGCTCCTCGGCGTCGATCCGCTCGAGGAGCCGGCCGTGCGCGGATTCGTCGGCTGGCTGCCGGAGCGGCCCGAGGATGCCGTCCGCCTGCTGACCGAGCCGCGCTCGGTGCTCTTGCCCGCACGACTTGCGGAAGCGCTCGGTGCGGGGGACGGCGATGCGCGGCTCGAAGCGCGGATCGGCGGGCGCAGCGAGAGCGTGCTCGCGATCGGCACGGTGCGGGCCGCGACCGCCGATGCCGACGTGCCGATCGTGACGGACATCGTCACGGCGCAAATGCTCACGGGACGCGTCGGCACGCTCGATCGGATCGATCTCCGGCTTGGCGACGCTGATGCCGGCCGAGTCACCGCGGCGCTGCCGGCCGGCGCGACGCTCGTGCCGGCCGAGCGCGACACCGCATTCGAGCAGCTGACGCGGGCCTTCGAGCTCAACCTCACCGCGCTCGGCCTGCTCGCGCTCGTCGTCGGCATGTTCCTGATCTATTCGACGATGTCGTTCGCGATCGTGCAGCGGCGGCCCGTGTTCGGCACGCTGCTCGCGATCGGGCTCGCGCGTCGGGATTTGCTGTTCGGCGTGTGGCTCGAGGCCCTCGTGCTCGGCGTCGTCGCGACGGGGCTCGGGCTCGTGCTCGGGCACGTGCTCGCGCAGGGCCTCGTCGATCTCGTGCTGCTGACGATCGGCGACTTCGCGTTCTCGTCGCGGGTGACCGCGGCCGAGCCGTCCGTCCGCGTCTACGTCGTCGGCGCCGCCGTCGGCATCGGCGCGACGCTCGCATCGGCGCTCGGCCCGGCCGTCGATGCCGCGCGCGGCGCGCCCGAGGGCACGATGCGCCGCGCGGCGCTCGAGCGGCGCACACGAAGGCGTGCGCGTATGGCGGCCGTCGCCGCGGTGCCCGCGCTCGGCGGCGCCGCGCTGCTGCTCGCGGTCGAGTCGCAGTCGCTCGTGCTCGGGTTCGCGGCGCTCTTTCTCGTGCTCGTCGCCGGCGCGCTCGCGACGCCGGCCGTGACCGCGCTCTCGATGCGCGTGCTCGAGCCGGCCGTCGAGCGCGGCTTCGGCATTCCGGGGCTCCTCGCGGTGCGTGGGGTGACCGCATCGCTCAGCAGGACCGGCGTCGCGACGGCCGCGCTCGCGGTCGCGGTGGCGACGGTGATCGGCATCGGCATGATGATCGAGAGCTTCCGCGGAAGCCTCGTCTACTGGCTCGAGACGACGCTGACGGCCGATCTCTACGTTTCGCTCGACCGCGCGAGCACCGTCGACGACGCGCTGCTCGCCGCGATCGGCGACGTGCCGGGCGTGATCGGCACGAGCCTCAACCAGTCGGCGCGGATCCCGACGGAGCTCGGCGACCTCGGGATTCGGGCGTCACGACCGGGGCCGGAGGGCTGGGGGCTCGACGTGGTCGACGCGGAGGCCGATGCGCTCGAGCGCCTCGCTTCGGAGCCGGTCGTCGCGGTCGCCGAGCCGTTCGCCTTTCGTCACGGCCTCGGGCCTGGCGATCGGCTCGTGCTGCCGACGCGCGACGGGGATCGCGAGTTCCCGATCGTCGCCGTTTATCGCGACTACGACGCGGGCGGGAGCGCGATCCTGATGTCGCTCGACGTGTACCGGCGCCTGTGGGACGACGGGGGGCTCTCGAGCGTCGGCGTTCACGTCGCCGACCGGAGCCGTATCCCGGCCGTCGAAGCGGCGCTTCGCGGGCTCTTGCCCCGCGGCGCAGGACGGATCGTCTCGACCGAAGGCGTGATCGAGATCTCCCTCGAGGTCTTCGATCGGACGTTCAAGATCACCGAGGTGCTGCGCGTGCTCGCGGCGACGATCGCGTTCCTCGGCGTGCTCTCCGCGCTCTTGTCGATCGAGCTCGAGAAAGCGCGTGAGCACGCCGTGCTGCGCGCGGTCGGGCTCGGGCCTCGCGGGCTCGCGACGCTCACGTTGACGCAAACGGGCCTGCTCGGCGTCGCGGCCGCCGTCGCCGCGATGCCGATCGGGGTCGTGCTCGCGGCGCTCCTGGTCCACGTGATCAACCGCCGGTCTTTCGGCTGGACGATGACGCTCGATCCCGGCGTCGAGCCGTTGCTCGCCGGCGCGGCCCTCGCGATCGGCGCGGCCCTTCTCGCCGGCATCTATCCGGCGCTCCGGATGCGCCGAGCGGATCTCGGCCGAGCGCTCCGCGAGGAATGAAATCGGGGTCGGAGCCCTTTTACTCGGTCTAAGGGCTCTTCCCCCAAGTCGCTCCAAAACAAAACCCCCGAACCGCGTAGCGATCCGGGGGTTTCGATTCAAGAGCCTGGCAGTGACCTACTCTCGCATGGGCAAGCCCACACTACCATCGGCGCTGGACGTTTTCACTTCCGAGTTCGGGATGGGATCGGGTGGTTCCCGTCCGCTATGGCCGCCAGGCAAACCGGTGTGCGTCGGCGATACGGATCGACGACGCGTCAATTTGGAATGATCCGTCCGAGCGGCGTGTACCGCCCGAAGTCGCCTGCGTTTCGAAGCTCTGCCAACACCCGGCTTCAAACGCCCTTGGGTGTTATATGGTCAAGCCTCACGGGCAATTAGTACTGGTTAGCTTCACTCATTACTGAGCTTCCACACCCAGCCTATCGACCTCGTAGTCTTCGAGGGCCCTTTAGGGGGATCGAGTCCCCGGGGAAACCTCATCTTGGGGTGGGCTTCCCGCTTAGATGCTTTCAGCGGTTATCCCTTCCGTACATAGCTACCCGGCAGTGCCACTGGCGTGACAACCGGAACACCAGAGGTACGTCCACTCCGGTCCTCTCGTACTAGGAGCAGCTCCCCTCAAGTTTCCAACGCCCACGGCAGATAGGGACCGAACTGTCTCACGACGTTCTAAACCCAGCTCGCGTACCACTTTAAATGGCGAACAGCCATACCCTTGGGACCTGCTACAGCCCCAGGATGTGATGAGCCGACATCGAGGTGC
>Ga0182741_1000162_pt1 | contig 105300 bp, 100 predicted proteins | sample eDN5th37CBELigOP_FD_128874 | JGI IMG/M metagenome (GOLD analysis project Ga0182741, IMG submission 128874) | Enriched Organic Plus compost microbial communities from Emeryville, California, USA - eDNA 5th pass 37_C BE-Lig OP (version 2) (version 2) ...
CCTGAAGGCGTACCTCCACCACTACAACCACCACCGACCCCACAAGGCCCTCGACTACCAGACCCCAGCCGCGTACGCTCACCAGCGGAGCCTCCCGTCTCAAATGACCTGAACCCATACAGCAACTTGCAGCAAGGGCCGAGCGTGCGCGATAATCTGGCGGTTCGGGCACATGCCCGGCGGCTCGAGGCGATGTAGCTCAGCTGGTTAGAGCGCACGACTCATAATCGTGAGGTCCGGGGTTCAAGTCCCCGCATCGCTACCACGTATAGGACGCGGCTCCTTAGGGGGCCGCGTCTTCGCGTTCGAGGCCCGCGCTCGTCTACCGGCTTCCGCTGGGCCCATGCCCGCCAGCCGTGACGCCTTTCGCGCCCCTACAACCTCCGGAGCCAGCACGCTCGCCAGATGGGGCCTCACGCTCACGTACTTTTCATGACCGTTCGGGCTATAAGAGCCCCTAGGTCTGGAGAAAGCGACGGCCTGCGAAGGCCGGCGGGCCTGCCGATGGCGAGCCCGGTGTCAGGGGTGTGGCTTGGTCACGAGCCTTGAAGGCAACGCCCTCGATGAGGGCTCTGGAGACGTGGGCGGCGCGGACCTAGGCGGCCCCGCCCAGGCCGTACCGCGGGCAAAGAGTGACGGGCCGACCGGCACAGCGCCGGGGAACCGCCTCGACTACGCGGTCCTCTTCGACGCGTCGCCGGTGCCCTGCGTGGTCCTGGCGCCGCCTTCGTTCACGATCGTGACCGTCAACGCCGCGGTCCTCCGGGCCACCGGAGCGCGCCGCCAGGACCTGCTCGGCCGGCCGCTGTTCGAGGTGTTCCCGTACAGCCCGGCGACGCGCGACGGGAAGTCCGGCAGCCTCTTCGCGCCGCTGCGCAGGGTCCTCAAGACGAAGGAGCCGGCCGCCCTGCCCGTCATCCGCTACGACGTCCCGGCCCAGGAAGCTCCGCACGCGTTCATGGAGCGGTGGTGGGCGCCGGTGGTGTCGCCCATCCTCGGGCAGGATTCCGAGGTCGAGCTCCTCATCGTCCAGGTCGACGACGTGACCGACACGCTGGGATCGGCGTCCAAACGCGAGTCAGCCTCCGGCCAGGAGGCTGTGATCGCGCGCCTGCGCCAGAGCAACGTCGCGCTGGCGAGGGAGACCGAGGCCCGGAGGCGCACAGAGGAGCACCTCAGGCGCGCGGCCAAGGCCGACGGCTACCGCGTGCGCCTGAGCGAGGCGCTCGAAAGCTGCACCGAGCCCGAGACCGCGTTGGCCACGGCCCTGGAAGCGGTCGTGGAGTTCCTGGACGCCGACGTGGCCTTCGTCGCGAGCGCCGAGCCGACCAACGGCACGCTCTCCGTCACGGAGACGTTCTCGCGCGCGGGCGACCTCGACTTCAGGGGTGAGTACCCGCTGGGGCGCTACCCGTCCTTAGCGACCCGTCTCTCGGGCGGCGAGACGATCGTCATCGCCGACGCCTCCAAGGACAGCGATACGGAGGAGCCGGCCCTCACGGCGATGCTGTCGCACGGGCTCTGGTCGAGCGTGACCGTGCCGCTGCACCGTTCGGGCTCGTGGACGGGGATGCTCAACGTGGCCTGCGCCGAGCCGCGGCGCTGGCTGCCCGAGGAGATAGTCCTCATCGAGGAGACCGCCCAGAGGGCATGGTCGGCGGCCGAGGCCCTAAGGGCGGAGAGGCGCCTGAGGCAGAACGCCGAGACGTTCGAGAACCTCATCGCCAGCGCCCCGTTCGGCGTGTACGTGACCGACGCCGACATGCGGCTCGTCCTGGCCAGCAGGACGGCCCATGCGACCTTCGGCCACCTGCCGGGGCTGATCGGCAGCGACCTCGGCGAGTCGCTGCGCAAGATCTGGAACCCGCAGTTCGCGACCTGGGCGGCGGAGAGGTTCCGCGAGACGCTCGAGTCCGGGGAGCCGTTCACCTCAAAGGACACCGTGGAGAGGCGCGCCGACCGCAACGTCCAGGAGGCGTACGACTGGCGCCTCGAACGCATCGTGTTGCCCGATGGCCGGTTCGGGGTCGTCTGCTACTACTACGACCTCACGGAGAGGAAGCGCCTCGAGGACCTGCTGCGCAGCCGCGAGGAGGAGCTCAGACGCCTCAACGCCTCGCTGGAACGCAAGGTGGAAGAGCGGACGCTGGAGCTGCAGGAGAGCGAGGCCAGGTTCAGCCGGGCCTTCGCCGACGCCCCGGTCGCGGCGTGCGTCGTCACGCTGGAGGGCGAACGGGTCCTGGAGGTCAACCAGGCGTTCGAGCGCCTCACCGGCTACGAGGCGTCCGAGGCCGTGGGCCGTACGGCGGCCGAGCTGGGCCTGTGGACGAGCCCCGAGGACGTCGCGCGCATCGCCAAGGCGCTGGAGGCCTCGGACGGCTACAAGGACCTCGAGCTGAAGGTGACCCGCAAGGACGGCTCGCCGCTCGACGTGCTGGGCTCGGCGTCGCTGATCAACTGGGGCGGCGAGAAGGTCCGCATGAAGATGTTCATCGACAACACCGCCAACAAGCGGACGCAGGAGCTGGTGAGCAAGGCCATCAAGGACGTCATGGCCGACGCCGCCTGGTTCAGTCGGAACATCGTGGAGCGCCTGTCGCGGGCCGGCGACCCCAACCGCCAGACGGAACCGAGCCCCGAGCTGACGCCGCGGGAGCAGCAGGTGCTGGCGCGCATCGCCATCGGCATGACGGACAAGGCCATCGCCGAGGAGCTGGGCGTGTCCCACCAGACGGTGCGCAACCACGTGGCGCGCATATACGCCAAGATCAAGGTGCACTCGAGGTCGCAGGCGGTGGTGTGGGCGCGCGAGAAGGGGATACCCGGCTCGGCCATCGCGCCCCTCTGAGACCTGGCGCGCCGGCGCGGTGGCCTGCCGTACCGTGCACCCCCGAAGGGATGGCCCAGTGTTCGACCAATGGGACGACCTGTTGCTGAGCGGCGGCTTCGCGCCGCGCGAGGCCGTGCTACGCGGCCTCACCCTCGACCAGGCGTCCGCCCGTCCCGGAGGCGCGACGCACAGCATCTACCAGGAGCTCTGGCACGTCACCGAGGTCCTGAGGAGGTCGCTCGACAGCGGCCGCGCGGTACTCGAGTCGTGGCCGCTCGCCGAGCACTTCCCGACGTCTGCCGCCCCGGCCAGCGACGACGAGTGGCGCGGCCTGGTGACGTCCTTCCTCGAGTGCTCGCGGCGGGCGGTGGAGATGTCGCACCAGCCGGGCTGGCTCGACACGCCAGAGCCCGTATACGGCGAGATGGGCCTCAGGTGGCGGGACGCGCTCGAGTTCCTGGCCGTCCACACGGCCTACCACATGGGCAGGGTCGTGATGCTCAGGCAGCTCCAGGGGGCCTGGCCGCCGCCAAGGGCCTGAGGGCCTAGAACTCCAGCTCGTGCACGCGGCCGTGCCAGCCGCAGTTCGGGCAGCTGGCCTCGTCGGCATCGTCCCAACCGGTCTCGGCGAGCCGCTCGTCGACCACGACGATCTCGGCGGCCATGCCGTCGGCCTCGACGTCGTACTCGACCTCGACGCGCGAACGGATCTGCACGCGGACGGAGCGGCAGGCCGGACAGAGTCCCTGGCGTTGCTCGTGGGAGAAAGCGGAGGGGGTGGCGGACAGCGACGCCATACGGCCACGAAGGTACTGCCGCCCGTCTTACGGCGTTCTTAGGGCTGTGACGCGATCCGCGCGGTAGCGGCTGCTGCGCCGCCCAAGCGCCCTGTTAGTACGATGTGCGGCGGCTAGCGTGCCGGGATGGCGGAACGGTAGACGCAGCAGACTTAAAATCTGCCGCCCCCAGGGGCATGCGGGTTCGAGCCCCGCTCCCGGCACCAACCTCAGGCGCCGCCGGCCTCCCAGCCCATGGCGCGCTGGACCGCCGCCGTCCACCGCTCGCGTCTGGCCTCGCGCTCGGAGGCGGGCATGCGCGGTTCGAAGCGCTTCTCCTCGCGCCACAGTGCGGCCACCTCGTCCTCGCCCGACCAGACGCCCACGGCCAGGCCGGCCAGGAAGGCCGCGCCCAACGCCGTCGTCTCGGTCACCGCCGGGCGCACCACCGTCACCCCGGCGATGTCGGCTTGCAGCTGCATCAGCAGGTCGTTGCGGGCGGCGCCGCCGTCCACGCGCAGCTCGGCGAACGGCAGCCCGCTGTCCTGGCGCATGGCGTCCACTACGTCGGCCACCTGGAAGGCGACGCCCTCGAGCGCGGCCCTGGCCAAGTGCGCCGCCGTGGTCCCACGCGTGACACCGACGATCGCGCCGCGGGCGTAAGGGTCCCAATGCGGCGCGCCGAGGCCCGTGAGCGCCGGCACGAAGTAGACGCCACCCGAGTCCGGCACGCTGTCGGCGAGGCGTTCCGCCTCCGACGCGTCGCGGATCACGCCCAGACCGTCTCGGAGCCATTGCACCACCGCGCCGGCGGTGAACACGCTGCCCTCCAGCGCGTAGGCCGTTGGCCCGAGCCCTCCGTCCATGGACCGCCTCTGCCAACCCACCGTGGCCAGCAGCCTGTGGCCCGAGCTCGTGGCCTCGTGACCGGTGTTCAGCACGAGGAAGCAGCCGGTGCCGTAGGTGTTCTTGGCCTGCCCAGGGGAGAAGCAGGCCTGCCCGAAGGTAGCGGCCTGCTGGTCGCCGGCCAGCGCGGCCAGGGGCACGCCCGCCAGCGGCCCGAAGCTCACCTCGGCGATGACGCCAGAAGTGGGCACGACCTCCGGCAGCACGGCGCGCGGCACCCGGAAGGCCTCCAGGAGCTCGTCCGCCCACGCGAGCCGGTGGATGTCGAAGAGCAGCGTCCTGGAGGCGTTGCTGACGTCGGTGACGTGCACGGCGCCGCCCGTCAGCCTGGCGGCGAGCCAGGAGTCCACGGTGCCGAAAGCGACCTCGCCGGCCTCGGCGCGGGCGCGCAGCTCGGCGTCCTGGTCGAGGAGCCAGGCGATCTTGGTGGCCGAGAAGTACGGGTCGAGCAGCAGGCCCGTTGCCCTCGTGACGAGCGGCTCCACGCCGGCCTGCCTCAGCCTCTCCACCTCGCCCGACGTGCGCCTGTCTTGCCAGACGATCGCGCGGCCGAGGGGCTCGAGGGTGCGGCGGTCCCACAGGAGGGTCGTCTCGCGCTGGTTGGCGATGCCCACGGCCGCGATGTCGCGCGCCTGCAAGCCTGCCCGGGAGAGCGCCTCGGCGGCCACTCCCACCTGGCTCGACCAGATGTCCAGCGGTTCGTGCTCCACCCAGCCGGGGCGGGGGTAGTGCTGCTCGAACTCCTTCTGGCCGACGGCCACCACCTGGCCGCGCTCGTCGAAGACCATGGCCCGGGAGCTCGTCGTGCCCTGGTCGAGGGCGAGGACGTACCGGCTCACGGCTCCAGCGGCTCGGTGAGGCGGACCCTCGCGTAGTCGCGCTCGCCGGCGAGCTGCGCCGCCAGCACGTCTAGGCGCCAGGCCATGGTCCTGAAGCGCGCGGTGATATGGGTCTGGTGGCGGCCCACCTGGTACTCCTCCACGAAGGCGCGCCTCACGTCGTCCACGACGACGGTCCGGCTGGAGACCAGGCGCATCGTGAGCTTCGCCATGGTCGTGTAGGTGTGCACCATGACGCCGGACTCGCCGGAGCGGGCCACGGCGCTCACGCCCGGGCGGACTGGGTCGTCGTCCATCACCACCACGAGGGGTTCCTCGCCGCCGTTCTCGAGGAGCGAGAGCATCTGGCGCACGAACCCCTCGGCCAGCTCGCGCGAGGCCAGCTTGGCGGTGTCGGCCAGCCGGCCATCCATCACCACCTGCGTGCCGTAAGCCAGGAGGTCGCGGCGCTGCTCGTCCTGCGCGCCGGCGTCCTGCGCGGTCCTCAGCCTGTCGGGCATGCCTACCCCTTCACGCCCCCGGCGGTGTGCTGGCCGGTGAGCGAGTTCTGGAACGAGTAGAAGATAACGAGGATGGGGATGCTGCCGAGCACCGAGGCCGCGGCCATCGCCCCCCACTGAGTGGCGAACTGGTTGGTGGTGAAGTTCCTGAGGCCCACGCCAACGGTCCAGCGCTCCTGGCCCACCAGGAGCGTGTTGGCCAGTATGAACTCGCTGTACGTGCCGATGAACTGGTTCAGGAAGATGAAGAGGAGCATGGGGATGCTCACTGGCAGGACCACGCGCAGGAACGCTCCGAAGCGCGTGGCGCCGTCCACCATCGCCGACTCCTCGAGCGCGGGGCTCAGCGAGTCGATGTAGCCCTTGAAGATCCAGGTGCTGAAGGCGATGGCGCCGCCCGAGTAGGCGAGGATCAGGCCCGTGAAGGTGTTCAGCAGGTCGAGGCGGCTCATCAGGTAGAAGACCGCCACGAGCGTCATGAACGTCGGGAACATCTGCACGAAGACGAAGGTCAGCAGCGTGGAGTAGCGCCCCTGGAACTTGAGCCGGGAGAACGCGTAGCCGGCCGGCGTGGCCAGGGCGACTGCCAGCAAGCCGGTGGTGCCGGACACGAGGAGAGTGTTGCGGATGTAGAGCGGCACCATGCCGCCGATGCTGGCGGGCAGGCGCCTGCCGTCCGCGGTGAGGCCGTAGAACTGGTCGGGCGTGACGGACACGACCAGCACGGCCGCCGTGCCGGCGATCAGCCAGCCCAACCGCCCGCGCCAGGCGTCGGCGCGGCCCGGGACCATGCCGCCGTAGCGCACGCGCAGGCCCACGTACACGATCCCCAGGACGGCCAGCACCAGCAGGGCGAAGAGCGCCACCTGGTACCAGAGGACGTGGAACTCCTGCGTCACCTTCAAGTACTGGACGGTGGACACGTCGGCGGGGTCCGGGATCACGCCGGCCCTCACCAGCAGGTTGCCGACGCGCGGCAGGGCCGTGGCGAGCGTGTTGTTCTCGTTGAACGACACGGCCAGCAGGTAGACGACCGGGTAGAAGACGAGCAGGATGACGACCCACATGAACACGTGGGTCCCCATGGTCAGCGCGTAGCGGCCGGCGCGCAGGGGACGCGTGGCGAGGCCGTAGAGGTAGGCGATGGCGGCCACGCCGCCGCAGGCCAGGGCGAAGACGCCGAGGAACCGCTTCCAGCCGCCGGGGATGACCAGCATGCGGTCGCGCAGCACCGGCTCGGGCGCCGTGGCGACGATCCAGTAGATGCCGAGGACCACGAGCACGGCCACGGCCACGATGCTCAGGTAGTGGAGTGACGAGCCTCGCCTCATCGGTTCCCCTCGTCCTTGAGCGCCCCCGTGACCCTGAAGTTCATCAGGCTCACGGCCAGGGTGATCACGAAGATGATGAGCGATATGGCCGAGCCCAGCCCGTAGGCGTAGCCGCCCTGGCTGCGGAACGCCTCGTTGTAGGCCCAGCTGATCAAGATGTCGGTGCCGCGCGCCGTAGCCGTGCCCCACGGCACCGGCGGGCCGCCGTCGTTGAGCAGGAAGATGAGGTTGAAGTTGTTGAAGTTGAAGGCGAAGGAGCTGAGCGTCACGGGCACTAGCGCGCTACGGAGCATGGGGCCGGTGACCCCCCAGAACGACTGCCAGGCGTTGGCGCCGTCCACCCGCGCCGCCTCGTAGACCTCGTCAGGGATCGCTGCCAGGGCCCCCAGCGTGGCCGTGAGCATGAAGGGCAGGCCGAGCCACAGGTTCACGACGAGGAGCGCGCCCTTCGCCGCCAGGTGGTTGCCCAGCCAGTTGATAGGCTCGGAGCCGACGTCGAGGAGGGCCAGGAGGCGGTTGATGACGCCGAAGTTCTGGTTGAGGAAGCCGCGCCACACCTGGATGGTGATGACGCTGGGCAGCGCCCAGGGCACGATCAGCAGCGTCCTGTAGAGGTTCCTGAACCGCAGGGACTTGTTGTTCAGCAGGACCGCCAGGAAGACGCCGGCGGCCACGTTGATGATGACGGTGAGGAAGGCGAAGGCGACGTTCCAGCCGAAGACGGGGAAGAGGGCGTTGGAGGCCTGGGCGGCGATCGTCCTGAAGTTGCGCAGGCCCACGAAGCCGAAGTCGTTGTAGCGGGCCATGCTCTCGGCCTCGAGCCCCTCGGGGAGCGGCGCGGAGAGGACCATGACGTCGCCGCGCTCCTCGACGATGCGCACCTGCACCGGCTGCCTGTCGAGGGTGAGCTTGATGGTCCCCAGCTCTGGCGCGCTGGGCGGCGCGCGCTGCAGAGTCAGTTCGGCGCCGTCCTGGGCGACCACGCGCACCTCGAGGTCGAAGCCGATGTCCGGCAGGTAGAGCATCACGGTGGCCACCTGCCGGCCTGCAGGCGGCGGCTCGGCGAGCGTGAGCGTGGCGCCGTCGACGGCGACGGCCTCCGCCTCCACCTCGCCCGACGCGTAGACGACGGCGCGCACGCCGTTGCAGCCGTCACGCAGGTCTTCGCAGTCGAGGCGCAGGGGGTCGGCCACGGTGAGGGACGTGCCGTCCACCGCCACCACCTGGACCTCGGTCGTGGGGTTCAGCTCGCCGTTGCGGATGCCGGCGTAGTCGGAGAACGCCAGGCCCACGGTGAGCAGCACGGGGAAGAAGGTGAAGGTGAGGAGGAAGACGATCGAGGGCAGCAGGTAGTACCACGGCATGAGCCAGGCGAAGCGCCGCGAGAACCACCTGAGGACCAGCACAAGCGCGACGAGACCTGCGAGCAGGCCCGCGTAGGCGGGCGTGCCGGGGAACAGCTGGCGCGCGCCGGCCACGGCCAGCACGCCGAAGGCCACCGCCGCCACCAGCGCCACGAACAGCAGCGCCAGCGACTTGACTATGCCCCCCGCCGTGGTCCGGCTGCGGGGGAGGTCGTCGGTCGGGTGTCTAGAGATGTCTATGTCGGGCGCCCCTTGCGGCAGGGCCAGGGACCTTCGCGGCCCCTGGCCCGTAGCACCTATCGACTAAGGCGCCGCGCGTCTCACGTGTCAAGGAGGGCAGCCACGCGCGGCGCCGCCATGATCAGCGGCCCAGGACCTCGTTCACCGCCTGCGAGAGCGTGGCGGAGGTGTCGGCCGAGCGGTCCTCGAGGAGCACCGTGAGCGCGTTGCCCATCGGCGACCAGACGGCGCCCATCTCGGGGATGTTGGGCATCGGCTCGGAGTCGAGGAGCGCCGCGCCGAAGCCGGCGATGATCGGGTCGTCCTGCACCTGGTTGAGGGCGGAGACGGAGGCCGGGATGCGGCCCGACAGGCGCGCCAGCGACACTTGGGCGTCGGCCCGGGTGAGCCACTTGGCGAAGTTGGCGGCCTCGACCTTGAGGTCGCTGAACTGGTTCACGAGCGCGCCCTGCACGCCCATGAAGCCGGAGAACGGCGTGCCGTCGGCGAGCGGCGGCACGGGGTGCACGCTGACGTCGAGGCCGGCCTCGCGGTACTGCGGGATCGACCACGGCCCGGTGTAGATCATCGCCAGGGCACCGTCCACGAAGAGGCCGTTGGCCACCTCGAAGTTGGTGCCGGAGGGGATGAGGCCGTGCTCGAAGCGCAGAGCGCGGAGCGCGTCGGCGCCGGCGATGGCGCCTTCGTTGGCCAGGCCGACGTCGGAGGGCACGAGCGAGCCGCTGGCGTCGCGGCCGAAGACGTAGCCGCCGAAGGTGTGCAGCCAGGCGTAGGCGAAGTAGAAGTTGACGTCGTCGAACATGAAGCCGAACGTGTCGGCCGTGGTGAGCGACTTCGCCAGCTCGACGAGCTCGTCGTAGGTGCTGGGCACCGTCGGGACGAGGTCGTTGTTCACGACGAGCGCCGGGCCCTCCACGAACATCGGCAGCCCGTAGAGCCGGCCGTTGACCGTGTAGGCGAGGCGCGCCTGCTCGGAGAGGTCCTGCAGGTACGCGGCGGTGGCGTAGCCCGTCATGTCGGCCAGGACGCCGCCAACGGCCATCTCGCCGATCTGGTCGTGAGGCACGCCCACGAAGATGTCGCCGGCCTCGCCCTGCGGGGCGCTGAGGAGCGCCTGCTGCTTGAGCTCGTTGACGTCGAGGCGGACGATCTGCACCTCCACGCCGAAGCCTTCGCTGAAGGACGCGGCTTGCTCCCTCAGCCAGTCGAGAGACTGATCCTGGAACGTGGTCCAGACCGTGAGGGTCTGGGCGAACCCGGCGCCGACCAGCGCCAGCGCTGCGGTTAGCGCGATAACGAGCCTCTTCAAGTCTCGCTCCCTTCGGACTTGCCGCCAGCGAACCCGGCTCGCCCCCTAGCGAACCGCGTGGCGGCCCCTCGCCCAAGAGGATACGCGTAAGAAGGCCATGTCGGACGCGCACCACGGTGGGCGTCGTTCACGCCCGACGGCGGCCCCCTAGACCGGCCGCGGCTCCGCAACGGAACCTGCCGTCTTCGCCGCGCGTCACGCAGCCGGTCAGCTCGAGGCGCACCAGGCAGCCAGCCAGCTCGGCGGCGGTGGGCCTCCGCTTGCGCCCCGAGCGCGTCAGGCGAGCCAGCAGGCCGTCGAACGAGGCGTCGCCGTGCCGCGCCAGGACGGCGAGCAAGCGGAGACTGGCCATGTCGAGACGGGGTGCGGCGCCGGTGTGCTCGTAAGCCCCGAGGACGTCGGCTCCATGGCTGCCGCTCGACCTTCCGGTCCCGCGCGTCCCGCCGGCCGTCGACGGCTTCGGAGGCGGGGTGAAGAGGCGCCCCTGCGGGTCGCGGCCGCGCCCGGCGCTCGCGCCGCCGCGGTCGGACATGGCCGCCAGCTCGGCCCTGACCTTGGGCGACGACAAGCAGGCGGCCACGTCGGTCAGGTCTATGAGCGGCCGCGCGCCGTCCCTGAGCAGGCCGAGGTTGCCGGCCCGGCGCCTGTCGGTCGGCCAGGCAGGGAGCGTGAGCACGTCCCTGCCGAGGCGGCTGGCGTGCTCGGCGGTGTTGAGGGCGCCCGACCGCGCACCGGCCTCCACGACGACCACAGCCCGCGACAGGGCTGCGATGAGCCTGTTCCGATGGAGGAACGTGTAGGGCTGGGGGCGTACGCCCGGCGGGTGCTCGCTCACCACGGCGCCGCCGGCCGCCACGACCTCGTCCGCGAGCGCGGCGTGAGCCTTGGGATGCAGCCTGTCGTGCGCGCCGCCAAGCACCGCCACCGTGGGCGCCGCCGCCTCCGCGCCGGCGCGGTGGGCGTCGAGGGCGCCCCGGTGCGCCTCGCCGTCGATGCCCAGGGCCAGGCCGGAGACGACCACGACGCCGGCCGCCGCCAACGCGGCGCCGAGCTCCCGGGCCGCGGCCAAGCCTTCGGAAGTGCCCTTGCGCGTGCCCACGACGCCCACGGCGTCGAGCTCGCCCAAGGTAGGTGCGAGCAGCTGCGGCGGGAGGCGGCCCCTCACGAAGAGGACCGGTGGCGGCGGCAGGTCGGCGGTGAGCAGGACGGGCGGGTAGCCAGCGTCCTGCAGGCAGAAGACCGCGAGCCCGCTCCTCAGCGCCGCGTCGACGGAGGCCGTGGCGCCGCGCAGGAGGCTCGCCAGCTTCGCCGCGCGCTCCTCCGACTCGGCCGCGAACGACGCGTAGACGGCCTCTGCGCTACCGGTCTCCTGGTACCTCGCGAAGACATCTGCCAGGCGCACACGGGGCAGAGAGGCGACCGCCAGCAACCGGGCAGCGCGCGCAGGGCCCACAGGCCCATGTTCGCGTCAGACGGTCCTGGCCCCCACTACGGGCTAGGCCTGTGCCGAGGCGTCCTGGTCAGGCGCCGACGAGCTTCCACCTGCTGCCCTCGGGGCCGTCCTCGACGGCGATCCCGAGCTCGGCCAGGCGGTCGCGCAGCCTGTCGGCGGCCTCGAAGTCGCGACGCGCACGCGCGCGCTGCCGCTCCTCGAGCAGCAGCGCCACGACGCCCTCCAGCGCACGCATGGCCTCGCCGCTCTCGGAGGCGGAGGCGAGGGGCACTCCCAGCACGCCCTGCAGCAGCTCCTCGAACAGGGCCGCTCCGCCGGCAGCGAACGCCGGGCCTTGGCCCTCGTCGAGCCCCTTGCGCAGCTCGCGGGCCGCGTCGAAGAGCGCCGCGATGGCGCGCGGGGTGTTGAGGTCGTCGTTCATGGCCGCCGCGAAGTCGGAGCGGAATGGGAGGAAGGCCGTGGCGTCGGGCGCGGTGCCCTCGCCAGCGGCGGACCTCGCCGCCGCGTACGCCTCCCTGAGCCTCTTGAGGCCCTGCGCCGACGAGGTGAGGCTCTCGTCGGAGAAGTCGGAGACGCTGCGGTAGTGCGAGCGCAGGAGGTGGAACCGCACCGCGAGGGGGTCGTGCCTGGCGAAGAGGTCGGCGAGCGTCACGAAGTGGTCCTTCGACTTCGCCATCTTCTCGCCCTGCAGCGTGATCATGTTCCAGTGCAGCCAGGTGCGGGCGAACGGCTTGCCGATGGCGCGCGCCTGCGCCAGCTCGCACTCGTGGTGCGGGAAGACGAGGTCCAGGCCGCCGCCGTGGATGTCGAACTCGTCGCCCAGGTACTTGGTGCTCATGACGGTGCACTCGAGGTGCCAACCCGGGAAGCCCTGCCCCCAAGGGCTGCGCCAGCGCATGATGTGGCCCGACTCGGCTACCTTCCACACCGCGAAGTCCCTGGGGTCGTCCTTGTCGCTGCGCACCTCGACGCGCGTGCCCTCGACGAGGTCCTCGGGGTCGCGGCCGGACAGCTCGCCGTAGGGCTGGTAGCTCGAGACGTCGAAGTAGACGTTGCCGTCGCGCCTGTAGGCGTGGCCGGCGTCGATGAGCTCCTCCACCAGCTCGATCTGCTCGAGGATGTGCCCGGTGGCGCGCGGCACGATGCTCGGCCGACGGACGTTCATGGCCGCCATGGCGTCGAAGTAGCTCCAGAAGTACTTCTCGGCGACCTCCATGGGCTCGAGCCGCTCGAGCTTGGCGCGGCGCTCGAGCTTGTCCTCGCCGTGCTCGTCGTCGGTCAGGTGGCCGACGTCGGTGACGTTCGTGACCAGGCGGACGACGAAGCCCTCGTGCTCGAACCAGCGGCGCAGCACGTCGAACACCACGGGGCCGCGCGCGTGGCCGAGGTGGGGGTCGGAGTAGACGGTGGGGCCGCACATGTACATGCCCACGCGGCCGGGCACGACGGGCACGAAAGGTTCCTTCTGTCGCTTCAGGGTGTTGTAGAGCTCGAGGGCCATCAAGACTCTCCGGTCATCAGCCGGCTGGAGCCGGCGCGGTACGTGAGCTAAGCCCACTATGGGCTGCCCACTATGGGCTGACGTCTCAGGGTCTGTGGGGTGTGGGGCGACGCGCTCGGCCGTCAGGAGGGCCTCAGGCCCCGGAGCTGCGGTGACATCGTGCGGCCAGGAGCAGCATGGTTGCGGCACTCTAGCACGGGCGATAACGTCGCACCGTGGCCGGGGAGAGGATCACCGTCGCGCGCGCCGCGGAGCACGAGGACGTCGTCGAGGGCTCGCGGTTCATCGCCCGCGTGCGCCCGGCGCGCACAGTGGAGGAGGCGGAGGAACTGGTCGCCGAGGCGCGCCGCGACCACCCCGACGCCACCCACCACTGCTGGGCCTACAAGGTGGGGGAGACGCTGCGCTTCTCCGACGACGGCGAGCCGGGGGGCACGGCCGGCAGGCCCATGCTCGAGGTCGTCCTCAAGCGCGGGCTGGTGGACTGCGCCGCGGTCGTGATCAGGTACTTCGGCGGCAAGAAGCTGGGTGCCGGGGGCCTGGTGAGGGCCTACGGCACCGCGGTGGCGCGGGCCCTCGACGCGGCGGGCGTCAGGACCCTGACCACCTACCACAGGCTGCGCGTGAGGGCCCCCTTCGCCAGCGCCTCCACCGTCCTGCGGGAGCTGCCGGAAGCGGTGCCCGGTTTCGACGAGCATGGACTGGTTGCCGAGGTCGCCGTGCCCGCCGCCGAGGTGGGCGCCCTGATGACCAGGCTCGCCGAGCTCACGCGCGGCGAGGCGGAGGCCGAGCTCGTGGCCGTGGAAGAGGCCTGAGCGAGGCAGGGCGTACCCAGGCTTGAGCCGCCCTTCATCCTGTGGACACGGTTCGCATCCGCCGTGACAGCATGATGGATGAGAAGCGGCGGGCGACCCGCTCTGACGTGCCTGCCTACCCGCCGCATGGAGGTCACGATGTCCGACGCTAAGGCGCTGGCTAAGGCAGCCTCGAGGCGCGCGCCGTCGCCTGGGCGCGCCTCCCGGCTCACGCTCACCGCGGTCCTGGCGGCCCTCGTGCTGGCCGCCTGCGTGCCAGCCGCGCGCGACGAGACCAGGCCCCTGGTCGCCGTCCTCAACGCCCCGGCCCAGTCGCGCGTGGAGGGCGCCGCGGAGCTCGTTCACGACACGCTGCAGTCCGACGAGGGCCGGCAGTTCGACCTCGTCAGCTCCTTCTCCATGCGCTTCCTCGAGTCGCACACCGACCTGTTCCACTCGCAGGCCGCGCCTTCTGCGGCCCGCATCGCCCGCAACCAGGGCGCCCACCTCGCGATCATGGTCGCGGCCCCGGTGCTGGAGCGGAACGTCACGCTGTCGCGTGACGAGGCGTCCAGGCGCGTCGACGTCTCGCTGGCGCTCGAGGCTCAGGTGGTGGAGGCCAGCACCGCTTCCGTCGTCCAGACGCTGCGCACGCGCACCCACCAGGGCTCGCGGCTCGAGGCCAACGACGCTCCGCTGCCGGACCCGGAGGACGACATCACCGTCCAGGCACTCATAGCGGAGGCGGCTCCCGAGCTGGCGCGCTCGCTGGCGGCCGAGTTGCCGTTCCTCTTCCGCGAGCTGCTGATCGGGGCCGGCGACTGACCTCAGCTACCTGAAGTAGCGCCTGATGACCTCTTGGTAGGCGAGGGGCAGGTCACCCTCGCTGAGGGCCTCCTCGGCAGCGCTCTGGTAGTCGGTCACGGCGCGACCGGCGGGCAGGAACACGTCGGTGTCGCCGGGCAGCCTCACCGTGCCGGCGGGGTTCTCGGGCCCGTCCTGCAGCACGCCGGGCAGCACGTCCACCGCGCCGGCGTCGCCCTCCACGACGCCCGCGGCCGTCTCGGCACCAGCTCCCATGCCGGCGCCCATGGGGTCGTCAGGGTCGGGCGGCTGCGAGCCGTCGTCCGGCACGAGGCCGACCTCGGTGTCGCCGGCTCGCCCGTCGCCCTGCTCGCCTCCGGCCTCTGGCGTCTCGCCGCCCTGGCCGTCCTGCTGGTCGGAGCCGGATGGGTCACCTCCACCTTCGCCCTGGCCGTCTTCCTCGCCGCCCCCTTGCGGCCGTTCGCCTTGCTCCGGGCCCGGCTGCTGACCGCCGTCCCCGTCGCCCTGGTCATCGCCTTGGCCGTCTTGGGCGCCTTCGCTCTCTCCGTCACCGCCGCCGTCGTTGGGGTCCTCGCCGGCCTGTGAGGACCGTTGGCGCTCGAGCTGCACGCGCTCGGGCTGCTCCTGACCCTGCTGACCCTGGGAAGCCGGTCCGTCGGCCCGCGGAGGCTGCTGGCCCGGCTGGCCCGGCGCCGCGGGCTGCTCGGGCTGTGGGGTCGGGTCGTCGGGGCGTTCCCGCAGCGAGTCCAGGAACCGCGACAGCGGCGCGGCCGCGGAGTCGCCGGCGCCGGGAGGGGCCGCGCCCGGCCCCTCGGCGGACTGGTCCTCGTCGCGCCTGTCACCGGCTGCGGCCTCGTCGGCGCGCCCTGGAGCCGCCTCGGGCGGCGTCGGGACCTCGGCCTCCCGTTGGTCGGCGGGCGCCGCCTCGGGCGACGCGGGCGCCTGCCCGCCCGGCAGCGGCGAGGAGCCGCCGCCACCGGCGCGCGGACCGGCGAAAGGCCCGGCGAGGCTGAAGAGCACGAGGCCCAAAGCCACCGCCAGGGCCGGCAGCCACCACGCGGGCGCCGGCTCGGGGCGGACGTCCCTGACGGCCAGCCGCGCGCGCTCCACCACCGCCGAGCGCAGCCCGAACTCGTCCGCGCCCTCCTCGGCCATGACGCCTAGGGCCGTCTCGTAGCTGAGGCCCGCCCGGCCGCGGATGAACGACAGGGCCTCCTGCATGGCGCCGCGCACCGGGACCGCAGCGCCGACCGTCAGTCCCGCGGCGACCGCCAGGAGGTGCGTGGTGACGTCGGCGCCGGCGAACAGGGCGACCACGGAGGCGACGAGCGCCAGCACGGACCCGCGCCGTAGCCGCACGGACAGCGAGGCGCGCGCCGCCAGGGCCTCGTGCAGCCTGAAGGCGTCGCCGCCCTGCGTCTGGCGCCGGCGCGAGGCCGCGATCACGCGGAGGCCTCCCTCACAGGGCGCAGGGTCCACGCCGCCAGGGTCGTGAGCACGAGCATGAAGCCAGCGAAGACCGGCGAGGGGCCGAGCACCGCGAACCACGGGCTCGCCGCCCTGGTAGCCAGCGTGACGTCGAGCCAGACCGCTGCGCCCAGGACCGCCGGCACGGCCAGCGGCAGCAGGGCTACGAGGCGCCCGACCCGCAGGGCCCTGCCGAGCCCGAGGCCGAGGCCGAAGTAACCGCAGGTGCCCAGGAGCGGAGCCAGCAGCGACCAGCCGAGGCTGACGGGCGGGTAAGAGGCGGCGTGGCTCAGCACGTCGAACGGCGCCGTGACCACGAACATGGCCACCAAGGCCGCCAGCGTGGCGGCACCCTCGTGACGCCACTCTCGGGTGCCGTGGGGCGGGGTCTCGGGCGTCGGGACGAAGGCGGCCCCGAGCTCTTGCCGTTTCGGGCGGGCGCCCACGGCCGCGCCCCAGGCGAGGGCCGCTAGGGCCAGGAGCGAGGCCCGCACTGGCGCGACGACGTCCCAGGAGTCGTTGACCACCGACGAACCGCCGGGCCAGGTCATCGCCAGCACGAGGCAGAGCGCCGCGAGCAGGCCCGTGAGGCCCTGCAGCATGTCCTGGCGGGCCAGGCGGGCGGCCGCGGCGGCGAGCAAGGTCACCGGACCATCCCAGCGCGAACGGGGGTGCACGGACTGCTCACAGCTCTTCCAACCCTTCGACGTCCACCAGGGCGGGAGCCAGCCACACCGTGCAGGCCGATTCGCAGTCGGATAGCGCCACGACCGAGCCGGCGGGCAGCAGGGGCACGAGGGCGGCGTACGCCTCGTGCGGCGGGCCGTCCTCGCCGCGAGCCGGGGCCGCGCGCGCCCCCGGCGCCAGGTCCGGCTGAGGGCCTAACCCCACGACGAGCACGTCTGTCAGGGGCGAACGTCCGCGGTTCAGCAGCGACCCCGAGTCGAGGGCGAGAGGCGAGTCCACCACCTCGGGCGCCATGACCAGCACCACGGAGCGCCAGCCGGGCAGGTCGAGGCGCAGCCCGGTCTCGTCGACCTGGTAGGGCCTGGCATCGAGCGGCCGCGCCAGCCGACCCACCTGGACCGTCGTCGCCGGCAGCGTGTAGCGCTCCTCGAGGCGGGTGGCGAGCGCCAGCTCCCCGCCGACGAGGGCGAGCGTCCGCGAGCCGATCATCTGGGGCTGGGTGGGCCTGGCGTACAGCCAAGCCGCCCCCGAGAGGAGGCCTGCGAGCAGCAGGGCAGAGGCCAGGCCGGGCGCGCCGAACAGGCGCGTGGCCGTGACGGCCAGCAGCGAGAAGACCGCGGCGGCCGCCACCACCACTTGAAGGCGCAGGGGCTCAGGAGGCGTGACGAAGGGCCTGGCAGCCACCGCGGCCACCAGCTCGGGGCGCGGCGGGCGGACGGCCGCGTGCCGCTGCACCGCCACGGCGATGTCGTTGAAGCCGCCGTCCAACGCCAGCACGGCGCCGGCCGCGAGCGGCGAGACGTCGGCTGAGGCTAGGAGCGACAGCTCGGCGTGGCTGGCCGGCAGCGGGCCGTGTATGACCACCAGGGCGCCCCCGGCGGCGGCCGCGGCGACGGCCTCGAGGCGCGGAGCGGCTGCCGTGCCGTCCACGATGAGGCTCCTCACGCCGTCGTAGGCCGCCGGCTCGAGCGGCAGCTGGGAGGCGCTGACGTCCACCACGCGCCCCTCGGGCCCGAACGCCACGATGTAGTTGCCGCTGCGCCGGCTGAGCACGACGTCGAGAGGCCGCGAGTCCTGCCCGCGGCCGGAGACGCTGCCGCTAGCGACCACCCCGCCGTCCCCGAACAGGGCCCAGGTGACGCTGGCGAAGGGGGCCACGTACACGCTGTGCTCCACGACGGAGAGGCCCGGGCCGCCCGACACGGGGAGCTCGAGCCGGAACGGCACGGCGCCGGAGCGCAGCGTGCCTTGGTCGAATGTGACCTCGAGGCGGCTGCCGAGGGGCACGTCCCGCGCGACGACGCGCAGGGGGTTCCACGCGCCCACCACGACGTTGCCGCCCACGCCGATCTCCAGGTCCACGCGCGCCTGCGCCTGCGCCAGCGAGAGCGCGGCGAGGACGGCAAGGGCGAGCGCCAGTCGGCGCGGCCCGGCGCGGAGGCCCGGCTTCACGGCGCGAGTATAGCGGCGACCTGCCCCCGTCCCACGACGCCGTGGGCACTTGCCGAGCTCGGTCAGCGCCGCTCCGGCACGAAGACTATGGCGCTCACGACGCGGCGCTCCGTGCGCCGGTTGACCACCTGGCCGCCCACGAACAGCGTGGTGGAGCTGCCGCTGTCGAGGCGCATGGCCTCGGAGGCGCCCAGGGAGAGGAACAGGCCGACGAGGTCGCGGGCGCGCATCGTCTCGGCCACCACCAGCAGCGTGGTGCCGTCCGGCCGCACTCCAATGGCGGCCTGCTGGGTGAGGCCGTCGAGGATCCTCTGCCCGGTGGCGAAGCCCTCGACCGTGGGCTCGTAGGCGGGCAGGCCGTCCTTCAGCAGGAGGGGTCCAGCCTCGACGGCCCAACGCGCGCTGCGGAAGCCCGGCGGGTCGATGCGCGCCTCGATGCTCACCGTGTCACCGGTGTCCAGCAGCGCGATGTCGCGGTTGGTGGGCGGGTAGACGAGGGCGTAGGCGTCGCCGTCCGGCACCTGGCGCGGGCCGACCTTGTTCTCGACCACGACGCCGTCCTTGACGACCAGCACGCCCATGTCCGGCCGGCCGGCGAGCGCTCCCGAGGTCGAGATGACGCCCACGCCGTCGAGGACCGAGCCCACGTCGATGGCGCCCCTGGAGGTGTGCAGCCGCACCGTGGCGACGACCCTGTCGATCATCGGCTTCTCGGCGCCGAAGGCCACGCTGGCTCGCCCGCGGCTGGGGAGCGAGAGCAGGCCGTGGTCCACGAGCAGGTAGCCGATGGCCTCGAACGTGGCGGTGTCGAAGTAGCCGGCGTTGAGCGCCACCAGAGCGCCTGAGGCGAGCTGCGAGACGGTGCGCGGCACCTTGTTCTCGCCCACGACCCTGAACTCGCCGGTGCCCGGCTCGATGCTCACGACGTGGACGACGGAGCCGCTGCCGCCCGTGCGGTAGTTGAAGCGCCGGTACTCGACGCCGGGGGCGATCTGCCTGACGACCTCTGGCTGGTCGAGCACGCGCCGCGGGACGACGTCGACGACGACGCGCGTGGGGAAGTCGAGCACGAAGTACTCGTAGGTGAAGGCCGGACCCGTCAGCCGCAGGGTGGTGCCCGCTGGGTCCGCCGACAGCGTGAGCTCGACGCCGCCGAGCTCCTCAGGCTGTTCGGCGGGTAGGACCAGCGGCGGCAGGCTCAGGACGAGCGCCTCGCCCTCGGCGACGTTGCCCTGGCCCCTCAGCCCCGCGAGCACGGCTGCGTCCAGGTCGGGGACGTCGAGGACGATGCGCACCTCGGCGTCGCCGGAGGTCCGCACGGCGGCCACGCGCGGGGTGGTGACGCCCAGGGCCTCGAGGGTCCCGGCGTCCACGAGCACGTCGTTGCCGGCGATGACGGGCGCGGCGAACGGGCCGCCGGACAGCCAACCCAGGCCGACCACGTAGACGTGCTCCTCGCCCTGGTACCTGACGGTGACGGCGTCGCCATCCACCGTGGCGGTGGCCCCGGGCAGCCGGTAGAGCTGCTCCTGGGCCAGCGCGGGCCCCACCGCCAGCGCCAGCGCGGCGAGGACGGTCCTGAAGGCACTGCTGACGGAAGGCGGCATCGGGTCGGAGTCTTACCTTTGCCGGGGCCCCCGCGTGGGGCCGGAGGCTACGTTCACATCGCGTGGAACAGGGTCATCAAGGGCTCGACGCCCACGGGGCCGCCCAGCACCTGGCTGAGGCCCAGCTCGAGCCGGTACGCCTCCAGGTCGCGACGGTTGAACGTGAGCGAGCCGGACGACATCGCCTGCCGCCTCAGCGGCGAGAGCACTTCGGGCACCAGGTCGACGAGGGTCAGGTGCGGACCGAGGACCTCGGCCGGGACCGTGACGTCCGGGTCGACCCGCAGCACCAGGTCGGCCTGCTCGAAGACTGCCCGGCGGACCGGGTCGGCGGCGGAGCGGGCGAGTAGCGTGACGCCGGCGGCCCCTTGCGGGAGCACGCGTTCGGCGGCCACGCGGTCCTTGGCCAGGACGGCCAGCGAGGCGGCGCCCATGCTCAGCGCCTCGCGCGCCAGCGCCCTGGCGGCCACGCCTTCGCCCAGCACCACGACCCGGGCGCCGGCGCCGTCCCAGCGGTGGCTCGAGAGCATGCCGGCGAGCGCGCGGCCGAGGCAGTGGTCGGCCATGACGCCGGCCTGGGTGACGGTGAGCGTGTCGGCGGCGCCCAGCTCCTGGGCGTCCAGCGAGCTGCGGTCGGCCAGGCGCTGCGCCTCGGTCTGGCGGGCCTCGTCGAGGACCATCGCTCCGGCGAAGTCGAGCCGCTTGAGGCCGATCAGCACCTCGGCCAGGGGGCCAGGAGGCACGGGATGTAGGTGGAAGCGCCCCGCCGCGTCCCGGAACGACCTGACCGCATGGGCCACGTCGTCGGCGCAGAGGCAGGCAACGAGGTGCACGGCTGAGGATAACCCGGCCGGACGGCCTTGGAGGCGGTCCCCGGGGCTATACTCTCGCTCCTGAGGTGACGACGTGCGAGTAGTGCTACCCGACGGCAAGGACCTGGAGCTGCGAGCGGGCGCCACGGGCGCCGACCTGGCGGCAGCGATAGGCCCGGGGCTGGCCAAGGCCGCCCTGGGCGTGAAGGTGGACGGCAGGCTCTCCGACCTGCAGTCGACCGTCCCGGACGGGGCCAAGGTCACTGTCGTCACCCGCAGGGACCCCGAGGCCATCCAGCTCCAGCGCCACACGCTGGCCCACGTGCTGGCCCAGGCGGTCCGCGAGATGTTCGTCTCCGAGGGCTTCCCACCGGGCTCGGTGAAGATGGGCATCGGACCCGTCATCGAGAACGGCTTCTACTACGACTTCGACCTGCCCCGGAGCCTCACGCCGGACGACCTGGGCGCGCTCGAGGAGCGGATGCGCGCGATCATCGCGGCCGACCTGCCCCTCAAGAAGTACGCCCTGCCGCGCGAGGAGGCGCTCGACCGGTTCAGGCGCCTCGGCGACCCCTACAAGGTCGAGCTCATCGAGGACCTCCCGGAGGACCAGCAGATCACCTTCTACGAGCAGGGCGGGGAAGATGGCTTCACCGACCTCTGTCGCGGCCCGCACGTGCCCTCCACGGGCGCCGTGACGCCGCACTTCAAGCTGATGAGCGTCGCCGGCGCGTACTGGCGCGGCGACGAGAGCCGGCCGATGCTGCAGCGCGTCTACGGCGTGGCCTTCGCCACCAAGGAGGAGCTGGAGCACCACCTCTGGCAGCTCGAGGAGGCGAAGAAGCGCGACCATAGGAAGCTGGGCGCCGAGCTCGACATCTTCATCCTCGACGAGGACGTGGGGCCCGGGCTGCCGCTGTGGCTGCCGCGCGGGGCCGTGATGGTGGAGGAGATCGAGCGCCTCGCCAAGGAGGTCGAGCTGGAGGCCGGCTACGACCGCGTGCGCTCGCCGCACCTCGCCAAGCAGCGCCTCTACGAGATCTCCGGGCACCTGGCGCACTACCACGACTCCATGTACCCGCCCATGGAGCTGGACGGCGGCGAGCGCTACTACGTCAAGCCCATGAACTGCCCGTTCCACCACAAGATCTACGCGGCGCGCCCGCGCAGCTACCGCGACCTGCCGCTGCGGTTCGCCGAGTACGGCACCTGTTACAGGTACGAGGACTCGGGCGCGCTCATGGGCTTGATGCGCGTGCGCTCGATGCAGATGAACGACGCGCACATCTACTGCACCGAGGAGCAGTTCGAAGGCGAGTTCCTTCGCGTGGTGGACCTCTACCTCAGGTACTTCGAGCTCTTCGGGGTGAGCGACTACGTCATGCGCCTCTCGAAGCACGCGCCCGAGGGCCTCGGCAAGAAGTACGTCGACGAGCCGGAGCTCTGGGCCAAGACGGAGGGCATGGTCAGGGACGTCCTCACGAAGGCCGGCGTGCCCTTCGTCGAGGAGGAGGACGAGGCGGCGTTCTACGGGCCCAAGATCGACGTGCAGATCAAGAGCGCCATCGGCCGCGAGTTCACGCTCGCCACGAACCAGGTGGACTTCGCCCAGCCCGCGCGCTTCGGCCTCACCTACGTCGACGAGAACAACGAGCGCAAGACGCCCCTCTGCCTGCACCGCGCGCCGCTCTCCACGCACGAGAGGCTCATCGGCTTCCTGATCGAGCACTTCGCCGGCGACTTCCCGGTGTGGCTGGCGCCAGAGCAGGTGCGCCTGGTGCCCATCGCCGACAGGCACGTGGCGTACGCGCGCCAGCTCCAGGACCGCATGGCCGCCGCCGGCCTCCGCGCCGAGGTGGACGAGAGCAACGAGCGCATGAACGCCAAGATCCGCGACGCGGAGCTGTACAAGGTGCCTTACATCGCCGTGGTGGGCGACAAGGAGGAGCAGGCCGGCACGGTCTCGTTCCGCAGCCGCCAGGAGCCCGAACGCCAGGGCGTGCCCGCCGGCGCCTTCATCGCGCACCTGCAGGACGCGCACCGCAGGCGCCTCCTCAAGGTCGAGCCCATCCAGCTCTGAGCCTGCGCCCCCAACGACCGGCGACCGGTCCGCTTCGCGCGGCCGGTCGCCGGTGCACTTCCAGTCTGTAGGGGCTCAGCCCTTGGCGACGATGGTGACCCTCTCCATGAAGTCAGGTGCTGGACCGAACGGTCTGTTCGGATCTATGCGCTGGATCATGTCGAGGACGTCCTCGCCCTCGACCACGCGGCCGAAGACCGTGTGCCGGCCGTCCAGCCACGGCGTGGCCACGAAGGTGATGAAGAACTGCGAGCCGTTGGTGCCGGGCCCGGCGTTGGCCATGCTCAACACGCCCTTGCCGTCGTGGCGCAGGTGGTCGCGGAACTCGTCGGCGAACTCGTAGCCGGGGCCACCCATGCCGGTGCCAGTGGGGTCGCCGGTCTGCGCCATGAAGTCCTCGAGCACACGGTGGAACTTCACGCCGTCGTAGTAGCCGTTGAGCGCTAGGAACACGAAGTTGTTGACGGTCACGGGGACGTCGTCCTGGAACAGGTCCACGACGATGCGGCCCTTGTTCGTGTCGATGACGGCGCGGTAGTCCACGCCGGGCTGGAGCACCTGCTCGGGCCGCGTGAACTGGACGCGCCTCTCCAGCGACAGCCGGTCGACGGGCGTGTAGCCGGCCGTGCCGGCGCTCGCGTCACTCATGATCCCTCCTGGGGGCCGGGCGCCTCACTGCGCCGCCGGCCTGGCACCGACGATGACCTCTTCGATCACGTCGGGTTGCACGTAGAACCCGTAGGCCTCGCGCCCGCCCACGGCGCCCAGCACGCCGCGGTAGCCCGCGACGGTGAACGACTGCCCGGACACCGGCGAGGTGCCCAGAGCGTCGCGCACGGCGTCGCCCACGGTGCGCGCCTGGTCGCCCGGCAGGTTCACGCCCTGCTCCGCCAGCCTGCTGACCGGGTCGTCGGGGAAGGCGATGGCCGAGGGCTGCTGCGGGTCGATGCGCGTGATGAGGTCGAGGACGTCGTCGCCCTCGAGCACGTGGCCGAAGATGGTGTGGGCGCCGTTGAGCCACGGCGTGGCATCGAAGGTGATGAAGAACTGCGACCCGTTCGTGCCCGGCCCCGCGTTCGCCATCGCCAGGATGCCGCGCCCCGTGAAGTCGAGTCCCGAGACGATCTCGTCCTCGAACTGGTAGCCGGGGCCACCCCGGCCCGTGCCCGTGGGGTCGCCGGTCTGGGCCATGAAGCCCTCCAGGACGCGGTGGAACGGCACCTGCTCGAAGTAGCGGTTCAGGGCGAGGAACACGAAGTTGTTGACCGTGAGCGGCGTGCGGTCCTCGTACAGGTCGACGAGGATGTCGCCCTTGCTCGTGCGGATGAGCGCCACGTAGTCGAGGCCGTCCTCGAGCACCTCCGCGGCCGCCTCGAAAACGCGCCGCGGCGCGTCCGACACGTACTCGACGGGCTCGAACCCATCGGGCAGGCCTATCGAGCCGTCCGTGTCGGCCGTCGCGGGCTCCGAGTCGGCTTCGCCCTCCGCGTCCTGCCCGCCAAGGGCCTGCTCGTCGCCCACCTGGGAGGTCTGCTGGGCGGCCACCTGCGCCGCAGCCAGCTCGGCCCTGGCGTCGGTCGCGCGGTCGCGGGCCAGCCAGAAGCCGCTGACGACTATCAGCGCCGTGGCCAAGAGGAGAGCTACGACGCGCACGGGCCCCACCTCCCGGCGCCGCGGGCCGCGGCACCGCAGGCGGTGTCGTGAGGGACAAGAACTCTCGGCATCGGACAAGTGTACTCGCACGAACGTGAGAGGGCCTCACCAGCGCGACACGACGGCGCCGCGGGGCAGACAGTAAGAAGCCCGTAAGAACGCAGAGAGAGCGCCGTAAGCGGCGCCAGGCTACCGTCACGGCCATGAGGTTCAACGACCTACTCAAGCAGGCCGTCGAGGCGGACGCCTCCGACGTGCACCTGCACGTGCCCCTACCGGTGATGATGCGTGTCAGCGGCCGCCTGCGGCCCATGAACGACGTGGCCCTCACGCCCAAGGCGATGGACGCGCTCGTCGAGCTCATGTGCAACGAGCAGCAGCGCGCCCAGTTCGCCGCCAAGCACCAGGTCGACCTCGCCTACAGCGTGTCCGGCCTGGGCCGCTTCCGCGTGAACCTGTTCAAGCAGCGCGGGTCGGTGAGCGCCGTGCTGCGCATCATCAACTCCAACGAGCAGGCCCTCAAGGTGGTCAACCTGCCGCAGGAGACGATCGAGTACTTCAAGCACCAGGAGAAGGGCCTCGTGCTCGTCACCGGTCCCACCGGCTCGGGCAAGTCGACGACGCTGGCGCGCATCCTCGACGAGATCAACTCCACGCACGCCAAGATGATCGTCACCGTCGAGGACCCCATCGAGTACCTCCACCGCTCCAAGCGCTCGATCGTCGTGCAGCGCGAGCTGGGCATGGACGCCCCGTCGTTCTCGGAGTCGCTGGTGGCGGCCATGCGCCAGGACCCCGACGTCATCATGATCGGCGAGATCCGCGACCACGCCACGGCGCAGGCCGCGCTCTCCGCCGCCCAGACCGGCCACCTGGTCTTCAGCACGCTCCACACCCAAGACTCGGTGCGGACCATCAACAGGATGATCGAGCTGTTCCCGCCGCACGAGCGCGCCACGGCCCGCATCCTCTTCGCCGAGTCGCTCGTCGGCATCGTGTCCCAGCGCCTCCTGCCGCGCGTCGGCGGCGGCCGCGTCGCCGCGACGGAGATCCTCAAGGGCACCCTGCGCGTGAAGGACCTCATCCGCGACGAGGAGCGCACGCCCGAACTCTACGACGTGCTCAAGGAGGCCCGGCTCGACGGCATGCAGGCCTTCGACGACCATCTCGCGGACCTGTACGCTCAAGGCATAATCGACTACGAGACGGGCTACGCAGCCGCCACCAGCAGCCAGGCCTTCAAGATGGCCGCCACGCAGGTGGAGGTGCTCAAGCAGACCCAGATCGACACGGTGCGTCAGACGCAGGTGTCCTGACCCTCACCGCCGCGTACGCGCAACGTCCAGCGCGGCGGTCCCCATCCCGGCCCCTGGCGCCTACCGGGGGGTAAGGCGCTTCAGAAGGGCACCTCGACCGGCGCGTCCGCCACGGAACGCCGGTCGAGGCCGTTCCGCCTCTGGGCGATGAGGGCGTGCTTGTCCACCGTGAGCGTGGCGGACAGCCACGGGCAGGTGGTCTTGAGCTCCTCGAGCCTGGACGCGTCCACGGCCGCGCCCTCTACCTGGTAGAGGTACTTCCCGTCGGGAGCGTGCACCTCCAGGCGCACAGGGGTGCGGCCCGAGAGCTCGTCGAGCACCGAGCGGAGCTCCAGGAGCTGGTGCTCGGCAACGTCCCCGAGCTCGAACGAGACGACCGCCACCTCGGGGACGGCCGAGCCGTTCTCCCCGCGCTTGTCCCAGCGGACCAGCTTCTCGGCCACCAGGCGCGTGGCCTCGCCGTCCTCCGATACCTCGGCCACCAGGACAGCGGGGGCGTCCTCCTCGAGCAGGGGAGCCACCTCGTCGTAGCTGCGCCCGAACGCCACGACCTCGCGGCTCGCCGTCTCGTCGGCGATCTCGAAGCGCGCCATCATCGTGCCCTTGCGCGTGGGCCGCTTGACGACGTTCTGCACGAGCCCGGCCAGGGCGACGCGCACCCTGCCGGGCAGGCCCTCCGCGGTCGCCTGCTTGTAGTAGGCGTCCACCTCGGCCACCGGGCAGGTGGCGGCCTCGGCCAGGCCGGGGTAGGAGGCCATCGGGTGCGCGGAGAGGTAGATGCCCAGCGCCTCCTTCTCGTGCCTGAGCATCTCCAGCTCGCTGACGTCCTCGGCCGGTTGCAGGGTGGGAGGCAGCATCTCGGCGTCGCCGAAGAGCCCCAGCTGACCGCCCACCGTCTGCTCGCGCTTCGCCGCGCCCCATTTGACCGCCAGGTCGAGGTTCGCCAGAAGCGTCGCGCGAGCCCGCAGCGCCGCCGACCTGTCGAGCGCCGCCCCCGGCGCCGCCCCGACGGCCACGTGGTCGAACGCCCCGGCCTTCACCAGGTACTCCACGGCCCGCTTGTTCACGAGCGTGGTGTCCACGCGGGCGCAGAAGTCGAAGAGGTCCTTGAACGGTCCGCGCTGCCGCTCGGCCAGCACGTGGTCGACCGCCGTCTCGCCGACGTTCTTGATGCCGTAGAGGCCGAAGCGCACCACCTCGCCGTCGGGCGTGAAGTCGGCGCGAGAGAGGTTGATGTCGGGCGGCAGCACCTCGACGCCCATGTGCCTGGCGTCGGCGACGTACTGGGCCACCTTGTCGGAGTCGCCCCGCTCCACCGTCAGCAGTGCGGCGGCGAACTCCACGGGGTAGTGGGCCTTCAGGTAGGCCGTCTGGTACGAGAGGAGCACGTAGGCCGCGGCGTGCGACTTGTTGAAGCCGTAGCTCGCGAAGCGCTCGAGCAGGTCGAAGATGCGGTCGGCCTCGGCGCCGTCGATGCCGTTGCGGGCGGCGCCCTCGCGGAACACCGCGCGCTGGCGCTCCATCTCGTCGGCCTTCTTCTTGCCCATGGCGCGGCGCATGATGTCGGCCTGGCCGAGCGTGTAGCCGGCCACCGCCTGCACGATCTGCATCACCTGCTCCTGGTAGACGGGGATGCCGTACGTCTCGTCCAGGATGGGCGCCAGCAGGTGCTTGGACTGCGGGAAGTCGGAGTAGTCCACCTCCTCGAGCCCGTGGTGCCGCCTGATGTAGACCGGGATGTTCTCCATGGGGCCCGGGCGGTAGAGCGAGTTGACGGCGATGAGGTCCTCGATGCGCCGCGGCTTGAGCTTGCGCAGCGTGTCCACCATGCCCGCGCCTTCGAACTGGAACACGCCCGCGGCGTCGCCCTGGGAGAGCATCTCGAAGGTCTTGGGGTCGTCCTGCGGGAACGAGTCGGGGTCGAGGTCGATACCCCGCGACTCCTTGACGATGCGCACCGCGGCCTCGATGAAGGACAGCGTGCGCAGGCCGAGGAAGTCCATCTTCACGAACCCGAGCTCCTCGACCGAGCTCATGTCGTACTGGACGACGATCGGGCCGTCGCCGGCGCGGAACACCGGCGCCAGGTGGGTGACGGGGTCCCTGGCGATGACCACGCCCGCTGCGTGCACCGAGGCGTGGCGCGTGAGGCCCTCCAGGGCCCGCGCGACGTCTATGTAGCTCTTGGCGCCCTGCTCGTACAGGTCGCGCAGCTCGGGCACATCGCGGAGGGCGTCGTCGATCTTCACGCTGCGGCCCATGACGACGGGCACGAGCTTGCTGACCCTGTCGGACTCGGCGAAGGGGACCTCGAGCACGCGCGCGGCGTCCTTGATGGCGGCCCGCGAGGCCATGGTCCCGAACGTGGCTATGTGCGCCACGCGCTCGTCGCCGTACTTGCGCCGCACGTACTCGATGACCTCGCCGCGCCGCACGTCGGAGAAGTCGATGTCGAAGTCCGGCATGCTCACGCGCTCGGGGTTGAGGAAGCGCTCGAAGAGCAGGCCGAACCTGAGCGGGTCGATGTTGGTGATGCCGATGCAGTACGCGACGATCGAGCCGGCGCCCGAGCCGCGGCCGGGGCCGACGCTGATGCCCTGCGACTTCGCCCAGTTGATGAAGTCGGCGACGATCAGGTAGTAGTCGGCGAACCCCATGGAGATGATGACGGCCAGCTCGTACTCGCAGCGGGCCAGGACCGTGTAGGCGTCGGCGTCGTCGCCGGGCCGGCTGCCGGCGTCCGCCAGCTTGGGCCGCAGCGCCTCCAGGTGGGTGTAGACGTACCCGCCCCGGCGCCTGAGGGCGGCGCCGTCCTCGCCTTCCAGCTCCTCCGGGGTCAGGCGGCAGCGCTCGCCGGCGCGGGCGAGGGCCAGCAGAACGTCGTCGAAGGGCGCCGTCTCGGGCGTCGTCCCCTCGGGCAGCGTGGAGAGGGCGGGTGCCGTCTGCTCCTCGGCGGCCGCCTCCTTCAGGTAGGCGCGCAGCACCTCCTCGGTGAGGGAGGGGTAGCGCTGCATGGCCCCCCTGTAGGTCTGCACGCGCAGCTCGTCGGCCAGCGAGATGCCCTCGGCCAGCTTCACCTCGGGCATCTGGTAGACGCGCTTCTTGCCCACGGGCAGCTCGCACGTGACCATGTCGGCGATCACGTTGGTGTTCGACAGCGCCCCCGGGTACTCGCTCTCGGGGATGGCCGCCGCCATCTCCTCGGGCGTCTTCACGTAGAACTCGTCGCAGGGGAAGCGCATGCGGTCCTCGTTGGCCACCAGCTCCTTCGTCTGGATGGCCAGGAGCACGTCGTGCGCGTGCGCGTCCTCCTTGCGCACGTAGTGGCCGTCGTTGGTGGCCACCATCCCCACGCCGTAGCGGTTCGCCAGGTCCTTCAGGACGGGATTGAGGCGCTTCTGCTCCTCGAGACCGTGGTCCTGGAGCTCTACGAAGAAGTTCTCGCCGAAGATGTCGAGGTGCTCCTTGAAGAGCCGCTCGCCCTCCTCGGGCCCGAAGTCGAGGATCGCTCGGGGGATCTGGGCGCCCAGGCAGCCGGACAAGGCGATGACGCCCTGCGAGTGCTCGCGGAGCAGCTCGAGGTCCACGCGCGGCTTCATGTAGAAGCCCTCCAGGTACGCGCGGCTGGAGAGGCGGCAGAGGTTCTGGTAGCCCTCGAAGGTCCTGGCGAGGAGCGTCAGATGGTAGTAGCCGCCGTCGAGCTTCGACGAGCCGCGGCGCTTCTCGAACCGCGAGCCTGGCGCCACGTAGGCCTCGAAGCCGAGGATGGGCTTGACGCCCTCGGCGACGCACTTCTTGTAGAACTCCACGGCCCCGTGCATGTTGCCGTGGTCAGTGATGGCGACGGCAGGGTCGTCGGGGGAGACCTCCTTGACCCACTTCACCAGCTCGCTGATGCGCGCTGCCCCGTCCAGGAGGCTGTAGGCGGTGTGCTGGTGGAGATGGGCGAAGCGCTTCACCGGGCCGGGCATGGGGCGAGTCTATCGCGCCCCCGCTCGCCGGCCGGACTCCGGAGAGCCCTGGCCTCTGGACGGCGCGTCCTCGTCGTTGACACCCGTCGGGAAGGCCGTGGTAGACTCGTCGTCGCCTTGGCGCCGTAGCCAAGTGGTAAGGCAGAGGTCTGCAAAACCTCGATTCACCGGTTCGAATCCGGTCGGCGCCTCCAACCTTCTCCCAGAGGCGCCCAAGGCCACGGCGAGAGGCGAGGAGTGCATAGGCGCGTAGCTCAGTGGGAGAGCGCTACATTGACACTGTAGAGGTCGGCAGTTCAATCCTGCCCGCGCCTACCAGAGAGGCCCCCGGCACCAGCCGGGGGCTTCACCTCTAGTCTCAGCGGGGCTCGGTGGGGTGAGGGGGTCCGATCGCGAGGGGTACGTCCCTCGGAGGCGGTCCGCCTGCCGTGGTATCCGAAGGGCTGGAGGAGCCCGCGAGGGCGACAACCGGAAGCGATGGGGTGCCTCACGTCATGACTCTGCCGAGCGTCCACTTACCAGTCCCGCACAGCCACACGTCAGCGCCGGACCTGCTGTCGCGCATCTGCGTGCGTCCGCCGTACTTCACGCTGCAGGACGTGACAGTGGAGGGCCTCGAGCTACGCGCCACGACGGTAGCCGAGTCGCCCGCGGTCCTGGAGGTCGGCCCCATGCCGGCCGCCGAGCTCGGCCGGCACGCCGCGATCGTCGGGTTGTCGCTGGCCGCCCTCTCGCAGGCCGACGACGCCCGCCGCTACTACCTGGCACGCCGCGCGGAGTGCCGCTACGTTCCCAACCCGGCCCCCTACGGCGAGCCGGTGCGGTTCGTGGGCAGGATGCTCAACCTCGACAAGCGCACCGCCAAGGCGGCCGTCACCGCCACAGCCGCGGGGGCGCCGCTCGCCTCCTTCGAGATCGACTACACCGTGCTCACCGAGTCGGCGTTCGAGCGGTTGTTCAGGACGCGCGGCAAGTACACGCCGGTGGCCCCCAGCCCCTACGGCAGGCTCCTGGCCACCGACTGGCAGGGGACACCCGACTACGGCGAGCAGGTCGTGGACGAGGTGCCGGTAAGCGCCTGCGTGGGCCACTTCGAGGGTTACCCGGCGCTGCCGGTTGCCGTGGTGATGGGCCAGCTCTCCTACCTGGCAGGCTGCCTGCACGGCCGGCCCTACAGGGTGGTCCGCGGCGAGGTGGAGGCCACCGACCTGGTGTGGGCGGGCGAGCGGGCCGTCTTCAAGGCGGCGCGCGCCGGCGTAGGCGGGCACCCCGACGCCGAACGGGCTGACTGCTACAGGTGCCAGGCGTCGGCCGGCGACAGGGTCGTCGGCAACATGACGCTGTGGCTCGAGTCAGTTGACTAGCGTGTCCCTCACGGGCCGCAGAGCGGTGGGCGGCATGGGCAGGAACGGCTGCAGGTCGTCGGCCGGCATGGGCCGCGAGAACAGGTAGCCCTGCCCCAGCTGGCAGCCCAGGTCCTTCAGCATCTGCCGCTGCGCCTCCGTCTCTATGCCCTCGGCGACTATCACCAGGTCGAGGTGCTTGGCCACGTGGGTGATGGCCTCGACGAGCGCCAAGGCGAACTGCGGGGCGTGCAGGGGAGACCCCAGGTCCTTCACGAAGCTCTTGTCGATCTTCACGGTGTCGATGGGCAGGTCGCGCAGGTAGGCGAAGGACGAGTAGCCCGTGCCGAAGTCGTCGATGGCGATCCTCACGCCCAGGCGCTGAAGGCGCTGGAGGGTCTCCGTCACGTGGTCCACCCCGTACATGACTATGCCCTCGGTGAGCTCGAGCTCGAGCAGCTCGGGGAGGAGCGCATGGTCCTCGAGCGCCGCCTCGACGGTGCGGTAGAAGCCGGGGTGCGCGAACTGGATCGCGGAGACGTTCACCGACACCACGACGCCCTGGCCCGAGCGCGCCTCCCAGGCCTTGGCCTGGCGGCACGCCTCGCGGAGGATCCACTCGCCGAGCTCGACGATGAGACCGCTGCGCTCGGCGATGGGAACGAACTCGTGCGGCGGCACGTGGCCCCACTTCGGGTGATGCCAGCGCGCCAGGGCCTCGACCTTCCTGAGGTCGCCCGAGTCCAGGTCGTGGATCGACTGGTAGACGAGGGACAGCTGGCTGCCGCCGGCGCTGAGGGCGCTGCGGAGCTCGCGCTCGAGGTTCCTGTGGCGCTCCACCAGGGCGTCTGACTCGTCCCGGTAGCGCTGGATGCCGTTCTTGCCCGAGCGCTTCACGCGGTACATGGCCGAGTCGGCGTGCCTGAGGAGCGTGGCCCCGTCGCGGGCGTCGTCCGGGTAGAGGCAGATGCCGATCGAGGCGGTGACGTGGTGCGAGAGGTCCTGCAGCTCGAACGGCTTGACCAGCGCCGACTGCAGCTTCCGCGCCTTGAACATCGCCGTCTGGGCGCTCTCGACGTCACTGAGGACGATGACGAACTCGTCGCCGCTGATGCGCGCCATGACGTCGTCGCGGCCCAGCTCGTGCTGCAGGCGGCGGGACACGGAGCGCAGGAGCTCGTCGCCGGCCTCGTGCCCGAGCGTGTCGTTCACGACCTTGAAGCCGTCTACGTCCAGGTAGAGCACGGCCACGCGCGAGCCGGTCGACTTGGCCCAGGCCAGGCGGCGGTCCAGCTCGTCGTTGAGGCGCAGGCGGTTCGCCAAGCCCGTCAGGGCGTCGTGGTAGGCGTGCTTCTCGGCCTCCTCCATGCGGGCCCGCGTGCGCGTGTAGCTCTCCTTGAAGTTGATGAACACCGAGGTGAGCGCGAGGAGCACGCTGTTGGCGAGGTTCAGCTGGATCAGCGAGTAGGCGATGCCCCAGTCGACGGTACCGGTCATGACGCCAGGCACCACGTAGAGGAACGCCAGCACCATCACGCCGCCGGTGAACCCCTGGACGGCCAGCTGACCTAAGCGCGCCTCCTCGAGGATGAAGGACATCAGGTAGACGACGGGGATCCAGAAGAGGGTCTCCGTGAACTGGGCCTGGATGTCCACCGAGGCCGGGGCGAGGAAGAGCAGCCAGCCGAGCTTGCAGAAGAAGAACGTGCTGGCGCCGACGATTATCGAGAGCACGACCAGGTGGAGGCTGCGCCTGCTGAAGGCCAGCACCACCTCGAGCCCGAGCATCATGAACCCCATCACGGGGTAGAGCAGCATGTCGAAGCTCGTGGCCTGGTCGCTGGGAACCTCCAGTGCCCAGCCGAGCAGGAAGGCCAGCGCGCCGAACGGGATGAAGGCCAGCAAGGTGCGCCGCCACATCGCCTCGTAGCGGCTCCCGGAGCTGCGCAGGTCCTCCCCTTCGAAGAGCTGGTGCACTTCTGCCACGGCCCCGAAGGTAGGGCGTAGGCACTGACGGGAACCTTACGCGGGCGCGTGGCCCTTCAGGGGCACCGCCCCGCCGCCGCTCGACATGGCGGTCCGGGCCTCGTAACATCCCAGGATGACGGCCCCGTCACAGCTATCCGAGCGCGCACTGAACAGGGCGACCTTGGCGCGACAGCTCTTGCTCGAGAGGGCCAGCCTCCCCGTGCCCGAGGCCGCTCGGCGCGTCATGGCCTTGCAATCGCAGGAGCCGGCGTCGGCTTACCTGGCGCTGGCGGCCCGCGTCGAGGGATTCCAGGCGGAGGACGTCGACTCCGCCTACGCCTCGCGCGAGCTGGTGCGGGGGACCCTCTTCCGCATGACGCTCCACACGGTCGCCGGCACGGATTACCCGGCCTCGCACGCCACCATGCGCTTACGGCTGCGCGGCGCGCGCCTGGGCGACCCGCGGTTCACCGCGGCGGGCATCGAGCCCAAGGCGGCGCTGGCTGCCCTCGAAGGCCTGCTCGCGTACATGGCCGAGCCGCGCTCGCGCGGCGAGATCGACGAGTGGCTCGGGCAGCGCCTCGGCGTGCGGCACGAGCGCACCTGGTGGGCGCTCAGGTCGTTCGCGCCCGTGTGGCACGTGCCCAACGGCGGCCCTTGGTCGTTCGCGCAGGGACACGGCTTCCGCGCGGCCGAGGGGCCCGCGGTAGAGCCGTGGGAGGCGGCCGCCGCCGAGACGCTGAAGCGCTACCTCAGGGCCTTCGGGCCGGCCACGGTGGCCGACCTGGCGCGCTTCACGCTGCTCACTAGGGAGATGGTGCGTGCGGCCGTGGCGGCCGCGGGGGACGACCTGGTGCGCCTGCGCGGTCCCGGCGGCAAGGAGCTCCTCGACGTGCCGGGCGCGCCGCTGCCCGACGAGCACACGCCTGCGCCGCCGCGACTGCTGCCGATGTGGGACAGCGTCGTCCTGGCCCACGAGGTGCCCGGCCGTGTCGTCCCCAAGGAGCTGAGACCCGCGGTGGTGAAGCGTAACGGCGACGTGCTGCCCACAGTGCTGCTGGACGGACAAGTGGCTGGCCTGTGGCGCCCCGTGGAGGGCGGCGTCGAGGTGACGGCGTTCAGGGAGCTCGGCCGCGCCGAGTGGGACGGCCTGGCCGCCGAGGCCGAGCGCCTTGGCGGCGTGTTAGCGCGCGACCCGCGCGCCTACTCGCGCTACGGGCACTGGTGGCGGGACACGCCCGCCGCCGAGTCGCGGGTGCTGCCTTACAGCACGACCTCGGTGACGTAGGCCGGCAGCTCTACCGGCGGGATGCGCAGCGTCTCGAAGAGCGGGACGGGCAGCGAGAGGTCGCCGACGAAGAGGCGGCCGACGTTGCCGCCGGGCTTCACACCCACCTTCGGCAGGGCGATGCTCATGGTGATGTCGGCCTTCACGACGTCGCCGGGCGCCTCGCCCGTGTCGGCGACCATGCCCGTCGGCACGTCGAGGGAGATGACGCAGCTGTCGTTGTCCGTGTGGTTGAGCACCGTGATGACGTCTAGGGTGCGGCCGCGCGGCGGGCCTTCCAGGTTGGTGCCGATCGCGGCGTCGATGATCACCGAGAACTTCATCTTGGGCAAGCTGTTGCGCACCTTCACGCGCTCGAAGTGCTTGAGGTGCTCCAGCTGCTCCTTGGGGGTGCCGGAGTAGTTCTCGGCCTCGTGGGTGGGAACGACCCAGACGCGCCGGCCGCGGGCCGCGAGGAGACGCGCGGCGGCCAGGCCACCGGAGCCGTTGTTGCCGCGACCGGCGACGACCAGGACCGGACCGTCGGACCCGACCTCGTCGATGAGGGTGACGAGGTTGCGCGCGGTGTGCTCCACCAGCACGCGGTTGTCCAGGCCGAACTTGCCCGTGGCCTGCATGATCAGCTGCTGCATCTGCGAGGCCGTGATGGCCGGCAGGTCATCCCACTTGACCGTTGGAAAGCCCATCCAGCACCCTTTCCCGGGTCTAGCCGACCAGCTCGACAGCGTCGAGGTCGGCAGTGGAGTAAACGTTCTGAACGTCGTCGAGGTCCTCGAGCGCCTCCATGAGGTTGAGTACCTTCCGGGCGTCCTCGATGGGCACTTGCATCGTCGTCTGCGGCACGCGCGTCAGCTGGGAGACCGACGGCTCGACGCCGCGAGCCTGCAAGCCCTCGACCACCTCGTAGAGGTCGGCGGGAGCCGTGTAGATGGTCAGAGCGCCTTCCTCCACCTCGATGTCCTCGGCGCCGAGGTCGATGGCCGTGACCTCCAGGCCCTCGGGCGGGTCCTCGACCACGACCATCCCCTTCGTCTCGAACTGCCAGGCAGTGGAGCCGGAGAGGTTGCCGCCGTGCTTGCTGAAGACGTGCCTGACCTCGCCCACGGTGCGGTTGCGGTTGTCGGTGAGGGCCTCCACGAGCATGGCCACGCCGCCGGGGCCGTAGCCTTCGTAGAAGACCTCCTCGAAGTTGCCGCCTTCACCGCCGCCGAGCGCGCGCTCGATGGCGCGCTCGATGTTGTCGAGGGGGACGTTGTCGGACTTGGCGGCCGCCAGCGCGTTCTTCAGGGGCAGGTTGACGCCAGGGTCACCGCTGCCGCCCGTACGCACGGCGGACTGGATGGCGCGGATGTGCTTGCTTATGACCTTGCCGCGCTGCCGGTCTAGGACCGCCTTCTTGCGCTTGATCTGGGCCCATTTGCTGTGTCCTGCCAAGGGAGAGTCCTCCAGCCGACGGTGGCGAGCTTCGCCCCGCCGCGCCGAACCCCATTCTACCGCACGGCGACGCGCGCTCGCGCCGCAGCCCTCAGTCCTGGCTTGCGGTGAGCGTCGTCAGCGGATGACGAGGCTCGTCTCGGCCACGTCCCTGACCTCGTGGGGCCGTATCTCGAGCTCGATGGCGGCGGACCACTCGGCGTCGCCGCGGCGGCCGCGGTAGATCACGGTGCCGTCGGTCTGGCGGGGGGTGAACGAGACGCGGATGCGGTGCGTGCCCCGCGGGGGCGCCGCGGTGTAGACGACCCGCTGCTCACGCGTGGGGATGAAGACCGTGCCGCCGGGCACCCTGACGTTGCGCGACAGCTCGTAGACGGTGCCGTCCGGGTCGATGGCCGTGAGGGTCACGAAGCCGGCCGTGCGCGTGGTGAGCCGGAACTCGATCTGCTCGCCGACGAAGTACGTGGCGCCGGCGCCGCGGGTCGGGTAGAACTCCAGGATCTCGTCGCTGAGCGTGATGGTGACGCCCGGCGCTGGAGAGATGGTGATGGTGCAGGCGGCGAGCAGCAGCCCGAGAGCGGCGGCCGCCAGGGCGAACGGCAGGCGAGTGGTTCTCACGACAGGCCTCCTCGTGGCACCAGGCTACTCCAGCCCGGTACGGTCATCCGCGCCGCGCCGGCGCGAGACGTCGACTCTTCGTTGAGCTTCGCTCGGTCCCCGCCAGCCGGCCGCAGAGTCTCCGTCACCGGGGCTCGGACGCCGGCTCGGCGTTCAGGTCGTAAGAGGTGAGCATGTACGGGAGGTCGGTCTGATGGTAGCGGCCGCGCTCGTCGTACCAGAAGATGTACGCGCCCTGGGCCTCGCCACCCGAGCCCTCCGGCTCCGTGCCGGAGCGCGTGACCTTGCCGTCGACGACGCCGTTGAAGACTGGCTTGCCGTCGTACGAGTAGATGGTGATGTACATGCGCGTCGCCGTGTAGTCCTGGATGCTGCGGCGGATGCGGTTCTGCGTCTCGTTGCGGCAGCCCGCCAGCAGCACGACCAGCGCGACGACGAGCAAGAGGAACAGTCTCCTGCGCACTTCCTACCTCCTAGAGGTCGCACGCCCTGGGGGCGCCTTCCCAGCGAATCGTAGCGCGCGCCCATGGGAAGACCGTATCGGCCGAAGGTATGACGTCGCGACCAGCGCGCACGCCGCCCGTGCTCTTCCATGGAGGGCGGGCGCGGGGAACACAAGGTTTAGTCGCTCAGGCTCAAGTAATGTACCATCGACCCGTGGCGGCTACGAAGCGCGATCCGTACGAGGTCCTGGGCGTGGCGCGCGACGCCGACATGGAGGCGATCAAGCGCGCCTACCGGCAGCTGGCCCTGCGCTACCACCCGGACAAGAACCCGGGGGACGCCGAGGCCGAGGAGCGCTTCAAGGAGCTGTCGGAGGCCTACGCGCTGCTGCGCGACCCCGAGGCCCGCGCCCGCTACGACCGCTACGGTCACCCGCCGTCCGGCGCCCCGTCCACGCCCGCCTACACGGCCGAGCAGTGGCGCGAGGTGTTCACCGAGGCCGGCGTGCCCGTCGACTGGTCGCGGGTCACCATGCCTGGCGCCACCGGCAACGCCGTCTTCGACGTCCTCTTCGGCATGGTCACCACGATGCTTAGGGGCAGCGGCCTGCTGCCGGGGGAGACGAGGGAGGTCCGCCTGGGCGTCTCGTTAGGCGAGGCGGTGAACGGCGCCACCAAGCGCGTGCGCGTGCCCGGACCGAGCGTATGCGCCGTCTGCCGCGGCACTGGCAGGGCCACCGTGGAGGCGGCGGCCAGCACGGGCCCTTTCGACGTCGCCGGCGGCGCGGGCGCCTGCCCGGCGTGCGGGGGCCGCGGGGTCAGGCGCGGCACAGCCCTGGTGGACGTCGCGGTGCCGAGCGGCGCCAGCAGCCAGACGAAGCTGCGCCTGCGCGGCCTCGGCGGCCCCGGGTCCCCTCCCGGAGACCTGCTGGTCGACCTCGAGGTGGAGCTGCCGCCGACCGCCCAGGTGGAGGGGCGGAACGTCCACGACCGCCTCGACCTGCTGCCCTGGCAGGCCTCCGGCGGCGCCACTGTCGACTACGAGGGAGTGAGCGTGCGCGTGCCGCCGGGCTCCCGGGGCGGCGGCACGCTGGTGGTGGCGGGCGCCGGGCTGGGCGGCGGCGACCTGCGCCTAACGCTGAACGTTGACCTGTTGGCCGGCGCGGTTCGCGCCGCCCGCGGGTGGTTGCGTAAGCTTGCGTCCGGAGGGACAGCTTGAAGGACAGGCACGACGACAAGCGAGAGCGGGAGACCGAGCGCGACGAGACGGAGATCGATCGCGACAAGCCCCTCTACGTCATCAGCATCGCCGCCGAGCTCGTCGACATGCACCCCCAGACCCTCAGGCTGTACGAGCGCAAGGGGCTCATCGAGCCGAGCCGCAGCTCCGGCAAGACCCGCCTGTACTCGCAGCGCAACATCGAGCAGCTGCGCGAGATAAGGCGTCTCACCCAGGAGCTGGGCGTGAACCTCGCCGGGGTCGAGGAGATCATCCGCCTGAGGCAGCGTCTCGACGAGCTGCAGCGCAGCATGGAGGAGCGCATCGCCACGCTGCAGACGCAGCTCGGCGGCAAGACCACGGCGCGCAGGAGCCTCCCCTCGGCGGACGACTCGGGCTCCGAAGAGGGCTGAGCGGGGACGCACGCGCCGCGCGGAGGTAGCCGCAGGGCCGTGCTGACGGCGCCTTTCGAGCCCTCCGGGCGGTCCCCGCGTCCGGGTTATCTTGCGGCGTGCGGATAGCATCCCTGACACTCCAGGGCTTCAAGAGCTTCGGAGACCGCACCACCATCGAGTTCGCGCCGGGCGTGACGGCCATCGTGGGCCCGAACGGCTCCGGCAAGTCGAACATCATCGACGCCCTGCGCTGGACCACCGGCGGCGGGCGGGCGGCGTCGTTCCGCGCCGAGGACAAGACCGAGCTGATCTTCCACGGCGCCTCGGGCAAGCGCTCCATGGGCATGGCCGAGGTGGAGGTCGAGCTCGCCGGCCCCCGCGGCACCGTGAAGGTGTGGCGCAGCCTCGACCGCGACGGTACGACGCGCCTGCGCCTCAACGGCAGGGCGGCGCGCTTCCTCGACGTCGAGGAGGCCTTGGCCGGCTCCGGTCTCGGACGCTCGGGCCTGGCGGTGATCGGCCAGGGCGAGGTCAGCCAGGTCCTCATGGCCGACCCAGCGCGGCTGCTCGAGTACGTGTCGGAGGCCGCCGGCGCCGCCAGGCTGGCCACGCGGCGCGACCAGGCAGCCGAGCGCCTCGAGGCCGCGAACAGGCACCTCGACAAGCTCCAGGAGCTGCTCAACGGCCTGCAGGAGCGGGAGAAGACGCTGACCGTCGAGGCGGAGGGCGCGCGGCGCCACGCCGAGCTGACTGCCGAGGCCCTGAGGCTGAGGTACACGGCCGCGCTGCTGCGGCGCGAGGCCCTGCTCTCCGAGCTGGCGACGCTCGACAGGCGCCGGGGCGAGGACGAGCAACGCCTGGCCGAGGGCCGGGCCGCGCTCGCGCAGCTGCGCAGCGCGCTCGACGCCGCCAGGCGTGACCACGACAGGGCCCAGGAGCGCCTGAGGGCGGCCGCCGCTGCCCTCGAGGCCCGCCGCGGCGACGTGCGCGTGGCCGAGGAGCGCGTCTCGGGCCTCAAGTCGCGTCTGAGCGCGCTGGACAGGCGCGCCGAGGACCTGCGTTCGGAGGCCCAGCACCTCGAAGGCGTCACCGCGCCTGAGGCGCCCGACGACACCATCGAGGCCGCCGACGCCCGCCTCGCCGAGCTCGCCCAGGCGGCGCGCGACGCCGAGGCGCGCTACGCGCGTGCCCGCGAGGCCGAGGCCGCTGCCGCGGCCGCCTTGGAGGCGGAGCGCCAGAAGGCGTCGGCGCACGAGCGCCAGGCCGCCGCGTTGGGCGCCCGCCTGGCCTCGCTCACGCAGCAGGAGGCCGAGCTGGCGGCGCGCCTGGAGAGGTCGCAGGCGGACCTGCAGGGCGACGACCTGGCGTCGTTGGAAGCCGCAGCCGAGGCGGCTCGTGCGGCCAGGGACGCCGCCGCCGCCGCGCTGGAGCGCGCCCGCCAGGAGCTGGCCCAGGTGCACGAGCGCCAGGCTCTGGCCGCCGCCGAGGCCATGTCCACCAAGCGCGCCGCCGAGCGGCTCAGGGCCGCCTTCGAGGCCCGCCGCGGCTACGCCCAGGGCCCCAGGGCCGCGCTCTCGTCCGGGATCCCGGGCGTGGTGGGCTCGGTGGCCGACCTGCTGCGCGTGGCGCCGGAGCACCAGGCCGCCATCGGAGCGGCGCTGGGCCGGCGCGCCGAGTACGTGGTCGTGGACACGGCCGCCACCGGCGAGCGGGTCATCGAGCACGTGAAGCGCGCTGGCGGTTACGTGACCGTGCTGCCCCTCGACCTGGTGCGGGCCGGCGGCGGGAGCGTCGCGCAGTCGGTGCTGTCGCGACCGGGTGTCGTTGGCCTGGCCACCGACCTCGTGGAGGTCGACCCCGCCTACGAGACCGTGCGGGAGATGCTGCTAGCGGGCACCGTCGTCACCCGCGACCTGCGCACCGCGACCGCCATCGCGCGCGAGGCGAGGCACCGCCCGCGCTGCGTGACCCTGGACGGCGAGGTGCTCGAGCCGTCCGGCGCCATGAGCGGCGGCAAGCGCTCACAGCAGGGCACGGTGCTGGGCCTCGGGGCCGACCTGGAGGACGCCGAGGCCGCCGCCGAGGAGGCACGAGCAGCGGCGGACGAGGCGATGCAGGCGCTGGAGGCGGTTAGACAGACCGTTCGGTCTGCCCAGGAAGCTGCCCGTGAGGCCGCCGAACAGGCCTCCCACGCCGAGGCGGCGGCAGGGCGCGCCCGCGAGACCCGCGCGGCGGCAGCCAGGCTCGTGGAGGAGCTGACCGAGCGCCTGGCCGATACACGCCGGGCCCTGGCCGAGGCCCAGGCGGCTGCCGAGGCGCACGCGCACCAGCCCACCGAGTCCGGCGCGACCGACCTGGAAACGGTACGCGTGGCCTACGAGTCCGTCCGCGCCGAGCTGGAGGCCGCGCGCTCCGCGAAGGCCGCCGCCGATGCTGCCGTCGCCTCGGGGCGCCACGAGCGCGAGCTCCTCGCCGAGCGCTGGGCCACCCACGCAGCCGCCCTGCAGCGACTGGAGCGAGCGCGCGCCCGCCTCGCCGAGATCGCCAGCGAGCTCGAGGCCGTGGCCCACGAGCGCGAGGTCGCGAGCGGCGAGCTGCAGCGCGCGGCGGAGCGCCTGGAGCAGACGAAGGGCAGCCTCCCGGCGGGCGTCGAGGTCGAGGAGCAGGAGGTCGTGCGCACCCGCGGCGTCGCCATGGCCCTCGAGGAGGAGCTGTCGCAGCGCACCGAGGAGCAGGCCCAGGTCGCACAGTCGATCGAGGAGGCGAAGGTCCAGTCGGCGCGCCGCGAGACGGCCCTCGAGCTGGTGAACGAGGAGCTGAAGGACTTCCCGGAAGGCGTGGCGCGGCTCGACCTCCCCGAGCGCGTGGCGCGCCAGCGGCTGCGCGAGGTGACGGACGCCCTGGAGGCGCTGGGCGCGGTCAACCACCGCGCCGCCTCGGAGCTCGAGGAGGTGCGGGCGCGGCGCGAGACGCTCGAGGTGGAGGCCGTGCAGGCCACCCTCGCCGTCGCCGAGCTGCAGACGGCCCTCGAGCGCATCGACAGGGAGACCAGCGAGCTGGTGGACGCGGCGCTGGACCGCCTGAAGTCGTCGTTCGGCAGGCACGTGCAGCACCTCTTCGGCCCCGACGGACGCGGCGCCATCGAGGTGGAGACCGACGGCAAGCGGCCCACCGGCGTGCGTATCCGCCTCACCCCGCCCGGCAAGCAGACGCAGTCGCTGCACCTCCTCTCGGTAGGGGAGCGCACGATGGGCGCGCTGGCGTTCCTCTTCGCCCTGATGGGCGACGGCGGCTCCGGCCTGCCCGTCGCCGTGCTGGACGAGGTGGACGCGCCGCTCGACGAGGCGAACATCCGCCGCTTCGGCACCTTCCTGTCGCGCCTGGCGCGCCACGGCACGCAGTTCATCCTCATCACTCACCAGAAGTCCACGTTCGAGGTCGCCGACGCCCTCTGGGGCGTGACGACCGAGCGGGGCGTGAGCCGCGTGTTCAGCGTCCGGCGGTCAGAAGACGCGGCCGTAGACGGCGCACCGTCCGTCGCCGCCGACTGAGCCGTGGCCACACACGGCTTCGAGGTCGAGCGCCTGGGGAGCGTGCCGTCCACGCAGGACCTGCTGGCGGCGCGCGCCAGGGCCGGCGAGGACGTCACCGGCATCTGTCTGCGCGCCACCGAGCAGACGAAGGGTCGCGGCAGGCGCGGCACCGCCTGGACGTCGCCTCCCGGCGGCAGTTACCAGTCGGTGGGCCTCGGCCGCGCGGCGTGGCCGTGGCTGACGCTGGCCCTGGGCGCCGGCGTGGCGGGCTCGCTAGGGGAGACCTGCGGGGTAGTTGTGAAGGTCAAGTGGCCCAACGACCTCTTCCTGGCAGGCCGCAAGCTCGGCGGGATGATCACCGAGGTCGTGGCCGGGCAGGTGATCGCCGGCGTGGGCGTGAACGTGCGCAACGCGGCGCCGGAAGGCGGGGCGACGCTGGACCGCGACGACGTCGACGCCGTCTCCGACGCCGTGCTGGTGGGCCTGGAGCGCGGGCTGGCGCTCGCGCTGGCGGGCGGCGAGGCCGTCCGCGAGGCGTTCGCGGCGGTGGACGTGCTGCGAGGGCTGCGCGTGACCGTCGTGGCGGCTCAGGACCGCGAGGTCACCGGCGTGGCGGCCGGCGTGGACGCTCGAGGGGCGTTGCTCCTAGAAGTAGACGGCGGCGAGGTACTGAGCCTGACCGCCGGTCACGTGACCGCCTTCGGTCCAGAGGCCTGACGGCCCGCGGCGAGGCTCACCAGTCCTCGATGTCGTCCCCGATCGTCTCAGCGTCGATCTTGGCGTAGATGCGGGTCGTCTGGATGTCGGCGTGGCGCAGGTGGGCCGCCACGCGACCCAGGTCGCGGGTCTGCTTGTAGTAGCGCGTCCCCGCGCCGTGCCTGAGCCCGTGCACGCCGGCCGTCCGGTAATCGACGCCGGCGCGGTCACACAGCCGCCTGAAGCGCCTCCTGGCGTGGTCGGCCGTCCAGGGCAGGACGTACGAGGCGTCACGTTGGCGCTTCTCGCCGGCCTGGTAGTCGGGGTCGTCGATCAGCTCGGCGAGGGCCTCGCGAAGGCGCCGCGTCATGCGCACCGTCGCGGCCTTGCCGCCCTTGCCGGACCGCACGCGCAGCGAGCTGTTCTCCATGTCGACGTCCTCCCACCGCAGGTCGGCCATCTCGCCGATCCGCAGCCCGCCGTGAGCGCCCAGCAGGACCATGGCGCGCTCGGCGCCAGCCGCTAGCTCGAGCAGCGCCTCGACCTCGTTGTCGCGGTAGGGACGGCGCTTCTCCCAGGGCGGCGTGGGGTCCTTGGCGACGCGCACGTCGTCGAAAGGCCGCGCCTCGGTGGCGCCGGCCCACCTGAGGGCCTTGTAGAGCGTCCTGGCGGCTGCCAGCTTCACGCTCAACGTGGCCGGCGACGGCGGGTCACCGTCCGTGAGCGCCCCGGACTCGAGGCGCCGCACGTAGACCACGCCGGCGTCACGGCCCGGCCTGAGCAGGTTCTCGCCGGCCCAAGCCTCGAGCAGGTCGGCCACGCCGCGCCTGTACGTGCGCAGCGTGTGCCGGCTCACGCGCGCGCCCTTGGAACCGTGCAGGAACAGGTAAGCCTCGGTGAGCGCCCACAGCTCGTCGGCGTCGCGCTCGTTCGCGGCCATGGCCGCGCGCCGCCTGAGCTCGTCAGGCGACAACCCAGCCCACGACTCGGCACGCGACAACGTGGAGCCGTCGTAACGTGTGATCTCGGCGCTCATGCCAGGCAGTCTACACAGGTCTGATAAGACGAGTTATCAGGTTTTTCATAGGCCGCTGACCGCCTCGCTTCTGGCACCAAGCGGCGTGGCGCTCCGACCGCGCCGCCACGGTACGGTTCGCGCCTATCGTGTTTAGCCATGGGACCCACTGCCATCGACCACGTCTTGCTCGCCATGCCGCCAGGCGGCGAGGACCGCGCTCGTGAGTTCTACGCCGGCATCCTCGGCCTCAGCGAGGTGAAGAAGCCGGCCGCGCTGTCCGCGAACGGCGGCGCCTGGTTCAGGTCCGGCGACGTCGAGCTGCACCTGGGCGCGGACGCCGACTTCCGTCCGGCGACGAAGGCACATCCGGCACTGCGGGTACGCGGCCTCGATCAGCTCGCGACGAGCGTCCGCGCCTACGGCTCGGCGGTCGAGTGGGACGACCGCTACCCGGGCGTGAGGCGCTGCTTCGTTCACGACCCCTTCGGCAACCGCATCGAGCTCATGGAGGCCGAAGCCGATCCGCGACCCACCGCCGGCGAACGCGCGTTGCTACGGCAGCTCCTCGGCGACCTCGCCTTCCGCACGCGCGAAGCGCTCCGCGGCGCCCCTCCTGGGTTCGCGGACTTCGAGGCGGGTCACGGAGCGAACACGCCTGAGCGATTGGTGCGGAAGATGCGCGGCGTCCTGAGCGCGGCCCGCGCGGCCTTCGGCGCGAGCAGCGACGAGGTCGAGTCACTGCCAAGCCTCCCTGAAGAACTAGCGGCGCTCGAGGACGCCATCATCGGGTTAGCGGCCCAGGTGGAACGCGGTCCGTGGCCCCGAGACTTGACGCCGACCGACCTGTTGCAAGGTCCCGTGGCAGACGCCATCGCTCACGCCGGCCAGCTCACGCTGCTGCGACGCCTGGCCGCCTCGTCCTCCCAGCGGCCAGCAAGCGCCTCGGACGGCCTCAACAATCGCTCCATGCCACAAGGCCAGGTCATCCCGGAGCTGGCTTACGAGGACGTGACCGAGGCGGCGGACTGGCTGCGCCGAGCCTTCGGCTTCAAGGTCCGTCTGCGCATCGGGGACCACCGCGTCCAACTCGACTACGGGACCGGCTCGGTGGTCGCCATCAAGGGCGCGCGTACCTCGGCACCTAGCTCGCACGGTGTGTTGGTCCGAGTCGACGACGTCGACGCCCACTTCGAGGCCGCGTTGATCGCCGGTGCCGTGGTCTTGGGCGTACCTACCACCTACCCCTACGGTGAGCGTCAGTACGGCGCCAAGGACCTCGGTGGGCACTCGTGGACGTTCACGCAGACGATCGCAGACGTCGATCCGAGGACATGGGGCGGCGAGCCGGGCGACTTCGCCTCGTGACCGTTGGGGCGCCTCGTCGCGTGATGGCGCGCTGAGGCGCGTCGTCGTGGGAGAGCCCCCGACCCGGGACGGCGTGCCGCGGCGCCCGGCATGCCCGCCGTGGACACTCGCGACGGCTCCGCCTACCGCGGTAGGACTCTTACGAGCCACCGAGTGGAGGGGACCCGTGAACGCTCGCCCTTGATCACGGCGGGCTCCGCTTGCCTCAGCGGATATGAACAGCCGGCGGCACGGATCCCCACCGGGGATCTGCCGTGAGGACAGGCGCGCCCAACCGATGTGCGAGCGCGAGACTGCACCTGTCGGCCAGTCCAAGCCCAGAGCCGTGGCGCCAGATGCGAGCCGCCAGTTCAGCGTCTTCTTCGGTAACGGGTTCGACGCGCAGCTCGTGCAGCTGGAGCAGCGCCCTGGCGAGCGGCCAGTCGCGGCCGTGAGCTCGGATCCTCTGCGCCACCTCGGACCAGCTGGCGGCCGAGCAGCAGGCGCCCTCGCGGAGGGCCTCCTCCACCACGTCGCTGCCTTCCTGGCCCAGCAGGAACGCCATGATCGCCGAGGAGTCGAGGACCTTCATTCGCCCTCCTCGCGCGCTGCCTCGGCGCGCCTCTCGCTGAGGAGCTCCCCTACCAGGTCGAGGTCCTTGAGGTCTTCCCTGACCTTGGCCAGCAGCTGTTCGCGGGTCATGAGCACGAGGCCGTCGGGCGTCTCCAGGAGCGTGAGGGGCGTGCCTTCGTCCAAGCCGAGCCGCTGGCGGACCTCTGCTGGGATGACCAAACGGCCGCGGTCTCCCATCACGAGGCGGTACGTCCCACTCATACCGTCAACGTACCACATGTTAAGCACCTATCCCACTTTAGACCATCCCTTCCCACATAGAGGACAGACGTCCCACCTGTTGCGCCGGGTTCCCACCTGTCGCGCACCTCTCCCACCCCGCCCACCAGCGGACCGCTTGCGGCCTCCCCGAACTTCCACTCAGGAGGCGGCTGGTCGTCACATCGAAGCCGAGTATGGTCAGCCCATGAGAAAGGTCATCGTGCAGGAGTTCATCAGCCTGGACGGCGTCGTCCAGGCGCCGGGAGCGCCGGACGAGGACACGTCCGACGGGTTCCGTTACGGCGGCTGGACGGCGCCCTTCTCCGGCGGTGACGACCCGGCGGGGCAGGAGTTCATGGCCGAGGTCCTCGCCCCCGCCGACCTGCTCCTCGGAAGGAAGACGTTCGAGATATTCGAGGACTACTGGCCCGACCACGCCGAGTCCTGGCCGGGAGTAATGGACGTCACGAAGTACGTCCTCAGCACCAGCCTCGACGAGGCGCGCGTGAGCGGGTCGCGCTGGCCGAACTGCAAGGTCTTGCGGAACGTCGACGAGGTGGCGGCGCTGAAGCGCACCGAGGGCTCGCCCCTCAAGGTGTGGGGCAGCAGCCTCCTCGTGCGGTCGCTGCTGGCACAGGGGCGCGTGGACGAGCTCGTGCTCATGACCTACCCGGTCGTGCTCGGCCAGGGCAAGCGCGTGTTCGAGGGCGGCGCGGAGCCGGCGACGTTCCGCCTCGTCAAGGGCCACGTGACGCCGACGGGCGTGTTCCTGGCCCGCTACGAGCGGGCCTGCGAGGTGCGCACGGGCACGGTGGGAGCCGGCTAGACGCAGCTACGCCGCCCTAGGGAGGTCGGCATGCACTACGCATCTTTCGGCAGGACAGGCCACGTGAGCAGCCGGGCCATCTTCGGCGCAGCGGCCCTCTCGGACGTGAGCCAGGCGACCGCCGACAGGGCCATCGAGACCGTCATCCAGTACGGCGTGAACCACTTCGACACGGCGGCCTCGTACGGCGACTCGGAGAGGCTACTCGGACCGTGGTTGGAGCGGAACCGCGACCGCGTCTTCCTCGCCACCAAGACCGGAGAGCGGCGCAAGGACGCCGCCCGCGACGAGCTGCACCGCTCCCTGGAGCGCCTGCGCACCGACCACGTGGACCTGTGGCAACTCCACAACCTCGTGGACGAGCGCGAGTGGGAGGTCGCCATGGGTCCCGGCGGCGCCTTGGAGGCGGCGGTCGAGGCGCGCGAGGAGGGGCTCGTGAGGTTCATCGGCGTCACGGGCCACGGCGTCGAGGTGGCGGCGCGGCAAAGCGCCAGCCTGGAGCGCTTCCCTTTCGACTCGGTGCTCCTCCCCTACAGCTACGTGATGATGCAGAACCCGCGCTACGCCGCCGACTTCGAGGCGCTCGCCCGCCAGTGCGCCGAGCGCGGCGTGGCGATGCAGACGATCAAGGCCATCACGCGGCGGCCGTGGGGCCCGCGCCCGCAGGACAGGGCGACCTGGTACCAGCCGCTCAAGGACCCGAGCGCCATCGAGCTCGCCGTGCACTGGGTGCTCGGCCGCGAGGGCGTATTCCTGAACACTGCAGGCGACGTCGAACTGCTGCCCAGGGTGCTTCAGGCGGTGGCCAGCTTCGAGCGGCGCCCCGGCGAGGCCGAGATGCAGGGCTTGGTGCGGGACGAGGAGATGTCTCCCCTGTTCGTCTAGGTCCTTCCCGAGCGCCGCGGCATCGGCCGCCGGCTGGTGGAGGCGCTCCTCGGGCACGCCCGCCGCCTCGGCTGCACCGAGGCCTGGTGGCCACTGAGGGCGACAACGAAGCTGCGCTGGCGCTGTACCGCGCCACGGGCGGGCGCCCGGCCGAGGAGGCCGTCGTCCTGTTCACCTACGAGCTCGGGTAGCGCAAGGCTCAACGCCCCTTGTAGTCGACCCTCTCCCACGGCCAGGCCTCGCGCAGCCAACTTGCTACGGCGTCGGCGAGCGGCCCGTCGAGGTGCGCTTTGCTGGCGGTGACCCAGGAGCGCACGACCGCCTCGTAGGCCGGGTCCTTGCTCGGGTAGATGTACACGCAGCCGATGACCTCGCCATCCAGAGGGTCGCGGACGGTGAACGTGAAGCCGCGCCGGGCCGCGAAGTCGTTCGCGTGCATCTCCAGGTCGGCCAGGTTCTTCTCGAGCGACATGCCGCCTTCGGGCGGCCAGCCCCAGCCTGCGAAGCCGGGCGTGGACCTGATGTGCTCGATGCTGCTGGTCCAGGCCCTGTGGTCGGACTCGTTGTGCTTAGGGCCCAGGGGCTCCAGCACGAAGTCCCGGGTCGCCAGCGAGGTGGGCGGCTCGAAGCCGTCGGGCACGAACGGAGCGTCAGCCACGTTGCAACTGTACCCATGCGCGAGCGGTTCGTCGGTCGAAGGCGGATACTGGCCCATGTCCATACTCAGGCTCGACCACACCGTCGTCGTCGTGGAGGACCTCGAGGACGCCGTCGCCTTCTTCACCGCCCTGGGCATGGTGGTGGAGGGCAGCGGCGAGCTCGATGGCGAGTGGATCGACAAGGTCAACGGCTTGGACGGCGTGCGCGTGAGCATCGTTCTGCTCCGCACGCCCGACGGGAACGGGCGACTGGAGCTCACCCGCTTCCACAGCCCCGACCTGGTCCAGCAGGCGCCTTGGCCGCAGCCGCCGAACGCTCTCGGCCTGCGCAGCGTGATGTTCGAGGTGGAGAGCCTCGACGAGTCGCTGGACATCGCGTCCAGGCACGGCGCCGAGCTGATGGGCGAGGTGGCCCAGTACCTCGACCAGTACCGGCTCTGTTACCTGCGCGGCCCCGGCGGGGCGATCGTGGCCCTGGCCGAGGACCTGAGGAAGAAGGCGGACTCGCTTCAGGACTAGCGAAGGAAGCCGCCTGATCCATCGGAGCGACGCCACCACTCCCGCGCGGCCCCGGCACGTACCATCTCCCGCATGAACGTGGTCCGCGTAGCTCTCGCCGACCTCCGCCAGCCGGTGGCCGGGGCGGCGCGGCGGGGCGCCAAGGTAGCCTTCCACCCGCACGCGCACGTGCACGAGCCTGGCGCCTACGTTCCCTCCACGTTCGCCGACCCGGACCTATCGCTCGCGACGGGCCTCCTCGCCTCGCGGTGCGTGACCTCTCCCCTGTGACATCCGTGGAGGAAGCGTGATCGAGTACCTGGAGAGTCTCCGCCGCCACGGAGTCTGGGCCGACGCCCGCCTGCTTCAGGCAGTGAAGGCGGCTCCGAACACGCCCGCAGACGTGCTCAGCGAGCTGGCCCACGTGCGCGGCGCCCAGGCCACGTGGCTATCGAGGGTGCTGGGCGAGGAGTCGTTGCTGCCCGTGTGGCCGCAGCTGACCGTGGAGGAGCTGGAGGAGGTGGGTGACGTCATCGACGCCAAGGCCCGCGACCTCCACGCGACGCTGAGGGTGGAGGACCTGCCGCGTGCGGTCAGGTACCGCAACACGCAAGGCGAGTACGAGACACCCCTGGGCGAGATACTCCTGCACGTCGCCATGCACGGCCAGTACCACCGCGGCAAGGCCAACGCCCTATTGCGGGCCGCCGGTCTGGAGCCGGCGCCGGTGGACTTCATCTTCTGGTCGCGCGCGGGGCGGCCCTAGCGGGCCACCGGGGTCACTTGCCCGACAGGTCCGGCTTGGGCGGCAGCGCCCGCGCGGCGTTCTCGATGGCCGAGCGGATGGCGTTCCTGACCGCGTAGTCGACGATGGTCGTGCCGGTGCGGCCGACCCTCAGGTCGGTCATCACGTTGGCGAGGTCGATGGACACGTTGCGCTGGGAGACCTCGGCCACTCCCCTGCCGATGGCGAGGATCTCGGCCGTGTTCGTGTCCACGATGCGGATCTCCACCGCCACGCGCGCGGACACCGTCTCGGACGAGCCGCCGAAGACGCCCAGCACCCGGCCGCCGCCGCCCGTGGTCTGGACGCCGAACTCGCTCACGCTGCCGAGCACCATGAGCTCGGCGCCTTCGATGCGGCCGATGGCCGCGGCCGTGTCGGGGTTGATGCGCCCCGACTGCGCCAGGTCCTGCTCGTAGAGGATCTTGTCGATCTCGGCGCGCTCGGTGATGCGGAACTGCTGGCTCTCGTACGCCTCGGCGACGAAGATGTCGGCCACGCCGGAGCCGAGCTCGCGGTAGAACTGCTCGCCTTCCCTCGACAGGTCGACGGACCCGATCCGCACCGCACCGGTGCCCACGGTGAAGCTGGGCACGGCGATGATCCAGCGCTGCTCGCGCGGGACGGGCTCTAACGTGAACTCGTAGAGGTTGGCGCCCGTGTCCTCCACCGTGACGGTGGGGGCACAGCCGGCCAGGAAGACGAGAGCGATGACGGTGAGGCGAAGCACGGTCCGCACGTCGAGGATGTTAGCCCGGGTTCCGTGACGGCCCCGTCACCCGGCCGGGGGGTTTACCATGCGCCCACGCCAACGCGTGCCTGGACGGTGACGTCGACCGACCGGCCAGGCCGACGTCGAGGAGGCCTACGTTGCACCCTGACATCGCCGCCTGCAACTCCGCCCTCGAGCCCGCAGGCCGCGAGGTGGTCGAGGTCCTGGCACGCGCCATCGAGGTGAACTTGCCGGAAGCCGAGGGCAAGGTCTGGCACGGTCATCCCGTGTGGTTCATCGAGGGCAACCCGGTCGTGGGCTACAACGAGGCCAAGGACGGCATGCGCCTGCTCTTCTGGAGCGGGCAGGGCTTCGACGAGGCCGGCCTCTCGCCAGTGGGCAAGTTCAAGGCCGCCGAGGCGCGCTACGCGTCGGCGGGCGACGTGAACCTGGAGGACGTGACGCGCTGGCTCGCCAAGGCGCGGGACATCCAGTGGGACTACAAGAACATCGCGCGACGGAAAGGCGTGCTCGAGCGGCTCAAGTAGGCTCCGTCGGCACGCAGGCCACGGCGGCGTATATGTCCTTCGGGCCGTAGCGCGAGCGTCGACGCCCCACCTCGCGCGGCGCGGCAAGGCCGGCCGCCGCGGCCAACGACGCGAAGCGGCCCGGGTCGACCGGGTACGGCACCCAACGATGGCCGGCCTTCTGGTCGTACTCCACGAGCACCAGGGCGCCGCCCGGCGCAAGGTAGCCGGCCCAGGCGGCCACCACGCGCTCCTGTTCGCCCCACGGCACGAAGTGCAGCGAGTTGGCCGCCACCAGCCCGCTCAGCGCCGGGAGGGGCAGCGGCCCGGCGATGTCGGCGACGATCGGCACGACCCGCGCCCCGCCGCGCTCCGGTCTGTCGCCCGCTTCCAGCCACGAGAGGGCTCGCCCGTCGCGGTCGACCGCGTAGATCGTCCCGTCCTCACCGAGCAGCCTGGCTAGCGCTCGGGTGAACGTGCCGGAGCCGGCGCCCAGGTCTGCCCATGTGCCCGCGACGGACGTCACGGCGCCTCGTATCAGCTCGGCGGCCTCGGCTACCTCCATGCGCTGACCAGAGGATGCCCCACTCGGCGCCGGAGACGTGTTCTGCGGCGCCCCGCTTGCCCCAAACTGGGTGCATGACGCAGGGCGAGACGGAGATGACACGGCGGGTGGAAGCGGCGGCCACAGAGCTTCTCGAGGTGGCGGACGCCGCCGCCGCACGCTTCGGCGACCTCAGCAGGGAGCAGCTCGACTGGCGCCCCTCCCCCGACCGCTGGAGCGTGGCGCAGTGCTTCGACCACCTCATCAAGGTCCACTCGGAGTACCTGCCGGCGTTCCGCCGCCTCGCCGACCCCGGCGCCCGGCCGACGGTCTGGGAGCGGTTCTCGCCGTTCAGCGGGTTCTTCGGGCAGGTGCTCATCCGCTCGCTGGCGCCCGAGAGCCAGCGCAAGGTCAAGACCACGAAGCGGGCGGAGCCCTCCGCCAGCGACCTGGGGGCGGACATCATCGAGAGGTTCGGACACCACCAGCGCGAGCTCGTGGCCGCCATGCGGGCGCTACCCGGGCACGCCGACCCTCGCCGCGTCATCGTGAGCTCGGCGATCTCCCCTCTCGTCACCTACAGCCTGGCGGACGCCTTCACGATCATCGTCCTCCACTGCCAGAGGCACTTCTTGCAGGCCGAGAGGGTCACGCAGGAGCCTTGCTTCCCGGCCAAGACTTGACCGCTTCCCGGGCCACGCTCTGGTGAGAGGGCGGCCGGGCCACGGCACAGCGCCGGACGCCACGATTTGATAACTCGTCCGAACCTGCCGCCTAGCGCGCAGCGTTGACGGACGTGAGTCGACAGGACGGGAGCTGAACCATGGCGACCGAGAAGGCACTGGCACAGGACGCCGCCGAGACTGGGGCGCTGACCCCACTGCTCGCGCGACTGGGTGAGGCGCTCGACGACTACCTGAGGTTCGAGCAGCCGGACGCGCTCGTCACCGCTGACGAGTGGCGGTCCCGCCTCACCGAGCCGCTGCCGCAGCGCGGGGTCGGCATCGATGCGGTGGCGGAGGAGCTCGCCAGGACCGTGGTCCCCAACGGCTCGCCGGTGCCCCGGCCCGGCTTCACAGGGTTCATCACCACGGGCGGCGCGACGGCCTCCACCCTCGCGTCCACCGCCGCGAGCGTCGCGGCGCCGCAGCGCTACGGCCTCACGGCCTTCAACCTGCTCGAGGAGCTGAGCCTCGAGTGGCTGTCCGAGATGTTCGGTCTGCAGGGCATGAAGGGCGTCTACTCCAGCGGCGGCTCGACCGCCAACCTCGTGGCGCTCGGGGCCGCGCGCCAGCACGCGTTCGAGCGCGTGGGCCACGACCCCGCGCTGCGAGGCGTGGACATGCGGACGGCCGTGTTCGCCACAGCCGAGGCGCACCACACCGTCCAGCGGGCAGCGGGCGTGCTGGGCCTGGGCAGGGAGGCCGTGCGCATGGTGGCTACCGACGAGGCGGGACGCATGGACGTCGAGGCCCTGCGGCGCGCCCTGGCAGCCGCTGAGGCGGAGGGCGCCCTGCCCGTGGCCGTGGTGGCGAACGCCGGCACCACGAACACCGGCGCCGTAGACCCCCTGGCCGCCATCGCCGACCTCGCCGCGGCGCACGGCGTGTGGCTGCACGTGGACGGCGCCTACGGGCTCCCTGGACGCCTCGACGAACGCAAGGCGCACCTCTACGAGGGGCTGGAGCGCGCCGACTCGGTGATCGTGGACCCGCACAAGTGGCTCGGCGCCTCGGTGGGCGTGGCGGCCACGCTGGTGAGGGACCGCGGCCTGCTGGAGCGCGCCTTCACGCAGACCCCGGCCGACTACCTGGAGGGGAGCGCCGCGCACGCCGACCCCGAGCCGGCGGTGTGGCACTCGATGGACGATTTCGGCGTGCCCTACTACGACTACGGCGTTGAGCTCAGCGCGCCGCCGCGTGGCGTCGTCGTGTGGGCCCTGGTCAAGGAGGTCGGCGTCGAGGGCCTCCGAGACAGGGTGCGGCGCCACAACGACATGGCCGCGCGCGTGGCCAGGGCCGCGCGCGAGCACCCGAACCTCGAGCTGCTCCTCGAGCCCACCCTGTCCATCTGCTGCTTCCGCTACGTGGACCCAGGCGTGGCCGACCTCGACGGCCTCAACCGCCGCCTGCACAGGAGGCTGGTGCGCGAGAACGTGAACATCCCCTCCACCACCCGCGTGAACGGCCAGCTGGCGATACGGCCCTGCTTCATCGGGGCCCGCACCGGCATCGAGCAGGCCGACTCGCTGGTGGCGGACGTGCTGCGGCTGGGCGCCGAGCTGGCGGCCGAGCTACGCTCCTGACCCGCTCCTACCGTCGGGGACGCGCCTAGCCCTTAGGCTGGAGGCTAGGAAGGCTCACCGGCCCGCGCTGGGCGCAGGGCCGGGAAGGAGGGCAACGTGAGGTTCCTCGAGAGCCTCGTAGGCATCATCGTCACAGCCGGGCTCATCTACCTGGCGTTCATCATCGGCGGCTTCGTGCTGCGGGTCCTCTTCGGCCTGCTGGCCATCGCCGTGGTCGTCTACCTGCTCAGACGCCTTCTCGGCGGCAGGTTCTAGGCGCCGCGACACGCGTACCGGCGCGCCCACGACAGGCCTGGCGCGCCCGTCCCACACCCTCGCGACGCGAACAGGCCGCGTAACGGCCGCGTAACGAGCTTCCTCCGAGGATCGGGCCATGCACAGGTCCGCTCATCGGAGGTCCTTGCCTCCGCGCGAGCGGACGGGAAGGACGTCCACGCGATGAAGCAGTTCCTCGGCATCAAGGCCCTAACCGTGGTGGTAGCACTAGCCCTAGGCGCCTGCACGACGGGCGGACCGCAGGAGCCCCAACCCACGGGGGTCGGCGCGCTACGGGTGACGGTCTCCGGCCTGCCGGGCGGAGCCCATGCGGCGGTCACCGTCAGCGGGCCCGGCGGCTACGTCGAGCCGGTCGCTGGCAGCGTGACGCTGGCTGGCCTGCAGCCGGGCAGCTACACGGTCACCGCCAGCCCCGTCACGTACCAGGGCGTGGAGTACGCGGGCGCGGTGAGCCTCGCGAGCGTGGCGGTGCAGGCGAACGACGAGGCCTCCACTACCGTCACCTACGCCCCCACCTCCACGGAGCCTGGCACGCTCGACGTGGTCATCACCGGTCTGCCTGTGGGCATCGACGCCGACGTCGAGGTCTCGGGTCCCGGCCTCGCCGAGAGCCTCACCGCCAGCGCGCAGCTCACCGACGTGACGCCAGGCGTCTACGAGGCGACGGCGAGCACGGTGACCGATGGGCCAGACGCCTACGCCCCGCAGGTGAGCGGCTCGCCGGCGACGGTCGCTGCCGGTGGCTCGGCGACGATCACCGTCACCTACGTGCACCTCGACCCTGCCGAGGTGGGCGCCCTGCAGGTCGACATCGGCGGCCTGCCGGCGGGCGTCGACGCGGCCGTGACCGTCACCGGCGTGGGCATCGCCTTCGAGGAGGCCCTGATCGCCAGCGACACGCTCGCGGGCCTCGTCCCTGGCTTCTACGACGTCGTGGCCGCTGACGTCGCCGTCGACGGCCTGACCTACCGCGGCCTGGTCGACCCCGCGCGGGCCCTCGTGGCGCCCGACGCCACGGCCGCCGTGGAGGTCACCTACGTCCCCGTGGCGCCGGCCGACGGCGACTTCGACTCGGCGCCGGGCCTGCGCGCCCAGTTCCGCAACACGGGCGGCGCGCCCGTGAGCCTCGACGGACTGCCGTTCAACGCCGCCTTCGCCGACCACGACGTGAGGGGACTGCAGGTGAGCGACGTCATAGGCACCTACGACGACCCGGTGGACTACCTGAGGTTCCGGCTCGTCCACGGGGAGGGCGCCACGACGCAGGTCAAGGTCAAGCTCGAGTGCGAGACGCCTGGCGCGACGCCCGAACGGGCGGTCGTGACCGACCTCGCCGGCGGGCACTACAGGACCGTCCTCTGCGGCCAGGAGCAGACGGTCACGATCCCCAACGACGGCGGGGCGAGCACCTTCAAGGTCGCGGTCACCGGCGTCTCGGGGCCCTACTTCACGCGCTACACGCTGTCGGTCAACGCCTTCTGCTTCCAGGAGTGCCAGTACGTGCCTGCGGCGCCCTGAGCAGGGCCTAGCGGTACCAGACGAGACGGCGCCCCGGCCACGTGCGGCCGGGGCGCCTCGCGGTCTCCATGGGGCCAGCCCCGCCGGCAGGGCACGGGCCCCGAACCTAGAGAAGCGTGCCCGTCAGCAGGGCCTTGGCGATGAAGAAGAAGACGACGATGCCCACCACGTCCACGATCGTCGCCACGAAGGGCGTGGAAGAGGCGGCGGGGTCGGCGCCTAGGCGCTTGAGGGCTATGGGCAGCAGCGAGCCGACCAGCGAGCCCCACATGACCACGCCCACGAGGGCCAGGAACACGACGAGGCCTATGAGCGGCCAGGCCGGCCCGTAGGCGTTGAGGAACGCGCCCCAGATGGCCACGCGCAGGTAGCCGAGGCCGCCCAGCAGCAGGCCAAGCGACAGCCCGGCCACCATCTCGCGCCGGGCGATGAGCCACCAGTCGCGCACCGTGACCTCGCCGAGGGCCATGGCGCGCGTGACCAGCGCCGCCGCCTGTGACCCGGAGTTGCCGCCCGAGGAGATGATCAGCGGCAGGAAGAGCGCCAGCACCACGGCGTCGGCGATCTCCGACTCGAAGAGGCCCATGGCGGTGGCCGTGAGCGTCTGGCCCAGGAACAGCAGGACGAGCCACAGGGCGCGCTTCCTGATGATCCCGCCCAAGGAGGTCTTCAGGTACGGCTCGTCGAGGGCCTCCACGCCACCGAGCATCTGGATGTCCTCGGTGGCCTCGTCGGCGGCCACGTCCAGCACGTCGTCCACCGTGACGATGCCCACCAGCACGCCCTGGCTGTCCGTCACCGGCAGTGCCGACCTGTCGCGCTTGCGGAACTCGGCGACGGCGACCTCCTGGTCGTCCGCCGCCTTGAGAGCCACGTAGCGCCCGTCCATCAGGTCCTCGATCTTCGTCTCCGGGTCCACGAGCAGGAGCTCGCGCATCCGGAGGTCGTCGAGGAGCACGCCGCCCGGACCGGTCACGTACACCACGTTCAGCGTCTCGGAGTCCTTGCCGTATACGCGCACGTGCTCCAGCGCCCGCGCCACCGTCCAGTGCGGCTTCACCGCCACGTAGTCGGGGGTCATGAGGCGCCCGATCGACTCCTCCGGGTAGCCGAGGAGCTGCGTCGCCACGCGGCGCTCCCGCTCGTCGAGGAGGTTGAGGAGCCGCTTCGTCACGGCCCCGGGCAGCTCCTCGAGGAGCGCCGTGCGGTCGTCGGGAGACATGTCGTTGAGGATCGCGGCGACCTCGGACTCGGCCATGCCGCGCATCAGGGCCTCTTGGTCGTCCAGCTCCAGGTACTCGAAGACCTGGCTGGCCAGCTCGCGGGGCAGCACCCTGAACGCCACGGCCTCGACGTCGTGATCGAGGTACCGGAAGACCTCGGCCACGTCATGTACGGTGAGACCGGCAAGGAGCCCGCGCACGGCCGCGAGGCGCCTGGCGGCGACGAGCTCGACGATCTCGTCAGCCAGGGTCCTCGGGTCGACCGCGACGTCTTCAGGCATGCCGACGGGTATGGTAACGCCGCAGCGTGGCCCGGCCGGCGCAGGGGAGCCGCGCAGGGCTATGAAACAATGCATTGACCCGTCGCGGGGGCGTACATACGCTCAGCGCTTAGGAGGACATAGTGAAGCGTCTCGCTTGGTTGACCCTCGGCCTCGTGGCCCTGGCCATGAGCGCCTGTGCACCGCAGACCACCGTTCGCACCGACGTCATACCCACCCTCATCTCCGTGACGGTGCCCAACGCACCCGGCGGCACCGTGGTGCTGCAGGGCCGGTACTTCGGTGACGGGTTCGGCGGCGGCGCCGACGACTCCTTCGTGCTCGTGGGGGCCAACATGAACGGCGAGGGCGGCGTCCTGGCCCAGGTGCAGTCGTGGACCCCCACGCGCATCGAGGTCGTCGCTCCCGAACGCGCCGGCTCGGGCTTCGTGTTCGTCGTCGTGGGCGGCGTGCGCAGCAACGGCCTGCCGGCCAGCCTCCCCTGACCCTCAGCTACTAGCGAGCGCTGGCGGGCGGCCCTCGGGCCGCCCGCTTCGTTCACCGCCCAAGCCGCGCGACCGCACCGGATCGCGTCGGAGGCGTACACTCGCACGTCATGAAGCTCCGATCCGTCAAAGGCACGGCCGACGTCCTGCCCGAGCAGCAGGCCGCCTGGCGCCGCGTGCAGGACGCCGCCGAGCGCGTCCTAGGCAACGCCGGCGCCGGCCAGGTCACCGTGCCCATGTTCGAGTACGCCGAGGTCTTCGAGAAGAGCGTCGGCGAGTCGTCCGACATCGTCGTTCAGAAGGAGATGTACGTGTTCGAGGACCGCGGCGGGCGCACCCTCGCCCTGCGGCCCGAGTTCACCGCCGGGCTCATGCGCGCCTTCGCCGAGCACGGCATGCACACGCGCCCGCTGCCGGTGAAGCTGTGGTCGCTCGGTCCCGCCTTCCGCGCCGAGAACGTCCAGCGCGGCCGCTACCGGCAGTTCCACCAAGTGGACTACGAGGTCGTGGGCACCGACTCGGCCCTCGCCGACGCCGAGGCCGTGCAGCTCGCCTACCAGCTGGTCACCGAGCTCGGCCTGAGGCAGCACGTGGTGAAGCTCGGCTCCGTCGGTGACCCTGAGGACCGGGCCGCCTACAACGCCTACCTGCGCGAGGCGCTCGAGCCCCGCAGGTCGGAGCTCTCCGAGGTTAGCGTCGAGCGCCTGCGCCTCAACCCCATGAGGGTGTTGGACAGCAAGGACGAGGGCGACCAGCGGGTCATCGCCGAGCTCGACAGGCCGCTCGACCGGCTCGGCGAGGCGTCGCGGGCGCACTTCGAGCAGGTGCGGCGCTACCTCGACGCCTGGGGAGTGCCGTACCAGGTGGACCCGGCCATCGTGCGCGGCCTCGACTACTACCGGCGCACCGCCTTCGAGGTGCACTACGAGGGCATCGGCGCCCAGTCAGCCATCGGCGGGGGCGGGCGCTACGACGGCCTGCTGAAGCTACTGGGCGGCGCCGACCTGCCGGCCATCGGCTGGGCCCTGGGCGTGGAGCGGCTGCTGGACGCGATGGCCGAGGAGGGCGTGCTTGGCACCGACAAGCCGGGTAAGCGCCTGTTCCTCGTGCCCCTCGACGACGAGGCGGTGGCGGAGGCCGCCGAGCTGGCCCGCAGGCTGCGCTCGAAGGGCCGCGTGGAGTTCGCCTACCAGCGCCGCGCGCCAGGCAAGGGGCTGGCCGACGCCGACAAGCGCGGGGCCACGCATGCCGCGTTGCGCGGCGGCAGCGAGCGCACCCGAGCCGTCTGGGAGCTCAAGGACCTCGCCTCCGGCGAGCAGCGGGCCGTCTCCGAGGCGGAGCTGTTCGCCCTGCTAGAGTCTCCCGCATGACGCGCACACACATGTGCGGGGAGCTGCGCGCTGCGCACGTCGGGCAGCGCGTACTGCTGCAGGGCTGGGTGAACCGCCGCCGCGACCTGGGCGGCGTGGTGTTCGTGGACCTCCGCGACAGGGCGGGTCTCGTGCAGGTGGTCGTGGAGCCCGACGCTGGCGAGGCGTTCGAGGTCGCTTCTAGCTTGCGCAGCGAGTACGTCGTGTCCATCCAGGGCACGGTCCGGGAGCGCCCGGCCGGCCAGAAGAGCGACGCCCCTACCGGCCTCGTGGAGGTCGTGGCCGAGGGCGTCGAGGTGCTCTCCACGGCCAAGACCCCGCCGTTCCTCGTGGACGGCAGCGTGGACGCCACCGAGGTGAACGAGGAGCTGCGGCTCAAGTACCGCTACCTCGACCTCAGGCGGCCGGAGGCGCTGCGCCCCCTGCTGATGAGGCACCGTGCCACCAAGGCCATCTGGGACTACCTCGACGCCCGCGGCTTCGTGCAGGTGGAGACGCCGCTCCTCACGCTCTCCACGCCCGAGGGCGCCCGCGACTTCGTGGTGCCGGCCAGGCAAGCGCCAGGCTCCTTCTACGCGCTGCCGCAGTCTCCGCAGCTCTTCAAGCAGCTCCTGATGATGTCGGGCGTGGACAGGTACTTCCAGGTCGCGCGGTGCTTCCGCGACGAGGACCTGCGCGCCGACAGGCAGCCCGACTTCACCCAGGTGGACATGGAGATGTCGTTCGTCGGCGTCGACGACGTCCTCGAGCTGAACGAGGGCCTCATGGCCCACGTGGTGAAGGAGACGCTCGGCGTCACCGTCGACACGCCCTTCGAGCGCCTCCCCTACGGCGACGCCATGGAGCGCTTCGGCTCGGACAAGCCCGACGTGCGCTTCGGCCTCGAGCTCCAGGACCTCACCCAGGCGTTCCGCGGCTCGGCCTTCAAGGCGTTCGCCGGGGCCGTCGAGGCGGGCGGAGTGGTGAAGGGCATCCGGGTCGAGGCCGCCAAGGCCGAGCCGCTCACCCGCAAGGTGCTCGGCGAGCTGGAGGAGCTGGCGAAGTCGCACGGCGCCGGCGGACTGGCCTGGCTGCGGCGCGGCCCTGAAGGCTTCTCCGGTCCCATCGCCAAGTTCCTCGGCGAGGGCGAGCTGGCGGCCGTGTCGCGGCTGGCGTCCGCCGACGGCGACGTGCTGCTGCTGGCGGCCGGACCGTGGTCCACCACCTGCAACGCCCTCGGCAACGTGCGCCTCAGGCTGGGCGGCCTCCTCGGCCTCAGGCCCGGCAGCGACGTGCTGCGGTTCCTCTGGGTCGTCGACTTCCCGCTCCTCGAGCGCACCGAGGAGGGCGGCTGGACCTACATGCACCACCCCTTCGCCAGGCCGCACGACGAGGACCTGCACCTGCTGGAGACGGACCCGGGCGCCGTGAGGGCCTACGCCTACGACCTGGTGCTGAACGGCAGCGAGGTCGGCGGCGGCTCACTGAGGATCCACCGGCAGGACGTGCAGGAGCGCATGTTCGCGGCCATCGGCATCGGGCCGGAGGAGGCGCGGCGCCGCTTCGGCTTCTTCCTCGACGCCCTCTCGTACGGCGTGCCGCCGCACGGCGGCATCGCCTGGGGCTTCGACCGCGTGATCATGCTGCTGGCCGGCGCGCCCTCGATCCGCGACACCATCGCCTTCCCCAAGACGCAGCGCGGCCAGGACCCGCTCACCGGCGCGCCGTCGGCGCTGGCTCCCGAGCAGCTCGCCGAGCTGGGGCTGAAGGTGGCGGTGCCTTGAGGGGCGTGGCGAGGGGCAGCCGGAAGTGATCCCGCTGGTCGTCCTCGACCTGGACGGGACGGTGATCGGCTCGAACGGGCAGGTCCTCCCGTGCGTCTGGGAGGCCGCCGACAGGGCCCGGGAGGCCGGCGTGAAGGTGGCGGTGTGCACCGGCAGGCCGGCCTTCGGCTTGGCACTGCGCATCGCCGAGCGCCTGGGGCCGGACAACCCGCACGTCTTCCAGACCGGCGCCCACGTGGGCTACCCCGACGGCCGCATCATCCAGGTGACCGCGCTCAAGGAGGCCGACGTCCGCGCGCTCATCGCCACGGCGCGGCGTCGCGGCGCGGTCCTGGAGCTCTACACGCCCAGCGAGCTGTTCGTGGAGCGGCGCACCGACCTCGCCGAGCGCCACGCCAAGCTCCTCGGCGTCAACGCGATCGTGCGCGACCTCGAGGACGTGGCGGCCAGCGAGCCCGTGGTGAGGGCGCAGTGGGTGGCGCCGTTCGAGGGCCACGAGTCGCTGCTGGAAGGGTTGCCCGACGGCGTGTCCGCGGCCACCGCCACCAGCCCGGCGCTGCCAGGCATCGCCTTCGTGAACATGACGTGCGCCGGCACCTCGAAGGCCAGCGCCGTCGAGCAGCTGGCCAAGCACCTGCGCGTGCCGCTCAAGGACATCATGGCCGTGGGCGACAGCGGCAACGACGTGCCGATGCTGGAGATCGTCGGCCACCCGCGGGTGATGGCGAACGCCGCGCCCAGCGTGCTGGCGCGCTTCCAGCACGTCCTGCCGTCCGTCGAGGAGTGCGGCGCCGCCGAGGCCCTCGACGAGGCCATAGCCCTCAAGCTGGGCTGAAGCCCCTGCGCGCGTGAGCCGCACGGAGCAGCGGCGGGGCCGTCGTAGACTGCCCCTCATGTCGTACACCCCCATCGCTGAGCTCGGGGCCCACGTGGGCGAGGAGGTCGCCGTCGCGGGCTGGGTGACCGGCGTGAGGTCGAGCGGGAAGATCGCGTTCCTGCAGCTTCGCGACGGCAGCGGTTTCGTGCAAGGCGTCGTCGTGAAGAACGAGGTGGCGGAGGACGTCTTCGACGTCGCCAAGGGCCTCACCCAGGAGTCGAGCGTGACCGTGCGCGGCGTGGTCAGGTCCGACCCGCGGGCCCCCAGCGGCGTGGAGCTGGGCCTCAGCCACGTGGCCCTGCTGGCGCCCGGCAACGAGTACCCCATCACGCCCAAGGAGCACGGCGTCGACTTCCTGTTCGAGCACCGGCACCTCTACCTGCGCCACCGGGGACCGTGGGCCGTCATGCGGATCAGGGACCTCGTCGAGCGCGCCATCCACGACTTCTTCTCGGAGCGCGGCTTCCTGCGTTTCGACGCCCCGTTCTTCATGCCCACGGCCGTCGAGGGCACGACGAACCTCTTCGAGATAGACCTCTTCGAGGAGGACAAGGCGTACCTCTCCCAGTCGGGGCAGCTGTACGCCGAGGCCGGCGCCATGGCGTTCGGCAAGGTCTACACCTTCGGCCCCACGTTCCGGGCCGAGAAGAGCAAGACGCGCCGCCACCTGCTCGAGTTCTGGATGATCGAGCCCGAGGTCGCGTTCCTCGACCACGAGGGCAACATGAGGCTGCAGGAGGAGTTCGTCTCCTACCTGGTCGGACGCGTGCTCGAGGAGCGCGCCACCGAGCTGCGGATGCTCGGCCGCGACCTGGACAAGCTGCGCCCTGCCGCCGAGGGCGGGTTCCTGCGCATCACCTACGACCAGGCTTTGGAGCACCTCAAGAGCCTGGGCGAGGAGCTCCCGTGGGGCGAGGACTTCGGCGCCCCGCACGAGACGATGCTGGGCGAGCTCTCCCCCAAGCCCGTCTTCGTGGAGCGCTGGCCCACGCAGGCCAAGGCGTTCTACATGGAGCCGGTGCCGGGCGACCCCACGCGCGTCCTGGCTGCCGACCTGATCCTCCCCGAGGGCTACGGCGAGGTCATCGGCGGCTCGCAGCGCATCCACGACGCGGCCCTGCTGGAGCAGCGCATCGAGGAGCACGGCCTGCCCAAGGAGGCCTTCGGCTGGTACCTGGACCTGCGGCGGCACGGCAGCGTGCCCCACTCTGGCTTCGGGATGGGCCTGGAGCGCTTCCTCACGTGGATCGTCGGCGGCCACCACCTGCGCGAGGTGATCCCGTTCCCGCGCATGCTCACGCGCATGTACCCCTGAGCCAGGCCCTCCTGACGGTGAGCCGCGCCTAGAGCGCTGATGGCACGGCGACGTGGCCGAGCAGGGTGTCGGCCGGCTCACCGGCCCGCAGGAAGACCACGTCAGCGGCGCCAGCCAGCTCGGCGGTGCCGACGAGCGCCCTGTGGATGGCGCGCTCCTGCGCGACGCTGACGCCCAGACCGGCAGGCGGGCTCACGTCGACGACGGCCACGCGGCGCCTCTCGATGGTCTCCAGGAAGGCCCGCGGGGCCGGCAGCTCCTCCGGCCACACGCCCTCCTCCACCAGCGCCGTCCTCAGGGCGCCGAGCACGGCCGTGAGCAGCGCCGACTCGCCGGGCCGCGAGCGCACCCGCTCGGCCTTCTGCCACTCCAGGCCCGTGACGTCCACGAGCAGCAGGCGCACGTCCGTCTCCACGAAGCCTTCATCGCCGCCGGCGATCTCCACGGTCGGCGGCGGGGGGATGGTCGGTGGGCGCGTCGAGAAGAACAGCACCACGGCCGCCCCGAAGGCCAGCAGGGCGGTGAGCACGTGCGGCGTCAGCAGCGCCGCCACGAGCTTCTTCGCCAGCGCCGGGCTCACCAGCGCCCCTGGGCTACCTCGCGGGCCAGCAGGTCGGCCAGCGCCTGAGCCAGGTGGAGGGGCAGCTGCTCGGAGGCCAGGTCGGCCGGCGAGAACTCGACGAGCACGCCCCGCCCCGCCGCCCCGCCGAGCACCTGCAGCGGCGCCGGCGCCACCTCGCCGGCCCGGTAGTCGCCGAGCGTGAACAGGCCGGCGGCGATGCCCTCCGCGGACTGCCTGCCCACGTCGAGGTCGGGGATGAGCCCTAGGAGCAGCTCGCGGCGGAGCCTGTCCGTCTCCCGCGCCGCCGCGCCGGCAGCGTTCCGGCGGATGGCCATCTCGAGGCTCTCCACGTCGGCGGCCTCGCCCAGGTAGTAGGCGTTGAACGTGCCAGCCGGCAGGTCGGCGGCGTGCAGCGAGAGGTAGACGTCGGCGCCGATGCCCGCGGCCGAGCGGGTGTCGATGGGCACCGTGAAGTCGCCGTCGCGCGTGAGGGTCACCTCGAAGCCGCGCTGGCGCAACGCGGCCGCGAGCCGCTGGGCGGCCGCCAGGGCGAGGCTGCTCTCGCTGCCCTGGGCCGTCACCAGGCCCGTGTCCTGGCCGCCGTGCCCGGCGTCTATGACGATCCTGACCCCCGCCGCCAGCGGGTTCTCCCCCGCCGCGCCGAGGGCGATGACCAGCCTGAAGCCGCGGCCCTCCGGCACCTGGTAGACCTCGTAGGAGGCGCCGTCGACGAGCTGGACGCGCACGTCGGCGCCGCCGCCGGCAGCCGCCGCCGTCGCCACGATGAACCTGTCGCCCTCGAGGGGCGGCAGGCGCACCTCGATGTCGGTGCGCTCGAAGTGCAGCTGCAAGGCCTGGACGGGGGCGTTGAAGTAGGTGCTGTAGCGCACGGGCGCGCTCACCTGCAGCTCGATGCGCTCCGGGTTGGTGAGGCGGCGCATGGCCGTCAGCCTGGCCCGCGGCTGCACCACGACGACGGTGTTCTGCCCCTCGATGAACGTGACGCTCCCACCTAGGGCCTCGGAGACCTGCTTCACGGGCAGGTACACCTCGCCGCCTGACAGCACGGCGCCCGGGCCCGGCACCACCGTGCCGTCGAGCCTCATGGCGCCCTGCATGGTCTGCGCCAGCTCCGGCGTGGGCGCCACCAGCACCTGCAGGAAGCGGCCGCCGGCGTCGAGGACCACCAGGCCCCTGCCCAGGTCGACGGCAGCGGTGGCCCCCAGCGCCGACGCCAGCGGGGCGGCCGGGGCGTAGCTGGAGCCGGCGACGATCCCGGTGGTGTTGCCAGGCACCTCGCGGCCGTTGACGATCAGCGTGGGCTGCGCCAGAGCGGCCTGGAACGCGGGCAGCAGCACGGCCAGCAGCAGGGCGAGCCTGGAGAGCCTCACCCTCATCCGTCGTACGACCCCTTCATGGCCCTGTCGATCTCGCGCTTGGCGTCGCGCGCCGCGGCGTCGCGCCTCTTGTCGTGGAGCTTCTTGCCGCGGCCGACGGCGATGTCGAGCTTCGCCCAGCCGTCCTTGAAGTAGAGCTTCAGGGGCACGATCGTCAGGCCCTTCCGGCTGACCGCCTTCTCGAGCTCCTCGATCTCCTTGCGCTTGAGGAGCAGCTTCCGCGGCCGCTTGGGCGCGTGGTTGTTGTAGCTGGCGTCCTTGTAGGGCGGGATGTCCATGCCCTCCACGAACACCTCGCCGTTCTTGACCATGGCGAACGCCTCGCTGATGGAGCCGCCCCCTTGGCGCAGCGACTTGACCTCGCTGCCCGTGAGGGCGATCCCCGCCGTGTAGCGGTCGAGGAGCTCGAACTCGTGTGACGCCCGCCTGTTCACCAACATGCCGAAGCCGATGTTACCGCCCCCACCCGGCTCACTCGAGGAGCTCGCCGACGTCCACGGGGTCCACGTCCACGGTCACCTTGGCGCCGGAGAGCCTGTCGGGGAGCGCGGCCAGCAGCGTCTCCAGGCGGGCCTCGTCGGCCACGCGCAACAGGAGCTGGAACGTGTACTGGCCCCTCACCCTGGCGACCGGCGCGGCCTCGGGACCGAGCAGCTCGTCCTCCCGCGCGCCGGCGACGCGCAGCCGGTCGGCCGCGGCGTGAGCACCGGCGTGGGCGGTGGAGCTGTCGCGCGCCGCCACCTGCACCTTGGCTAGGGTCGTGAACGGCGGGTAGCCGAAGCGCCGCCGCCGCTCCAGCTGGGCGGCCAGCAGCGCCTCCACCGCGACGTCGGGCGTCTCCGAGGCGGCCGCGCGCAGCGAGGGCGCGCCGGGCGCGTAGGTCTGCACGAGCACCAGCGGCCGCCTCTCGCTGGTCAGCTCCGCGAGCTGGAACAGCATCCTCAGCGCCTCGTGCTCGGCGCGGAAGTCGGCCAGCGCCAGGTGCACGTCGAAGAGCGTGACCGCCACCAGCGACAGCTTCGGCAGCGGCGGCAGGCGCAGGACCGCCGTCGTGCCCACCACGACGCCGGGCTCGCCCGCGAACAGGGGGCTCAGGTCGTCGCGCCTGTCGGAGTCGTAGCGGTAGCCGTTGAAGCCTGGCGCCAGCCTGGCGAGCTGGGCGAGCACCCACTGGGTGCCGGCGCCCTTGAGGGCGCCGAGCTCCTCGTGGCCGCAGGCGGGGCAGCTCGTGGGCAGGGGCGCGTCGTGGCCGCACTGGTGGCAGCGCAGGCGCCCCTCGTCCCGGTGGAAGCGGAGCGTGAGGTCGCAGTTGGGGCACGGCGCCTGCCAGCCGCAGTTCAGGCAACCGTAGGCGCCGGAGAAGCCGCGGCGCGGCGCCAGCACCAGCGCCTGCCGCTCCCTCTGCACGACCTGCCTGAACGTGAGCTGCAGGTCGGGGTGCAGCGGCCAGCCCGCGCTGCCCGCCATGTCCGCCACGTGCACGCGCAGCCTCGGCAGCGGCAGCAGCCTGCCTCCCCCTTCGGCCCCCAGCACGGAGAGCTCCGGGCTGGGCACCACGTCGGTGAGCGTCAGGCTGGCCCCCACGGCGGCGGCCAGGCGCTGCGCCACCTTGGGCACGTAGAGCCTGCCGCCGGAGCGCAGCTTGTAGGCCTGGTTGCCGGCCTCCAGCACGACCACGCGGCCGAGCTCCGGCACCGGCGCCAGCAGCGCCACGTGGCTGCCCACGAGCACTACCGGCCCGCCGGCGGGCAGCGCGGCGAAGAGGGCCTCGCGCTGGTCGTCGGTGGCCTCGCCGGTCAGGTAGGTGACAGGGAGGCGCGTGGCCAGCAGGCCAGCCGCCTCGCGCGCCAGGGTGATCTCCGGCGCCACCACGATCACGCTGCGACCCGCCTCCAGGTCGGCCTCCAGAACGGGCAACAAGGCCGAGAGGCGCGACCGGCGCGACCCGCCTGCCACGTAGCCGCCCTTGTCCGGCGCGGCGGCACCGGGGGGCGGGTCCTCTAGGCGGTCGTCGCGCAGCGGCGGGGCCGGCAGCGGCGGCACCGGCGCCTCCGCCTCCACGTAGCCGGCGTAGCCCTTCTCGACGAGCGCCCTCACCGCGCCCTCGGGCACCTCGGCGTCGCGCGCCAGCGCGGCCGCGCTCTCCGCCTCCCCGAGCTCCAAGAGGCGAACCAGCGCGCCGCGCTGGTTCGCCTGCCGCTGCCCGGCCAGGTCGTCGTCCGCGCGCCTCAGCGGCACCAGGACACGGCGCGTCGGCCTCACCACCCGCACCGCCTCGTCCACCAGGCCCTGCGCCCTGAGGTGCTCCAGCTCCCTGGCGTCGACGCGCTCGGCCGGGAACCACTCGCCGACCGGCAGGTCACCGAACAGCTCCTCCGCGGCCGGCGACGCGTGCAGCATCACCTCGTGCGTCAGCTCGGGGTTGACGCCAGGCACGCCGAGCGTCGCGAGCACCAGGCCCTGGGGCAGCCCCGTGCCCCTGGCGATCGAGTCGAGGGCGCGCAGCTGCGCCTGGCCCAAGTACGGCGACTCGTCGAGGTAGCGCAGGGCGTGCTTGAGCTCCAGGCCCCTGCCGGCGTCCACCTGGCGCGAGCGCGCCACCAGGCCGACCCTCACGCCGGCCTGCCACGGCACGACGACGCGGCGGCCGACGACGGCCTCCCCCGCCCCCGAGTGCAGCGGCGCCAGGTAGGTGAGCGGGCCCAGAGGCAGCGGGAACAGCACGTCTATGGCGTCGGGCACGTGGTCCGAGTCTAGCCGAGGGCGCCCTCCCTCCCGGCCTCGCCCCGGCACTCGCCCTGCACGCAGGTAGCATGGCCGCCATGGGCCGGACGGCTGGGAAAGCGTACGAGCGGGCTGGCGTCGACCTCGAGGCGGCGGAGCGCACGCTCGATTTGATAAGTCGTGAAGTCGAGTCCACCTACACGCCTGGCGTGCTGCGCGGCCTGGGGGCCTTCGGCGGCCTGTTCGAGCTGCCGCAGGGCCTGGAGAGGCCGGTACTGGTGGCCTCCACGGACGGCGTCGGCACCAAGACCGTGCTGGCGAGGCGCTACGCCCAGCACCCCGGCGTGCTGGAGGGCATAGGCCGCGACCTCGTCAACCACTGCGTGAACGACATCCTGGTGCAGGGCGCCAAGCCGCTCTTCTTCCTCGACTACGTGGCCAGCGAGCGGCTCGAGCCGGAGGCGACGGCGCGGCTGGTGGCAGGCGTGGCCTCGGCCTGCCGCGATAACGGCATGGCGCTCCTGGGCGGAGAGACGGCGGAGATGCCCGGCGTCTACCGGACCGGCGAGTTCGACCTGGCCGGCACGATCGTCGGCGTCGTGGAGCGCGACGCCGTGGTCGACGGCTCGCGCGTGCGCGCCGGCGACGCGCTCATCGCCCTGCCCTCGGGCGGCCTGCAGACGAACGGCTTCAGCCTGGCGAGGCGCGCCCTCGAGGGCCGCTTCGACGAGGCGCTTCCCAGCGGCACGCCGGTGTGGCAGGCGCTGCTGGCCGAGCACAGGAGCTTCCTGCCGGTCGTGACCCCGCTCCTGGAGCGCGGGCTGGTGCGGGCGATGGCCCACGTCACCGGCGGCGGCCTGCCGGGCAACCTCCCCCGCAGCCTGCCGGAGGGCCTCGGCGCGAGGGTGCGGCGCGGCACCTGGGAGGTCCCCGAGGTGTTCCCCCTCATCGCCGAGGCTGGCCGCGTCGCCGAGGACGAGATGTACGACGTCTTCAACATGGGCGTCGGCTTCGTCGTGGTCGTCGCCCCCGAGGACCTCGAGGAGGCCCTCGCGCTGGCGCCCGAGGCGCGTCAGGTCGGCGAGGTGGTGCCCGTCTCCGGTGTGGAGGTCGCCTAGCGGGGCGTCGAGCGCCTCTCGAAGGGCTCGGAGGTGCGCACCAGCACGGGCGACTCGCCGGTCTTCTTGGGGTCCAGCGCCGGCAGCAGGACGGTGAAGACCGTCCCCTCGCCGAGCCGCGACTCCACGCTCACGGTGCCGTCGTGCTGCTGCACGATCCACTTGACTATGGCCAGGCCCAGTCCGCTGCCGTTGCCGCGGGTGCTGCGGGCGCCGTCCACGCGGTAGAAGCGGTCGAAGATGTGCGGCAGCGCCTCGGGCGGGATGCCGGCGCCGTCGTCGAGCACCTCGAGGCGCACCTGCTTGCCCTCCTGGGAGATGCCCACGGTGACGCGGGTGGCGCCGGCGTTGATGGCGTTGGTGACCAGGTTCAGCACCACCTGCTTCAGCCGCTCGGCGTCGCCGAGCACCTCGACGAGCGGGCTGCGGGAGCTCACGCTCACCTCCGCCCCCGGCGAGACGCGCCCGACCTGCTCGCGCACGGCCTCCGCCACCTCGACGAGGTTCATGGGCGCCTTGTTCACGGTGAAGCCGGCGTCGGCACGGGCCAGCTCGAGCAGGTCGTTCACGAGCTTGCCCATGCGGGTCGCCTCGCGCTGGATGACGGTCAGCGACTCCTGCTGCGCGGCCGTGGGGTTCGTGCGCCTCAGCAGGTAGCTGGCGTGCCCCGCGATGGCCGTCACCGGCGTGCGCAGCTCGTGGCTGGCGTCGGCTGTGAAGCGTCGCTGCGTCTCGAACGACTCCTGGAGGCGGTCGAGCATGTTGTTGATGGCCGTGGCCAGGTCGTGGATCTCGTCGCGCGTGTTCGGCACCGGCACGCGCAGCGAGAGGTCGGAGCCGGAGACGTGCGCCGCCGCGTCGGTGACGCGCTTGAGAGGCCCGAGGACGCGCTGCGACAGCACCCAGATGCCGAGCGCGAAGGCGATGAACGCCAACACGACGGTCATCACCAGGTCGCGCGCCAGCTGGTCGAGCGTCGAGGCCATGAGGCTCGCCGGCACGGCCACGAAGAACGCGGCGCTGAACGGCCGGTTGAAGAAGACCGGCACGGTGCCCAGCTGGGCGTGCACGCGCAGCCTGTTCTCGCCGGAGCCGACGGTCACGGACAGGCGCCCCTCGTCGAGTAGGCGCTGCAGCGCCGAGTCAGGCAAGCGGTTGAGTATGTAGGTGTCGTTGGCCTCGTGGGGGTAGCCGAGCTTGAGGCCCTCGACGGTGGTGGGGAACGTGCCGTTCGAGGCGAGCAGCAGCACGAGGGCGCCGGCGTCGCTGGGGACGCGCTCCACGGCCTCGCCGAGTTGGGCGCGCCCCTCGACGAGCTCCGACAGCGCCGAGGCGGCGCGCTCGTCCAAGCCCGCCGCCAGGGACCTCTCGGTGAGGAGGTACACCGATACCGCCACCCCGCCGAGGATCATCGCTATGAGGACCCCGAAGACCAGGGTCAGCTGCAGCCTCAAGCCCACCTAGGCTTCACCTTCCGACCGCCGGCGGGAGCCGCCGGCGGAGTCAGCTCCGGCGCTCACTCCTCGCGCAGCACGTACCCAACGCCGCGGACCGTGTGGATCAAGCGCCGTTCGCCCTCGCCCTCGAGCTTGCGCCGCAGGTAGCCCACGTAGACGTCGACGACGTTGCTGCCGCCGGTGTACTCGGGCCAGACCTTCTCCTCGATCTCGAACCGGTTGAAGACCTTGCCGGGGTTGCGCGCGAAGAGCTCGAGCAGCTCGAACTCCTTGGCCGACAGCTCGATGCGGCGGCCGTCGCGGAACACCTCGCGGCCCTCGAGGTTGATGACCAGGTCGGCCACGCGGACCTCGCCGGTGACGGCGGGGTTCACGCGACGCAGGTGGGCGCGCACGCGGGCCAGCAGCTCCTCGATGCTGAACGGCTTGACCAGGTAGTCGTCGGCGCCGGAGTCGAGGCCGGTCACCTTGTCGTCCACCGAGTCCTTGGCCGTGAGGATGATGATCGGCGTGTTGCTCGTCTTGCGGATGCGGCGGGCGACCTCCAGCCCGTCCAGCACGGGCAGCATCAGGTCGAGGACCACCAGGTCGGGGTTCAGCTCCCGGAACTTCGAGAGACCGGTGACCCCGTCGTAGCTGACCACGGTCTCGTAGTTCTCGGCCTGCAGCTCCAGGTCGATGAACTTGGCTATCTCTTTCTCGTCCTCGACGATGAGGATCAGTGGCTTGCGTTCCATGCGGGCATCTTGGCACGGGCTCTCATGAGAGAAGTCTGCCCGTCGGCAGCGGCCTGCGCGGACGGTGTTAGCGCCGGATGGGAACCGTCTCCTGCACGATGAACCCCTGGGCCACGACCTCGGCGGCCCACGCCTTGGCGCCGGGCAGCGAGTGGTCGCGCCAGTTGCCGCAGGAGAGCTCGCTGCAGCCGGGCACCTCGCCCTCGTGCGCCGCGACGCGCCTCAGCGCGGCCTCGGCGGCGGCGCGCACGGCCTCGCGCTCCGGCTCGCCCAGCAGCGTCACGTAGAAGCCCGTGCGGCAGCCCATCGGCGACACGTCCACCACGGTGGCGCTCGACAGCGGCTCGAGCTCGTCGCGCAGGTAGCCGGCCAGCAGGTGCTCCATCGTGTGGAGGGGCGCCGTCGGGACCTCGGCCTTGTTGGGCTGGACGAGACGCAGGTCGTACTTCGTCACGACGTCGCCGCGCTCCCCCACGTAGCGGGCGGCGAGCCTCACGTAGGGAGCGCGCACCTTCGTGTGGTCGAGCTCGAAAGACTCGAGCGCGCGAGGGGCTGGCATCGGCCAAGGTTACACTTGCCAGCGGTCATGGACCAGAACGACTCGAACGGACGCCCGCCCCGCCCCCGCAGACCGGAGCCCCGCGACCCGGCGGCGGCGAGGCGCTACGCGCACTCCCGCAACTTCGCCCAGGGCGAGCGGGTCGCCATCTTCATCGACGGCAGCAACCTCTACAACGGCATGCGCGAGAACCTGCGCAGCACGCGCGTCAACTTCGCCGAGCTGATCCAGCAGCTGCTCCGCGACAGGCCGGTGTTCCGCACCTACTACTACAACTCGATGCTCACCGAGGACTACGACGAGGAGCTCCGCGAGGGACAGCAGCGCTTCTTCGAGTCGCTGAGGCGCATCCCCTACGTCACGGTGAGGCTGGGCACGTTGCACAGGCGGCAGGACGGCACCCTCGTCGAGAAGGGCATCGACGTGGCCATCGCGGTCGAGGCCCTGTCCCTCGCCTACCAGGACGCCTACGACACGGCGCTGATCGTGTCGGGCGACGGCGACTACGTGGAGCTGGTCGAGGCCATCAAGCGCCTCGGGAAGCACGTGGAGTGCGCCATGTTCCGCGACCAGTCGGCCGGCATACTGCTCGAGCACGTCGACATCTTCCAGGCCCTCGACGAGCTCGACTGGACCCGCATCCTGTTCTGACGGCCGCCGGTTCAGGCAACGCCTCGAGACCTGTCGAGGGCGGCTCCCGAAGCTCAGCCTTCGGTTAACATCCCCCTCCTGGACGCTGACCGCGGCCCCGGTGGCGCTTGCTATAGTCCGGGCGTCACCGCGATGGTGAGACATCTCACAGGATCGTCGAGAGGAAACCACATGCGCAGACTGGTCATCTTGCTCGCCGCGCTCCTCGTCACGGCAGCCTCGGCTCAGGATTTCGTCTTCGGCATCGTTTACGACGCCGGCGGCAAGTTCGACGGCTCGTTCAACGAGGGCACGTGGCGCGGTATCGAGCGGGCTCAGCAGGAGCTGCAGGCACAGGGCTACGAGATCGAGGTCGTCGAGTTCGAGGGCAGCCCGGACACCGCGGCCGAAGGCCAGCGCCGCATCGCCGGCGAGGGTGCCGACATCATCGTCGCCCCCGGCTTCCTCCAGGCCGACGCGATCCAGGCCGTCTCGAGCGAGTTCACGGACACGTACTTCGTGCTCATCGACGCGGAAGCGAACAACCCCAACGTGCGCAACGTGCTCTTCAAGGAGCACGAGGGCAGCTACCTGGTCGGCTACATCGCCGGCAAGCTCACCCGCACCGGCGTCGTCGGCTTCGTGGGCGGCATGGACATCCCGCTCATCCACGCCTTCGACCTCGGCTACCAGGAAGGCGTCAAGGCCGCCTGCCCTGACTGCCGCATCATCAGCAACTACGTCGGCGTGACGCCCGACGCGTGGAACGACCCGGCCCGCGCCCGCGAGCTGGCCTCCACCCAGAACGCCCAGGGCGCCGACATCATCTACGCGGCCGCCGGCGCCTCTGGCCGCGGCGTCATCGACTTCGCCAACCAGACCAAGTGCTTCCGCCCCAGCGTCCCGCTCCGCGACTCGCTGCTCGCCGGCCAGCTCCTCAACGTCCCGCTGCCGGCCGACTACGCGGCGGCTTGCGGCGCCGGCACGACCCCGGTCTTCTTCATCGGCGTCGACAGCAACCAGAACTTCGAAGGCGACACCGACAGCGACCCGGCCACCCTCAACCACGGCCTGACGAGCATGCTCAAGCGCGTCGACGTGGCCTCGTACGACGCCGCCATGGACGTCGTGAACGACGAGTTCACGGGCGGCACCGTGGTCCTCGGCCTGGCCGAGGAGGGCGTCGGCTACGCCCTCGACGAGTACAACCAGGCGCTCATCCCGCAGGAGCTCGTCGAGGAGCTGGAAGACATCAAGCAGCGCATCATCGACGGCGAGATCGTCGTCACCGACTACCGCACGCTCTGACCTAGAGCCAACCGGCAGTGGCGGCCGGTCCCGGTGACGGGGCCGGCCGCTTCCTATCTCCCGCTCGCCTTCCTGGCCGCTCGGGGCACGCTCGCCCGTGGCCGCGCACGCGTCCTCCGTAGCGAGGGAACGCCCGCCCCGCCGTGGTATCCTCTTACCTCGCGGTGTGGGTGGTCTGGTCGCGGTCCCGCGAGGGACCGAGGAAAGTCCGGGCTCCGCAGGGCAGGGTGCCAGCTAACGGCTGGGCGCGTAAGGCGACGGCAAGTGCAACAGAGAGCAGACCGCGCCGGCCGGCCTCAGGGCCCCGGCGTAAGGGTGAAAGGGTGCGGTAAGAGCGCACCAGTGTCCCTGGTAACAGGGGCAGCTAGGTAAACCCCACCCGGAGCAAGGTCCGATAGGGAGAGAGAGCCTGCCCGGCTCGCCAACATCTCCAGGCGACCGCTAGAGGCGCGCGGCGACGCGCGTCCCAGATAGATGACCAGAGGCCCCCTCGGGGGTCACAGAACCCGGCTTACAAGCCCACCCGCGACCAACGAGCAGGCGGCCTTCTCATCGGAAGGCCGCCTTTCTCATCCGCAGATGAGAGTCACGGGTGGGGCGGCCGTGGGTGGCCGCCCGCGGGCGCCGCCGAGCAGCCGCTTCCACCGATCGCGTCCAGCACGTCCTCCCTCTCCCGTCCCGCCCAGGTGGGAGAGATGCCACAACCCTTGGGACGGCGGGGCATCAAGGTGGGGGATTGTGGGAGCTTGTGGTAGAGTCGGCGCAGTCCGTGAGGACGACGCCCATAGAGCCGGTTAGGGCGCAGGGGCCTTGAGCCGCCGCGCCTCCGAGGAGCCAGATGCCGTTCGGCGAGTTCCAGTACAGCGTCGACGACAAGGGACGGGTCATCGTTCCGCCCGCCTTCAGGGACTTCGTCGACGGCGGCATGGTGGTGACCCGGGGCATGGACGGCTGCCTGTTCGTCTTCCCGCTCGGGGCGTGGCAGCAGATCGAAGCGCACCTCACCGAGCTCCCGCTCACCGACCCGAGCTCCCGCAACTTCGTCCGCTTCTTCTACTCGGGGGCGGCGAAGGCCAAGCTCGACTCGGCCGGGCGCATCAGCCTCCCCCCTCCCCTCCGCAAGTACGCCGCGCTGGAGGGGAACGTCATGTTCGTCGGCGCCCCCAACCGTCTGGAGATATGGAACGAACAGCGCTGGCTCGCGAACCTCGAGGCCGTCCAAGAGGCGCCCCCGGCGCCCGAGCTGCTGAGAGAGCTGATCGGGTGACCGCGGTGACCGAGCGCCACGTGAGCGTCATGCCACAGGAGGTCCTGGAGCACCTCGCCGTCACGCCCGGCGGCCTCTACGTCGACTGCACGTTCGGCGCCGGCGGCCACGCCAGGCGCGTGCTGGAGCTGGGTGGACGCGTGCTGGCCGTCGACCAGGACCCGCACGTGGCCGAGGACCTCCAGAGCGACCCCAACTGGCGCCAGGCCGTCGAGTCCGGCAGCCTGCTCTTCGCAAGGGGCAACTTCCGCGACCTGGAGCGCCTCGCCTACGAGCAGGGCGTGCGCGCCGCCGACGGCGTGCTGATGGACCTCGGGGTCTCCTCGATGCAGCTCGACGAGGAGGACCGCGGCTTCGCCTTCAGGCACGACGGCCCACTCGACATGCGCATGCACGGCGAGGGCGAGAGCGCGGCGGACGTGGTGAACGAGTACCCGGTCGAGGAGCTCGCGGCGATCATCTTCCGCTACGGCGAGGAGCGCCACAGCCGGCGCATCGCCAGACGCATCGCCGAGGCCCGCGAGTCGGCCCCCATCCTCACCACCAAGCAGCTCGCCGAGGTCGTCGCCGGCGCCTACCCGCCGGGCCCGCGCCGCGAGCATCCGGCCAGGCGCACCTTCCAGGCCCTGCGCATCCACGTGAACGACGAGCTGGGCGCCTTGCGCGAGGGCCTCGAGGGCGCCTCGCGCCTGCTGGTGCCCGGCGGCAGGCTGGTGGTGCTCTCGTACCACTCGCTGGAAGACCGCATCGTCAAGCGCTTCCTCCTCGACAGCCCGCGCTTCGAGGCCGTCACCAAGAAGCCCCTCACCGCCTCGGAGGAAGAGGTGGCCAGCAACCCGCGCGCCCGTGCCGCCAAGCTCCGCGCCGGCAAGAAGGTGGCGGCGTGACCGACATGGTGGTACAGACCCCGCGCCCGTGGGAAGAACGCCGTCCCGAGCCCGAGGAGCGCGTGGCCGGCGGCGCCTTCCGCCTCGCGCTGCCCCTCTACCTCGTCCTCCTGCTGGTCCTGGCGGCCATCGGCGGTGCCAACCAGGGCCTCCTCGACCGCCAGGTGCAGCTCACCAGGCAGAAGGAGAACCTCCTGGCCGCCGTCGCCCGCGCCGAGGTGCGGGCCGCCGCCGTCGAAGGGCCGCTGGCCGTGGCCCGCTGGGCCGAGCAGGCCGGCATGGTGCCGCTCCCCGAAGGCCGCGTGACCGAAGTCATAGCCCCCGAGCCCGCCCCCGCCACGCACGTGCCGGCGGGGTCCATGGAACTGAGGACCGTATGGCGCTGAGCACCTCCACCGTCTTCCCACGCGTCCACCCCGCGCCCTCGCGGTCGGAGACCACCACCCGCCGCGGCCCCACCGAGCTCGCGCTGCGCCGCGTCTGGCTGCTGCGCGCTGGCCTCGTGGCGCCGCTCATGGCGGCGCTGCTCGGCTTCGGCGCCCATCAGCTCAAGCCGGCCGCGTTCCCCGCGCCGCCCGTGGAGGCGGTCCCCCGGGGCGCCATCGTCGCTTCCTCAGGCGAGGTGCTCGCCACCGGTCCCGTGGAAGCCCGCACCTACCCGCTGGGCATAGCCGGCCCGCTGGTGGGCTTCACCGGCGCCGTGCAGCCCGACGGCAAGTACGGTCTCGAGGGCCTGGAGTACACGCTCGACCAGGTGCTGGCCGCAGGCGTGGACGTGCGCCTCACCGTCGACGCCACCTACCAGGCCGCCGCCGAGCGCCACCTGGCCGACTCCGCCGTCGCCTACGGCGCCGAGAGCGGCTCGGCCATCGTGCTCGAGGTGGGCACGGGTCGCATCCTCGCCGCCGCCAGCTACCCCGCCTACGACCCCAACGACTGGGCCGGCGCCGACCGCTCCCAGATGCGCAACCGGCCGTTCCAGCAGACCTACGAGCCGGGCTCGGTCATCAAGCCGCTGGTCGTGGCGGGCCTCCTCGAGTCGGGCCTCCTACGCCCCGACGAGGTCGTCGAGGCGCCCATGAGCCTGCGGGTGGGAGACCAGACGTTCCGCGACGTCGTCAGCCACGACCCGGTGCTGTCCGTCGCCGACGTGCTCGCCTACTCCTCGAACTCGGGCGTCATCAACCTGGGGATGCGCTTCTCCTCCGCCGAGCTGCACGACTGGCTCATGCGCTTCGGCATCGGCCAGGACCTGCCCGTGAGCGGCACCTACACGAGCTCGGGCCAGCTCAACCCCTGGTACCGGTGGGTCAAGCAGGACCACGCCACCAACACGATCGGCCAGAACCACTCGACGACCGCGCTGCAGCTGGCCGTGGCCTACTCGGTGTTCGCCAACGACGGCCTCTACGTGCACCCCAAGCTCGTGGAGGGCGCCGAGACGCCCCCGCCGTTCCGCGTGCTCTCACCCGAGACCGCCGCCACGATGCGCTCCATGCTCAACCACGTCACCGAGGTCAGCGGCCTGAGGAACGCCAAGGTCAACGGCGTGACGATCGCCGCCAAGACCGGCACAGCCGACGTCTTCGACCCGGAGCTCGGCCGCTACGCCCCCGGCCAGTACGCGCTCACCGTGGCCGGCATGGTGCCAGCCGAGCGCCCGCAGGTGGTCATCGTGGTGACGCTGCACAAGCCCGCGGAGGGCGCCACCAGCACCGTCGCCACGGGCGGCCTGTTCAAGGACATCGCCACCGACATCGTCGCCTCCTGGGGCGCGGTGCCCCGGCAGGAGGCGCTGGCCTCCAGGCCGTGACGACGGTCGTCGGCGCCTGCCGTCCCGCAGGCGATGCACATCATGCACACGTTGTGTAACTTGTGGATAGGATGGTCGGCGTGGGAGGGGCTCCAAGCAGCAGCACGCGCGTCAGCGCAGCGGCGGACCTCCTGCGCCCCGAGGCGCTCGCCGCCCTCTTGGGCGGCAGGCTGCCGGCGGACGACCTGAGCCCCGGCACGGGCGTCGCCTACGACTCGCGGCGCGTCAGGCCCGGCGACGTCTTCTTCGCCCGCCAGGGCAGCTCCGGTCACGGCATCGCCCACGCCGACGCCGCCCTGGCGGCCGGCGCGGCGTTCATCGTCTCCGACGTCCCCCACCCGCGGGCGCTCCTCGTCGAGGACCCGTGGCGGGCCATGGCCGAGCTGGCCTCCGCCGCCCGCGGCCTCCTCCGCGCGCCCGTGGTCGGCGTCACCGGCTCGGCCGGCAAGACGACCGTGAAGACGCTCCTCACTGCCGCCCTCGGCGGCCGCTCGACGCCCGGCAACCTGAACACCGTCCCTGCCCTGGCCGCCGCCCTCGTGGAGGCCGCCCGCACCGAGGCCGGCCTGGACGTACCGGGAGGCGACCTGACCGGCCCGGGGCGCCCCGGCGCCGCGCTCGTGCTCGAGCTGGGCGTCGACCGCCCCGGCGAGATGTCCGAGCTCACGGCCATCACCAGGCCGGACCACGGCGTGCTCACGACGATCGGCGAGTCGCACCTGAGCCAGCTCGGCGACGTGGCGTCCGTGGCGCGCGAGAAGTCCGCCCTGCTCGCCGCCGCGCCCGGCGTGCGCGTCTCCGGCGCCGGCGCCGCCCGCCGCCTGCCCGAGGCGGTGCTCTCGCGGACCCACGTGGCCCTGCTCCTCGACGACGCCATCGCCGACCGCCTACCGGCCAGGCCGCGCGGCGAGGTGACCGGCCGCCTGGACGAGGGCACCCTGCGCGCCTTCGGACGCGCCTTCCAGCTGCCGTGGCCAGGCAAGGCCATGGCCGAGAACGCCCTGCTCGTGCTGACCACCGCGCGGCTCCTCGGCGTCGAGCCCGAGCGCGCCTTCGCCGCCATGGCCGCGGCGAGGCTCGAGAAGGGCCGGCTCCGCACGCTGCGCTTCAAGGACCTCACGGTGATAGACGACAGCTACAACTCGAACCCGCTCTCCGCCGCCCTGGCCCTGGAGGTGCTGTCGCGGGCCCCCCGCCCTCACGTCGCCTTCCTCGGCGACATGCGCGAGCTGGGCGACGTGAGCCGCCAGCGCCACCTCGAGCTGGGCCAGGCCACGCGCGGCCTCGACCTCGTCGTGACCGTGGGCGAGGCGTCGGCCGTCGTGGCCGAGGCGAACCCGGCGGCCAAGCACGTGCCCAGCTGGCGCGAGGCCGTGGACCTGCTCGACTCCGTGCCGCGGGGCGCCACGGTGCTCGTGAAGGGGTCCCGGTCGCTGGAGCTCGAGAACATCGTGGCAGCCTTCGAGGAGCGCTTCGGCCCCGCCACCGAGCCCGCCCCCACCGCGGAGGCGCGGCCGTGACGCTCGTCCTCGCCACGGTCCTCGGCCTCCTGGCCACCGGCTCGTTCGTGCAGCTCGCCCGGACGCGCGGCTGGGGCAAGGTCGTGCGGGACACCGGACCCGCCAGCCACCTCTCCAAGGCCGGCACCCCCACCATGGGCGGGGTCGCGTTCCTGCTCGCCGCAGCCGCGGCGGTGCTCGTCACCGGCCCGCGCGACCAGACCACGGTGGCGCTCATCCTCGTCACCCTGGCCGCCGCGCTGCTCGGGCTCTACGACGACATGGCCTCCCTGGCCCGCAAGCGGCGCAAGCTCGAAGGGGAGACCGAGGAGGTCGACGCCTCCACCGGCCTCCTGGCCCGTTACCGCATCCTCGGCCACTTCGTCATCGGCGCCGGCTTCGGCGTGTGGGCGGTGAACGCCGGCTTCCGCACCTTCGGGGACCCGCTCCTCGACATCGCCCTCTACACGGTGGCCGTGGCCGGCAGCATCAACGGCTTCAACTTCACCGACGGCGTCGACGGGCTCGCGGCCGGCGTCACGGCCGTGGTCCTGCTCTTCTTCGTCGGCTCGCCGTTCGCCGCCGCGCTCCTCGGCGCGCTGGTGGCGTTCCTCTGGTACAACTCGCACCCCGCCCGCGTGTTCATGGGCGGCGCCGGCTCCGAGGCGCTGGGCGCGGCCGTGGCCGGCCTGGCGATCACCAGCGGCACCGTCCTGGTGCTGCCCCTGGTGGCGCTGATACCGGTCCTCGAGGTCGTGTCGGTCATCCTCCAGGTGGCCTACTTCCGGGCCACGGGAGGCAAGCGGCTCTTCCGCATGGCCCCCATCCACCACCACTTCGAGCTGGCGGGCCTCTCCGAGCAGCAGGTGGCGATGCGCTTCTGGATCGTCACGGCCCTGTGCGTGGCCCTCGGCCTCGTGGCGACGGGACGGTGGCCGTGGTGAGGGCCGGCGGTAGACCCCCGGAGCCCGGCGCGGGCCTCCTCGTCTACGGCCTCGGCAGGAGCGGGGGCGCGGTCGTTCGGCGGGCCGTACGCCTCGGGGCGAACGTGGCGTTCTACGACAGCCGGCGCGAAGGGCCCGACGTGGACGAGGCCCTGGCGCTCGGCGCCGCGCGCGTCGAGGACGTCTCGGTGCTGGGGCCCACCGTCTACCCCACCTGCGTGGCCGCCCCCGGCGTGCCCATAGACCACCCCGACCTCGCGGCCCTGCGCGCTAACGGCGTCGAGGTGATCGGCGAGGTGGAGTGGGCTTGGCGCCTGGTGCCGGGACGCTACGCGGGCGTGACGGGCACCGCCGGCAAGGGCTCGACGACCCTGTGGCTGGCTTCGGTCCTGAGGTCCGCGGGAGTGGACGCCGTGGCGGGCGGCAACAACGACCCCGCCCTGTCCGACGTTGCCAGGGAAGGCGCCACGCACGCGGTCGAGCTCTCCTCGTTCCAGCTCGAGCGCTGCCCCACCTTCGCCCCGGACGTGGCCGTGCTCCTGAACCTCGGCGAGGACCACCTGGACAGGCACGGCACCGTGGCCGCCTACCACGCCGCCAAGCGCAACCTCGTCGCCAACCTGGGGCCCGGCAACACGCTCGTGTACAACGCCGACGACCCGCTCCTCCGCGAGTGGGCGGCCGCCACGCAAGCGGCCACGCTGGCCTACTCCATGGAGCGCGAGGCGGACGCCTGGTTCGACAGGGCAGCGAGCACCCTCTACCTGTTCGGCGAGCCGCTCGTCCAGGCCGACGCCTTGTCTGTCAGGGGCGAGCACCAGGTCTCCAACGCGCTGGCCGTGGCGCTGGCGGCCTCCGCCCTGGGCCTCTCGCGCGACGAGGTCGCCGCGGGCCTGCCCACGTTCACCGGCCTCGCAGGCCGCTACGCCGAGGTGCTCACGGCCGGCGGCGTCACGTTCATAGAGGACTCGATCGCCACGCGGCCGCTCTCCGTGGCGGCCGCGCTGCGCTCGTCCAGCCGCCCGCTAGCGTGGCTGGCCGGCGGCTACTCGAAGGGTGCCGACGTCTCGTCGCTGACGCCGCTGGTGGCCGAGCGCGTCGACCTGCTGGTCGCGTTCGGCGCTTCAGGGCCAGAGCTGGCGCGCGCCTTCGGCGGCGTCACCGAGGTGCGGGAGTGCCGGCGACCGGACGGCCGCGAGGCCCTCGGCTGCGCCGTGCGTGAGGCGGCCGGCTACCTGCGCGAGCGCCACGGCGGCGGCACCGTGCTGCTGGCGCCGCTCGCCGCCTCCTTCGACCAGTTCAAGGACTACTCGCACCGCGCCGAGGTCTTCAGGGAGGTCGTGGCCGAGGTGGCCGCCGAGCTCGAGGGCCAGCCCGTCCCGCTCGGGACCGCGGGAGGCGGGGGCTGATGGACAGGACCCTCCTCTTCGTGCAGCTGGCGCTCGGCGCGCTGGGCGTCGTGGGCGTGGCCGCCGGCCGGCCGGAGCTGGCGTTCGAGCAGGCCACGCGCGTGGGCATGGCGCTGGTGCTCACGGTGATCGTGGCGCGTCTACGCCCGAAGGCCATCACCAAGCTCTCGCCCTACCTGTTCGTTGTCACCTTCGTGCTGCTGGTGGTGACGCTCTTCCGCGGCGTGTCGCCCGAGGGCTCGGAGAGCCGCCGCTGGCTCGACCTCGGCGGCTTCACCCTCCAGCCCTCGGAGTTCATGAAGATCGCGGTCATCGCCTACCTCACGGCGTTCTTCCACAACCACCTGGGCGACTGGCACATCTGGCGGCCGATGCTCGTGATCGGCCTGGCCGTGGCCGCCATCGTGGCCCAGCCGAACCTCTCCACCGGCCTCTTCGTCTTCCTGCTGGCCTTCGCCCTGATGGTCATGGCCGGCATCTCGGCCACGCGCCTGGCGTCCATAACGCTGGCGGCGGGGCTCATCGGCGCGCTCCTCGGCGGCTCCTACCTGAGCCAGTTCAGCTACATGAAGGACCGCCTCATCGGCTACGCCGACCTGTGGGGCAACCAGGAGCTCGTGCAGGGCGAGGCCTACCAGGCGGCGCAGGCGCGGGCCGCCATAGCCCGCGGCGGGCTCACCGGCATCGGCGCCGGCCGCGGCGTGGCCGTGCCCGAGGTGTGGACCGACTTCGTCTCGGTGGCCATCGCCCAGGCGATGGGCCTGTTCGGGGTGGCGGCGCTCATCGTCCTCTACCTCGTCCTGGCGTCACGGGGGATAGCCATCGCCAGGGCGGTGACGGGCCCGCCGGCGCTCCTGGCCGGCGGGGCGGTCGCCTACGTCTGCGGCCAGGCGGCCGTGAACCTCCTCGTCGCGTCGGGTCTCTTCCCGGTGACGGGCCTGCCGCTGCCGGGCGTCAGCTACGGCTTCAACAGCCTCCTCTCCGTCGGCATCGCCTTCGGGTTCCTGCACGTGGCCTACCGACAGGCCGTCAAGGGGCCCGTGGAGGCGCGCGAGCCCGCGCTCGCGGGGGCGGTGCGATGACCCCGGCCTCCCCCGCCGTCGCCGGCGCGCGGCCGGAACGTGCCGCCGCGCGCCCGGCCGCCGCACCCACGCGCGCCGACCTCGTCCTGGCAACGGGAGGGACGGGGGGACACGTCTTCCCCGCCCTGGCCGTGGCGCGCGAGGCCGTCGCCGAGGGCCTCGCCCCCGTGGTGCTCGGCGCCCGCGGCGGGCTCGAGGAGCGGCTCGCGGCCGAGGCGGGGGTGGGCTTCGTCGGCGTGAGCGCCGGCAAGTGGCACCGGGGCCGGCCCAGCCCGGCCCAGGCACTGAGGGCCGCCGCCGGCCTCGTGGCGGCCGTGCGCGCCGAGAAGCGCCTGGCCCCCCGCGCCGTCGTGGGCTTCGGCGGCTTCGCCTCGTTCCCCGGCGCCGCCGCGGCCGCGCGCCTGCGGCTGCCGCTGGTGCTGCACGAGGGCAACGCCTACCCGTCGGCGGTGAACCGCTGGCTGGCCGGCCGCGCCGACCTGGTCATCGTCGCCCAGGAGGAGGCCCTCGCCCACCTGAAGGGCGCGCGGCGCTCGGTCGTGATCCCGTTCCCCGTGCGGGAGCAGAGGCTCGCCCGCGAGGCGGCCCGCGACCTGCTCGGCCTGCCGCGGGACGCCTTCGTGACGCTGGTGATGGGCGGGTCGCAGGGCTCCGCGACGCTCAACCGCGAGTGCCCGGCCGCCTACAGGTCGCTGGGCGGCACCACGCCTGACGGCCGGCCCCACCACGTGCTGCACGCCGCCGGAACCGGGCGCGCGGGCGAGGTCGACGCCGCGGGGCTGCCGCACTACCACGTGCGCGAGTTCGTGGACGCCGTGGCGGCCTGGTCCGCCGCCGACGTGGCCGTGACGCGGGCGGGCATGGGCACGATCTCCGAGGCCGCCTTCCACGGCGTGCCCCTCGTCATGGTCCCTCTGCCGTCCGCCGCCGAGGACCATCAGCTGCACAACGCCCGGGCCTTCTCCGCGGCCGGGGCCGGAGTCGTCGTCGAGGAGAGGGAGGTCTCGCGGCTGGGGAGCGCCTGGCGCTCGCTCCTCGAGCCCGAGGCCAGGGAGGCCGCGGCGGCCGCCGCCGCCGGGCGGACGCCCGCCGGGGCGGCCCGTCGTATCTTGGGCGCCGTCTTGGAGCTGGCGTGACTACTTCGCAGACCAGGGCGCGACGCGCGCCCTCTGAACTCTCGCAGATGGACCCCGCCACCACCCGCCTGCACTTCGTGGGCGTGGGCGGCGTGAGCATGCAGGCCCTGGCTATATGGTGCCGCGAGGACGGCTTCGCCGTGAGCGGCTGCGACCCGCGTCTCGACGGTGTCAGGGACTCCCTCTTGGCGGCCGGCGTGTCCGTGCACGACGGCCACGACGAGAGCCACGCGCACGAGGCCGAGGTGGTGGTGCACAGCATGGCCGTGCCCGCCGACCACCCCGAGCTGGTGGCGGCCAGGCAGTCAGGAGCCCTCGTCGTCAGGCGCATCGAGCTCCTCGGCGAGCTGTTCAGGCGCCGCCGCACCATCGGCGTCACTGGCTCGCACGGCAAGAGCACGACCACCGGCATGCTCGCCACGATGCTCATGGCGCTCGACCCAGGCACCTCGGTGCAGCTGGGCGCCAAGCTGCCCCTCATCGGTGGCAGCCACCGCTACGGCGGCGGCGACTGGCTGGTGGCCGAGGTGGACGAGTCCGACGCCGGCTTCGCCGACCTGGCGCCCGAGGTGGCCGTGATCACCAACCTCGAGGACGACCACGTGGCCGGCGACTTCCTGGAGCGCCGCAACTACCACGCCAGCGTCGCCGACCTGGAGGCCGCCGCGCGGCGCTACGCCCTGGGCGCCCGCGCCCTCGTCTACTGCGGCGACTGGCCCGACCTGGCGCGCGTGGTCGAGGGCCATCCCGAAGCCGTCACCTTCGGCGTCTCCGAGGGCGTCGACTTCCGCATCACCGACCTCGTCGTCTCCGATGGCGGCAGCACGTTCACCCTGCAGAGACCGGCGGGGGCGCCCCTGCGCGTGCGCCTGGCCGTGCCGGGGCGCCACAACGCCCTCAACGCCGCCGCCGGGATGGCCGCGCTCACGCTGGCCGGCTTCGACCCTGAGGACACGCTGCCCGCCCTGGAGGCGTTCAAGGGCGTCGGCCGCCGCTGGCAGGTGTGGGGCGAGCTGCGCGGCGCCCTCGTGGTCGACGACTACGCGGTGCACGTCACCGAGGTGCACACCGTGCTCACGGTGGCGCGGGCCACCGGCCGCCGCGTGCGCGCCGTCCTGCAGCCGCACCGCTGGGTGCGCACGGCCAGGCAGTGGAAGCAGCTCGCCGAGGCGGCCGCCCTGGCCGACGAGGTGCTGGTCCTCGAGGTGTACGCCGCGGGCGAGGCGCCCATCCCCGGCGTCTCCCCTGACCTCATCGTCGGCCGGCTCACCGAGCTGGGCGTCAAGGCGTCGCGGCACGACCTCTCCTCCGCCACCAGCTACCTGAAGGACGACGCGGCCGACGGCGACCTGGTCATCACCCTCGGCGCCGGCGACGTCTGGCGCGTCGCCGAGGCGCTGGTCGCGGAGGTCCCCAGTGCCTGAGGGCGTCGCCGCCGGGCGCGCGGTGCTGCTGGCCGACTACACGACGCTCAAGGTCGGCGGGCCGGCGGAGCTGTGGGAGGTCGAGGACGTCGCCGGCCTCCGCGCGGCCACCGACGCGCCGTACCGGGTCATAGGCGGCGGCTCGAACCTGCTCGTCTCCGACGCCGGCGTGCCCGAGCGTGTCGTCAGGCTGGGACGGGCCTTCAACGACGTGCGGGCCTTCGACGGCGGCACCGACGTGTGGCTGGGCGCCGCCACCCCCCTGCCCGGGCTGGTGAGGCGCGCGCAGAAGGCGGGCCTCTCGGGCCTCGAGGGGCTGCTGGGCGTGCCGGCTGTCCTCGGCGGCGCCATCGCCATGAACGCCGGCACGCGCTTCGGGGAGATGTCCGACACGCTGCAGGAGGTCGAGCTGTTCGTGGACGGGTCCCTGGAGCGCGTCCCCGCCAGCGACCTGGGCCTCTCCTACCGCCACGCCGAGCTGCCCGCGGGGGCGATAGTCACCCGCGCGCGCTTGAGGCTCACCCCCTCGACGCCCGAAGCGGTGCAGGCGTACATGGACAAGGTGGACGCCGCGCGCAAGGGCCAGCCCCACGTGAAGTCCGCCGGTTGCGCCTTCAAGAACCCGCCCGGCGAGTCGGCGGGCCGGCTCATCGACCTGGCCGGGCTCAAGGGGCGCCGCGTGGGCGCCGCCATGGTGGCCCACGAGCACGGCAACTTCGTGCTCAACCTGGGCGGCGCCTCGGCCGCCGACGTGCTGGCACTGGTCGAGGAGGTGCGCGCCGAGATGCGTTCCAGGGGCGTCGAGCTCGAGCTCGAGTGGCGCCTCTGGGGGTTCTGATGCGCGGGCTCCTCCTGGCCCTGCTCGTCATCACCTCGGGGCTGGTGGTCACGAGCCGCTTCTGGCCCAAGGTCGAGCACGTGGTCGTGACGGGGAACGAGCGCTTCGCCGCTTCCCAGGTGATGGACATGGCCGGCGTGCACCCTGGCGACCCGTTCCTGTGGGTCACGCGCTCCACGGTCGAGAGGCTGGCCACCGAGCCGTGGGTCCTCTCCGCCACCGTGGTGAGGCGCTGGCCGGACACCGTCGAGGTCCACGTGACGGAGCGGACGCCAGTACTCACGGACGGCGTCACGACGTGGGCGGCCGATGGTACAGTCCTTCCCGGCGTCCCGGCCGACGAGGCCGCCGAGCTGCCTGTTCTCCGTGGGTGGGGCGGGGACCGCACCGCCGAGGCCCTCGAGCTGGAGAGGCTCCTGAGGCCCTTCGGAGTGCAGGTGATAAGCTACTCGCCAGAAGGATTCGAGATCCAGTTGATAGGCACAACGCTTAACACCCCGAGCGCCGAGGCCTTGCGTCAGCAATGGTCGGCCTTCGTCAACCACCGCGGCGGCACCGTCTCCGTCTACCCTTGGGGAGTGGCGACCAGCGATGAGTGACGCGTCTTGGAGGCGCCCTGCATGAGCGACGAGCGGATCATCGTCGGGCTCGACATAGGTACCACCAAGATCTGCACGGTCATCGGCGAGGTGGCCAAGGACGGAGTCCTGGACATCATCGGCGAGGGCACGGTGCCGTCCGACGGTCTGCGCAAGGGCGTCGTCGTCAACCTGGAGCGGACCATCGTCGCCGTCAAGCAGTCGGTGGCCGAGGCCCAGCGCATGGCCGGCGTCGAGGTGAGGTCCGCCTGGGTCGGCGTGGCCGGCAGCCACCTCAAGGCGCTCACCAGTCACGGCATGGCCGCCATACGCCGCGGCCAGGAGATCACGCGCCAGGACATCGAGCGCACCATCGAGAACGCCCGGGCCGTGCCGCTGGAGCAGAACATGGAGGTCCTCCACGTCATCCCCCAGGAGTACGTGGTGGACGGCAACGACGGCATCAAGGACCCGGTGGGCATGTCGGGCGTGCGCCTGGAGGTGGACGTCCACATCGTGGCCGGGGCCCAGGGACCGCTCCAGAACCTCCGCCGCTGCGCCGTCGACGCCGGCGTGGAGGTCGAGGGCCTCGTGGTCCAGTCGCTGGCGTCGGGCCTCGCGGTCCTCACGCCGGCCGAGCAGGAGCTCACCACCGTCCTCATCGACATCGGCGGCGGCACCACCGACATCGGCGTGTTCCGCCGCGGCACGCTGGCCCACTCCGCGGTCATCCCGGTGGGCGGCGACCACGTCACGCAGGACATCAGCCAGCTGCTGCGCATCCAGTCGGACGAGGCGGAGAGGGTCAAGCGCCGCTACGGCGTGGCCCTGCCCGAGCTCGCCGACCGCGACGTCGAGCTCGAGGTCGCGAACCCCAACTACACCGCCTCCATCTCCACCTTCGAGCTCGCCCAGGTCATCAAGCCACGGGTGGTCGAGATCCTCGACCTCGTCAAGCGCAACATCGAGCAGAAGATGGGCGCCCTGGAGCTGCTCGCCGGCAACGTCGTCATCACCGGCGGGGCCTCGCTGATGCCGGGCATCGAGCAGGTGGCGAACGAACGCTTCCGCCTGCCGGTCCGCATCGGCAAGCCGGACGGCGTCTCGGGCCTGGCCGACGTGGTCGCCAGCCCGGCGCACGCCACGGCGGTCGGCCTCGTCCGCTACGGCATGGCGCAGTCCGGCGGAGCGGGCAGCGCCACCCGGCGCCCGAAGAGGGAGGGCAACCTGGGTGGAGGCTGGTTCGATAGGGTGCGGAACGTGATAAAGGACTTCTTCTGAGCAGGTCTGGGGAGCGTGAGCGCATGGCGATGAGCTTCAGTGAGAACGCGGTCATTCGAGTGATAGGCCTCGGCGGTGGCGGCAACAACGCAGTCAACCGCATGATCGAGACGGGCCTGAGGGGCGTCGAGTTCGTCGCCGCCAACACGGACGCGCAGGTGCTGGCCACGAGCCTGGCCGACGTGCGCATCCAGATGGGCGACCACCTGACGAAGGGCCTCGGCGCCGGGGCCAACCCGGAGGTCGGCGAGAAGGCCGCCATCGAGGACCGCGACCGCATCGCCGAGGCGCTGCGCGGCGCCGACCTCGTCTTCATCACCGCCGGCATGGGCGGCGGCACCGGCACGGGCAGCGCGCCCGTCGTCGCCGAGGTCGCGCGCGAGCTCGGCGCCCTGGCGATCGCCGTGGTGACCACGCCGTTCGCCTTCGAGGGCCCGCGGCGCATGCGCCAGGCCGAGGAAGGCCTCCGCCGGCTCGAGGACAAGGTCGACGCGCTCATCGTCGTCGAGAACCAGCGCCTCCTCTCCGCGCTCGACCGCAAGGTGCGCCTCAACGACGCCTTCCGCGTCGCCGACCGCGTCCTCTACCACGGCGTCCGCGGCATCTCCGACGTCATCAACGTGCCGGGCCTCATCAACGTCGACTTCGCCGACGTCAAGGCCCTCCTGCAGGGCGCCGGCACCGTGCTCATGGGCATCGGCGCCGGCCGCGGCGAGAACGTCGCCGAGGACGCGGCGAACTCGGCCACGCACAGCCCGCTGCTGGCCCGCGGCGTCGAGGGCGCGCGCAACCTGCTCATCAACGTCACCGGCTCCGAGGAGCTCACCCTCGCCGACGCCACCGAGATCGTCGAGAAGATCTCCGAGGCCACCGAGGTGGACGACGTCAACGTGCTCTTCGGCGTCACCTACGACGAGGACGCCGCCGACGAGGTGCGCGTGACCGTCATCGCCGCCGGCTTCGACGCGGCCCCCCAGACCCGCGTCCTCAGGCCGACGCACCTGCGCACGAACATCCCCAACCGCACCTACGACCCCAGCAACTACGACATCCCGGCGTTCCTCAGGTACAACCCCGACCTGAACGAGAACTGAGCGCCGACGTCACGCACCCCGCGCCCGGGCGCCTAGAGAGGCGTCCGGGCGTTCTGTTACGCTTCGCAGACGTGCGAGAGGTCGTCTTCCAAGGCCGGATCGTCACCGTCGAGAAGCTCGACGGCCACTGGGAGGTGGCGCGGCACGCCCCCTCGGTGGCGGTCCTCGTCACCGACGGCCGCCTGGTGCTCGGCGTGCGCCAGCACCGCGTGGCCATAGGCAAGGACACCTGGGAGGTACCGGCCGGCATCGTCGAGCCCGGCGAGACCCCCGAGGAGGCGGCGGCGCGCGAGCTCGCCGAGGAGGTCGGGCTCACCGGCGAGCTGACCTTCCTCAACTCGTTCTACGTCTCCCCCGGCTTCACCGACGAGGTCACCCACCTCTTCCGCGCCGAGAACACCTCCGAGCTCCGCATCCCCAGCGACGACGACGAGGACCTGGAGCCGGAGTGGCGCGACGCCCTCACCGTCTGGAGGGCCGTGCGGCGCGGCGAGGAGGCCACCAGCGCACCGACGCTGCTGGCCCTGAGCCTCTTCCTCGGCGAACGCGGGGAGCTTCCCTGACGATGCGCGTAGTGAACGCGCTCCCCGAGCTCGACCTCGAGGGCGTGGTGCTCACCGTCGGCAACTTCGACGGGGTGCACCGCGGCCACCGCCAGCTGCTGGCGCGCGTGCGCGAGCTGGCCGACCTCCACGGGGCCCCCGCGGTGGTCGTGACGTTCTTCCCGCCGGCCCGCGTGGTCTTCAGCGACGCCACCTACCTCACCAGCGAGGAGGAGAAGCTGGCGCTACTGGCCGATCACCGGCCCGACGCCGTGGTGGTGATCCCCTTCACCAAGGAGTTCGCCGGCACCGACAAGGCCGCGTTCGTCGAGCAGCTGGGGCGCCTCTCCCCCAGGGCCATCGTCGTCGGCGAGGACTTCCGCTTCGGCCGCGGGCGGGCAGGGAGCCTCGAGGACCTGTCCCAGGTCGCCGGGGAGCTCGAGGCCTTCGGCCTCGTCACCTACGGCGGCGAGGTCGTGAAGTCTTCGCGGGTGCGCGAGCACCTGGAGAAGGGCGACGTGGCCAGCGCCAACGAGCTCCTGGGCGCCCCCTACCGGGCCACGGGCGAGGTGGTGCACGGCGAGAAGCGCGGCCGGCTCATCGGCTACCCCACGGCGAACGTGGCGACCGGCGAGCGCAAGGCCCTGCCCTCGGGCGTCTTCGCCGTCACCGTCGAGACGCCGCAGGGCACCTTCGGCGGCATGGCCTCGTCGGGCCGCAAGCCGATGTTCCCGGACGAGCCTCCCACCCTGGAGGTCAACCTCTTCGGCTACGGGGGCGACCTGTACGGCCAGAAGGTCACGGTGCTGTTCCACGACCTGCTCCGCGAGCAGCGTCGCTTCGGCGGCTTGGAGGAGCTGAAGCACGCCCTGGCGCGCGACGCCGAGGACGCCGCCCGCGCCCTCGCGGCCCGGGGCCTACCCTAGGGTCCATATACTCCGTGACGTGCTGATATACGGTCGCAACGCCGTCCTCGAGGCCCTCAAGCAGGGCCAGACTCAACGCGTGCTGGTGGCCAGGGGCGTGCACCCCGGGCTGCTCGCCGAGCTCAGGCGCGAGGCGGCGCGAGCCGGGGCCGACCTCGAGGAGGTGCCGCGCATCCAGCTCGACCAAGCGCTGAAGACGACCCAGCACCAGGGCGTAGCCGCCGAGCTCCCCGAGGTGAGGTCGAGCCAGCTCGAGGACGCCTACGCCCTCGCCGAGGAGCGCGGCGAGAGGCTCCTCTTGGTGCTCCTCGACCACCTCACCGACCCGCGGAACGTGGGGGCCATCGTGCGCAGCGCCGAGGCGCTGGGGGCGCACGGCGTCGTGACCGAGGAGCGGCGCAGCGCCCCGTTGTCGGCCGTGGTCGTGAAGGCCTCGGCCGGGGCCACCAGCCTTCTGCCGGTGATCGTGGTCAAGAACCTGGCGCGGACGATAGACGAGCTGAAGGAGCGCGGCGTGTGGGTCTACGGCGCCGCCCCCGCAGCCGCGGGCGCCGTGGCCCCCGAGCAGGTCGACTGGGACCGCGACGCCGCACTGGTGATCGGCTCCGAGGGCAGCGGCATGCGCCGGCTGGTGACCGAGCGCTGCGACGGACTGGTGACCATACCCATGACGGGCCGGATCGGCTCGTTGAACGCCTCGGTGGCGGCAGGCATCCTGCTCTACGCCGTCGCCAGGGGCCGCGAACGGGCCCAGCGCCCTTGAGGGGAGAAGCATGGCACGCAAGCTGAGGGCAGACGACCTCTTCGGGCTGAGGTTCGTCTCCGACCCGCAGGTCTCGCCGGACGGCCGCACCGCCGCGGCCGTCGTCACGAGCGTCGTGCTCGGCGAGCGCGGTGCGGAGCCGCGGTACCGCAGCCGCATCCACCTCTTCACCCTGCCCGTGGCGGCGAAGCTCGCTCGACAAGGCAAGGGCGGCTGGCCGCGCCCGCTGCTCGGCGAGGGCCAGGTCTTCACCAGGTCCGAGTACCGCGACACGTCGCCGCGCTTCAGCCCCGACGGGCGCCACCTGGCCTTCTTGTCCGTGAGGACCGAGGGCGAGAGGCCGCAGCTCTACGTGATCCCCCTGGAAGGCGGCGAGGCCAGGCGCCTGACCGACTACGCCGCGGGCGTCCAGGAGTTCGCTTGGCACCCCTCCGGCCAGGAGGTCTACTTCCTGTCCCGCGGCTCCGACGAGGACGACCGCTCGGAGAGGGGCCACCCCTTGCGCGTGACGCGCATGCGCTACCGCGGCGACAACGAGGGCTACTACCCGCCCACCAGGGCGAACCTCTACGTGGCCAGGCTCAGCGGCGAGATCGAGATGGTGAAGGCCCAGAGCGAGCGCGCCCAGAGCCTGACCTTCGGGCCCGACCCCGACGTCCTGTACCTGATACGGCCGGGCGGCGAGGCCGACGAGTCCGACTTCCGCGCCGACGTCGTCGCCCTCGACCTCGAGCGCGGTTCCGAGCGCGTGGTGGTGACCGGCCTGCGCGGCCTGCAGGGCGTGAGCCCCTCCCCAGACGGCGAGACCCTGGCCGTCACGGCGGCGCACCGCGAGGAGGTCGTCAGCCACGCGGGCGTGCTGCTCTTCGACGCGAGGCGCGACCGCCAGCGCCACGAAGGCGGCAGGCTGATCTCCGGCGACGCGGACGTTAGTCCGGCAGAGGCCGGCGACTCGCGCTACGGCGCCTACCCGAACAAGGCGACCTGGACGAAGCTCGAGAGCGGCGAGCCGGCGCTCCTCGTCAACGCCCACGTGGACGGCGTGACGGGCCTCGGCCTGCTGGGACTCGACGGCTCGCTGCAGCGGCTCCAGGCCGGCGGCGAGCCGCGCGCCGTGACCGCGTTCGCCCTCGCCCCTGGCGGGTCCGCGGTGTTCGTGGCGGAGTCGCCCGTCCACCCGGGCGAGCTCTGGTACCGCGACTCCTTCGGCCTCGAGGCGCGCCTCAGCGGCGTCAACGACGCGTGGTGCGCGGAGCTCCAGCTGCACGCGCCAGAGGGCCCGCTGCAGGCCAACGGGCACGGCGTCCGCTACTGGGCGGTGAGGCCGCGCCGCGCCCGTCGCGACCGCGCGGCGGTCCTGCAGGTGCACGGCGGGCCGCACACCGCCTACGGCAACGGCTTCGTGTTCGAGTTCCAGGTGCTGGCCTCGCACGGCTACGCGGTCCTCTACGGCAACCCGCGCGGCAGCACCGGCCTCGGTCACGACTTCGCCGCCAACGTCCTCGGCGACTACGGGGGCGAGGACGCGCAGGACGTCCTCGACATCGCCGACGCCGGGTTGGCCGCCTTGGGCACCCCGAAAGCCCCCCTCCACCTGACGGGCGGCTCCTACGGCGGGTTCATGACCAACTGGCTGGTGGGCGTCACCGACCGCTTCCGCAGCGCGGTGAGCCAGCGGTCGATCAGCAACTGGACCAGCATGTACGGCACCTCGGACATCGGCCCGTCGTTCGTGGAGCGCGAGCTGGGCGCCAACCCCTGGGGCGACTTCGACGCCCTGTGGCGCCAGAGCCCGCTGCGCAACGCCGCCAACGTGCGCACCCCGCTGCTGCTCATCCACAGCGAGCACGACTGGCGCTGCCCCATCGAGCAGGCGGAGCAGTTCTTCTCGGCCCTCAAGCGCATCGGCCAGGCGGAGGTGGAGCTGCTGCGCTTCCCCGACGAGGGCCACGAGCTCTCGCGCTCGGGCAGGCCGGACCGCCGGCTGCTGCGCCTCAACGCCATCGTTGACTGGTTCGAGGCGCACCCCTGAACACGTTCGAGGGCCCGGCCGCGCGGCGTGAGCCCACCGCAGCGCGCCCCCAGGCCGGGCCGCCGTCGCTCCGCCATGGGCCTTTCATGGGCCCCTGTGCTAGAATCCCACGGTTGTCCACACGGACACGCCTCTGGCTCGGTATCGACTTCTAAGCATGGATCCGCGCCGGAACGAGATCTTACGAACGAGGAGAGAGGATGCCACTCACCGCTGACCAGAAGACCGAGGTCGTGAAGACCTTCGGCAAGGACGCCAACGACACCGGGTCCACCGCCGTGCAGGTCGCGCTGCTCACCAAGCGCATCGAGGAGCTCTCGCAGCACCTCCAGACCCATAAGAAGGACCACCACGGCCGCCGCGGCCTGCTCATGATGGTGGGCAAGCGCAAGAGGCTGTTGTCGTACCTCGAGAAGACCGACTACGAGGCCTACAAGGACCTCATCGGCCGGCTGGGCCTGCGCCGCTGAAGGCTCGGGTCACATACGGACGAAGCCTCGCCGCGACAGGCGCGGGCGAGGGTAACGCGGTCCATCCGGGCGGCGGGGCGCTTCGCGCCTCGCCGCCGCGGTATGGGCACGCGGAAGCCGCCGGCGGCGGAGGCCGCGCGGCGGTAGCGGAGCGGGAGCAGAAGGAGAGAGAGTGAACCCAACAGGAGTACAACTTCCGGGGCATAGGGTCTACAGGACCGAGCTCGGCGGACGCGAGCTGACGATCGAGACGGGCAAGTACGCCAAGCAGCTGCATGGCAGCGTGACGGTGCGCTACGGCGACACCATGGTCCTCGTGACCGCCGCCATGAGCGACGCCGTGTCGCCCATGCCCTTCCTGCCCCTCACCGTGGAGTACGAGGAGCGGCACTACGCCGTGGGCAAGATCCCCGGCTCCTTCATGCGGCGCGAGGGCCGGCCGGGCACGCAGGCCACGCTCAACGCCCGCCTCATCGACAGGCAGATCAGGCCGCTGTTCCCGAAGCAGTTGCGCAACGAGGTCCAGGTCATCGCCACGGTCCTGTCGGCCGACCAGGTCAACGACCCGGCGCCGCTGGCGGCCATAGGCGCCTCGGCCGCGCTGGCCATCTCCGACATCCCCTGGTCCGGCCCCACCGCCTGCTGCTCCGTCGGCTACCAGGACGGCCAGTACGTGCTCAACCCGAGCATGAAGGACCTCCACGAGGGCCTCAGCCAGCTCGAGCTGACGGTCGCCGCCAGCGCCGACGCGGTGCTGATGGTCGAGGCCGCCGCCAACGAGCTGTCCGAGGACGTCATGGTGGGCGCCATCGAGTTCGCCCAGGCCGAGCTGGCGAAGGTCGTCCAGCTCATCTCCTCCATGCGCGAGGACATCGGCCTGCCCAAGCGCGAGTTCGCGCCGGCCGTCGAGCTCGACCAGGCGCTCGTCGAGGAGGTCAAGCGCGCCGCCCGCGAGGCCGGCCTGCGCGACGCCCTGCTCACCAAGGGCAAGCACGAGCGCGCCGACGCCGTGAAGGCCCTGCGCGACGGGCTCATCGCCGCGCGCGTCCCGGACCCCGAGGCCGAAGGCGCGGCCGAGCTCATCGAGCAGCTCAAGGCGGCCTTCGACAAGGCCGAGCAGGCCGAGCTGCGCCGCATGGTCATCGAAGAGGACCTGCGCACCGACGGCCGCAAGCCCGACGAGATCAGGCCCATCTGGATCGAGACCGGCGTGCTGCCCATGGCCCACGGCTCGGCGGTGTTCACCCGCGGCGAGACGCAGGTCCTGGGCGTGACCACGCTGGGCACGGGCCGCAGCAACAGGCTCGTCGACGACCTCGGCCTGGAGCAGACCGAAGAGTTCATGCTCCACTACAACTTCCCGCCCTTCTCCACGGGCGAGGTGAAGCGCCTGCGCGGCACCTCCCGCCGCGAGCTCGGCCACGGCAACCTGGCCAGGCGCGCGCTGGCGGGCATGGTCCCGTCGCAGGAGGAGTTCCCCTACGTCATCAGGGTCGTGGCGGAGACGCTCGAGTCGAACGGCTCGTCCTCGATGGCCTCCGTCTGCGCCGGCTCGCTGTCGCTGATGGACGCCGGCGTGCCCGTGAAGGCACCGGTGGCGGGCATCGCCATGGGCCTCGTGATGGACGGCGGCCGGTACAAGATCCTCTCCGACATCCTCGGCAGCGAGGACGCGCTCGGCGACATGGACTTCAAGGTCACCGGCACCGCCAACGGCGTCACCGCGCTGCAGATGGACATCAAGATCTCCGGCATCACCCCGGCGATCATGCGCGAGGCGCTGGAGCAGGCCAAGCGCGGCCGCCTGCACATCCTCGGGAAGATGGCCGAGGCCCTGCCCGGCCCGCGCCCCGAGCTGTCGGCGCGCGCCCCGCGCATCATCCAGGTCAAGGTTCCCGTCGACAAGATCGGCGTGGTCATCGGCCCCGGCGGCAAGCAGATCCGGGAGCTCGAGTCGCTCGGCGCCACCATCGAGGTGCTCGAGGACGGCACCGTGCGCATCTACTCCGAGGACTCCAGCGCCGCCAACGCCGTGAAGGCGCAGATCGAGGGCCTCACGGCCTCCGCCGAGGTCGGCAAGGAGTACGTGGGCAAGGTCGCCAAGGTCACCGACTTCGGCGCCTTCGTCAACCTCTTCCCCGGCACCGACGGCCTGCTGCACATCAGCCAGATCGCCGAGGGGCGCGTCGAGCGCGTCGAGGACCACCTGAAGGAAGGCGACGTCATCAGGGTCAAGGTCCACAACATCGACGAGCGCGGCAAGATCGACCTCGTCAGGCCCGAGCTCGAGGGCAAGGTCGCGCCCCGCGGCCCCCGCGGCAACGGCGGGCCGGGCGGCGGCCGTGGGCCCCGCGACGGCCGTGGCCCGCGTGACGACCGCGGCCCCCGCGGCGACCGTGGCCCGCGCGACGGCTTCCGCGGCGACCGCGGGCCGCGCGACGGCCGTGGCCCCCGCGAGGGCGGCCGCGCCCCGGTGGAGCGCGAGGAGGACTGAGCCCGTCAGCCCCCACGCCGGCGCGGGGTGAAGCGCCGGCCTATCTTGCCTCATGCCGCCAGCTATCGGCGGCCGGGAGTCAACGAGAAAGCGCGGCCCCTGACGGGGCTGCGGCGGGCGGCGTGGACCGCCGGGATGGGGCGCTGACCGCCCCCACCAGCCGGCGCCGCCGTTCTGAAGCGGAGACGTATGGCAGGCAACGAACGTAAGTTGCGCATGATCCCCTTCGGGGGCATGGGCGAGATCGGCAAGAACATGTTCGCCTTCGAGTTCGACGACGAGATCCTCCTCGTCGACGGCGGCCTGGCCTTCCCAGACGCCGACATGCTCGGGGTGGACATCCTCGTGCCCAAGATCGACTGGATCGTCGAGAACGCGCACAAGGTCAAGGGCTGGGTCCTTACCCACGGGCACGAGGACCACATCGGCGGGATCCCGTACATGCTGCGGCTGCTGCCGAAGGTGCCCATGTACGGGGCGAAGCTCACCCTGGGCCTCCTGCGCGGGAAGTTCGAGGAGTTCCGCATCAAGGAGTCCGACGTCGACCTCAGGCAGGTCACCACCGACGACCGCGTGAAGGTCAGCAAGAACTTCACCGTCGACTTCTTCCAGATGACGCACTCGATCCCCGACAACTCGGGGCTCGTGATCCACACGCCCATAGGCCGCATCGTGCACTCGGGCGACTTCAAGCTCGACTACCACCCGGCCGACGGCCGCACCAGCCACCTGCACAAGCTGGCCCAGGCCGGCCAGGACGGCGTGCTGCTGCTCATCTCGGACAGCACCAACGCCGAGAGGCCCGGCTACACGCCCAGCGAGCGGGACGTCATGAACGCCGTGGACGACATCGTGGCGCGCGCCAAGGGCCGCGTCATCGTCACCACCTTCTCGAGCCACGTGCACAGGCTGCAGAACTTCGTGCGCGTCGCCGAGAGGCACGACAGGCGCGTCGTCATGGAGGGCCGCTCGATGATCAAGGCGGCCACCATCGCCCAGGAGCTCGGCTACCTGAAGGCCAAGAACCCCTTCGCCTCCACCGACACCCTGGGCGACATGCAGGACGACAAGCTGCTCTTCCTCTGCACCGGCTCGCAGGGCCAGCCGATGGCGGCGCTGTCGCGCTTGGCGTCCGGCACCCACAGGAAGATCCAGCTCAAGAAGGGCGACACGGTCATCCTCTCCTCCAACCCCATCCCGGGCAACGAGGAGGACGTGGGCCGCGTCATCAACCAGCTGTACGAGCGCCAGGTGGACGTGTACTACCCGCCCCAGTTCAAGGTGCACGCCTCGGGGCACGCCTCCCAGGAGGAGCTCAAGCTCATCCTCGACCTGACGCGACCGAAGTTCTTCGTACCGTGGCACGGCGAGATGCGCCACCAGGTGAACCACATGCGCCTGGCGGAGTCCATGGCCCACCCGCCCAAGAAGTCGCTGATCCCGCGCAACGGCGACATCGTCGAGGTGTCCAAGGACGACATCAAGGTCGTCGGCCAGGTGGACGCGGGCGTGGTGCTCATCGACAGCGTCGGCGAGGTGACGGAGCCCGTCATCCGCGACAGGCAGGCGCTCTCCGAGGACGGCGTCATCGTCATCATGGCGCTGGCCAGCAAGAAGGCGCCGAACGTCGAGGTCATCACCCGCGGCGTCGTGCAGGGGCAGAACGGCCTCGTGAAGGAGGTCGAGCGCATCGCCCAGGAGAGCCTGCAGAAGGGCCTCCGCGAGAAGCGCTCCCTCGCCGACATCAGGGACGACATCTTCTACCCGGTGCGCCGCTACATAAGGAAGGCCACCGGCAGGAACCCCTTGATCGTGCCGACGGTCATCGAGGGCTGAGCCAGCTACCAGGTTCGCTGGGAGCGCCGCGCCGCCGCCAGGCCGCGCGGCGCTTCGCTTGGGCGCACGCCGAGCCTAGTGCTCGCCCGTCGCCTGGCGCGCGGCCACCCAAGCCTCCACGGCGCGCAGCTGCGCGAGCAGGGCCTCACGGCAGGACTTGGGCAGGTCCTCTTCGTAGAGGAGCGCGTTGCTGACGCGTTGCATGGAGTCGAAGCCGGGGGCGGGCACCACGTCGGCGCCCTCGAAGAGCCCGAGCGCCCTGGCCAGCGGCACCTCGTAGACAGTGTCCACCTGTGCGGGGTCGAGCGTCAGCTCCTCGAGCGGCTCGTCGCCCCAGCCCACGTACACGTCCTGGAGCTCCCGGTCGACGCCGCCGGGGAACCGCCTCTCCACAGCGTAGGTGCCCAGGAGGGTGAGCCCGTGCCGCAGCGCGTCGATGGAGAGCTGGCGCTCCACTGCACGAGCGGCCTCGGAAGAAGGCGATCCGTGGCCGGCCGTGTGCGCCCGTGCGCTGGGACCGAGCCGCAGCGGGTCGCAGAGGTCGTGCCCAGGGTTGCGGCGGAGGAGCACGAGGTCGCCTGGCCGCATCACCCACACCGCGACGGCCCCGTGCCACAGGCCCTTGGCGTGCACCTCGGCCTCCGGCAGGCTCTCCCCGGTGGGGACGCCGTCCTCGCCCAAGACCTGCAGCAGCTCCACGCCCGGATGATACGAGGCCGCTAGAGGGACAGGAGGCCCGCGCCCGCCGCGACGAGCCCGACCGCCAACGCTCCGGCGCCGAGCCACAGCAGCGCGATCAAGCGGCTGGGCCTCACAGCCCCCTTGCTAGCGACCGACAGGAAGAACCCGGCTGGCATGAGCACCGCCGCCCACAGGACGCCGTTGGCGAGCGTGGAGGCCAGGCCGGTGACGCCGGCCAAGTCCACCGCCAGCCGCACGACGATGCCGAGGGTCACGAGGACGCCGGCATGGGCGTGCCCGGCGCGGAAGAACGCCTTCTGCAGGTCGGTGGCCGGGAAGCCGCCCCTCACCACCCGCAGCAGGAACGTCCCGCCGTAGGCGATGAAGACCATGGTGAGCAGCACCAGCCCGACGGTCCTGGCCGCGGGCACGGAGAGCAGCGCCTGGGTCGCGTCCATGTGTACCTCTTCCTGGCGCTCGGGGATGACGAGAGCGGCTCGGCGGCGCCGATATCTTACCGTCGGTAAGTTATCACTCGGCCGGTCCATCTTGCCACTGGTAAGCTACGTACGATGCCCTACCACCACGGCAGCCTTCGCGAGGACCTGCTCGCCGCCGCAGCGAAGGCCGTGGCCGAGAGCGGCCCCGCGGGCGTCTCGCTGCGGGCGCTGGCGCGCGAGCTCGGGGTGACCCATACGGCGCCGCGACACCATTTCGGGGACAAGCGCGGCGTGCTCACGGCCCTCGCTGCCCAGGGCTTCAGGCTCCTGGCCGGCCGCCTGGCCGCCGCGGGTCCGGACTTCCTGGAGGCAGGAGTCGCCTACGTCCGCTTCGCCATGGACCACCCCGGACACTTCGCCGTGATGTTCCGGCCCGACCTGGTGGACGACGAGGACCCTGACCTGGTGGCCGCGCGGGACCGCGCCAGGCAGGCGCTGATCGCGGGGGCCGCCGCCCAGGCGCGGGCGACCGGCCGGGACGTCTCCCCCGCCGAGGGCTCGACGATGCCCAGCTACGCGCTCCTCGCCTGGAGCGCCGCCCACGGCCTGGCCAACCTCGCCCTCGCCGGCACGCTCTCGAGGATGGGCATGGGCGCGGGCAAGGAGGACGTCGCGGCGCTGGCCCGGGCTAGCCTGCAGCACCTCGAGCCGTCGTGATAAGCTCTGAACCCGGCCTCGGCGGCCCCGGCCGCGAGGGTCCACAACGTGCGGGGTGTAGCGCAGCCTGGTAGCGCACTTGACTGGGGGTCAAGTGGTCGTCGGTTCAAATCCGGCCACCCCGACCAGATGGAGCCCGTCCCTGACGGGCTCTTTCTATTGCCTCAGGCAAGCCACAGGGACGCCGATAACAGCCGCGTTGTGTCACCGTAGCGTCAGCCCCTTCCCAGACCATCAGTTGACCGCCAGTTGGGCTGCTTCGCGAGAGGCGGACTCGAGGAAGGCGACGTGACGCGCCGCCCAATCCTCCGCGACCTCAGCCGAGAGGTGCTGGTACGTGTTCGCCGTCTGCTGGATCGTCGAGTGGCCGAGCCATTCGCTGACGACCTTCAGCGGCGTGCCGCTTTGCAGGTGGAGCGTGGCGAACGTGTGGCGGAAGCTGTAGAGCGTCAGGCCGCCCGTGATCTTCGCCTTGGTCAGCACGCGCTCGAGCTCGCGGCGGTTGATGGTCCACGGGGCGAGCATGCGCCCGTCCTGAGTCGTGAAGACGAGCCCCTCCGACTCCAGGCCGCGTTCCCGCTGCCAGTCCAGGTGTGCGGACAGGAGCGGCTGCAAGCCGAACAGGGGGATGGTCCGGCGGCTCTTGGACGTCTTCGGGTGGTCGGTGACGCGCTCGCCGTCCTTGCCCTGCGTCACGGCCCTCGCGACGGTCAAGCGGCCGGCTGCGAGGTCGACGTCCGACCAGCGCAGAGCGCACGCTTCGCCGGGGCGTAGACCCGTGTCAATTAGCACGCGGTACAGCACGCGGTGGAAGGCGTCGAGCTCGTCCGCTGCCTCGAGGAAGCGGGCCCTCTCGGCGACGGTGAGGGCTCTCTTCTCCCTCGGCTTGCCGCTCGGTAGCGTCGCCTCGGCGGCGGGATTGAACGGGATCATCCCCCACTTGACGGCTTGCGGGAGGGCCTGAGAGAGCGCTACGTGCGCTAGGCGCACCGTGCGGGCACTCAGAGGCCCGCCCTTCCATCCGCGAGGCTTGCCGCCCTCGTCAGGCTCCGGTGCGGGCAGCTTGCCTTCGCGCATGGCGCCATAGAGGGCGTCGACCTCGCGGAGCGTGACGTCGCCGACCTTCCGGTGCCCCAGGCTCGGCAGCACGTAGAGGTCGAGGGCGTCCCTGTAGCCCCTGAGCGTGCGCGGCGTGACCTCACGGCCCTTGTGCGCCAGCCACTCCCTCGAGAGGTCCGCGAGCGTCGCGGCGCTCCGCGGCGTGAGCTTCCCGCGGTTCTTGTCCTGCAGCAGCTCGATCAGCCGGGCCTCGGCGTCGCGCTTGCGGCCGGTGACGACCTCGGAACGGTACTGCTTCTTGCCCTTAGCGTTGCGGCCGATGAAAGCCCGGACGAGCCACCGCTTCGGGTCGTCGACGTGCTGTAGGAGCTGGCCCGATCGGCTGCCGGCGCCGCGGTCGACGCGCGTGTAGCGGCTCACCCCTCTGACTCCTCGTCGGCGGACTCCTCGAGAGCGGCCAGTGCGGCCTGCGGGCTGCCGAAACCGCCCTCGAAGTCGCTTGAGAAGGCACTCGAGAAGCCTCGGCGCCGGGTCTTGGGCACCGCGACGAGCTCGAGCCCGAGCGTGTCGAGGATGCGCTGCCACGCCGGGGGAATCTTGCCGACTTGGCCTTGCATGATTCGGCTGACGTACTGAGGTGACACGCCGATCTGCTCCGCCAAGTCGGATTGCGTCATGTCGCGCTCCGCGAGGGAGACGCGCACGGCGCGTCGGATTCCTTCGTTCATGTGGTCCATGCTCGCATATCCTCCTTTCATGATTAGAAGCTTACCACAATCAGTTGACGAATGTAGCGAGATGTGATTATGATTATGGCGTCCCAAAGGAAAGGCCCCAGCGCGGCCGGGAAGCCACAGCGCTGAGGCCGAGGAAAGGAGTCCTCAAGTGAAGCGTATCAACTGCTCTTCCTGCCGCCTGGACATGCCAGCCAACTCTGCGACACCTGTCCGCGCCGGCGGCCGCATAACGGGCTTCCTCTGCCCCGCTTGCGGCTGCCACGGCAGGGCCACAGTCTCGAGAGACGACGACCGGAGCTCGCCGCCCTCCACGCCGCGCCGGCCGACTCGTCAAGTGCTCCGCATCGGCTCCGAGGCCAAGATGATCGGGACAAGGGGGTAAGGGGATGAAAGAAGGAAGCACCAACTTCGCAGACGACTTCCCCGACGACCACGTGGAGGTGTGCGCCGGCTGCGGGATCAAGGGGTACCCGCACGCCCCGCTCAAGTGGAAGATCGAGGGCTCCAACGGCTTCCGCGACGACCACTACTGCGACGCCTGCTACTGGGAGTTCCGCAAGACCGAGTTCGCCGAGGAGGCGGTGATCAGAGCGATCAAGCACGCGGGGCTGGATCAGATGTTCTCGCTCAAGGAGCTGCAGCGGGCGATGGACGGCGTCTGCGGACTCGAGCCCGAGTGGTTCGCTCGTGCGCTTGAGCGGGGCAACAACAACCTCATCGAGAGCCGCTCGGACGAGGATCTACAGTCGGTCTACGGGCCACTCGCGGCGAAGGGACGGGCCGTGCACGGGAATGCACAAGCGGCCTGGGATGCCAAAGGAGGACACGCCGCCTGACGCCTCTCCAAGCCCACCAGGAGGTCGCGCCGGTCCGATGGGCCGGCGCTTCCCTTTGGCACTTCTTCGGCGGGGAGTAGCGTGGACTTGAGGAAGGGAGTGGACCTATGGCGAAGAAGAAGCACTACCCCGACGCGGAGGTGGCCGAGCGCACGATCGGCGAGATGCAGGCCGACAAGAGCCGCCTACAAAGCTTGATCCTGAGCGAGCTCCAAGCGTTCGAGGCCAAGTACGGCTTGGCCGTCACCGAGGTCTACGTCGACCCTGGCCGCGTCGGAGAGGGGTACATTGATCCGCTCGAGAAGGTGTTCCTGATGGTCGAGTTCGCCTAGCCCGACTCAACTGCGACACAACGTCCCGACCGCGGCGCGTCCCTGACGCGCCTTTCTCGTGACACCTGAGGGGTCGTCAAACGGTTAGGCGTGCCGCCGACCTTGGGCTTAGGAGTTCCCTGCTCCCGTACGACCACTCGGTTAACAGCCGATGGGACCAATGCGCCTGCCTGGGGAAGCTTCGCCGCCTGCCCGCGGGCTGTTTCTGTCTGTAATCGCACTTCGCAGCCCGCCCCCTGCGCAATATCGTCAGTCCGACAAAGCAACGTAGGGGGACATTATGCGCACCTTCAGGGCCGTCATGGTCGTCGTGGCGCTGGCGCCTATAGCGAAAGCACAGGCCGACCTCTTCAACGTCGTCAGGTTCGGCACCCTCGATGAGGTCACCGAAGCGCTCGAAGGAGCCACAGGGTTAACCGACATGGTGGACTCATACGGCCAGGACCTTCTCGTGTATGCCGCGAACAGCAATCCAGATCCTGAGGTAGTCAGGTATCTGATCTCCCTCGGGTTCAACGTCAACATGGTCACTCCCGAGAGGTGGACGCCGCTGATGTACGCCGTCCGCTTCAACCCTGAGCCCCTCATTGCCCTTGCCCTCCTTGAACTGGGGGCTAACCCGACTGTGGCGAACAGCGCGGGGCAGACCGCAGCAGACTTGGTGGCCGACAATCCCAATCCGAATTACTCGACACCGAGCCTCTTGGCGCGCTTGTCTCCCCCACCTCCCGTGGCTCCAGCAGCACCAACGCGCCCCCCGGTTCAGACTCGCAACTGCTGTCGCTACTGTTCGACCGGGCAGGCGTGCGGAGACTCGTGCATCTCGAGGTCCAATACCTGCCGTCGAGGGGCCGGCTGCGCCTGCAACGCCGTGGTGCCTCAGCAAGAGATCATCGTTACTGCGCGGGCCGGCTTGTACCGAATCGACCAGGTGGTCGCAATAGCTAGCGTGGAATGCCCCGTCATCGTCAGCGCTCCAAGGTGGTTCCCCCACCTGAGCGCCGCTTAGGCCGTGGCCAAGAAGAGGGAGGGCCGGCCACCGTTCTGGGTGGCACTTTTGTTCGTGCTCGTCGCCGGCTTGTTCGTGGCTGGAGCCTACTTCGGGGTCTACAAGTTCCTTGCCGCAGCCTTCACGCGCAGCATCCAGCAGATGATGCCGTAGCGATGCCCGAACGGGCGTCTAGCGACGGTCAATGATGACGTCGCGTCCGCTGGCCCTACCCCAGAACGAACACCGAACAGTGTTCGAAGTGAAGTAAGGGAAGCCGCCCGCCAGATGGAGCGTAGCCCTGCGCTGCTCCGTTGGGACGATAACTTGCCACCCCTCGAAGTCCGTCTCCAGGTTCGGATAGCCGTCCTCTATGCACCTGGCGTGGATAGTGGTGTTCCCAACGTTCTGCTCGCTGTTCAGCCCGTACATGTCGATGCGGGCGGTCTCATAGCGGGTGACGGTGAAGTAGTCGAACGTGGCGTGCAGCTGTTCACGGAGCGTGATCGTTAGCTCGACGTTCTCGTTGGGATCTATTCGGCCGTTTCGGCGATAGGGTTCGTATCCCTCCGCTTCGGTGTAGAGGCTGTAACTGCCAGCCGGGACCGTGATGCTGAAGTTGCCGTCGAAAGTGCCGAGGTAGGAGAAGTTGGGCCCCGTCACTGACGTCGTGGGGTTCGAGTCGCCCGGCTGGATCGTGATTGTCAGGGTGCCGCTCGGTTCGAGCAGGCCACAGCTTGTTAGAAGCGTTGCCAAGGCGATTAGCGTGGCGACGCTCGTACGGGCGTTTCTGTCGGCCGCTTTCATTTCTCCCCCTCGGCGCAATCTAGGGGCTCACCCAACTCTCACTTGTGCGGATGTCACAGCGAGCGTCGCGGGCCGCCCTCGAGAGGCGGCCCAACGTAAAGGCATGTAGAGCCGAACCGGCTGATGAGGTGGGGCGGGTCTCCGCTCTCACGTACCGTATGAGCGGCGGCGATGACAGGTCTTGATAGGTTCTCGGCGGCGTAGAGCAGGTACTAGGTCCTTCACACGGCGTCCTCCGAACGGGAGAGCCGCGATCGAAGGGCCGGGGCTGACTTTCTCTTGGCGTGTTCGCCCAATCCTGTATGAGGGGACTTAGGTGCAACGAGCGCCCGAAAGGTGTTTATAGAAGGTGCTGGTAATCAAGGTTGAGTCGGAACTAATGAGCAAGGGTCCAGGGCTAGCCCTCGACAATAGCTGCGCCCTTGGAACGCCATACAGCTACGGGGGCAAGAGCTACACGGTCATAACCCAATACCCCGCGCCAGGAGGGCGCTACTTCCTATTGGTCGAATCGGACGCGGTGGTGCCGCTGGATGGCTAGCGGAACAGGTCTACCAATCTCCTTCGATTGATCGCGCTCCCGGTGGCCGAGAGCTTGACCACGTATCAGGCGAACGCTGAAAGCGTCCGCTAGGACGTGCATTTCTCTTGCGCTGTGTCGCGCGGTGCGTCACGAGCCGGCTCATGCCGCCACCGCGACGGCGAGCACGAGGTCGTCGTGCGGGTTCTCGCGCCAGTCGTTCCCGTAGATGTCGTGTCCGCTCTTGCTGATCTCGACCTTGAGGGCAGAAATCTCCCGTTGCAGAGTCTCGGCGGGCGTCAAACGTACGCACATTCCTTGGCGCCTCCTCGAGGCATGTGAGTACGTGGAAGATGTCGCTATGCCGGCCGAACACCCCCCTAATGTGCCCCATGAGAACCGCTCAAGTTCGGCTCACCCTGCTAATCGCCGTCGTCGCAGCCACGGCTGCGGCACAGACCACGATTGGGCCGTGGACGGTTACGGAGTACCAGACACCGGACGGAGAGACGCGGCCCCTCGCCTACACGTCGACGACCCGAGGCGGCTTGGCTGACCTAGTCAAGTCCCGTAGCCTTTGGACTTTCGCTCCTCCTCCAAGTCCGTAGGCCGGTGGGGGGTCATGCCGCCATGCTGGTCACCTCCTCCTCGCTGGCGCTAGGTGCAGCGTCTTCAAGCCTGC
>Ga0182741_1000163_pt1 | contig 104995 bp, 92 predicted proteins | sample eDN5th37CBELigOP_FD_128874 | JGI IMG/M metagenome (GOLD analysis project Ga0182741, IMG submission 128874) | Enriched Organic Plus compost microbial communities from Emeryville, California, USA - eDNA 5th pass 37_C BE-Lig OP (version 2) (version 2) ...
CCAGAACCCCGCCGGATCCGAGATCGATTCGGCATAGAGCCGCGCATAGTCCCCAGGCGTGACCAGCGCAGCCTCAAAACCAGCCGGAACAGGATGTTTCTTAATCGATTCAATGCTCATGGCGCGCCTCCTCTACTCGCGACAGGATCGGCTCCGGCACGCCCGCACCCTCCTCAAGGCGCTGCAACGGGCGGCGGAACACCGGTTGCGCTGATGTTAATGCAATTTCTGTTTTCCAGTAAACTATTTTTTTAAAAAGAAAATTTTGTAAATTAATTGACGCAGTTTAGGCTATTTTTGTAAATACTTCACAGCCCGCCGCCGCGGGACATGCGAAAGCCGCCGCGCGGCCAGGACACGGCGGCATTCCGGGGCTGGTCGCGGACGGCCCTAGGCGCCGCGATGCAGCGATTCCAGCCGGGCGCCGTCGAAACCGGCCAGCAGCGCCAGGATCTGCGGCCGGTCCTCGGCCAGGCAGGCTGCGGTGGACAGCGCATCGGCCAGGGCCGCGCCGGGGGCCGAGATGCTGACCGCGCGCCAGGCCGGGCGCGCCGGCGCGCCGCTCAGCGGGTCGAGGATATGGCCGTCTCGCCCCGCCGCGTCGAAGCTGGTACCCAGCGGCGCCGAGGTCGCCAGCGCCCGGCCGCGCAGGCCCACCGCGCCGCCCGCGGCCAGCCGCACCGGCCAGTCGCTGCCATCGGGCCGGCCGCCCAGGGCGCGCAATTCCCCGGTGTCAATCAGGATCTCGCCCAGCCCCTCGGCCTCCAGCACGGCGGCGACGCGGTCGGCGACATAGCCCTGGCCGATGCCGTTCAGCGTCAGCGCCATCCCCGGCTCCAGCGTGATGCGGGCCGCGTCCAGCCGCACCCGGTCCCAGCCGGTGCGCGCCAGGGCCGCGCGCCGCTCGTCCGGCGCGGGACGGCGGCCGGCCGCGGCGGCCTCGGCCCAGAGCGCCCAGAGCGGCTGCACGGTCGGATCGAACCGACCGCCGCTGGCGCGATGCACAGCGCCCGCCAGCGACAGGCATTCCAGCAATTCGAAGGGCGGCGCCTCCAGCACCGCGTCGCGGTTCAGGCGCGAGAGCGCGCTCTCGGGGCGATAGAGGCTGAGGATGCCTTCCAGCCGCTCGATCTCGGCCAGGCAGCGCGCGGTGATCGCCGGGGCCTCGGGGTGGTCGATGCGGATCGAGGCGCGGGCGCCAAGCGCCTGGCCGACCCAATGCCGGCCGGGCTGGGCGCGCAGGCTTGCCGGCGCAAGCGTGACAGCGGCGGTGATGGTCAGAAAGCGACGGCGGGACAGGCTCATGTCGCGGGCTCCTTGGGTTGGCTCAGCGCGCGCAGGCGGTTCATGAAATCGGCTTCGGTACCGCTGTCGGGCACGGTCTCTTCGGGTGCCAGCACCATCTCGTCCGGGATCGCGTCCAGCCGCATCACCTGCCCGCCCTGCGCGGCGACGAAGGCCTCGGCGGCCTCGCGGCTGGAAAAGGGCACCGCCTCGGGCGCGCCCATGCCGCCGGCCTGGACCGAGCCCATGACGAAGAAGGCGTCCTCGGCCGCGATCCAGTTGCCCTGCCCCGGATCGTCCCAGGTCGCGCCGGGGGCACCCATGTCGTTCACCTGGATGGCCAAGATCGGGTGGCTTTGTTCCGGCATCCTGGCATAGGCGATGGCATCGCGGACCTGGCTGAAGAACAGCGGCGTGCCTGGCATCCCCTCCAGATGCACCTGGGCCTTGGGGCCGGGATGTTCCAGCAGGTTCATCTGGCAGAAATGGCCCAGCGTCTGTGCATTCATCTCGACCGGGGCGGTGTCCTGCGCCACCTCGTCGCGGCAGGCGGCAAGGCCCAGCATCAGCACCAGCAGCAGCGCATGTCTCATGGCGTGACCTTTCGGAATGCGGCAATGGCCAGGCCAAGCGCGGCCAGCGGCCAGGCCAGGACCGACAGCGCCGATTGCCAGAGCGGGATGGTCGCGGCGGCCCCGCCGACGCCGGCGGCGGCGGCGGTGGCCTCGGCGGCCGAGAGGTTGAACAGGCGGAAGGCGTCGGCCGGGTTGGCCAGCAACGCCACCGGCAGCACCTCGGTGGTGAAGCCGCCGCCGCCATCGGCGACGATCAGCGCCAGCAGCGCCAGGTCGTAAAGCACCACCAGCCCCAGCCACAGCCCGACCGCCAGCCCGGCTGCGCCCGAGGGTCGGCGCGCAAAGCTGGACAGCGCATAGCCCGCGCCCAGGAAGGTCGCGCCCAGCAGGGTCGAACTCCACATCAGCCGCCAGAGCGCCGGCAGGCCGGCGATCGAGGCCGGGTCGGTCCAGACCGCCGCAGCCGCCGCGGCGCCATAGCCCGCCCCCACCGCCAGAGCCAGGATCGCCATATGCGCGACCAGCTTGCCCGCCAGCACCTCGGCCCGCGCCACCGGATAGGTCAGCAGCAGGGGCAGCGTGCCGCGCTCGACCTCGCCGGCCACGGCGTCGAAGCTCATCAGCAGCGCCAGCAGCGGCACCAGATAGACGGCGAGCGAGGTCAGCGAGGCGACCACGACCGACAGCCGGTCGGCGCCGATGTCGCCGGTCGGCGCGGCACCCGCCGCAGCCAGCACCAGCGCAAAGACCACCATCAGCGCGGTGGCGATGGCGACCCAGCGGTTGCGCAGCGCGATGCGGAACTCCAGCGCCGCGGTGGAAAGGATGCGGCGGATCATTGCCCGTCCCTCCGGCTGAAATGGCTGTAGATGTCCTCGAGGCTCGGCGGGATCACGTCCAGGTCCGCGACCTGCCCGCCCAGCCCGGCGATGCGCGCCAGCAGCCCCAGCTTTTCGTCCTGCGCGCAGGCCAGGTGCAGCGTGCCGTCCTCTGCCATCCGCGCCTGCGGCAGCGCCTGGGCCAGCGCCGCCCCCGCGCCGGCGGCGGGCGTCACGGTCAACCCGACCGGCAGCGCGGCGCGGCGGCGCAGATCGGCCAGCGTACCCTCGGCCACCAGCCGGCCCTGCGACAGGATCAGGATGCGGTCGGTGCGGGCCTCGACCTCGGTCAGCGCGTGGCTGGACAAAAGGATCGCCGCCCCCTCGGCCGCCAGCCCGTCGAGCAGCGCATAGAAGTCGCGCCGCGACACCGGGTCGAGCCCCGATGTCGGCTCGTCCAGAACCAGCAGCCGCGGCCGCCCGATCAGGGTCTGGGCCAGGCCGACGCGCTGGCGCATGCCCTTGGAATAGGTGCCGATGCGGCGGCGCGCCGCCTTGGCCAGCCCCACCCGCTCCAGCAGTTCCATGGCCCGGCGCGGGCTTTCGCCGCGCAGGGACAGGTAGTGGCGGATCTGCTCCTCTCCGGTCAGGGCCGGGTGAAAGGCGGCGTTTTCCGGCAGATAGGCCACCTGCATGCGCGCCTGGCCCGAGCCGGGCGCGGCGCCGCAGACCCGCACCTCGCCGGCATCGAAGGGAATGAGGCCCAGGATGATCTTCATCATCGTGGACTTGCCGGCGCCGTTATGGCCCAGCAGCGCGACGCGCATCCCCGGCCCGAGGTCCAGCGAGACCTCGGCCAGCGCCTCGACATTCTGGAAGCGCTTAGTGAGATGAGAGATCGTCAGGGTCGATGTCATCGTAGTTTCCTTTTGCCCAACGCCCCGCGGCCTCGGCCTCGTAGGCCTCGATCTCGGGCGGGACGGGGATGGTCAGGGGCCGCATCAGGGGCGCGCTGTCCTGCACGCCGCCCGGCAGGGTGGCGGGAAAGCTCTGCTGGCTCCAGCGGATCAGCTGCACGGCCGGCGCGCCGGTCAGCAGCGCCGCGGCGGGTTGCGACCACAGGATATGGTCCATCAGGTCGTTGGGGCGATAGACCCCGTCGGCGATGCCGTCGCCGTTCAGGTCGAAGCCCGGATGGTCGGACCAGAAATTGCCGCGCCCCTCGTGGCTCCATTCGACATGGCGGGTGCCCACGTATTTCACCTGCTCGCGATTGCCGATGAAGGCATTGCCGCTGAGCACGTTGCGCTCGGACCCGGCGGTGAAATGGATGCCGATGCCGCAATCCTGGAAGCGGTTGTTCCAGATCAGGTTCTTGTGCGCGTTATAGATGAACAGGCATTTCTTCGCACCGCCGCGGATCAGGTTGCCGGTCACGTCGGCATTGTTGGCATAGTTCAGCATCAACCCATGCTCTCGGTCGCCCAGGCTTCGGTTGTCGCGGATCACCGTGCGGTCCGAGAACATGATGGCGAAACCCAGGTGGTTGCCGATGCTGACATTGCCCGTGACCTCGGTGTTGCGGGTATACATGAAATGCACGGCAAAGCGCAGGTCGCGAAACAGGTTGTCGCGATAGAAGCTGTCGGCGCTGGTGTTCGAGAAGATGCCGTCGCGGCCATAGCGCACGGAATTGCCCCGGACCAGCGCGCCGGGACTGTTCCAGACATAGATGCCGTTGCCGCGCTCGTTCATGCGCGGGTCGCGGGTGCCGATGATCTCGTTGCCGACGATGCGGGCATCGCGGCCGCCATGCACGTCGATGCCGTGCATGTTCTCGGTCAGCCGCAGGTCCAGAACCTGCGCCCGGTCGGCGCCCTTGGCGATCTTGACCCCGGCATCCAGATCCTTGTTCACCATGCCCGAGCCGGTGACGGAAAAGCCCTTCAGCGTGACATCGGGCGCGGCGATGGTGACAACCGTGCCGCGCCCGCCGCCGTCGATGACCGCCGCGCGGCTGCCGATGATGGTCAGCGGCCGGTCGATGATGACGGGGCCCGCATGGACCCCGTCCGCCAGTTCCAGCACATCGCCGGGCTCGGCCCCGGCGATGGCCTGCGCCAGGCTGCCCCGGCCAGGCGCCACCCCATGCTCGGCCGCGAGGGCGGGTGAGGCAAGCAGCAGGGCAAGGATCAGGGACAGCCGGCGCATCGGGTCAGGCCGCCTTCGGCTCGACCATCATGCGGCCGCGCATCTCCATGTGCAGCGCATGGCAGAACCACTGGCAATAATACCAGTAGACCCCCGGATTGGCCGCGACGAAGGTCACGGAAGAGGTCATCTGCGGCCCGATCTCCATCGCGACGCCGTGGTTGCCCATGGTGAAGCCGTGGGTCAGGTCGTCCACCTCGTCGAGGTTGGTCACGACGATGGTGACCTCGTCCCCTTCCGTCACGCTGAAGCTCTCGATCGAGAAGCTGGGCGCAACGCTGGACATGTAGACCCGCACCTTGTTGCCGTCGCGGATGATCGTGTCGGTCCATTCGTCGATATTGACGCCGTCCGCCTCGGCCTGCTTGCGGGTCTCGGCCCACATCGGGTCGTTGCGGTCCCAGACCGACTTGATGACGCCCGACAGGATCGCCGAATCGACGCCGATCGCATCATGCGGCTCGGCAAAGGTGGGGCCGTCATGGACCAGCACCATCTGGTCGCCCGAAATGTCGATCAGCTGGTCGTTTTCCGGCTTCAGCGGCCCGACGTTCAGGAAGCGGTCCTTCGAGAACTTGCACAGCACGACCAGCCAGTCGTTGCGCGCGTCCAGCGTCTCGCCCATCGTGGTCTTGAGATGGCCGGGCTGGTAATGCACGTCCAGCTTTTGCTTGATCGGGTCGATGTCCTCGCCGGCATAGGCGCGGATCGCCTCCTCGATGTTCCACTTGACCACCTGGCTGTCGATGAAAAGCGAGGTATAGGCGTTGCCGCGCCCGTCAAAGGCGGTGTGCAGCGGGCCCAGCCCCAGTTCCGGCTCGGCCACCACGGCGCTGCGCAGGTCGGCATCCTCATAGAAAATCGCGTCGAACTTGGTCACGTCCAGCACCGTCACCGTGGGCGACAGCTTGCCGGCGACGACCAGGTGCTTCTTGTCCGGCGCCATGTTGCAGCCATGCGGGTTGTTGGCGATGGGGATGTAGCGGGTGAACAGGCTGCCCGCCTCCTTGCGGCCGTCCAGCACCTTGCAGCCGTTGATTTCCTCGTATTGGCCGGCCTCGATGGCCTTTTCGATCTCGACGATGTTGAAGACGACGACATGGTCCATCTCGGCCTCGCTCATCTCGGCCAGCGTCATGCCCATTTCCGAGTTGTAGGAGGTCGAGAAGGCATATTTGCCCTCGTAATCGGCATCGCAATTGTCGAGGTTGCCCGAGACCAGCACCTGCCAGGCGACTTCCCACTTGTCGGCATCGACAGCGGTGAAGACGTTCACATAGGTCGAGATGTCGTCCATCGTGGTGCCGTCGTTGATCAGCGGCGCCTCGTCCTCGCCGTTGCAGAACACATAGTTGCTGCGCGGCCATTTCTGCGGGCGCAGGCCGTGGATGGCCTTGGCGTTCGGCACCTCCAGGATGGCGTCGCATTTCATCACGTCGCAGCGCACCCGCGCCACGCGGGTATTGGCCTTGTCGTTCATGAACAGGAAGCGGCCGTCATACTTGCCCTCGGTAAAGGACATGTGGACATGGTGCAGGTCGCCGTTGTCGTGGATGCGCTTGCCGTTGGCGGCAAGGTGCTTCCTGGTCCGCTCGGTCATGCTGCGTTCGTGGATGAGGATCGATTCGTTGGTGATGCCCCAGCCGGTGGCCGAGCAGCGGTTGAAGACCGGCACGCGCATCAGTTCGCGCATCGAGGGGATGCCCAGGATGCGCAGCTCACCGGTCTGGCCCGAGGACCAGAAGCCGTAATAATCGTCCAGCTGTCCGGGCGCAACGGCACCGGCACCGCTGGCGGCCAGCGCCGCACCGCTGCCCGCGGCGGTGGCGAGGCCCGCGGCGCCCGCGCCGATCACGGCCGGCCCCAGCGCCAGCCGCCCCCCGAACGCGCCGGCCATGGCCGCGCCGCCGGCCGTCGCGCCCAGAAGCGCGCGGCGGCTCAGGCCGTTTTGCTGTTTGGTTTCCATGGTCGAACTCCTTTTCGTGTTCAAGCTTCGATCTTGCGGGCGGCGTTGGGGTGCCCGGCCGGGGGCTGGCCCAGCTTGGGCACGCTGCCGGCGGCCACGGCCTCGCGCCGCTTCAACTTGCGGATCACCACCGGGCAGGTGGTCTTGGACTGGTAAAGCACCTGGCAATGCATGCAGTTGATGCATTCGTTGGGATTGATCTCGCCCGTCGGGTGGATGGACTGCACCGGGCATTGCTGGGCGCAGATCTGGCAGGGATTGCCGCATTCGCGATAGCGCTTGAGCCAGTCGAACATGCGGATCCGCGCCGGAATCGCCAGCGCCGCGCCCAGGGGGCACAGATAGCGGCAATAGAAGCGTTCGACGAAGAGCCCGGCGATCAGCAGCGCCGCCGCATAGGCCACGAAGGGCCAGGCGCGGACGAAGTTCAGGATGATCGCGGTCTTGAAGGGCTCGACCTCGGCCAGATGCTCGGCCCGTTCCACGCTCATCAGCGACACGCCGAAAAGCCCCAGGAAGATCATGTACTTGACCGGCCAGAGCCGCTCGTGCAGGCCCCAGGGCAGCGTCCATTGCGGGATGCGCAGCTTGCGGGCGACCTGGTTCGTCAGCTCTTGCAGCGCGCCAAAGGGGCAAAGCCAGCCGCAATAGGCCCCGCGGCCCCAGAACAGCAGCGCCGCGGCGACCGCAAACCACAGGATGAAGGTCAGCGGGTCCAGCAGGAAGGCCTGCCAGCTGAAACCGTTCACCAGGCTGCCGAACAGCGCCATCAGGTTCACCACCGACAGCTGCGCATTGGCATACCAGCCCAGGAAGACCAGCGTCACGGTCAGGAAGCCCATGCGGAAGACATAGAAGGCGCGCTCGTTGCGGGTGGCGAAGCTCTGGAAGAAGAAGGCCCCGGTCAGCACCAGCAGCATGACGCCGAGCCCGGCGATCTTGGCCTTGGAATCCAGCCAGATGCGCTTCCACAGCTGCGCCTGGGCCTGGCTCTCGTCGTGCTGGGCCGCGGGCGCTGCCGCCTCGGGCGCCGGCGCGGCGACGCTGCGCAGGTATTTCTGCGGCAGTTGATAGCCCAGGTCGAAGGTGTGGAAGACCTTCTCGATCGGCCCCACCTCGCGCTGCACCAGAAGTTGGATGCGGAAGGGTTTCGTCGGGTCGAAGCCCGAGGCGGCGGGGATCTTGAACAGGTCCATCTCGGTGAAATCCGGCGCGCCTTCGGCAGCGATGGCATTCACCCGCCGGTGGTCGCGGTCGCGGAAGCGGACCGAGATGTCGTCCTGGATCAGCACGATGCGGTCGAAGATGCCGCCGCGCACATAGCCCGAGCCCTTGAAGCTGTAGAGCCCGCGGCCCATCACCGCCACCGCCTGGTCGCCGGGCGCGAGCCAGGCCTGCAGGTTCGCCGCCTGCGCATCGCCCAGCAGCGCCTTGCCGATGGCGGGGACCGAGACCAGCCCGGCCTGCATCTCGATGAAGGTGGTCTCGGGGGGCTCGGACAGGGCGCGCCGGCCGGCGCGGGGATCGGCATTGCCGGCAAAGGCCGCGTTCACCTGTCCCGCGTCCAGGGTCAGCCGGCGCAGGGTGCCGTCGCCCTCCATCTCGTGCCAGTCGGCGGGAAGGGCGGCCTCGGGGTCGATCTCGAATTTCGGCCCGCTGGCGGCGGCCTCGGTCGCCAGCCCGCCCAGGCCGAGCGCGCGGGCGACCCTCAGCCCCGAGCGCGTGATGGAATCGTCGATCACCATCACCGTGACCGTGGCGCCCGAGATGATCTCGACCTCATGCCCGGTGCCGCCCGATTGCGCCTCGGCCACCAGGTCGAGGCCCCTGTAGCCCTCGACCAGCGCCTTGACCTTGGCTTCGGGGATGCCGATCAGCACGATGGGTTCGGAATGCTTGACCAGCCGGACGCCGGCAACCTTCGCATCCTTGTCCAGCGCCACGAGCGTATGGATGGGCTTGCCGGAATAACCGGTGGTGCCGACGAAATCCGAGGTGACGAAGGCATGGGCAATGGTCTCGCCGCCCTTCAGCACCGGCGCCACGGCCAGATCGGCGCGGATCGGCCCGAACCCGTCGGCGCCGGGCACCAGTTCGGCCGCGTTCTGCTCCGGCAGCAGCTGTGCCAGCACGCTTTCGGCGGCTGCCGGCAGGGTCGGCAGCAACAGCGATGCGATCGTCAGGGCAAGGCGGAGGATCTTCATGCTCGGGCATCCATGGCAATTGCCTGGGCCCGGCGCTTCGGCTGGCGCGGATCGCCCGCATCAGACCAGAGGCTGTCGCCCGCGGGCGACGGGACCGCATGGGTCCAGACAGAGGAGAAAGACGGGGGGCCGCGCGTCAGGACCAGCAGCGGGCGGATCGCGCCGCGCACCTGCGCCGCGTCCGCCGTCACCGCGGGACGCGTCCACCGCACCGGCCTGCCCGGCAGGACGGGCTCGGACCCCGAGACGAGCAGCGGCGAATGGCAGACGGGGCAGTCGCGGCAATCCTGCGGCGCGGGATGTTCGTTGCCATCGGCATCCAGCCAGACGGTGCGGGCATGGCCCTCGGCGCAGATCACCGTCTGTTGCAGCGGGCCCGCCAGCGCCGCGGCCAGGTGGCCGGGCATGGCAGCGCCCGTGCCGGCCCATCCCGCCAACAGAAGGAGGAGAATCGCCGCGAAAGACAGCAAGGCCCGGGCCGGATTATGAGCTGCACTGTGGCACATGCCCCTCTCATTATGCCTTTGTCCGCCGCGTGCTTTGATTTCGGTCAAACCTGGAAGCCGCAAAATGCTCCCGGGAAGCAATTCCGCGGACCGGGTGGACCGCCTGCGACATTCTGTCATGCCGGAAGTCCGAGCTTTTCTCTCTGACTTTGACTTTTATCAAGCCGAATGCCCTGTACCGGACCTAAACCGGGTACGACGGGCGGGCTTGTCCGCCCGGACCACCAAGGAGAACACGATGTTCCACCATTCCCTCGCCGCTGCCGCCGCCGCGCTTCTGGCCCTTGCCGCCCCCGGTTTCGCGGCAACCCACGAGGTGCATATGCTCAACAAGGGCGAATCGGGCGCCATGGTCTTTGAACCGGCCTTCGTGCGCGCCGAACCGGGCGACGTCATCAACTTCGTCCCCACCGACAAGAGCCACAATGTCGAAGCGATCAAGGAAATCCTGCCGGAAGGCGTCGAATCCTTCAAAAGCAAGATCAACGAATCCTACACGCTGACCGTGACCGAACCGGGGCTTTATGGCGTGAAATGCACGCCGCATTTCGGCATGGGCATGGTCGGGCTGGTGCAGGTCGGCGACGCGCCCGAGAATCTCGACGCCGCCAAGACCGCCAAGATGCCCAAGAAGGCGCGCGAGCGCATGGATGCCGAACTGGCCCAGGTCAACTGACCGGGACGGCACCGACCGCCGGGAGAGGGACCGGGCGCGGCGCGATACACTCGCCCGCGCCTTTCTTGATGAAAGTCGCTTCCAATCCCGGTCCCGCCATGGCCAAACGCCGGGCGCATCCCCATATGCCGGGCATGGCGTCACCGCGAAGGGAAACGGCATGAGCAAGATCGACTTGACCGAACAGGGTTTCATCGTCGAAGCGCAGGAACTGGCCGCGGCCTTCGGGATCGAGCCCGGCCGGGTGCCTGAACTGATGCGGGAAAATCGCATCACCACCCGCTGCGAGACCGGAGAGGGCGAGGATGCCGGGCGCCATCGCCTGACCTTCTTTTTCCAGCACCAGGCGCTGCGCCTGACCGTCGACGCCGAGGGCAGGATCCTGAAACGCGCCCGCTTCGACGTCCCGGCCCGCAACGCCGGCGGCGGCTGAGCGCGCAAGCGGGGCATCCGGCCGGCCGGAAGCCCCGCAGCCGGTCACGAGGCGAGAACGCGCGGGAACAACACTTCCTCCTCCAGGTGGATATGGGCGACCACGTCGTCGCAAAGCTTGCGCAGGCCGGTGTAAAGCGCCGTCCACGAACCGCAGGCGCCGACCGGCAGGGTCAGGCCATGGGTCACATGCTCGATCCGGCGCAGCAGTTCCGCGGTATCCTGATGCTCGGCCCGCATGATGCGGATGGGCCCGGCCAGCATGGCGCCGCCGCCCTGCAGGATGGCCGGGAACAGCACCGTCTCCTCCTTGGCCATGTGCGATTCCAGGTCGTCGCGCAGCGCGATCAGCGCCTCGGTCAGGCCCAGGGGCGCCTCGTCATGGTCGCCATGCACCATCTCGACCCGGTCGGCCAGCCCGATCAGCCAGCCCAGTTCCTCGCGATGGGTGTCGTGATAGCGGCTGAGGATATGGTCGATCAGCGCCGGGGTTTCGGCCGGGGCGTCGCGGCCGGCATTGTCGATCAGCGCCTGCAATTCGGCGGTCAGCGCCGGCAAGGCGACGCCGGCCTTTTCAGCGGCTTCGGCCAGGCCCGAATCGGCGCCGCAGCAAAAGCTGATGCCGGCGCGGCGGAACACCTCGGCGGCACCGGGCAGCCGGGCGGCGATGTCGCCGACGATACTGTCGGGCGCAAGGGTGATGTCAGTCATGATGGTCTCCTCCATGGGGTGCGGGTCGAGAGGCGGCCCAGGCTTGGGCCAGCGGCGGGCCGAGGCGCAGCAGATCGACCGCGCGGGCGGCGATCTGGGCGGTGACTTCGGCCAGGCTTTGCGGGCGCAGGTAAAAGGCCGGCACCGGCGGCAGGATCACCGCGCCCATCCGGGTCGCGGCCTGCATGTTTTCCAGATGCGCCAGCGTCAGCGGCGCCTCGCGCGCCAGCAGCACCAGCGGCCGGCGCTCCTTGAGCTGCACCGAGGCGGCGCGGGTCAGCAGCCCGTCGTCGAAACCATGCGCGATGGCCGCAAGGCTGCGCATCGAACAGGGCGCCACGATCATGCCCGCGACCGGGCAGGAGCCCGAGGCGATGGCCGCGCCCAGGTCGCGCTGCGCGTGAACGCGCGTTGCCAGCGCCTGCAAGGCGGACAGCGCATCGGGTCCGACCTCCTCGGCCAGCGTGCGCCGCGCCATGGCCGAGACGACCAGGTCGATTTCCGTCCCGAGCCGGGCCAGCGCGCGGGCGCAATCCAGCGCCAGCGCCGCGCCCGAGGCGCCGGAAACGCCCAGCACCACCCTCATGGCAGCACCGCGGCCAGAAGCGCCTCGGCCCGTGCCTCATGCGCCGGGTCAAGCTGCATGACCCGGCCCCATTCGCGGCTGGTCTCGGCGCCGATCTTGGTGGTGGCGTCCAGCCCCAGCTTGCCCGCCAGCCCCTCGACGGGCGAGGCGAAATCCAGGTAATCCATCGGCGTGCGGTCCAGCAGCATCACGTCGCGGCCGGGGTCCATCCGGGTCGAGATCGCCCAGGCGATGTCGTCCCAGCTGCGCACGTCGATGTCGCTGTCCACCACGACGACCAGCTTGGTATAGCTGAATTGCGGCAGCATCCCCCACAGCGCCATCATCACCCGCCGCGCCTGGCCGGGATAGCGCTTGTCGATCGCCACCACCGCCATGCGATAGGAACAGGCGGCGGGCGGCAGCCACAGGTCGGTGATTTCCGGGATCTGGGCGCGGATCACCGGCAGCGCCAGGTCGTTGAACACCTCGCCGATGACCGAGGGCTCGTCGGGCGGCCGGCCGGTGACGGTGGACAGGTAAAGCGGATCGCCCCGGCAGGTGATGCGGCTGACGCGCATGACGGGAAAGGGCTCGACGGCGTTGTAATAGCCGGTATGGTCGCCGAAGGGGCCTTCGGGCGCGGTCTCGCCGGGATGCACCCAGCCCTCGACGATCACCTCGGCGCGGGCGGGCACCATCAGCGGCACGGTCTGCGCCGCGACCAGTTCGCTGCGCGCACCGCGCAGCACGCCGGAGAACCCCAGTTCGGACACGGTTTCGGGCAGCGGCAGCGCGGCGGCCAGCAGCAGCGCCGGATCGGCCCCCAGCGCGATGGCGACCGGCATCGGCTCGCCCGCCTGCGCCCAGCTGCGGTGATGCGCCGCCCCGCCGCGATGCGCCAGCCAGCGCAGGATCAGCCGGTCGGGGCCCAGAACCTGCGCGCGATAGACGCCCAGATTGTAGCGGGTCAGATCCTCGGCCCGGCTGTCCCGCGGCCGGGTCAGCACCACCGGCCAGGTGATCAGCGGCCCGCCATCCTCGGGCCAGGGCGTCTGCACCGGCAGCGAATCGAGGCCGGGCAGTTCGGCCTCTTGCGCCGGGCCGTGGCGCAAAAGCTTGGGCCGCGTCGCCAGTGCCGCGCGCAGCATCGGCCAGCGCGACATGGCGTCGCGCATGCCCTCGACCGGCGCCGGGCTGCGCAGCGCGGCCAGGAATTCGCCAAAGCCCGCGACCTCGTCCGGCTGCAGGCCCAACCCGGCCGCGACCCGTGCCCTGGTGCCGAAAAGATTGGCGATCACCGGGATGCGCGCCCCTTCAGGCCGGTCGAAGCGCAGGGCCGGGCCGCCGCGGCGCAGGCAGGCCAGTTCGACCGCGGTCATCTCGTGGCGCAGCGAGACGGGCTCGGCGATGCGGGCGAACTCGCCCCGCGCCTCCAGCCAGGACAGAAAGGCCCGCAGGTCGGGAAAGGAAGGAAGGCTGCGCATCAATGGCTCCGGCAGGCCCGCGGCAAGGCGGGCGGATCATGGCGGAAAGGCTAGGCGGGAATTTCCGCGGCTGATTTGACGAATATCAATCACAGCGCCGATTGGTCGGCCTAGACCGGGATCATGACCCAGCGCCCCACCCTGCCGCCGCTGCTGATGCGGCTTCCGCCCCCGCCGCTTGCCCGCCCGGCCCTTGGCCTGGCGCTGACGGCTTTCCTGCGCCGCATCGCCGCGCGCGAGCCCGCGATCCTGTCGCGCCTCGGCCCCTATGCCCAGGCGCGCTTCCTGCTCGATGTCAGCGACGCGCCGTTCCTGCTGTTGATGCAGCCCCAGGCGCGGCGGCTGACCGCGCATCCGCGCCACGCCCCCCCGCCCGAGCATGACGCCGCGATCCGGGGCGGGCTGGCGGCCTTCCTCGCCATGCTGCACGGCGCCGAGGACGGCGATGCGCTGTTCTTTTCCGGCGAGTTGCAGATCGGCGGCGATACCTCGGCGGTACTGGCGCTGCGCAATGCGCTGGACGATGCCGAACTGGACCTGACCGAGGAACTGGCGGCGCTGACCGGCCGGCCGCTGGGGCGCTGGCTGCGCCGCGGCTCGGCGCTGGTCGCGCGCAGAAGCGGGCTGGTCCTGTCCCGACAAGAGGTGATGCCATGATGGAACTGGTCTGCCCGGCCGGAACCCCGGCGGCCCTGCGCGCCGCGGTCGATGCGGGCGCGCATACGGTCTATTGCGGCTTTGCCGACGAAACCAATGCCCGCAACTTTCCCGGCCTGAATTTCAGCCGCGAGGAACTGGCCGAGGGCGTGGCCTATGCCCATGCCCGCGACGCCAAGGTTCTGGTGGCGATCAATACCTTTCCGCGCGCCGGCGACCAGGCGCTGTGGCACCGCGCCGTGGCCGATGCCGCCCGGCTGGGCGCCGATGCGGTGATCCTGGCCGATCTGGGCCTGATCGCGCATGCCGCCGAGGCCCATCCCGGCCTGCGGCTGCACCTGTCGGTGCAGGCCGCCGCCGCCAATCCCGACGCGATCAACTTCTATGCCGAAACCTTCGGCATCCGCCGGGTCGTGCTGCCCCGCGTGCTGTCGGTCGAGGAAATCACCGCCATCAACCGCGAGATCGAGGTGGAAACCGAGGTCTTCGTCTTTGGCGGGCTTTGCGTCATGGCCGAGGGGCGCTGTTCGCTGTCCTCCTATGCCACGGGGCTTTCGCCGAACATGAACGGCGTCTGCTCGCCCGCAAGCCACGTCGCCTATGCCGATGTTGGCGGCAATCACGAGGCGCGGCTGGGTGATTTCCTGATCCACCGCACGCCCAAGGGCATGCCGGTGCCCTATCCGACGCTGTGCAAGGGCTGCTTCACCTCGCCCGACGGCAAGGGGGACAGCCAGACCGGCCATATCTTCGAGGATCCGGTCAGCCTGGACGCGACCCGGCTGATTCCGGCGCTGCAAAAGGCCGGGGTCAGCGCCCTGAAGATCGAGGGGCGGCAGCGATCCCGCGCCTATGTCGCGCAGGTGGTGCGCGCCTTCCGTGCCGCCGTCGAGGCCGCCGAACAGGGTGCGCCCATGCCCGAGGGACTGCTTGCGCGGCTGACCGAGGGTCAGGCCGCCACCACCGGCGCCTATGCCAAGACCTGGAGATGACCATGGACCTGACCGTCGGCGCCATCGCCTTTTTCTGGAGCGCGGAGCAGGTCCGCGCCTTTTACCGGACGCTGGCCGATACCCCCGTTCAGCGGGTGGTGATCGGCGAATGGGTCTGCTCGAAGCGCCTGCCCTTCTGGCAGCACGAGATCCCCGCCGCCGTCGAGGTTCTGCAAGCCGCCGGCAAGGAGGTGGCGCTGTCCACGCTGACGCTGATCACGCTGAAACGCGAAAGGCGGCAGACCGAGGAGCTGTTCGCCTCGGGCCTGCCGGTCGAGATCGCCGACCTCAGCGCGCTCAAGCACCTGCCCGAGGGCGCGCCCTTCTGGGTCGGCCCGACCGTCAACGTCTATAACGAGGGCACGCTGGAATGGCTGGCCGGCAAGGGCGCGCAGCGCATCTGCCTGCCGCCCGAACTGCCGCTGGACTCGGTCGCGCAGCTGGCGCAGGCCGGCCGGCAGGCCGGCGTCGCGGTCGAGGTCTGGGGCCATGGCCGGGCGCCGCTCGCGATCTCGGGGCGCTGCTATCACGCCCGGCTGCACGACCGCGCCAAGGACAGCTGCCAGTTCGTCTGCGCCGAGGATCCCGACGGCCGCACGGTCGAGACGCTGGAGGGCCAGCCCTTCCTGACCGTGAACGGCGTCCAGACGCTGAGCTATGCGCATATGAGCGTCGCGGGACAGGTCGATGCCCTGCGCGAGGCCGGGGTCGCCGCGCTGCGGTTGTCGCCGCAGCCGGGCGATTTCGCGGCCGTGACCCGGCTTTACGCGCGGCTGCTGGAAAGCGGGCTTTCGGCGCAGGACGCGCTGGCCGGCTTGCGCCGCATCCAGCCCGGCGCCATCTTTGCCCAAGGCTTCCTGGAGGCGCGCCCCGGCGCCGCCCCCTGCCCCTGATCCCTGTCTGACGGAGACGCGCGATGTCCACCTCGGAACGCATGCGCAACTACCACGGCCCGGTACTGCTGAGCCACGGCTTCCGGGCCTTCTTCCTGCTCTCGGCGCTTTGGGCGGCGCTGGCCATGGCGATCTGGGTCGCCATGCTCGGCGGGGCCGAGATCCTGCCCCTGGCCTTCGACCCGTTCAGCTGGCACGCCCATGAGTTCCTTTACGGCTATCTCGGCGGGGTCATCGCCGGCTTCCTGCTGACCGCAGTACCGAACTGGACCGGGCGGCTGCCGGTGATGGGCGCGCCCTTGGCCGGGCTGGTCGGGCTGTGGCTGCTGGGCCGGGCCGCGGTCGGGGCTTCGGCGCTGCTCGATTGGCGCGTGGTCCTGCTGGCCGACCTGGCCTGCGGGGTGATGCTGCTGGCCTTCCTGGCGCGCGAGATCCTGCATGGCCGGAACTGGCGCAACCTGCCGGTGCTGGCGCTGCTCGGGCTGTTCACCGCCGGCAACGCGCTGTTTCACATCGAGGCCGCTCGCGGAGACGCGGCCTTCGAGGGCATGGGCATGCGGCTGGGCCTGGCCGCGGGCCTGGTGCTGGTCGCGCTGATCGGCGGGCGCATCATCCCCAGCTTTACCCGCAACTGGCTGGCGGCGCGGGGGGTGCAGCGCCTGCCGGCGCCCTTCGGCCGCGGCGACGGGCTGGTGCTGGGCCTGACGGTGGTCACGCTGGCGGGCTTCGTCGCCCTGCCCGACGGCCGGGCCATGCCCTGGCTGATGCTGGCCTGCGGTGCGGCGCATCTGTGGCGGCTGGCACGCTGGCAGGGCGCGCAGACCGGGGCCGAGCCGCTGCTTTGGGTGCTGCACCTGGCCTATGGCTTCCTGGCGCTCGGCTTCTGGGCCGAGGCGGTGGCGGGCTTCGGCCTGATGGCCGCGGCGCCGGCGCGGCATGTCTGGCTGGCCGGCGCCATCGGGCTGATGACGCTTGCGGTAATGAGCCGTGCGAGCCTGGGCCATAGCGGCCGCGCGCTGCATGCCGGGCGCGGCACCACGGCGCTTTACCTGGCGCTGACCGCCTCGGTCGCGCTGCGGCTGCTGGCCGGGCTGCTGCCGGCCCAGGTCTGGCTACTGCATCTGTCGGGCACGCTGTGGGTTCTGGCCTTCGGCGGCTTCGCCCTGCTCTACCTGCCGGTGCTGGCGCGGCCGCGGGTGGCGAAAAAGCCGGTCTCGGGGGCAAGGCGCCCAGCCTGAAGCGCGCCATGCAAAAAGGCCCGGTCAGCGCGACCGGGCCTTTTTCGTTGCGGAGCTTTTCGGCTTAGGCGGGTTGCAGCCCGCAAATCCGCTGGCACCAGCCCATGACCTGCGCCTGCTCACCGGGAAGCGGCGTGGCAAGCCCATCGGCAAAGGCCTGGAACGCCGGCAGGTTCAGCCCGTTCACCCCGGCCAGCACCGGGATGCCGCGCGACAGCGCCTCGGCGATCAGGGGCGCAAAGCCGCGGCCCTCGGCTTCCTGCTTGCCGAACTTGTTGACCAGCAGCAGGTCGGCACCGGGCAGCGCCGCCGTGACGCCCAGCACCGCCGCCTCCAGCACGCCCGCGTCCAGCCGGCAGCCACGTGCGCCATTGCCGCGGTCCTCGCTGATGCGCAGCACCGGGCCGTCGGGCAGCACGCGCAGGTCCATGTCGCATTTGACGCGGCCCTCGCGCTGGGGATTGGTCTGCACCGTGCCCGCCAGCCGTAGCCCCGCCGCCTGCGCCGCCTGGGCAAAGGCGGCCAGGAAGCGGTCGTTCGCGCCGCGGCCCGGCAGGCTGACATAGGCAAGCTGCATCACGCGCGCCTTTCCCGGTCGAAGGAGATGCCGGAGATGTCCGCCCCGGCGATCAGCCTGTCAAGATAGTCGCGGCTGGCGCGCAGCCAGGCCGCCTTGTCATGGGCCTGGCGCAATTGCGGCAACACCGCCTCCAGCGGCAGCACGGCGCCGCGCGCGCGCGCATCCAGACGGATGACATGCAGGCCATAGCGGGTCTCGGCCAGGGCCAGCCCCCCCTCCTCCATCGTGGCCAGCACGGCCTCGAACTCGGGCACGGTATCGCCCGAGGTCAGTTGCCCCAGCACCCCGCCGGCGCTTTTCGACGAACAGGCGCTAAGCTCGGCGGCCAGTTCGGCAAAGCGTCGCGGCTGGGCGCGCAGCTCGGCCAGCACCGCCTCGGCCCGCTCCCGCGCCTGGGCACGGGCCTCGGCATCGTCGGGGGCGGCCGCAAACAGGATATGCGCCGCCTCATAGAGCGAGGGCGCGCGGAACTGTTCGGGATGGGCGGCATAATGCGCGGCCAGCGCCGCCTCGTCGGCGGGCGCGGGCTCGACCGCCTGGTCCAGCAGGGCACGGATCGCGGCCTCGTCCTCGGTCTCCCATTGGCCGGGGGCAAGCTCGGCGGGTTCCGCCGCGATACCCTGGACGCGAGCTTCCTGCAGCAGAAGCTCGCGCACCGCCAGCGCGCGGGCGGCAGCGCGCCAGGCATGGCCGGGCTTGCCCTTGGGCGCGGGGTGGTTCTGCGCCTCGGCCGCGATGCGGCCGGGATCGAGCGTCACGCCGTTCACGACGACCGGCGGCAAGAGCGGTTTCATCTCCATCACCCCTACTCCGCCGGATGGCGCTTGGCCGGTTGACGCTTGGTCCGCACGATCTGGTAGCCCGGCCGCCACAGATAGCGCACCGGGGCCGAGATCATGTGGACCAACCGCGTGAAGGGGAACAGCAGGAAGATGGTCAGCCCCAGCAGGATATGCAGCTTGAAAAGCCAATGCACGCCGACCAGGTGATCGGCCGCACCCGCACGGAAATAGACGATGCCCTGCGCCCAGGACATCAGCCGCGTCATCTCGTGCCCGTCAAGGTGCTGCATGGAAACCAGGATGGTCATCAGCCCCAGCACCAGCTGCGCGACCAGCAGCGCCAGGATGCCGGTATCGGCCAGCGTGGTATGGGCGCGCACCCGCGGGTCGGTCAGACGGCGATGCAGCAGCATGCCGCCCCCGACCAGCGCCATCACCCCGGCGATGCCGCCCGCGGTCATCGCCAGCACCTGCTTGGCACCATGGCTGATGCCCAGCGCGTCGAAGACGGCGATGGGGGTCAGCAGCCCGACCAGATGGCCGAAGAAGATTACCAGCACGCCGACATGGAACAGTACCGAGCCGATGACGAATTGCCGCCGCCGCAGGATCTGGCTGGACTTGGATTTCCAGCTGAACGGATCCTGGTCATAGCGGATGATCGAGCCCAGGAGCATCACGGTGATGGCGATATAGGGATAGATCCCGAAAAGGAAATTGTTCATCTGCGCCTCCTCATTGCGCCGGGTTCGCGACGCGCGGGGCGTCCATGCGGGCAAGGATGTCGCGGCTGACCGGGCAGCCGGCATTGGGGTCGGGGCCGAACGTGACCTGCGCCTCTTCCCAGACGGCATCGAGCGCCGCCAGATCCTCGGGATCGTCGTCGGGGACGGCGGCCAGTTCCTCGGGCAGCTCGGCCGGCTCGGTCACCACCAGCGCCACCAGCGCGCTGAGCACGCCGGCATAGGCCGTCTCGCGCCGCGTCAGCCGCTCGGCCAGCGCGACCAGGATGTGCGAGGCATCGGCCAGAAGCGCCTCGGCCTCGGCCAGGGGCCGGGTGGACAGGTATTCCAGCAGCACCGGCAGGTGGTCGGGCAGTTCCGACCCGACCAGGTCGAAGCCGCCGGCGCGATAGGTTTCCAGAAGATCGACCATGGCGCCGCCGCGGTCGCGGCTTTCGCCATGCACATGCTCGAACAGGTTCAGCGACAGGCTGCGCGAACGGTCGAACAGCAGCACATAGCGTTCCTGAAGGTCGTAGAGGTCGCCCTGGCGCAATTCCTGCAGCAGGCGGCGGATTTCCTCCATGCGCTTGGGGCCAAGCAGCCCCTCGGCTTGCAGCACCGCGTCGATTTCGGGCAGCGCGGCGATCAGCTCCTCGTTGGGATAGGACAGCAGCGCGGAAAGGGCTCGGAAGCTTTTCATGCGATGAACTCCTGCGGGCTGCGGAATTTCTTGCCGCCAAAGAGCGACGGCGTGTCGCCCGATGAACAGCCGTGCCCGTCGGTAAAGCCGCAGCCGCCGCGCAGGTCATAGGCGTCCTCGACGATCTCGCGATGCGTGGTCGGGATGACGAAACGGTCCTCGTAATTGGCGATGGCCAGCAGCTGATACATCTCGTCGATCTGCTGCGGCGTCAGGCCGACGCGCTTGGCGACGCCCAGGTTCACCACCCCGTCCAGCGTCTTGGAACGCATGTAGCTGCGCATGGCCAGCATCCGCTCCAGCGCGGCGGCCACCGGCGCCTCGTCCCCGGCGGTCAGCATGTTGGCCAGATAGCGCAGCGGGATGCGCAGGCTGCGCACGTCGGGCATGTCGTCCTGGGCCGCGATCTTGCCCGCCTCGGCGGCGTTCTGGATCGGCGACAGCGGCGGCACATACCAGACCATCGGCAGGGTGCGGTATTCCGGGTGCAACGGGAAGGCGATCTTCCATTCCATCGCCATCTTCCAGATCGGCGATTTCTGCGCGCCTTTGATCCAGTCCTCGGGCACGCCCTCGGCGCGGGCGGCGGCGATCACCTCGGGATCGTTGGGGTCCAGGAAGACGCCCAGCTGCGCGTCGTAGAGGTCCATTTCCGATTCCGCCGCCGCGGCCTCGGCGATCTTGTCGGCATCGTAAAGCATCACGCCCAGGTAGCGGATGCGCCCGACGCAGGTTTCCGAGCAGACCGTGGGCTGGCCCGATTCAAGGCGCGGATAGCACAGGATGCATTTCTCCGACTTCCCGGTGGACCAGTTGTAATAGATCTTCTTGTAGGGGCAGCCCGAGACACACATCCGCCAGCCCCGGCACTTGTCCTGGTCGATCAGCACCACCCCGTCCTCTTCGCGCTTGTAGATCGCGCCCGAGGGACAGGAGGCAACGCAGGCCGGGTTGAGGCAATGCTCGCACAGCCGCGGCAGATACATCATGAAGGTGTTTTCGTATTCGCCGTAGATGTCCTTCTGGATGCCCTCGAAGTTATAGTCCTTGCTGCGTTTCTCGAACTCGCCGCCCAGGATCTCCTCCCAGTTCGGGCCCCATTCGATCTTTTCCATCCGCTCGCCCGAGATCTTGGATCGCGGCCTTGCGGTCGGGAAGGCCTGCATCTCGGGCGCCGATTTCAGATGGTCATAGTCGAAATCGAAGGGCTCGTAGAAATCGTCGATCTCGGGCAGGTCGGGGTTGGCGAAGATATTGGCCAGGATGCGCCACTTGCCGCCCTGCTTGGGCCGCAGATGGCCCGAGCGGGTCCGCACCCAGCCGCCGTTCCAGCGCCTCTGGTTTTCCCAATCCTTGGGATAGCCGATGCCGGGCTTGGTCTCGACGTTGTTGAACCAAGCGTATTCGACCCCCTCGCGCGAGGTCCAGACGTTCTTGCACGTCACCGAGCAGGTATGGCAGCCGATACACTTGTCCAGGTTCAGCACCATGCCGATTTGCGCACGCACTTTCATTCCGCTGCCTCCGTCGCTTGGGTTGCGGGCCCCGTTTCCAGGGGTTGGTCGAGCCAGTCGACCTTGTTCATCTTGCGGACGATGACGAATTCGTCCCGGTTGGCGCCCACGGTGCCGTAATAGTTGAAGCCGTAGGCCAGCTGCGCATAGCCGCCGATCATATGGGTGGGCTTGGGCACGATGCGCGTCACCGAGTTGTGGATGCCGCCGCGCAGGTTGGTGATCTGGCTGCCGGGCGTGTTCACGATCTTTTCCTGGGCGTGATACATGAACATGCTGCCTTCCTTCATGCGCTGGCTGACCACCGCGCGGGCGGTGATGACGCCATTGCTGTTGAAGACCTCGACCCAGTCATTGTCGACCAGCCCGGCCTTCCGGGCGTCGATTTCCGAGATCCACACCACCGGGCCGCCGCGGTTCAGCGTCAGCATCAGCAGGTTGTCGGTATAGGTGGAATGGATGCCCCATTTCTGGTGCGGGGTGATGAAGTTCAGCACCACGTGCTTTTCGCCCGCGGCCAGCGACTTCCTCGCATCCGCGCCGACGGTCTTCAGGTCGACGGGCGGGCGCCAGGTCACAAGGGCCTCGCCGAAGGCGCGCATCCATTCGTGGTCCTGGTAAAGCTGCTGGCGGCCCGAGACGGTGCGCCACGGGATCAGCTCATGCACGTTGGTCCAGCCGGCGTTATAGCAGACCTCCTCGCTTTCGATGCCCGACCAGGTGGGCGAGGAGATGATCTTCCTCGGCTGGGCGGCAATGTCGCGGAAGCGGATCTTCTCGTCCTCCTTGACCTCGGCCAGGTGCTTGTGGTCGCGGCCAGTGGCCTTGCCAAGCGCCTCCCAGGCCTTGACCGCCACCTCGCCATTGGTCTCGGGGGCCAGCATCAGCACCACCTCGGCGGCGTCGATCGCCGTCTCGATCCGCGCCATGCCCTTGGTCGCGCCCTCCTCGGTCACGCGGCCGTTCAGGGCTTGCAGGTGATGCACCTCGTCCTTGGTGTCCCAGGAAATGCCCTTGCCGCCATTGCCCAGCTTTTCCATCAGCGGACCCAGCGCGGTGAAGCGCTTGTAGAGGTTGGGATAGTCGCGCTCGATCTCGATATAGGCCGGCGCGGTCTTGCCGGGGATCAGCTCGCATTCGCCCCGCTTCCAGTCCTGCACGAAGGGCTGGGCGATCTCGCCGGCGCTGTCATGCTGCAAGGGCAGCTGCACCACGTCGGTCTCGACCCCCAGCACCTCGGGCGCGATTTCCGAGAACTTGCGGGCGATGGACTTGAAGATCTCCCAGTCGGTCCTGGACTCATAGGCCGGGTCCACCGCCGCCTGCAGCGGGTGGATGAACGGATGCATGTCCGACGTGTTCATGTCGTCCTTTTCGTACCAACTGGCGGTCGGCAGGACGATGTCGGCATAGACGGCGGTGGTGGACATGCGGAAGTCGATCGTCACCAGCAGGTCCAGCTTGCCCTCGGGCGCCTGGTCGTGCCAGGCGGCCTCGACCGGCTTCTGCCGGCCCTCCTGGCCCAGATCCTTGCCCTGCACGCCGTGATCGGTGCCCAGGAGGTGCTTGAGGAAATATTCATGCCCCTTGCCCGAGGAGCCGAGCAGGTTCGAGCGCCAGACGAACAGGTTGCGCGGCCAGTTCTCGGGCGCATCCGGGTCTTCGCAGGACATCTGCAAGCCGCCGGATTGCAGTTCGCGCGCGACGTAATCCTTGGCGGCGATGCCTTCGGCCTTGGCGGCCCGGCCGACCTCCAGCGGGTTGGTCTTCAGCTGCGGGGCCGAGGGCAGCCAGCCCATCCGCTCGGCACGGATGTTGTAGTCGATCAGGCTGAGCCGGTTCCAGTCGCCCGCCGGCGCGGTCGGCGACAGGATCTCTTGCGCGCTCACCGTCTCGTAGCGCCATTGGTCGGTATGGGCATACCAGGCCGAGGTGGCGTTCATGTGCCGCGGCGGGCGCGCCCAGTCCAGCGCGAAGGCCAGCGCCGTCCAGCCGGTCTGCGGGCGCAGCTTTTCCTGGCCGACGTAATGCGCCCAGCCGCCGCCCGACTGGCCGACGCAGCCGCACATCACCAGCATGTTGATGACGGCGCGATAGTTCATGTCCATGTGGAACCAATGGTTCATCGCCGCGCCGATGATGACCATCGACCGCCCGTTGGTCTTTTCGGCATTGGCGGCAAACTCCCGCGCCACCTGGATGATCTTGTCGCGGCGCACGCCGGTGATGCGCTCGGCCCAGGCGGGGGTGAAGGGCACGTCGGCGTCATAGTCGCGGGCGACGTTCTCGCCGCCCAGACCGCGGTCCAGGCTGTAATTGGCGCAGATGAGGTCGAAGACCGTGGCGACCAGCGCCTGCTCGCCATTGGCGAGGGTCAGCCGCTTGACCGGCACGTTGCGGGTCAGCACCGCGCCGCGGTCGTCGACGGCGAAGCCATTGGTCGCGGCGCCGCCGAAATAGGGGAAGTCGACGCCGACCACATCGTCGCGATCCTCGTCCAGGATCAGGCTCATCTTCAGCCGGACCTCGTCCTCGCCCGCCTTCTGCTCCAGGTTCCAGCGCCCCTCCTCGCCCCAGCGGAAACCGACCGAACCGTTCGGAACCACGATGCGGCCGGTCAAGTCGTCGATGGCGACCGTCTTCCATTCCGGGTTGTTGGCCTGGTCCAGCGCGCCGTCGAAATCGCTGGCACGCAGCTGGCGGCCGGGGATCAGGCGGCCGTCCTGTTCCTCCAGCCGCACCAGCATCGGCATGTCGGAATAGCGCCGGCAGTAATCCTCGAAATACTCGGCCTGACGATCCAGGTGGAATTCGCGCAGGATGACATGGCCGAAGGCCATGCCCAGCGCCGCGTCGGTGCCCTGCTTGGCGTTCAGCCAGATGTCGCCGAACTTGGCCGCCTCGGAATAGTCGGGGCAGATCACCGCCGATTTGGTGCCGCGATAGCGCGCCTCAGTATAGAAATGCGCGTCGGGCGTGCGGGTCTGCGGCACGTTCGAGCCCCAGAGCAGCAGGTAGCCCGCGTTATACCAGTCGGCCGATTCCGGCACGTCGGTCTGTTCGCCCCAGGTCTGCGGGCTGGCCGGCGGCAGGTCGCAATACCAGTCGTAAAAGGACATGCAGGTGCCGCCCAGAAGCGACAGGTAGCGCGTGCCGGCGGCATAGGAGACCATCGACATGGCCGGGATCGGCGAGAAGCCGAAGACCCGGTCGGGGCCATATTTTTGGGCCGTATAGGCATTGGCGGCGGCCACGATCTCGGTCGCCTCGTCCCAGGTCGCGCGCACGAAACCGCCCTTGCCGCGGATGCGGGTATAGCTTTCGCGCGCCGCGGGGTCGGCCTGGATCGCGCTCCAGGCCTGGATCGGCGTCATGGTCTTGCGCTTTTCGCGCCAGAGCTTCATCAGCCGGCCGCGGATCAGCGGCGTCTTCACCCGGTTGGCGGAATAGAGATACCAGCTGTAGGAGGCGCCGCGCGCACAGCCGCGCGGCTCGTGATTGGGCAGGTCGGGCCGGGTGCGGGGATAGTCGGTCTGCTGGGTTTCCCAGGTGACAATGCCGGACTTGACATAGATCTTCCAGGAGCAGGAGCCGGTGCAGTTCACCCCATGAGTCGAGCGCACGATCTTGTCGTGGCGCCAGCGCGAGCGATAGGTGTCCTCCCAGTCGCGGTTCTCGGTCGTGGTCTGGCCATGCCCTTCCGAAAACACGTCCTTGCGGGTGGATTTCAGGAAGTTCAGGCGGTCCAGCAGATGGCTCATGGCTGTCTCCTATGTCAGGCAGGGGAGGCGGCGCCGGCAGAGGCGCGGCCGCGTTCGATGTCGTGCAGAAGGCCGCCCGGACGGGTGTAGAACACCCAGGTCACGGCAAGGCAGAGCACGTAGAAGCCCAGGAAGGCCCAGAGCGCGCCGATCGCCGATCCGGTCAGGGCGATCGAACTGCCATAGGCCTTGGGGATGAAGAAGCCGCCATAGGCACCGATCGCGCTGGTGAATGCGATGATCGCGGCGGATTCGCGGTCGGACTGGCGGCGGCGATCCTCGGGGGACAGCTGCGGCTCAAGCCGGGCGACTTCCTTGCGCATGATCACCGGGATCATCTGGAAGGTCGAGGAATTGCCGACCCCGGTAAAGAAGAACAGCGCCATGAAGCCCGCGAAGAAGCCCCAGAAGGACAGCGCCTGCAGCGAGACGATCACCAGCCCGACCGAGGCGATCATGCCGGCGAAGACCCAGAAGGTCACGCGCCCGCCACCGACCCGGTCGGAAAGCCAGCCCGTGCCCGCGCGGCTGAGCGCGCCGACCAGCGGGCCCAGGAACACGAATTGCAGCGCGTTGACGTCCGGGAAGGCCAGCTTGATGAGCAGCGGGAAGCCGGCAGAATAGCCGATGAAGCTGCCGAAGGTGCCGATGTAAAGCAGGCACATCACCCAGTTGTGCAGCCGGGTAAAGATCACCGCCTGTTCGCGGAAGCTGGCGCGGGCATCGGTGATGTCGTTCATCCCCAGCCAGGCCGCAATGGTCGAGGCGATGATGAAGGGCACCCAGATGAAGCCCGCGTTCTGCATCCACAGCCGGCTGCCGTCCGAAAGCTCCTGCGCCGCGCCGCCCATGGCGCCAAAGACGCCCATGGTGATGACGATGGGCACCAGGAACTGCATCAGCGATACGCCCAGGTTGCCCAGGCCCGCGTTCAGCCCCAGGGCGTTGCCCTTTTCCGATTTCGGGAAGAAGAAGCTGATATTGGCCATGGACGAGGCGAAGTTCGCGCCCCCCAGCCCGCACAGCAGCGCCAGCGCCACGAAGATCACATAAGGCGTCGCGGGATCCTGCACCGCATAGCCGATGCCCATGGCCGGGATCAGCAGCGAGGCGGTGGACAGCGTCGTCCACAGCCGCCCGCCGAAGATCGGCACCATGAAGCTGTAGAAGATGCGCAGCGTGGCGCCCGACAGGGCCGGCAGCGCCGCCAGCCAGAACAGCTGGTCCTGGGTGAAGCCGAAGCCGATCAGCGGCAGCTTGGCCACCACCACCGACCAGACCATCCAGACCGCGAAGGCCAGCGTCAGGGCGGGGATCGAGATCCACAGGTTGCGCCTGGCGATCCTGCGGCCCTGCTCGGCCCAGAAGGTCGGGTTCTCGGGGCGCCAGTCGTCCAGCACGCGCGGCATCACCGTGCGCTCGGGGTCATGCACCTCGGCCAGTTCGGGAAAGTTCGGCAGCCGGTCCAGGGCCCGGCCCTGGGCACGGCGCTCCATGGCGCGGATCGACAGGTGCATCCAGGCCATCGAGACGACGACGATCAGCAAAAGCAGGGCAAAGCACGAGGTCCAGATCCCGGTCAGGTCCAGCGCCGCACCGAAGACGATGGGCAGCACAAAGCCGCCCAAGCCGCCGATCATGCCGACAAGCCCGCCGACCGCCCCGACATGGTTCGGATAATAGACCGGGATGTGCTTGAAGATGGCGGCCTTGCCCAGGCTCATGAAGAAGCCCAGCGCAAACAACGTGACCACGAAGGGCCAGAGCCCCATCTCGGTCGAGAACGAGATCAGCCCGTCCTTGCCGCGGATGGTGTAATCGGTCGGCGGATAGGACAGCATGAACAGGAACAGCGCGCTGAAGCCGAAGGTCCAGTACATCACCGTGCGCGCGCCGAAACGGTCGGACAGGATGCCGCCATAGGCGCGGAAGATGCTGGCCGACAGGCTGAAGGCCGCCGCCGCCATGCCCGCGACCCGCAGATCGACGCCATAGACCTGCGTCAGGTAATGCGGCAGCCACAGCGCCAGGGCGACGAAACCGCCGAAGACGAAGAAATAGTAAAGCGCGAAGCGCCAGACCTGGAGCTTCTTGAGCGGCGCGAACTGCTCGGCCAGTGTCGGCCCGGCGATGCCCTGGGCACGGCGCGCCTCGAAATCGGGATCGTCGCGGGCGACCAGCAGGAAGACCACGCCCATCAGCGCGATGCCCACCGCCCAGATCTGCGCCACGGCCTGCCAACCCCAGGCGACCAGGATGAAGGGCGCGATGAACTTCGTGACCGCGGCGCCCACGTTGCCCATGCCGAAGATGCCAAGCGCAGTGCCCTGGCGCTGGGCCGGGAACCATTTCGAGACATAGGCGACGCCGATGATGAAGCTGCCGCCCGCCATGCCCACGCCCAAAGCCGCCAGCAGGAAGCCGGCATAGCTGTCGGCCCAGGTCAGCGCCCAGGTGGCAAGGCCGGTGAACAGCATCTGCAACGAGAACACCAGGCGGCCGCCATAGCGTTCGGTCCAGACGCCCAGGATCAGCCGGACCAGCGATCCGGTCAGGATGGGCGTGGCGATCAGCACCCCATATTCGAACTCGGTCAGGCCGAGCTCCTCCTTGATGGTGATGCCGATGATGGAAAAGATCGTCCAGACGGCAAAGCACAGCGTGAAGGCGGTGGTGCTGAGCCACAGCGCCTTTTGCTGCTGCATCGGGGAAAAGGAACTTGGGTCCGGCATGGCGGATGCTCCGATTGGGACGTTCGCGCATTGTTTCTGGCGCTCACCCAGCACGGGCCCCGGCAGCAATGTTTGATCTGGATCAACTTTGCCCTGACGCCACGCGAAAACCGCCCGCTTTTCGATTATGCGCCGTCAGGATTGGAGCATGCTCAATCCAGTACACGCCATCTGCCCTGTCATTTCATGACAAATATGCCGTCATTGATTGACAAATATCAAGATTTTTGCCAGATTATCCGCGATTCAGACCAATCCTACAGGACAGCCCATGCGCGAAGAGGACCGCAACGACATCCGCAACCTGCCGCTGTTTCGCAACATGACCAGCCCGTGTTTCGACGCGCTGATCCATGCCGCCTACGACCAGGTCTTCCCCGCCCAGCTGGAGCTGATCCGGCAGGGCGAGGTAGCGAATTTCCTGCATGTCGTGCTGGAGGGCGCGGTCGAACTTTACGCCAACTGGCAGGACCGCGACACCACCATGGCCGTGGTCCAGCCGGTCGCCACCTTCATCCTGGCCGCCTGCATGCGCGATGCGCCCTATCTGATGTCGGCGCGCACCCTGCAACGCTCGCGCATCGTGCTGATCCCGGCCGTGGACGTGCGCGCGGCCTTTTCCCGCGACCATGGCTTTGCCCTGGCCACGGTGCAGGAACTGTCCGAAGGCTATCGAAACCTGGTGCGCCATGCCAAGAACCTCAAGCTGCGCAATGCCCGCGAAAGGCTGGGCGCCTATCTGTGGCAGCGCTCGCAAGAGGCCGGGGGGGTGCTGGGTTTCGTGCTGCCGCAGGAAAAGCGGCTGCTGGCCTCTTACCTGGGCATGACGCCGGAAAGCCTGTCGCGGGCCTTCAAGGCGCTGCGCGAGCATGGCGTGCATATCGACGGCATGCGCGTCACCATCACCGACCCGGTCGCGCTGAAGGCGCTGGTCCAGCCCAACACCCTGCTGGACACGGCGCTGAACATCCCCTGACGGCCGGATTTGAGCGCAAGCGGCGGAGTGCGCCGGTCGCCGGCCATGCCTAGATATGCTAAAAGGACATGCAGCAGAAAGGTTCCCGCCATGGACCGTGCCCAGATCCCGACCGAAAGCGATCCGCGCTGGCAGCAGGTGCTGGCGCGCGACACGGCGGCGGACGGCCACTTCGTCTATGCCGTACGCACCACCGGCGTCTATTGTCGCCCCTCGTGCCCGTCGCGGCGGGCGAAGCCCGGAAACGTCGCCCTCTATGCCTCGCCGGCCGAGGCCGAGGCGGCCGGTTTTCGCCCCTGCCGGCGCTGCAACCCCAGGGGCGCCTCGACGGCCGAGGCGAATGCCGCGCTGGTCGCCGCCGCCTGCCGCCTGATCGAAGGCGCCGAGACGCCGCCCAGCTTGCAGGCGCTGGCCGATGCCGCGGGGCTGAGCCCGTTCCATTTTCACCGCCAGTTCAAGGCCGCGACCGGGCTGACGCCGCGTGCCTATGCCGCCGCGCATCGCGCCGGCCGGCTGCGCGACCGGCTGGCCCAGGGCGCCAGCATCACCGGCGCGATCTACGAGGCGGGCTTCGGCTCGAACAGCCGCTTCTATGAAGGCGCGGACGGGATGCTGGGCATGACGCCCACGGCCTGGCGCAAGGGCGGCGCGGGCGCCGAGATCCGCTTTGCGCTGGCGCAATGCGCGCTTGGCGCCCTCCTGGTCGCGCAAAGCCGCCGCGGCATCTGCGCCATTGCGATGGGCGACGACCCCGAGACGTTGTTGCACGACTTCCAGGACCGCTTCCCGGCCGCCGAGCTGATCGGCGGCGATGCCGCCTTCGAGGCGCTGGTCGCCCGCGTCGTCGGCTTCGTCGAGGCACCCGGCATCGGGCTGGACCTGCCGCTGGACATCCGCGGCACCGCCTTCCAGCAGCGGGTCTGGCAGGCCTTGCGCCAGATCCCGCCCGGCAGCACCGCCAGCTATGCGGAAATCGCCCGCCGCATCGGCGCGCCCCGCGCCAGCCGCGCCGTGGCCGCCGCCTGCGCCGCCAATGACATCGCCGTCGCCATCCCCTGCCACCGGGTCGTGCGCAGCGACGGCGCGCTGTCCGGCTATCGCTGGGGCGTGGCGCGCAAGCGCGCGCTGCTGGACCGCGAGGGGTCGGCACAGGACCGCGCCGGGTAGCGCGGCGCCCCCCCGGCGGGAACTCAGGCCAGCAACCGCAGCCGCGGCAGCGAGGCCGCGGCCGCCGCCCAGGCCAGGGCCGCGCAAAGCGTGATCGCCGGCACCATGGTCGCGGCGGTATTGTCCAGGAATGGCCCGGTCGCGGCGATCATCAGCCCGCCCGTCAGCATCTGCAGCGTGCCGCCCAGCGACGAGGCGAGCCCGGCGATGTCGGGATGCGGGTCCAGCGACATGACCATGGCCGTGGGCATCACCAACCCCAGGCAGGCATTGGCCAGAAACAACCCGGCGATGACCACCGCCAGCGCGTCGAACCCCGCCAGCACCACCAGGGTGAGCGCCAGGGACAGCCCGGCAAAGCCGGTGATGGCCAGCGAGATCACCCGCTCCATCCCAAAGCGTTCGGCCAGCCGGCCGGCGAATTGCGAGGCGGTGAAGAAGCCGATGGCATTCACCGCGAAGGCCAGCGAAAACCCGGTCGGGCTGAGCCCGTATTGCCGCGTATAGACGAAGCTCGCCGAGGCCAGGAACACGAAGAAGCTGGCCATGCCGAATCCGCCGATCATGGTCAGCCCCAGGAAGCGCCGGTCGGCCAGCAGCCGCCGCGCCCCGGCCGTCATGACCGCCAGCCGCACCGGCCGGCGCCGATGGGCCGGCAGGGTCTCGGGCAGCGCGAAGAGGATCAGCCCCAGGCTCAGCAAGGCGGCGCCGGCCAGCACGGCGAAGATCTCGCGCCAGCTGCCCCAAGCCATCACCGCCGAGCCGGTCAGCGGCGCCAGCATGGGCGAGACCGAGATCACGATCATGATCGCCGCCATCATCTTGGCCGCCGCGGGCCCGGTCGCCATGTCGCGGATCACCGCGCGCGGCACCGCCATCAGCGTCGCAGCGCCCAGGCCCTGCACGGCGCGGGCCGCGATCAGCCAGCCGATGGTTGGCGCCAGGCTGGCCGCGACGGTGGCGGCCAGAAAGATCGCCACCCCGATCACCAGCGGCTTCTTGCGCCCGACCGCATCGGCCATGGGACCATAGATCATCTGCGCAAAGCCGAAGACGATGAAATACGAGGTCAGGGTCAGCGCCGCCCCGGCCTCGGTGGTGCCAAGGTCGCTCGCCACCTGCGGCAGGGCGGGCAGATACATGTCGATCGCAAAGGGACCGACGGCGGAAAGCAGGCCAAGAAGCAGGGCCATGCGGAACAGGGGATCACGCATCGGAAAACCTGTGAAAGTGCCAGATATGGGGATTGCGGGCGCAGAATCGCGCCAAGGGTCGTTCGCCGCCGCCGGCCCTGACTGCCATACCGCGCCGACAGGTGCAACCCCGCCGATCGCGCCTGCCGGAGTTGATAAATGTTCAGCGCGCCCGGAATCCGGCTTCCCAAAACCCGCAACCGCCGGCAGGATGGGAAACGATTTCCCCGGATTCTGAACGCGGAGCGACGCGGATGAGGATCTATCACCTGATTTTCATGGCGCAGATCGCCGGCCTGGCCGGGCTGCTCGGTGCCGCCATTCTGTACTGGTAGAAGGTTTCCCCCGGACAGCACGTCTTGACAGGTGCGCCTGACATGCAACATTGGCGCCATGAACAAGGTGGCTGATTGGTTGTCCCATAAGAGCCCGGTCAGTCGGAAAAACGCCGCCGAGACGGTGTTCGAGGATCTGCGAGGCGCGATACTGGCCGGCCGCTTGCCGGTCGGCATCCGGCTGCCTTCCGAGGCCAAGCTGGCCGAGCATTACGGCGTCAGCCGCCCGATCATCCGCGAGGCCATGCGCTCGCTGCAGACGCTGGGCCTGACCCGCAGCCGCAGCGGCAGCGGCAGCTTCGTGATCTCGGACCGGCAGGCGCCGGAACTGGCCTATGGCAACTACTCGGCGCGCGAGCTGATCGAGGCCCGCCCCTTCATCGAGATCCCCGCCGCCGGCTGGGCCGCCCTGCGCCGCAGCGAGCAGGACATGGCCCGGCTCTTGCAGCTTTGCGACAGCATGGAGCGGCAAGAGGATGCGCTGAAATGGGTCCGGCTGGATTCGGATTTCCACTGCCTGATCGCCGAGGCCGCCCGCAACCGGCTGTTCGCGCGCATCGTCACCGATTCCCGCGACGCGCTGATGCGGCAGTCCGAACTGGTGAACCTGATGGCCGATCGCCGCGTCACCTCGAACCTGGAGCACCGCCGCATCGCCGAGGCGATCGCCGCCGGGTCCGAGGCCGAGGCGCGCGCCGCCATGCGCGACCATCTCGACGAGGTGGAACAGGCAATGACCTGGATCATCGGCCAACGCCCGGCCAATTCCTGATCTTGCGGTTTCGGGCCTGCCGCGGCAATGATCCGGCCGCTTTCGGCCCCAATGCGCAAGATTGCGCCGGCCGCAGGCGACGGGGCGACTTGACCCCGTCGGCGGCTGTGGTTATCGCAAGCTGTCAGACAGATCGTGGAAAGCCGGGTTCGCCCGGCTGACCGCAGTTCTGCAAGGGAGGCATTGCGCAATCATGCGGCTCGTGTCGTGACCGGAACCGGACGATTTCCTCTGCTGGCGGTCCTTGCCACCGGCGGCACCATCGCCAGCAGCCGGGGCAAGAACGGCGCCGCCAGCCCCAGCCTGGGGGCGGCGGATCTGCTGGCGCTGCTGCCGCCGATGGCGGTCGATCTGCGCCCGCAAGAGGTTCTGGCCAAGGATTCAGCCAGCCTGACGCTGGCCGACATGCAGCACATCAGCGATGCGGTGGCGGCCCAGCTGGCCGATCCCGGCATCGCCGGCGTCATCGCCCTGCACGGCACTGATGCGATGGAGGAAACCGCGCTTCTGGTGCAGTTGCAGCACGCTCCGCGCAAGCCGGTCGTGTTCACGGGGGCGCAATTCGCCTCGGACCACCCGCGTTCGGACGGCGCGCGCAACCTGGCCGATGCCGTCCGCACGGCCCTGCACGCACCCCAGTCGGGGGGCGTGACGCTGGCCTTTGGCGGCCGGGCGCTGCCGGTATGGGGGCTTTACAAGTTCACCTCGGACGCGCCGGACGCCTTTCGCCGCGTGGCCGATGAGGGCGCGACCGTCACCCGCCCCCTGCCCGCCCCGGTCGGCGACCTGCGCGTGGACATCGTCGCCGCCCATCCCGGCAGCGACGGGCTGCATCTCGAGGCCAGCCTGGCCGCCGGGGCGCGGGGCATCGTGATCTCGGCGCTGGGATCGGGCAATGCCACGCCCGCGCTGGTCGCCGCCATTGCGCGCGCAAGGGCGCGGGGCGTGGTGGTGGTGGTCTCCAGCCGGGTGCCCGAGGGGCTGCTGTCGCCGATCTATGGCGGCGGCGGCGGCGGCCACGACATGCGGCGCGCAGGCGCCATCCATGCCCGGCTGCTGCGCCCCGGCCAGGCGCGAATCCTGCTGGCGGCAATGCTGGCCAATGGCTGCCCCGAGGCCGAGATCGCCCGCGCCTTCGAATCCGCGCCCGAATCCGTCGCGACCTGAACCCGGCCGCGCCGCCGCGGTCGCGGCCAGGCTTCCCACGGCTATCCCAGCCTGACCCCTGGCAAACGACGCCCTTGAGAAACGACGCGCCCGGAGGAACCCCGTCCAGCCGCTAGCCTGCCCGACGACTGCACCGCGCCGGGGCTCCGCAAAGCCCGCGCAGCCGCCCTTGCCGAGGCCGGCGCAACGGCATCCCAGATCGGCGCCTGGACCGGGCACGCCAGCGTACAGGAGGCGGCGCATTACACGCGACAGGCCGACCAGAAGGGGATTCCCCGTGGGAAAGAGGGAACGGCCAATGGGAAACCGCGTGGAAAACTTTCCAGAATGACAGAAATTATGTTGGAATATCAAATGCCATTTTGGGAATGGCGCACCCGACAGGATTCGAACCTGTGACCTTCGCCTTCGGAGGGCGACACTCTATCCAGCTGAGCTACGGGTGCCTCAGGCCGGTCCATAGCCGATCGGACCGGCCCCCGCAATGGCAAATCGCCGGTCAGGGCTTCAGGCGCCAGGGTTCCTCGGCGGTGAGATAGGCTTCCTGCTCGGGCGTCAGGTCGACGGTCTCGAACCCGGTCAGCATCGGCTTCACATGTTCGCGGAAACCGTGGCCGATGGTCAGCAGGTAGACATGCGCCACCACGAAGCTGCCGATCGCAAAGGCGGTCAGGATGTGGATGTTGGCCACCGCCCAGATGACCCAGCCAGAAGGGTCGAGATCGTCCCAGAGCCCATAGCCCAGATAGGCGATGCCACTGAGAAGCACCGCGGGGAACAGCAGCACCTTCAGCGCCAGATAGGCCAGCGCCTGCAAGGGGTTGTGCCGGCGGCGCAGCACCTTGCGATAGGGGTGCTCCTCGCCGCGGAACACGCCCCAGGCATAGAAGCGCGCGACCTGCCACAGCCCGGCCCGGCGCGGGGCGAACTGCCGCCACGCCCCGGTGGTCAGCAGCCAGAAGGCGGTGAAGACCCAGAGCAGCATCAGCGCCACCGCGACGACGGAATGGATCGTCACCGCCAGGCCGAAGGTCAGGATCCCGTGCAGCCCCATGATCCGCAGCCCGGTGAACAGCAGGACCAGGATCGAGGCCGCCTGGCTCCAGTGCCACAGCCGGTTGAAGCGGGTATAGACCAGAACCTTGCGCTCAGCCATGATGCGCCCCCTTTCCCTTCCTGCCCAGCAGGCGCATGAGGCCATGCCCGGCCACCCCCGCCACCACCATCGCCAGCAGGGCCAGCCCGATGATCCCGCCCGGCGGCAGCTTGGTGCCGGGTATATAGACGCCGGCAATTCCGGCCATGCGCCCTTCCGGCCGGTGGCAGGCGCCGCATTTCAGCGCATCCTCGGCCGGCGCGACCATATGGGTGATCGGCCAATACATGCGCGTGTCGACGAAATCGAACTTCCCTGAATAATCGGTGCCCATGTAACGCGCCGCCGCCTGCAGGGCCTTGGCCCAGTCGAAATTCGTCCAGAAGGCGGTATCGGTCTGCGGGCCATAGACCTGGCTGTGCAGAAGCACGTTGCGCTCGGTATCGAAGGCCTGGCGGCCGGCCATCCGCTTGAAGGGCCAGATCCGCGCATCCGGATCGCCGGCCGAACCTTCCAGCCGGTTGATCTCGACCGGCAGCGACGGATCGAAGACCGTCTCGGCGGTGGTGTATTCCACGGTGCCGTTGAACCAGCCATAGAAGGGCACCACGTTCTCGGCCCACTCGAAATTGCCCTTGGTGGACAGGTAGGTGTGCAGGTGCTGGCCGTCGGACTGGGTGAACGCCTCCTCGGCGAAGGGCTTGCCGTCCTTGAGCTTGCCGGCGGTGGACCAGTCCCACAGCGTCTTGGTCGCCACGCCGCCGCGGGCAAAGGACGGGATGTGGCAGGTCTGGCAGGCAACGCGGTCGGTATGGTCGTCGAGCTTCATCCCCGTGGGAGTCACCGGATGCGGCCGGTTGCCGTGGCAGCTTTCGCAGGTCGCGGCATCGCGCGGCTGGCCCAGCAGATGCGTGTCAACGATGTCCTTGGCCTCGACGGCATAGCGCGAGCCGGCGACGCGGTGGTCCTCGGTGACATGGCAGGTCTGGCAGGTGAAATTGCCGCCCTGGGGCGACATATGCACATCGGTCGCCAGGTCCGGCCGGATCAGTGCCGAGGACAGGTCGCCATGCTTCACGTTGTCGCCGCCGCCGCCGTAGAAATGGCAGTTGCCGCAATTGTCGCGTCCGGGCGCGCCCACCGATTGCGCCACCCGCGCCAGATCGACCGGCCTGGCATCGGCGCCGGTGATGGTCTTGGCCCCGGCGGGCACCGGCTCCAGCGGCGGGAGGCCCGCCATGTTGTCGAGCTTGGCATATTGGCCCGAGCGGTCGTGGCAGGCCAGGCAATCGACCCGCGCCGGGTCCGAGGGCGGCGGCTGGCGCACGTCGGTCCAGCCATAGCCGGCGTGGCAGGATGTGCAGCGCGCCTCGTTCGAGCCGACATTGCCACAAAACGAATTGATGACGCTGGATTTTCCCAGCTTCTGCCCGGTTTCGGCATGGGTATAATCCCATGTCCAGTGCAGCGTATGCATGACCTGGTCGCCGGCCTCGGTATGGCAGGACAGGCAGGCCTGGGTGACTTCCGGCCCCGATGAGAAGGGCCCCTTCAGCGCCGGAAATTTCGAATGGTCGGCGGTGCTGCCGCTGCCCGGAATGGCAGGCGCCTCCTGCGCCTGCGCCGGCGCGGCCATCGCGGCCGCGACCCAAAAGGCCCATGCGAGCAAACGCATGGCCCGGTATGTCGGTGGCATTTGCCCTCTTCCTCCCAAGGAACGGCCGGTTCGCTACGGCCGAAGAGAGCGCGCTTCCTGGATGCAGATTAGCAATGCCGGCCAGGCGCCGCCAGAATCGGGCGCCGCCGCAAATTGACGCATGTCTTCGCAGAAGCGAATATTACGCCGAAGGGGTCAGGCGAACAGTTCCCGGCAGAAGGACAGCCCGTCGATCAGCGCATCGACCTCGGCGCGGGTGTTGTACATGGCGAAGCTGGCGCGCGCAGTGGCGCTGAGGCCAAAGAAGTCCAGCAGGGGCATGGCGCAATGGGTTCCCGCCCGCACGGCGATGCCGCGCTTGTCGAGGATGGTCGAGATGTCATGGGCATGCGCACCCTGCATGGTCATGGAAAAGATCGCGCCCTTGTCCGCCGCGTCGCCCTGCACCGACAGCCAGTTCAGGCTGCGCAGCCGGTCGCGGGCATAGTCGCGCAGGTCGCGCTCATGCGCGGCGATGTTCTCCATGCCCAGGTCCATCAGGTATTCCAGCGCGGCGCCCAGGCCGATCTGGTTGGCGATGCCGGGAGTGCCGGCTTCGAAGCGCAGCGGCGGGTCGGCATAATCGACGCTGTCGCGGGTGACGGTGCGGATCATGTCGCCGCCGCCCATGAAGGGCCGCATCTCGGCCTGCCGTTCGGCCCGGATCCAGATCGCGCCCGAGCCCGAGGGGCCATAGAGCTTGTGCCCGGTGATGCAGTAGAAATCGACGCCGAGCGCCGACAGGTCCACCGGCATATGCACGGCGGCCTGGCTGCCATCGGCCAGCACCGGCACCGAGGTGCCGCGGGCGATGGCGCCGACATCGACCACGGTGCCGGTCACGTTCGACATATGGGTGACGGCGATCAGCTTCGTTTTCGGTCCCACCGCCGCCAGCACCTTTTCGGGCGGCAAGGAGCCGTCGGGCTCGGGCTCGACCCATTTCAGCCGGACGCCCTGGCGCTCGCGCAGGAAATGCCAAGGCACGATATTGGCGTGATGCTCCAGCACCGACAGCACGATCTCGTCACCGGCCTCAAGCCGCGGCGCAGCCCAGCCATAGGAGACGAGGTTGATCCCCTCGGTCGCGCCCGAGGTGAAAATGACCTCATCCTCGCGCGGGGCGTTCAGGAAACGCGCGATGATGGCGCGCACGCGCTCGTAATTCTCGGTCGCGAGGTTGGACAGGAAATGCAAGCCGCGATGGACATTGGCATATTCCGCCTCATAGGCGCGGGTGATGGCGTCGATCACCACGCGCGGTTTCTGCGCCGAGGCGCCATTGTCCAGATAGACCAGCGGCCGGCCGTTCACCTGCCGGGACAGGATTGGGAAATCGGCGCGGACCTTTTCGACGTCGAAGCTCATGGTGTCACCTCGGGGACGATGCCGAATGCCGCCGCGATCAGCGACAGCACGAAGCCAAGCAGGAAAATGCTGCCGATCAGGCCCAGAACCACCTTGCCGGTATTGGTGAACCCGTGCAACGCCTTGGTCATGGTCACGGCAAGATAGAGGAAAAGGCCAAAGGCCAGCATGGAGAGCAGCGTGGCCGAGGCCGGAAACAGCGCCATCATCACCACCTGGACCGCCTGCAAGCCGACCAGCATCAACTCGACCCAGCCGACGATCAGCAGCGCATCGGGGAAGGTGCCGTGGCCGCCGAACAGCCGGCCGATCTGCGCCACGAACAGCGCCGACAGCACCATGGCGCCGAACTGGATACCGGCCAGCGTCATCGGCTCGGACAACATGCGCGAGACGGGATTGTCCACCTCGACCGGGAACAGCAGCAGCGACAGCCCGGCGAGCAGCGTGGACAGCGTCACCGCCAGCAGCAGCACCATCCAGCGCGCCGCCATCGGCAGGTCCAGCCCGCGCAGCACCCCGACGGCCGCATCGGGATCGCGCAGGGTCAGGACCATCAGATCGCCAAGATCGCCCAGTTTCATCTGTTCCCCGCCAATGCCCGCAATCCCGCGCCCCATATCACGAGAAAGCCAAGCCCCGCCACCGCCCGCGTCACGCCAAGCGCCGGGCCGGGACCGACCAGGCCGGCGGTCAGCCCCGCCAGCAGCATCGCCGGAGCCACCGCCAGCAGGGCCCAGAACAGCGCCAGCCGCGAATCCTGCGGCGCGACCGACCAGGGCGTCAGCCGCGACAGGGCCGAGACCAGCGCCGCCAGCCCATAGGCCAGCAGCGGCATCATGAACATCACCGCCAGCAGCGCCCCGCCCATGCGCGCGGCCAGGGGCACCTCGGGCATGAACTGCGCATCCCGCGCATGGCCCGGAGCCTGCGCGACCAGAAAGACCAGCATCGCCGCCATCAGCACGACGATCAGCGCCCGGTCGGGCATGCCGCGCAGGGACTGCACCACCCTGCCCGGCGCCCACCAGCTTTCCAGGATGCGCGGGACGATGCCGGTCCGGCTCATGCCCTGCCCGGAACGGCCTTGCCCGGCTTGCCCGCGCGCGCCGTCAGCCAGTCTTCCAGCCGGCCCAGGATGTCGTCGCGCAGCCGCTGATCCTCGATCTCGTCCAGCGCATCGGCCAGGAAGGACAGCACCAAGAGCACGATGGCGCGTTCCTTGGGCACCCCGCGCGAGCGCAGGTAGAACAGCGCCGTCTCGTCCAGCGCCCCGGTGGTCGAGCCATGCGAGCATTTCACGTCGTCGGCATAGATCTCCAGCTCGGGCTTGGCGAGGAACTGGCTGCCCTCGTCCAGCAAAAGCCCCTGGCTGATCTGGTAGCCGTCGGTCTTTTGCGCGCCGGGCTTGACCAGGATCTTGCCCTGGAAGATGCCCTCGGCCCCGTTCTTCAGCACCTTCTTGAACACCTGGCGGCTTTCGCAGCGCTCGGCGGCATGGGTGACAAAGACGGTGTCGTCGTGGTGGAAGCGGCCGATGTCGCCGTCGCCCAGCACCGCCGCGGCGATATGGGCCACGGCATCGTCGCCGGCGATCTCGATCACCGCCTCGTTGCGCATCATCGTGCCGTTGACCGACAGCGTGAAGGACTTGAACAGCGCCTCGGCGGCGACGCGGGCGAAGATATGGCCCAGCCCCAGCTTGGGATCGTTGGCGCGCTTGGCGCTGATATGGTGGAAGCGGGCGCCGCGGCCCAGCTCGGCCTCGATCACCACATTCGAACGCGCGCCGATCGAGCCGGATTCCAGCAGCGTCAGCTCGGCCCCTTCCTCCAGCTTCACGACGTGATGCAGATGGACATCGGCATCGGCCGCCGAGCGGCGATAGGTGATATGCACCGGCCGCTCGACCTTGCCGGTGACGCGGATCAGCACGCCCTCGGCCGCGGCCAGCGTGTTCAGCGCGGCGAAGGGCCGCTTGACCGGCACCTGCCCGGCGGCTTCCAGCCGGCCGTAAAGCCCGGCCGCCCAGTGATCCGCCCCGGCATCGGCGGCGGCGAGGCTTTCGATCTCGACCCCCTCGGCCTCCAGCGCATCCGAGGCGGCGGCGTCGAAGCGCCCGTCCACGAAGACCAGGTTCAGCCGGTCGATGCCGGTGAACAGGGTGCTTTCATCCGCCGCCGGTTCGACAGGCTGCGGCCGGGCGGCGTTGAAGGGCGCCGGATCGGTATAGCGCCAGTATTCGTCGCGCGCGCCGGGCAGGCCCATGGCCCCCAGCCGCTGCGCCGCATCCTCGCGCGCGGCGCGGGTAAAGCCGCCGCGCGGCAGGTCCAGCGCATCCAGGCGCGCCGCAAGCGCGGCATCGCCGGGACGGGCCTTGCCCTCGACCGCAGGAACCTGCGCGGCAAGAACAGCCGTATCCGCCATCATCCGACCTCCGCCAGCAGATCGCCGTAGCCGTTCTGCTCGACCTCCAGCGCCAGCTCGGGGCCGCCGGTGCGCACGATGCGGCCGTCGGCCATGATATGCACCACGTCCGGTTTGATATGGTCCAGAAGCCGCTGGTAATGCGTGATGACCAGGAAGGCGCGGTCGGGCGAGCGCAGCGCGTTCACCCCCTCGGCCACCAGCCGCATCGCATCCACGTCGAGGCCGGAATCGGTCTCATCCAGGATGCACATGCGCGGCTCGAGCATGGCCATCTGCAGGATCTCGTTGCGCTTCTTCTCGCCGCCCGAGAAACCCACGTTGACCGGACGCTTCAGCATCTCGGCATCGATCTTCAGCGTCGCGGCCTTCTGGCGGATCAGCTTGAGGAAATCGGCCGAGGAAAGCTCCTCCTCGCCGCGCGCCTTGCGCTGCGCGTTCACCGCGGTGCGCAGGAAGGTCATGTTGCCGACGCCGGGGATCTCGACCGGATACTGGAAGGCCAGGAACAGGCCGGCGGCCGCGCGTTCCTCGGGCTCCATCTCCAGCAGGCCCTCGCCGTCCAGCGTCGCCTCGCCCTCGGTCACCTCATAGCCGTCGCGGCCCGAGAGCACATAGGACAGCGTCGATTTGCCCGAACCGTTCGGCCCCATGATGGCGTGGACCTCGCCAGCCGGGACGGTCAGATCGACGCCTTTGAGGATCTGCTTGTCCTCGTCCTCAAGCTTGACGTGCAGATTCTTGATTTCCAGCATGGTTCGTTCCTATTCGACGCTTACGGCGGTGCCCGAGGCGGACACCATCAGCATGTTGTTGATGACTTCATAGTCCAGATCGACGCCGACCACGGCATTGCCGCCCATCTGGCGGGCGCGGTCCTGCATCTCGGACAGGGCGGTTTCGCGGGCCGAGGCCAGCGCGGATTCATAGGCGCCCGAGCGGCCGCCCACGATGTCGCGAATCCCGGCGAAGATGTCGCGAAAGATGTTGGCGCCGATGATGGTCTCGCCCGTCACCACGCCGTGATAGGCGGTGATGCGGCGACCCTCGATGCCGGGGGTGGTGGTGACGATCATCCGACCGAGCCCTCCAGGCTGATGGCGACCAGCGACTGCGCCTCCATGGCGAACTCCATCGGCAGCGCCTGCAAGACCTCGCGGCAGAAGCCGTTCACCACCAGGGCAACCGCCTCCTCCTCGTCCATGCCGCGCTGGCGGCAATAGAACAGCTGGTCGTCGTCCACCTTGCTGGTGGTCGCCTCATGCTCGACGCGGGACGAGGTGTTCTTGACCTCGATATAGGGCACGGTATGGGCGCCGCATTTGTCGCCGATCAGCAGGCTGTCGCATTGCGTGTAGTTGCGGCTGTTCTTGGCGCGCGGATGCATCGACACCAGGCCGCGATAGGTATTCTGCGCCTGCCCGGCGGAAATTCCTTTGGAAACAATGCGTGAGCGGGTGTTCTTGCCAAGATGGATCATCTTGGTCCCGGTATCCGCCTGCTGGTGGTTGTTGGCGATGGCGATGGAATAGAACTCGCCCTGGCTTTCGTCGCCGCGCAGGATGCAGGACGGGTATTTCCAGGTGATGGCCGAGCCGGTCTCGACCTGGGTCCACATCACCTTGGCCCGCGCCTCGCGGCAATCGGCGCGCTTGGTGACGAAATTGTAGATGCCGCCCTTGCCTTCCTCGTCGCCGGGGAACCAGTTCTGCACGGTCGAATACTTGACCTCGGCATCCTCCAGCACGACGATCTCGACCACCGCCGCATGCAGCTGCGCCACGTCGCGCTTGGGCGCGGTGCAGCCCTCCAGGTAGCTGACGTAGGAACCCTTGTCGGCGATGATCAGCGTGCGCTCGAACTGGCCGGTATTCTCGGCATTGATGCGGAAATAGGTGGACAGTTCCATCGGGCAGCGCACCCCCGGCGGCACATAGACGAAGCTGCCGTCCGAGAAGACCGCCGAGTTCAGCGTGGCGAAGAAATTGTCCGATTGCGGCACCACCGAGCCCAGGTATTTCCGCACCAGCTCGGGATGCTCGCGGATCGCCTCGCTGATCGAGCAGAAGATGACGCCGGCCTTGGCCAGCTCGTCCTTGAAGGTGGTGCCGACGCTGACGCTGTCGAAGACCGCATCGACCGCGACCTTGCGGCCTTCGGCCGGCGCGCCCTCGGCGCCCTCGACGCCGGCCAGGATCATCTGCTCCTTCAGCGGGATGCCCAGCTTTTCATAGGTGGCCAGCAGCTTGGGATCGACCTCGTCCAGCGACTTGGGCTTTTCGGCCATGCTTTTCGGGCGGGCGTAGTAATACTGGTCCTGATAGTCGATCACGGGATAGTTCAGCATCGCCCATTTCGGCTCGGTCATGGTCTGCCAGCGGCGGAAGGCCTGCAGCCGCCACTCGGTCATCCATTCCGGTTCCTCGTTCTTCTTCGAGATCAGCCGGACGATGTCCTCGTTTATGCCCTTGGGGGCATATTCCATCTCGATCTCGGTATCCCAGCCGTATTTGTACGACCCCATGCTCTGGACGGTCTCGACGGTCTCGCGGTCTACGCCCTCGCGGATTTCGATTGCCTCGCCGATCTCTACAGTCATCTCAAACCTTTCCTGCGGTCGCCCGCCCATCATTCCTTTGCCGCCAGCGGCCATGCGCCGCAAGCCAGGCATCCGCAAAACGCATCACGTCCCGAGGCTCCGTCGCCGGGCCGATCGAGACGCGGATCGCATCGCCCGCCCATTCCTCCGCGATACCCATGGCCGTCAGAACCGAACTTGGCCGGACCTTGCCCGAAGAACAGGCCGAGCCTGCCGAGACGGCAAATCCGGCCAGGTCCATCTGCATCACCTGCGTCTCTCCGCGCCATCCCGGCGTCAGGATCGACAATGTATTGGGCAGGCGGCGGGCCTCGCGCCCCGGAAATGTAACCATTTCTGTCTGGGATTCCAGTGTAGCCATCAGGGAATCGCGCAGTTCCGACACTTTTTCCTCGATTCCTTGATCCAGATCATTCTGCGCCGCTTTTGCGGCGGCCGCAAAGCCCATGATGCCGATCAGATTCTCGGTCCCGGCGCGGCGGCCCTGTTCCTGCCCGCCGCCCTTGATGCGCGCCTCGACCTCGGTGCCGCGCCGAACCACCAGCGCGCCGATGCCGCGCGGACCGCCCAGCTTGTGGGCGCTGACGAAGCCGGCCTCGATTCCCAGCCAGTTGAAGGCGAAGGGGATCTTGCCGAAGGCCTGGGTCAGGTCGCTGACCGCCAGGCCCTGCGGCAGATCCTGGATCACGCCGGTCTCGGCATTGGCCAGTTGCAGCGTTGCGCGGCCCGGATCGGGAACCGAGACCCGCCCCGCCGGATCCGTTTGCAGCGCGGCCTCGCACCAGGCCAGCACGGCGGCATGCTCGACCGGCGAACAGGCCAGGCCCCGCCCCTGGAGCGCCAGCGCCGCCGCCTCGGTCGCGCCCGAGGTGAAGATCACGTCTGCCCCCTCGGCGCCAAGCGCCACGGCAATCTCCTCGCGCGCGCGCTCCAGCGCGGATTTCGCCGCCCGCCCCTCGGCATGGACCGAGGAGGGGTTGCCGACGATCTCGGTCGCCGCCAGCATCGCCTCGCGCGCCTCGGGGCGCAGCGGCGCGGTCGCGTTCCAGTCCAGATAGACCCGGCTCATGCGCGATCCTCCACCCGGCCCTCGCCGCCGTTCAGCGCCTCGGCGATGCGGCCGGCCAGCCGTCGCGCCACCTCGTCCTTGGTCAGCCGCGGCCAGCTTTCCGCCCCTTCCTCGGAAATCAGCGTGACCGCATTCTCGGTCCCGCCCATGATCCCGGTTTCGGGGTTCACGTCATTGGCGACGATCCAGTCGCAGCCCTTGCGCTTGCGCTTGCGGGCGGCATTGTCCAGCACGTCGTCGGTTTCGGCGGCAAAGCCCACCACCAGCGCCGGCCGGCCATGCTCCAGCCGGCTGATCCAGGCCAGAATATCCGGGTTCTCGGCGAATTGCAGTTGCGGCAGCTTGCCCGAGCCGTCCTTCTTGATCTTGCCCGGCCGGGCATTGGCGACATGCCAATCGGCGACGGCCGCGGCCATGACCGCGGCATCGGCCGGCAGGGCGGCCTCGACCGCCTCGCGCATCTCGCGCGCGGTCTGGACGGCGATCACCTCGACGCCCTGGGGCGGCGGCACCTCGGCCGGGCCGGTGACGAAGCTGACCCGCGCGCCCAGGTCGCGCAAGGCCGCGGCGATGGCCGCGCCCTGCGCCCCGCTGGAGCGGTTGGCGATATAGCGCACCGGATCGATGGGCTCATGCGTGGGGCCCGAGGTCACGACCACATGCCGCCCCGCCAGCACGCGGGCAGGCAGCGAGACCACCGCCTCGGGCGGCAGGCGCAGCGGCCGGTCGCGCCCCAGCGCCGCACGGATCGCCTCCAGGATCGCCTCGGGCTCGGCCATGCGGCCAGGGCCGTATTCGCCGCAGGCCATGTCGCCCTCGTCCGGGCCGATGAAACGGATGCCGTCGTTTTCCAGCGTCTCCAGGCTGCGTTGCGTCGCCGGGTGCTGCCACATGCGCACGTTCATCGCCGGCGCCGCCAGCACCGGCTTGTCGGTGGCCAAGAGCAGGGTCGAGGCCAGGTCGTCCGCCATCCCCGCCGCCATCCGCGCCAGCAGATTCGCCGTGGCCGGGGCGACCACCACCAGGTCGGCGGCGCGCGACAGCTGGATATGGCCCATCTCCGATTCGCGGGTCAGGTCGAACAGCTCGGTATGGCAGGGCGCCTCGGCCAGCGCCGAAAGGGTCAGCGGCGTCACGAACTCGGCCCCCGCCTGGGTCAGCACCGGCACGACCGCGCCGCCCTCGCGCCGGATCATGCGGACCAGCTCGGGTATCTTGAACGCGGCGATACCCCCGCCGACGATCAGCAATATGCGGCTGCCTTGCATGGTCGCTTCCCCTGTACCCCGTTTGTGCCCCGTGTCGTCCGCCCTGCACATAGGCGCAAGCGCGGCCCGGAACAAGCAAGCCAATCCCGTTAACCATTCTTTAAGCCCTGAAGGTTAAGCCTGCGGCCGTGCAGGGGAGAGTGCCGATGGCGGCGATTGCCTATACCGTGGCCTTCGACGGGGTCGAGGCGCGGCTGGTCGAGGTGCAATGCTCGGTCTCGCCGGGCCTGCCGGGATTCGGCATCGTCGGCCTGCCCGACAAATCGGTCAGCGAGGCGCGCGAGCGGGTGAAAGCCGCCTTCGGCGCGCTCTCCATCGCCATGCCCTCGCGGCGGGTGACGGTGAACCTGTCGCCCGCCGACCTGCCCAAGGAAGGGTCGCATTTCGATCTGCCCATCGCGCTTGCGGTGCTGGCGGCGCTGGAGATCGTCCCGGCCGAGTCGCTGGAACGGATGGTGGCGCTGGGGGAACTGGCGCTGGACGGCCGGCTTTCCCCGGTCGCGGGCGCCCTGCCCGCCGCCATGGCCGCGGCCGAGGACGGCCGGGCGCTGCTGGTGCCGCGCGCCTGCGGGGCCGAGGCGGCCTGGGTCGGCACCGTGCCGGTCCTGGCGCCGCAGAGCCTGCGCGAGGTGGTCGATCACCTGACCGACCGCGCGCCCCTGCCCCGCGCCGCGCCGGGCGAGTTGGCGGAACCCGTGTTCGGGGCCGACCTTGCCGAGGTCAAGGGCCAGGAACGCGCCCGCCGGGCGCTGGAGATTGCCGCCGCCGGCCGCCACCACCTGCTGATGATCGGCCCGCCCGGCGCCAGCAAGTCGATGCTGGCCACCCGCCTGCCCGGCATCCTGCCGCCGCTGAGCCCGCAGGAGGCGCTGGAGACCTCGGTGATCCATTCCGTCGCCGGGCTGCTGGCCGAGGGCGGCATCTCGCGCACCGCCCCTTTTCGCCAGCCGCATCACACCGCCTCGATGGCAGCGATGGTGGGCGGCGGGCGCAATGCCCGGCCCGGACAGGCGAGCCTTGCGCATAACGGCGTGCTGTTCCTGGACGAGCTGCCCGAGTTCGAGCGCCGGGTCATCGACGCCCTGCGCGAGCCGATCGAGACCGGCGAGATCCACGTCTCGCGCGCCAATGCCCATATCCGCTATCCGGCGCGTTTCCTGCTGGTCGCGGCCGCCAATCCCTGCCGCTGCGGCGAGATCGCGGATGCCGCGCGCGCCTGTTCCAAGGCGCCGCGCTGCGGGGCGGATTACCTGGGCCGCATCTCGGGGCCGATGATGGACCGCTTCGACCTGCGCATCGAGGTGCCGCAGGTCGCCATCGAGGATCTGGGCCTGCCTGCCACCGGCGAAAGCTCGGCCAGCGTGGCCGCGCGTGTCGCCGCCGCCCGCGCGCTGCAAACGGCCCGCTTTGCCGATCACCCGGCGGCGCGGGTGAACGCCGACGCCTCGGGCCGGCTGCTGGAGGAGATCGCGCCGCTCGACGGCGAATGCCGGTCGCTGCTGGCGCTGGCAGCCGAGCGGCTGGGGCTGACCCCGCGCGGCTATCACCGCATCCTGCGCAGCGCCCGCACCATCGCCGACCTGGACGCCTCGCCCGCGATCCGCCAGCCGCACCTGGCCGAGGCGCTGTCCTATCGCCTGCCCTTCGGTCGCCCGGATTGAGGGCCTGGCGAAGGCAGCGCGACCCCGTCGGGGTTCCTGCCACTCGCCCCTGCGCCGGTTTTCGCGGCGGCGGGGGCGAATCAGCCGCGATGCCCGGTCAGGCGGGCGGGGGTCAGCCCCGCTCGGCCAGCCGCCGCTCGATGGCCTCCCAGATCAGCGCCGCGGCGTTGATGCCGTCGAAACGCTCAAGCTCCTGGATGCCGGTGGGCGAGGTCACGTTGATCTCGGTCAGCCAGCCGTCGATCACGTCGATGCCGGTGAAGATCAGACCCTTTTCGCGCAGCACCGGGCCGATCCGGGCGCAGATCTCGTATTCGCGCTCGGTCAGGCCGATCTTTTCCGGGCGGCCGCCGACATGCATATTCGACCGCGCCTCGCCCTGGGCCGGGACGCGGTTGATCGCGCCGACCGGCTCGCCATCGACCAGGATGATGCGCTTGTCGCCCCGGACCACGGCGGGCAGGTATTTCTGCGCGATGATCGGCTCGCGGCTGTTGGCCAGGAAGGTCTCGACCAGCGAGGACAGGTTCGGATCGTCCGGCCGCATGTGGAAGATGCCGACCCCGCCATTGCCATAGAGCGGCTTGAGGATGAAATCGCCGTGCCGCTCGCGGAAGGCGCGGATCTGCGCCAGCTCGCGGGTGATCAGCGTCGGCGGCGTCAGCTCGGGGAAGTCCAGCACCAGAAGCTTCTCGGGGCTGTTGCGCACCCAGAAGGGATCGTTGACGACATAGGTCGAGGGATGCACCCGGTCCAGCAGATGCGTGGTGGTGATATAGCCCATGTCGAAGGGCGGATCCTGGCGCAGCCAGACCACGTCGAACCCGGACAGATCGACATCGGCCCAATCGCCGAAGCTGACATGGTTGCCCTGTTCGCGCCGCAGGCTGATCGGCCGGCCGCGGGCCATCACCCGCCCCTCGCAATAGCTCAGCCGGTCGGCTGTGTACTGGAACAGCCGGTGGCCGCGGGCCTCGGCCTCCAGCCCCAGCCGGAAGGTGCTGTCCCCGTCGATCGAGACATGCTCGACCGGGTCCATCTGAAGGGCCACGTAAAGACTCATGCTATCATTCCCAGCCAGTTTCGCCCGAAGTTCTGGCAAGCACGGGCGGGGTTTGCAAGCGGCAGCGGCCCGGCCCCTTCGCAGCCGGGCCGGCACCCAGGCGCTTGCGTCCGGCGCGGGGCCGGCCTGGGGCGCGACTTCAGCCCTGGTCGGCCTCATCCGCCTCCCTGCCGCGGAAACCCTGCGCCACCACGAATTTCTCGGAGGAATCCGAGCGGCTGGCCGGCGGTTTCACATTCGCCACCTTGCGGAAATTGCGCTTGAGCATGGCCTGCATCTCGTTCTCGGCGCCGCCGGCCAGCACCTTGGCGACGAAGGTGCCGCCCGGCTCCAGCACGTCGAAGGCCAGCTGCGCCGCCGCCTCGACCAGCGCCACGATGCGCAAATGATCGGTGCCCTTGTGCCCCGACGAGGCCGCGGCCATGTCCGACATCACCACGTCGGCGCGCCCGCCCAGCCAGGCCTTGACCTGTTCGTCGGCGCCATCCGACAGGAAATCGAGCTGGTGGATCTCGGCCCCCGGAATCGGATCGACCTCTTGCAGGTCCACGCCCAGCACCCGACCGACCTTCTTGCCGGGCTTGTCGCCAAGCGCATTGACGCGCGCGACCGCCACCTGGCACCAGCCGCCCGGCGCGCAGCCCAGATCGACCACCCGCGCGCCCGGCACCAGAAAGCGATACTTGTCGTCCAGCTCCAGGATCTTGTAGGCGGCGCGGCCGCGATAGCCCTCGCGCTTGGCGCGCGCGACATAGGGGTCGTTCAGTTGCCGCTCCAGCCACAGCGTGCTGGACAGCTTGCGCCCCTTGGCCGACTTTACCCGCACCCGCAGGTCGCGCTGGCCGCGGCCCGAGCTTTTCCGTTCCGATCCCGGCTTCTTGCCTTCGCCCATCTTCAAGCCACCCCGTTCATTCCGTCCGGGGCCAGCACCCCGTCCCTGACCATCTGCACATAAAGCAACCCCTCGCGCAGGCCGCGATCCGCGACCGACAGCCGCGTCGTCGGCCAGACCCGCATCAGCGTCTGCAGGATCGCCGCGCCCGACATGATCAGCGCATGGCGCTCGCGTCCGATGCGGGGATCGGCGCGCCGCCCCTCGGGCCCCAGCGCCAGGTAATCACGGATCACCCGGTCGATCTGGGCCGTGGTCATGGTCAGCCCGTCCACCTTGGTCCGATCATAGCGGCGCAGGCCCAGATGGCTGGCCGCCACCGTGGTCACGGTGCCCGAGGTGCCGATGATCTGGAATCCTTCCCGCATGGTCTGGGCCAGGGAATAGGGTGTGAAATCCGCCAGCATCTCCTCGAAATGCCAGGACATCAGCGCGAATCGGCCCTGATCGTCCTCGACATCCTCGAACTGGTCGCGCAGCGTGGCGACGCCCAGCGGCACGCTGATCCAGTCCACCACCCGCGCCCCGCCCGGCTGCGGGTCGGCAAAACCGTTGCCCAGCCGCATAATCGCGCGCGACCGCTCCTTGGGCTCGACATCCTCGAGGTCGATCCAGACCAGCTCGGTCGAGCCGCCGCCGATATCGACGACCAGCAATTGCTCGGTGCGCTGGCTGACCAGCGGCGCGCAGGAGATCACCGCCAGCCGCGCCTCTTCCTCGGCGTCGATGATCTCGACCGGCAGCCCGGTCTCGCGCCGGATCATGCGCAGGAAATCGCGGCTGTTCCTGGCCCGCCGGCAGGCCTCGGTCGCGACCAGGCGCATGCGCGTGACCTTGTGCGCCTCGAGCTTGCGCCGGCACACCTGCAAGGCATGCACCGTCCGCGCCATCGAGGGACGCGACAGCCTGCCTGATGCCTCGAGGCCGTGGCCCAGCTGGACCGGCTTCGAGAAACTGTCGACCACCTGGAACTGGCTGCCCGCGGGACGGGCAATCAGCATCCGGCAGCTGTTGGTGCCAAGATCCAAGGCCGCATAGAGCGGCCCGTCCTCGGCCGGGCGGGTGGCGAAAGGCTCGACCGTTTTTCTCGGGAACGCGTCCGCACCCGCAGGACGCCTGGGCGCCATGGTCACGCCCTCCGATAACAAGTTGGTCCGAAAGTAACCCGCGCCCGCCACGCCTTCAAGGGGGGCGATCAAAGGCGCGCCTCTCGACAGGGGCGCGGGGGCGGGCTATGCCCTGCCCCATGATCGTGATCGCCGCATTCCTGATTGGCGCAGCGATCGGCTGGATGCGCGCCGCGAAAGCCGGCGGCAGCCGCGCCGACAAGCTGCAATATGCCGCCGCCCATGCCCTGGCGCTGACCGTGCTGGGGGTGTTCCTGACCATATTGCTCAGCCGGATGGGCTGATGTTCCGGCCCTTCCTCGACAGTCTGCGCCGCCATGGGGTGCCGGCCAGCCTGCGGGAATACCTGGACCTGCTGGCGGGGCTGCAGGCCGGGCTGTCGGACTGGACGCCCGAGGGCTTCTATCACCTCGCCCGCGCCACCCTGGTCAAGAACGAGGCGCATATCGACCGGTTCGACCGCGCCTTCGCCGAAGCCTTCTCGGGCCTTGACGAGATCCCCATCGAGGCGCTGGTGAACGAGGTCTCGATCCCGCACGACTGGCTGGAAAAGCTGGCCGAGAAGCTGCTGACGCCCGAGGAGCGCGCCGCGGTCGAGGGCGCCGGCAGTTTCGAGGAGCTGATGAAGCGCCTGCGCGAGCGGCTGGCCGAGCAACAGGGCCGCCACCAAGGCGGCAACAAATGGATCGGCACCGCCGGCACCTCGCCCTTCGGCGCCTATGGCTACAACCCCGAAGGGGTGCGGATCGGGCAAGCCGAAAGCCGCCACCGCCGCGCCGTCAAGGTCTGGGACAAGCGCGAGTTCCGCGACTTCGACGATTCGGTCGAGCTTGGCACCCGCAACATCAAGGTGGCGCTGAAGCGGCTGCGGCAATGGGCCCGCCACGGCGCGCTGGAGGAGCTGGACCTGCCCGGCACCATCCGCGCCAGCGCCGAGCACGGCTATATCGACGTGCAGACCCGGCCCGAGCGGCACAATGCCGTCAAGGTGCTGCTGTTCCTGGACGCGGGCGGCAGCATGGACGACCATTCCCGGCTGGTGGACGAGCTGTTCTCGGCCGCCCGCGCCGAGTTCAAGCACTTGGAGCATTTCTATTTCCACAATTGCGTCTACGAGGCGCTGTGGAAGGACAATCGCCGCCGCTGGACCGAGACGACGCCGACCTGGGAGGTCATCAACCGCTTCGGCCGCGACTACAAACTGATCTTCGTCGGCGACGCCTCGATGTCGCCCTATGAGATCGCCGTGCCCGGCGGCGCCAACGAGCACTGGAACCCCGAATCGGGCGAGACCTGGCTCAAGCGCCTGCGCGAGACCTGGCCGGATCACGTCTGGCTGAACCCGGTGCCGCGCGCGCATTGGGGCCATACCCGCTCGATCGCCATGATCCGCGAGATCTTCGAGGACCGCATGCAGCCCCTGACGCTGGAGGGGCTGACCCAGGCCATGCGCCTCCTTGGCTAGGCGCCGCGCCATGCCCATATTGCGCATATGCTGAAGCTCACGCCGATCCTGCTGATCCTGCTTTATACCGCCGCGATGTGGTTCTTTTCCGCATGGCGGCTCAAGGCCGAGCTGAACGCCAAGTCCACGCCGCTGCGCCATCCCCGGCTGCTGCCGATGCTGGAGCGGCTGGGCCGGGCCATGGACCTGCCCGAAGTGCGGGCGCATGTCTACGAGGTCGGCCATGTGAACGGGCTGGCCGCGCCCGACGGCCGCATCTTCCTGACCCGCGGCTTCCTCGACCGGCTGGACCGCGGCGAAGTGACCGAGGCCGAGCTGGCATCGGTCATCGCGCATGAGCTGGGCCATGTCGCCCATGGCCATACCCGGCGCCGCATGGTGGATTTCGCCGGGCAGAACGTGGTGCGCATGGTGCTGGCAGGGGTGCTGGGCCGTTTCCTGCCCGGCATCGGCGTCTGGATCGCCAATATCGCCGCCAGCGCCATTGCCGCCCGCCTGTCGCGCCAAGACGAATTCGAGGCCGACGCCTTCGCCAGCGCGCTGATGGTCAAGGCCGGGCTGGGCACCGAGCCGCAGAAAAGCCTGTTTCGCAAGCTCGACCGGCTGGCGGGCGCGGGCCGGGCGGGCGCGCCGGCCTGGCTGATGTCGCATCCGCCGGCCGAGGCCCGCATCGCCGCTATCGAGAGGCTCGAGGCGCGCTGGGGATTAGCCTAACTTGTCTGCGCGCGCGGATCGCGTATGCTGCGCGGGCAAACAGCTGATTTTCCATGACCCGCCCTTTTCGCCGCCGCATCCTTTACATCCCGGGCTATGACCCGATCCCGCCCCGCCGCTATCGCGAGCTTTACCGGCGCGAGGGGGCGGAACAGGCGCGCATCTCGGGCTATCATCTGGGCTTCGGCCCGCGCCGCGACCGCACGGGCTTCGGCTGGGGCGTCGCCGGCGATTTCGCCGGCCGGCAGGCCGAGGCCGAGTTCGAGGTGCTGGTCTGGGCCGACATCGTGCAGGGTTCGATGGGCCAAGGCATTCTCGCGACCTATGGCCAGCTTGTCCGCACCGCCTGGGCCTATGTCGGCTCGGGCGCGCTGATGCGGCTGATGCGGCTGCGCCGCGGGCCGGTGATCGCGGCGCTTTACCCGGTGGTCGTGCTGCTGGCGCAGCTGCTGGCCTCGGCGCTGGCCGGGGCGCTCATCGGCTGGGCGCTGGGGCGGATCACCGGCCTGGGCTGGTGGCTGGGCGGGCCGGTCATGCTGGCGCTGACCTGGGCCGGGCTGCATGCGTGGCGGCGCCTCGACGGCAGGATCTTCGCCTGGTACCTGATGCACGACTACGCCTTTACCGCCCAGGACCGCGGCGCCTATCCCCCGGCGCTCGAGGCGCGGCTGGCGCGTTTCGCCGAACGCATCGCCGAGGTGCTGGCCGGCGACTGGGACGAGGTGCTGGTGGTCGGCCACAGCTCCGGCGCCTATCTGGGCATCTCGGTGCTGGCCGACCTGATCCGCTCGGGCCGGGTGCCGGCGCAGGGGCCGCGGCTTTCCTACCTGTCGCTGGGCCATGTCGTGCCGATGGCGTCGTTCCTGCCGCGCGCGAACCGGCTGCGCGCCGACCTGCGCTTTCTGGCGGCTCGGGACGAGCTTGACTGGATCGACGTCACCGCGCCGGGCGATGCCTGCTGCTTCGGCCTGTGCGATCCGGTCGCGGTCTCGGGGGTCGAGCCGCCCGGCCGCCGCCATCCGCTGGTGCTGTCGGCGGCCTTCACCCAAACGCTTTCCCCGCAAAAGCGGCGCGCACTGCGCGGGCGCTGGTTCCGGCTGCATTTCCAGTATCTCTGCGCCTTCGACCGGCCGGGCGATTACGACTATTTCGCCATTACCGCCGGGCCGCTGACGCTGGGCCGGCGTTTCGCCGGGCGCGCGCATTCGCCGGGCCGCATTGCCCGGCCCGTCAATCGCCGGGTAGCGACATGATCCCACCCAAGCCACCGGCGCGGCCGGGAAAACCCTCGGTCTGGCGCTTCCTTCGCGATTTCCGCCGCGACATCCTGTCGGCGCAGTCCGACCGGCTCTACCGCGCCTGGATGGCCGAGTTCCGCAGCCCCTTCATCCACAGCTTCACCTGCAACGACCCGGTGCTGGTCGAGCTGATCCTGCGAAAGCGCCCGATGGATTTCCCAAAATCGCCGCGCATGGCGGCGGGTTTGCAGCCATTGCTCGGGAATTCCAGTTTCATCTCGAACGGCGAGACCTGGCTGCACCAGCGCCGCATCATCGATCCCGCCTTCGAGGGCGGCCGCCTGCGCGAGGCCTTCCCGGCGATGTGGGACGCGGCCCAGGCCGGCGTCGCGCGCCTGGCGCCGCTGGCCGACGGGACCGAGATCGACATCGAGCCGCTGACCAGCCACATCGCCGCCGACGTCATCTTCCGCACCCTGTTCTCGATCCCCATCGAGGACGCGACCGCCGCCCAGGTCTTCCAGGCCTTCCGCGACCATCAGGATGCCCAGCCGATGGTGAACCTGGGCGGGCTGATGGCCCTGCCCCGCTGGGCCCGGCTGCACACCCGCCGGGTGCGCGAGACGGCGCGCCGCATCCGCGGTCTGATCCGCCAGCTCGTCGCGGCCCGCGCCGCCGAGATCGCCGCCGGCAGCGCGCCGCAAGATCTCGCCACCAAGATCATGACCACGCCCGACCCGCAGACCGGCCGCAGCTTCACCGAGGCCGAGATGATCGACGAGGTCGCGACCTTCTTCCTGGCCGGGCACGAGACCGGCGCCTCGGCCTTGGCCTGGACGCTCTACCTGCTCGCCGAAAGCCCGGAATGGCAGGACCGGCTGGCGCGGGAGGCGCGGCAGAACCTCGCCCCGGATTTCGCCGCCATGCGCAATCTGCCGCTGGCCCGCGCCGTCTTCCGCGAGGCGCTGCGGCTCTACCCGCCCGTCGCCATGACCGTGCGGCAATGCCGCCGCCCCGAGACCCTGCGCGACCGCAAGGCGCCCAGGGGCGCGCAACTGGTGCTGTCGCCCTGGCACCTGCAGCGGCACGAGCGGCTCTGGGACAATCCCGACCATTTCGACCCGTCGCGCTGGGAAACCGAGAACGGCAAGGCCCGCCAGCGCGACGCCTTCATCCCCTTCTCGGCCGGACCGCGCGCCTGCCCCGGCGCCGGCTTCGCCATGGTCGAGGGGCCGCTGATCCTCGCCACCCTCCTGCGCGCCTATCGTCTGGAACCCGGCCGCGACCGCCCGGTGCCGATCATGCGGCTGACGCTGCGCGGCAAAGACGGCATCCGCCTGTGTCTTTTCCCAAGGCAAACGGGCTGACTCGCACCCGCCGTATCCAAAAAGCGCCGATGCCAGGGCATTTCTTCGTTCTCCCAATACCCATGCAACGCCGGCAACCGGCACGAATTTCGGCCAGCCCGTGCCGGCATTTCCACCGTCCGCCCCGGCAATTCGCCCGGCCGCGCCGCGGCGCCCCGGCACTTGGCGCAGCCCCCATTGAACCGTCCCCGGTGCCCGGCTAGCCTGCCTCCAAAGCAGATGGAGGCTGACGTCATGAACCAACCGCAAAGCTGGGAAGCCCGCGCCGAGACCTATTCGCTCTACGGCTTCACCGACATGCCTTCGGTCCATCAGCGAGGCACCGTCGTCGTGACCCATGGCGAGGGCCCCTATATCGTCGATGTGCATGGCCGCCGCTATCTGGACGCCAATTCCGGGCTGTGGAACATGGTCGCCGGCTTCGACCACAGGGGCCTGATCGAGGCTGCCAAGGCGCAATACGACCGCTTTCCCGGCTATCACGCCTTTTTCGGCCGCATGTCCGACCAGACCGTGATGCTGTCGGAAAAGCTGATCGAGGTCTCGCCCTTCGAATCGGGCCGGGTCTTCTATACCAATTCCGGCTCCGAGGCGAACGACACCATGGTCAAGATGCTGTGGTTCCTGCATGCCGCCGAGGGCAAGCCGCAAAAGCGCAAGATCCTGACGCGCTGGAACGCCTATCACGGCGTGACCGCGGTTTCCGCCTCGATGACCGGCAAGCCCTACAACTCGGTCTTCGGCCTGCCGCTGCCCGGCTTCATCCACCTGACCTGCCCGCATTACTGGCGCTATGGCGAGGAGGGCGAGACCGAGGAACAATTCGTCGCCCGCCTGGCCCGCGAATTGGAGGACACCATCACCCGCGAGGGCGCCGACACCATCGCCGGCTTCTTCGCCGAGCCGGTGATGGGCGCGGGGGGCGTGATCCCGCCGGCCCAGGGCTATTTCCAGGCCATCCTGCCGATCTTGCGCAAGCACGACATTCCGATGATCTCGGACGAGGTGATCTGCGGCTTCGGGCGCACCGGCAGCACCTGGGGCTGCCTGACCTATGACTTCATGCCCGATGCCATCATCTCGTCCAAGAACCTGACGGCGGGCTTCTTCCCCATGGGCGCGGTGATCCTCGGCCCCGACCTCGCGAAACGGGTCGAGGCCGCCGTCGAGGCGATCGAGGAGTTTCCGCACGGCTTCACCGCCTCGGGCCATCCGGTCGGCTGCGCCATCGCGCTGAAGGCCATCGACGTGGTGATGAACGAGGGGCTGGCCGAGAACGTGCGCCGCCTCGCCCCCCGCTTCGAGGCGGGGCTGCAGCGCATCGCCGACCGCCCGAACATCGGAGAATACCGCGGCATCGGCTTCATGTGGGCGCTGGAGGCGGTCAAGGACAAGCCGACCAAGACCCCCTTCGACGGCAATCTCTCGGTCAGCGAGCGCATCGCCAATACCTGCACCGACCTGGGGCTGATCTGCCGGCCGCTGGGCCAGTCCATCGTGCTCTGCCCGCCCTTCATCCTGACCGAGGCGCAGATGGACGAGATGTTCGAGAAGCTGGAAAAGGCGCTCGACAAGGTCTTCGCCGAGGTCGCCTGAGGCGGCGGGCGGCCCCTACCAGGGGTCGCCCCCGCCCAGCACGGCGCGCGCCAGCTGCACCCGCTGCGGCGCGATCTGCGCGGCCTGCGCGAAATCCAGCACGCGCTGGTCGTGCTCCAGCAGGAAATCCAGCACGAAGACGGCGAATTCCGGCCGCGCCGCCATGGCGCGCAGCCCCGCCACGTCGCTGCCCGATTGCGCCAGCAGCGCCCCTACCAGTTCCGCATCCCCGGCAATATGGACAAAGCCCGCATCGGCAATGTCGCGCGCCTCGTTTCGTGTCATGCCATTCTCGCTTTCGTGAAGCCCGCCGCGAATTTCCTCGCAGCCGGAAAGGATTTGTTAACCATTCCCGCGCAAGATGCGGCTCTGGGCTCGGGGTGTAAAGCAGGCGTAACCATGGCGGGGCGTATTCTTGTCGTTGACGGCGTGCCGACGAATCGCATCACCATGAAGGTGCGATTGGCTTCGGCCTGCTACGAGGTCTCGACCGCCAGCTCGGCGGCCGAGGCGTTGCGCATCGCCCGGCTGATCCATCCGCAGATCGTGCTGGTCGGCGCCGGCCTGCCCGACATGGACGGGGCCGCGCTGTGCGGCGCGCTGCGCACCCAGCCCTGGGCCGCCGACCTGCCGGTGCTGGTCCAGGCCAGCGGCGCGGATCGGGTGGCCGCGCTGCGGGCGGGCGCGGCGGCGCTGATCGACGCGGGCAGCGACGAGTTGACGCTGCTGGCGCGCATCCGCGGGCTGATGCGGCATGAATATGGCGCGCTGGATCATCCCGCCCCCGGCATGGCCGAGGCGGCGGCCGGCTTTGCCGCGGACAACCGTCCGCGCGCGGTCTTCGTCGCCGACCGGCCCGCCACGGCGCTGGGCTGGCGGCACGCCCTGCGCGACCGGGTGGATTTCGCCATCGCGGTCCGCGAACCCGAGCATGCGCTGGCCGAGGCCGCATCGAGCCGGGTCGCCGATCTTTACCTGATCGCCGCCGACATCCAGCAGCCGGGCGACGGGCTGCGGCTGCTGTCGGAACTGCGCTCGCGCCCGCGTTCGCGCGAGGCGGCGGTCGTGGTGACGCTGCGCCCTGAACGGGCCGAGATGATGCCGGTGGCGCTGGACTTGGGCGCGGGCGATGTGCTGCCCTGGGATCTGGCCCGCCCCGATGCCGCGCCCGAAACGGCGATGCGCCTGTCGGCCCAGCTGGCCCGCAAGCACGAGGCCGACCGCCGCCGGCACGAGACCCAGCGCAACATGCGCTGGGCGATGACCGATCCGCTGACCGGGCTGCACAACCGCCGCTTCGCCCTGCCCCGCCTTGCCGAGCTTGCCACAGAGGCGCAGGAGCGCCAGGGCGACCTGGCAGTCATGCTGCTGGACCTGGACCGCTTCAAGCAGGTGAATGACATCCACGGCCATCCGGCCGGGGATGCCGTGTTGGCCGAGATCGCCGCCCGCCTGGCCGCCACCCTGCCCGAGGGCGCGCTGCTGGCCCGTTTCGGCGGCGAGGAGTTCCTGGCCGTGCTGCCCGATTGCCCGGCCCGCGCCGCCCGCCGCGTCGCCGAGGATCTGCGCCGCGCGGTAATGGCCGCGCCGGTCGCCCTGCCGCAGGGCTGCCAGGATGCCGAATTGGGCGTCACCATCTCGGTCGGCGTGGCCACCGGCCATGGCGCACCGCATCTGCTGCCACTCGACCCCCAGGCGCTGCTGGCCAGCGCCGACCGCGCGCTGCTCAACGCCAAGTCCTCGGGCCGGAATCGTATCGTCATGGCGGCCTCGGGGCTTGCAGCCTGATTGTCGCTGCGTCACTTTGCCACGGCGGCCTCGGACTCAAGGCGCGCTTTTCATTGTGGAGTGCATCCCCTAGATAAAGGCGGAACAGGAAAGGAACGCGCCCATGCCCCATGCCTATTCCGACACCGCCCTGCCCGAACGTCCCGTCAAGCCGGCCATGCTGCGCGGCGCGCTTGGCCGCTGCCCCTCCTGCGGGCAGGGGCGGCTGTTTCGGGGCTATCTGTCGGTCAGCCCCACCTGCCCGCATTGCCACGAGGAACTGCACCATCAGCGTGCCGACGACGGCCCGGCCTATCTGACCATCCTGCTGGTCTCGCATCTGGGCGCGCCGCTCTTGCTGGCGATCTACATGATGTATCGCCCCTCGGCCACGGCCATGCTGATCGGCTTCGGCCTGGGCGCGGTGGTGCTGTCGCTGCTGCTGCTGCCCCGGATCAAGGGCGGGATGATCGGCTTCCAATGGGCGCGCCGCATGCATGGCTTCGGCGCCGAGCCCGCCGCGATCAAGGCCGCCGCGTCGTGAGCAGTCTGGCCGGGACCGCCCCCGCAAGCCGCGATGCCGCCGAGCAGCCGATCCGCGATGCCGCCACCGTCATCGTGCTGGACCGCAACGCCCAGGGCGGGCCTTCGGTGCTGATGGGGCAACGGGGGGCTTCTGCGGTGTTCATGCCCTCGAAATACGTCTTTCCGGGCGGCGCGGTGGATGCCGGCGACGCCCAGGTGCGCCTGGCCGGCGACCTGCCGGCCCGAACCTCGGCCCTGCTGGCCGCCGAACCGCGCGCCGAATCGCAGGTCACGCCCCTGGCGCTGGCCGCCGCCGCCCTGCGCGAACTGGCCGAGGAAACCGGCCTTTTGACCGGCCCCCCCGGCCCCGCGCCCGAGGGCTGGGATCATTACGCCGGGGCCGGGCTGGCGCCCGACGCTTCGGCGCTGATCTACCTGTTCCGCGCCATCACCCCACCCGGCCGGACCCGGCGCTTCGACGCGCGCTTCCTGTTGCTGGACGCCGAGCGGTTGCATGGGGATCGCCACGATTTCAGCGCCGCCTGCGACGAGCTTTCGCATCTGCATTGGGTGCCATTGACCGAGGCGCGGGCGCTGGACCTGCCCTTCATCACCGAGGTGGTGCTGGCCGAGGTCGCAAGCCTGCTGGCCACGGCCGGCGACGGGCCGCTGGCCCCGCCGCCGACGGTGCCCTTCTTCGACAACATGCTGTCGGTGCCGCGCTTCATGCGCATCGGCTAGGTCGGTTCCGCCCCCGATTCAGCGCCCCGGATCAGCGCCCCTTGAACCGCGGCGCGCGCTTTTGCAGGAAGGCCGCGACCCCTTCGGCGAAATCCTCGGTCCGGGCCATTTCGCCTTGCAGCCGCGCCTCCAGCCGCAACTGCCCGGCCATGTCGTTGCCGCCCGAGGCGCGCAACGCCTGCCGGATCGCCAGGAAGGCCGCCGTCGGTCCCTGGGCCAGGGTTTGCGCGCGCGCCGCCACAGCCGTTTCGAAATCCGCGTCCGGCACCGCCTCCCAGATCAGTCCCCATTCCGCCGCCTGGGTCGCGGGAATGCGGTCGGCGAACAGCATCATCCCCATGGCGCGCGGCACCCCGACCGAGCGCGGCACGATGAATGTCCCGCCCGCATCGGGGATCAGGCCGATCCGGCTGAACGCCTGCACGAAGCTGGCGCTTTCCGCCGCGATGACCACGTCGGCGGCCAGCGCCAGGTTGGCCCCCGCCCCCGCCGCGATGCCGTTCACCGCGGCGATCACCGGCACCGGCGCATCCGAGATGGCGGCCAGCATCGGCTCGTATTCCTCGCGCAGGATGGTCTCCACGTCGAACCCGCCGGTGGCATCGGCCAGATCCTGGCCCGAGCAGAAGCCGCGCCCGTTCCCGGTCAGCACCACGCAGCGCGTGCCCGGCGGCAGGCCGGTCAGCGCCGCGACGATCTCGGCCCGCATGGCGCGGTTGAGCGCGTTGACCACGTCGGGCCGGTTCAGCGCCAGCCTTGCAATGCCGTCCTGATGCGTGAATTCGATGGTCTGAAAGCTCATCCCTGCCCCTCTCCCCGGTTTCGGCCATCCTGCCGGGGTGCGGCGGGGCGGAAAAGCCCCGACCCTGCGTCAGTCGCGCAGGATCTGCTCCAGCCGGGCCTTTTCCTCGTCGCTGAGCTTTTCCGGCCCTTCCTCGGCCAGGTTGCGCGAGCGGATGAAGCGCCAGCCCACCAGCAGCGCCAGCAGCGCCATCACCGGCCCGGCCAGGTAGAGCAGCCAGTTCGCCCCGCGCGCTGGCGGCTCGAACAGGACATATTCGCCGAAACGGTCGGCGATGGCCTGCACCGCCTGGGCATCGCTGTCGCCGGCGACCAGGCGCTCGCGCAGGTAAAGCCGCAGGTCGCGGCTGATGGCGGCATTCGATTCGTCGATGGTCTCGCCCTGGCAGATCGGGCAGCGCAGGGTCTTGGAGATCTCGCGCGCCCGCGCCTCCAGCGCCGGGTCGGACAGCACCTCGTCGGGCTGGACGGCCAGGGCGGGCAGCGCAAGCAGCAGCGACAGGCACAGGATCAGGGCGCGCATGGGCTACTCCGCCGGCTGGGGCGCGACGCGGGCATGGCGGGCGCCGGCGGCGACGCGATAGCGCCGGTCCGACAGGCTGATGAAGCCGCCAAGCGCCATCAGCGCCGAGCCGAGCCAGATCCAGCTGGCGAAAGGCTTGATATAGACCCGCACCGCCCAGCCGCCGCCCTGCTGCTGATCGCCGATGACCAGGTAAAGGTCGCGGAACAGCCCGTTTTGGATCGCCGCCTCGGTCGTGGGCATGGATTGCACCGGGTAGACCCGCTTCTCGGGATGCAGCAGCGCGACCTGCCGCCCGTCGCGATCGACCGTCATCGCGGCGATGATCGAATTGTAGTTGGGGCCCGGACGCTCCTCGACGCTTTCCAGGGTGATGTCATAGCCGGCGACGGTGAAGGTCTCGCCGATGCGGGCCACGCGGATGTCCTCGACCTGCCAGGCCATCAGCAGGCTGATGCCGATGAAGGTGACGCCCAGCCCGGCATGGGCCACGGCCTTGCCCCAATCGGCCCGCGGCAGCCGGCGCAGGCGCGCAAGGCCGGAATTGCCGGTGCGCAGCCACAGATCCACCGCCGCACCCGCAACCAGCCAGGCGCCTAGGCCTGCGCCGATCACCGCCAGCGCCGAATGGCCGGTCGAGACGGCAAAGACCAGCGCCATCACCGCCCCGGCAAAGACCAGCGCCCCGCGCAGCGGGTAAAGCGCGCGCTTCAGCCGGCCGCGCTTCCACGGCAGGATCGCGCCCACGGGCAGGATGATCGCCAGCGCCACCATGAAGGGCGTGAAGGCCTGCTCGAAGAAGGGCGCGCCCACCGACAGCCGGCGGTCCCACAGCATCTCGGCCACCAGCGGCCAGACCGTGCCGACAAAGACCACCAGGGCCGAAACCGCCAGCAGGATGTTGTTCAGAACCAGCGCCCCCTCGCGCGAGACCGGGGCGAAGGCGCCCCGCGCCTGCATCGAGGCGGCGCGGACGGTGTAAAGCAGCAGGGCGCCGCCGACGAAAAAGGCCAGGATCGCCAGGATGAACAAGCCGCGCTGCGGATCGCTGGCAAAGCTGTGGACCGAGGTGATGACGCCCGAGCGCACGATGAAGGTGCCGATCAGCGAAAAGCCGAAGGCCATGATCGCCAGCAGGATGGTCCAGCTTTTCAGCACCTCGCGCTTTTCCACCACGATGGCGGAATGCAGAAGCGCGGCGGCGATCAGCCAGGGCATGAAGCTGGCGTTCTCCACCGGATCCCAGAACCAGAAGCCACCCCAGCCCAGCTCGTAATAGGCCCACCAGGAACCCAGCGCGATGCCGATGGTCAGGAAGACCCAGGCCGCCAGCGTCCAGGGCCGGACCCAGCGCGCCCAGGCGGCATCGACCCGCCCCTCGATCAGCGCGGCCACGGCAAAGCTGAAGGCCATGCTGAGCCCGACATAGCCGAGGTAAAGGAAGGGCGGATGGAAGGCGAGGCCGGGATCCTGCAACAGCGGGTTCAGGTCGCGCCCGTCAAAGGGCGGGCTCGCCATGCGCAGGAAGGGGTTCGAGGTGAACAGGATGAAGGCCAGGAAGGCCGCGCCGATCGACGCCTGCACCGCCAGCACCCGCGCCCGCAGCTTGGGCGGCAGGTTGGCGTCGAAGACCGCGGCCATGGCGCCGAACAGCGCCACGATCAGCACCCACAGCAGCATCGAGCCCTCGTGGTTGCCCCAGACGCCGCTGATCTTGTAGATCATCGGCTTGGCGGTATGCGAGTTCTGATAGACCAGCGCGACCGAGAAATCCGAGGTCACGAAGGCCATGGTCAGCGCCGCGAAGGAAATGCCGACCAGCCCGAACTGCGCCAGGGCGGCTGGGCGGGCGGAATCGATCCAGCCGCTCCAGCCCTTGCTGGCGCCGACCATCGGCACGACCATCTGGAACAGCGCCACGGCAAAGGCCAGGATCAGCGCGAAATGGCCAAGTTCAGCGATCATGGGCTTCCTCCGGGATGGCTGCGCCGCAGGATAACCGCGGTGCGGGCGGCAAACCAGCCCCCCGCACCTGCCAGATTGTCACAGCATCGCTAGCGCGCCGCGCCGGCCGCGGCCCAGTCCCGCAGGGCGGCATTGTCCTCGAAGGGCCCGGATGCGGCGATCTGCGCCGGGAATACGGCGGGCGCGGCATCGGCCGCCGCCTTACGCGCTGCGACGGGCAGCACGGGCCGGCTGCGAAAGTAATGCGCCTCGCGCGCGCCGAAATAGAAGCTGATGATGGCGCCAAGAAGCCACCAGAGCGGTTCGGGCACCAGGTTCAGGTTCTCCATCCGCAGGCCGAATCCTTCCGGGTCGGCCATGGCATAGGTGAACAGCCCCACCGTCCCCAGCGTCATCATCGGCCGCGGCAGCCGGTTCAGCCCGTTCATCATCGCGTCGAACCAGCCGCGCGGCTGGGCGGCGAACTCGCCGGAAAGCTGGGCGATGGCGCGGGCATAGGCCTCTTCGTCCAGTTCCATGCGCCGCGTCGCGTTCTCGCGGAACACCTCGGCCACGCCGGTCGCGGCATTGGCCATGGTGGTGACGGCGCCGCTGGCGCCCAGGAAGCGGTCCATCAGCCCCATTTCGCCACCCTCGCCCGATGCTCGGCCGCCGTCAGGTGGTATTTGGCCGAGATGAACTCCTCGGCCCGCAGGATCCAGCCGCCCTTGCCCCCCGATTTGGTGCGGGCATATTTGCGGCTGGCCGGGCGCGCATCGCCCAATGCATAGTAATAGTTCCGCCGCGCGATCCCGTAGGCGTCAGCGAAATAGCCCGGCGCCGCCGCATCGGCCTGCTGCGCGGCCTGGATGGTGCGCGGTCCCACCACGCCGTCGTCCGTGGCCGCAAAGCCCATGCGCGTGACCAGCCGTTGCAGGATCTTCACCGCATTGGCGCCGGCATTGACATACATGTCGAAGGCCGAGGCCTGCACCGAGGCCGGCAGTTCCGCCAGGCGCGGGCGGCGGAAATAGTGCTCGACGAAGATGCGCTCGGCATCGGCGCGGGTCAGCGCCTTGACGTCCGCCACGTCCACCCGCCCGTCGCCGGTCTTGTCGATCCCCAGCCGCTGCAGGGTCGCCAGCGTGACGCCGAATTTCGTCGCCCCGCCCGGATCGTCGGGGTCGTTGACGTAGCCCCCCTCACGCGCGACGATCTCGGCCGCGATCTGCGTTACTGTCTTCATGTCCAGCCCCCAATCCTGAAGCGGACCAAGGCTGGAGAAATCCGGTTAACCAGGGGTTAACCGGGCGCGCGTTGCGTCAGGAGTTCGGCTCTTGGTAGACGCCCTGCTCCTTCAGCGAATCCATGACCTCGCGCGGCATGTAGTTCTCGTCATGCTTGGCCAGGATTTCCGAGGCGACGAAGGTCTCGCCCTCCATGCGCCCGGTGCCGATCATGCCCTGGCCCTCCGAGAACAGGTCGGGCAGCACGCCGGTAAAGCGCACCGGGACGGTGGCGCCGCCGTCGGTCACGCGAAAGGTCACCGTCTCGCTGGCGCCGCGCACCAGGCTGCCGTCCTCGACCAGGCCGCCCAGGCGGAAGACCTCGCCGGCCTCGGGCGGGTTCTCGGCCATCTGGCTGGGCGAGCGGTAGAGGTTGATGCCGTCGCGAAACCCGTAGCCGATCAGCCCGACGGCCAGCACAAGGGCCACGGCGGCGGCGACAAGGATCTGGATACGGCGCCTTTTCTTCAATGATTTCATATTTCAGGCTCTCCTTCTTCAGGCGCTTTCAAACCTGATCGGATGGCGGAGGAATTGCGTGGCCTTGCCCGAGACCCGCTCGGGATCGCCGGTGGTCAGGAAGCGCGAGCGGCTGCCCGCGCCCAGCATTTCGGGATGGCGCTCAAGATAGTCCTCCAGGCTTTCGGCGACCAGGTCGGGCTGGGAATAGACCTTGACCCCCGGCCCCAGCGCCTTCTGGAAAGCGGCCTGGACCAGCGGGTAATGCGTGCAGCCCAGGATCGCCGCCTCGGGATGCGGCATGCGGCGCTTGAGCGCCTCGACATGGCTGGTCACCAGCGCCTCGGCCAGGATCTCGTCGCCCATCTCGATGGCATCGACGACCCCGCCGCAGGGCTGGGCCTCGACATCGACGCCGATGGCGCGAAAGGCCAGCTCGCGTTGGAAGGCGCGGCTTGCCACGGTGGCGGGCGTGGCGAACAGCGCCACATGCTTCACCGCCACCTCGCGCGGGGGCGAATTGTCGCCCCAGCCGCGCTCGGTCAGCGCCTCGATCATCGGCACAAAGACCCCCAACACGCGCTTGTCCGCGGGCAGCCAGGTCTCCTGCATGCGCTTGAGCGCGGCGGCCGAGGCGGTGTTGCAGGCCAGGATCACCAGGTCGCAGCCCTCGGCCCACAGCCGCTCGACCCCGGCGCAGGTCAGGCCGAAGATGTCCTCGGCATCGCGCACGCCATAGGGGGTATGGGCATTGTCGCCCAGATAGACCAGCGGCAGGTCGGGCATCCGGGCGGCGATGGCGGCCAGAACCGTCAGCCCGCCCAGACCCGAATCGAATACGCCCACCGCCATGACTAGCCTCCTGTTCGCGATTGGCCTTTTCTAGGATGCGCCGCGCCGGAATGCCATGATTTATGTCACCCGGCCGCCGGGACCGGAACACGGCTGCGCGACGCGCCCAGGCTCGCGCCAGCACGGTTTTCGCGGTCGAGCCCCCGCCGGCGGCGCACGAGGGCGGCGACGGCCGGGCGCCATGCGGCAGAAGGTCGCGCGGCGCAGGCCCCGCGCCCGGCCGGGCCGGTCGGCCGCCCCCCCGCATGACCGACCGGCCGCGTTCAAAAGCGCGTGACGTTTCGCCGGTCCGAATCGGCACCATGGACGGGATTTGCACAGGCTTGGCCTGCCCCTGCTCGGCAGGTGGTCATCCGCTGCGCATTGTGGGTAAGCAACACTGCCGGAGAAAGGGTTTTCTTGGCGTTTTGCAGGCTTGTTCCGCTAACCTTCTGTGATAAGGGTTGCACGGATTGCATGGCTGATGCCGCAAGAAAGCACTGTTATGGACTGGGATAAGTTAAGAATATTTCACGCCGTCGCCGACGCGGGCAGCCTGACCCACGCGGGCGATGTCTTGCACCTGTCCCAGTCCGCCGTCAGCCGCCAGATCCGCGCGCTGGAAGACTCGCTGGGCACCACCCTTTTCCACCGCCATGCCCGCGGGCTGATCCTGACCGAGCAGGGGGAGCTGCTGTTCGAGGCGACCTCGTCCATGGTGCGCAAGCTCGACACCACCGCCGCCCGCATCCGCGACAGCGAGGAAAGCGTCTTCGGCGAGCTCAAGGTCACGACCACCACCGGCTTCGGCACCATGTGGCTGGTGCCGCGGCTGGCCAAGCTTTACGAACGCTACCCCGACCTCAAGATCGACCTGATGCTGGAAGAGCGCGTGCTGGATCTGCCCATGCGCGAGGCCGACGTCGCCATCCGCATGAAGGAACCCAACCAGCAGGATCTGATCCGCCGCCGGCTGCTCAACATCCGCATGAGGCTTTATGCCACGCCGGAATACCTGGCCAAGGCCGGCGTGCCCGAGACGCTGGAGGATCTGGGGCCGCACCGGCTGATCTGCCAGAACCCGCAGACGCCGCAGGTCAGTTCCGGCGCGGTGCTGTCGCAGATGCTGCTGGCGCGCAACATCAGCTCGACCCTGATGGTGAACAACTATTTCGGCGTGCTGCAAGGCGTGCTGAACCATGTCGGCATCGGTGTCCTGCCCGATTACCTGTCGTCGGATTTCCCCAACCTGACCCGTGTGTTGCCGGACATCCAGTCGGGCGAGGTGCCGGTCTTCCTGGCTTTCCCCGAGGAATTGCGCGCCTCGCGCCGCGTCGCCGCCTTCCGCGATTTCGTGCTGGAGGAGATCCAGTCCCTGCGCCGCCAGCAAACCGAGGAACAGGCCACCGACCCGTCCGCGGGATGAGCGCCGAACGGGCAGATGCCGCGCGGCTTTGCCCGAGGCATTCGCAGAATGCATATCGGGCATGTGCTGCAATGCGGAATTGATCCTTGAACCGCTCGCCGACTGCACATATTTCCGATCTCGAAGGCGATGGTTTGAGGAAACTCTCATCACCTTCAACCTCCCTGTTGGACTTGAGCCGGGCTTCATGCCCGGCTTTTTTTTGCGCCGCCACTTTTTTGCCCCAGGCATCGCGGTTTTTCCCGGCCCTGCGCGCGGGGGCCTTTCCTAACCCTTCGCCGCCGCTTAAAAGGCCGCAAAACCGGGGGAAAGGCGCCAGGACATGAACGAACCGCAGATCACCGAGGAACTGATCGCCGCGCACGGGCTCAAGCCCGACGAATACCAGCGCATCCTCGAGATCATCGGGCGCGAACCCACCTTCACCGAGTTGGGCATCTTCTCGGCGATGTGGAACGAGCATTGCTCCTACAAGTCGTCCAAGAAATGGCTGCGCACCCTGCCGACCAACGGCCCGCAGGTGATCTGCGGTCCGGGCGAAAACGCCGGCGTCGTGGATATCGGCGACGGCCAGGCCGTGGTCTTCAAGATGGAGAGCCACAACCATCCCAGCTATATCGAGCCGCATCAGGGCGCCGCGACCGGCGTCGGCGGCATCCTGCGCGACGTCTTCACCATGGGCGCCCGCCCCATCGCCGCCATGGACGCGCTGTCCTTCGGCCGGCCCGAGCATCCCAAGACCGCGCATCTGGTCAAGGGCGTGGTCGAGGGGATCGGCGCCTATGGCAATGCCTTCGGCGTGCCGAACGTCGGCGGCGAGCTGCGCTTCCACCGCAGCTATGACGGCAACTGCCTGGTGAATGCCTTTGCCGCGGGCCTCGCGGACAGCGACAAGATCTTCTATTCCGCCGCCTCGGGCGTCGGCATGCCGGTGGTCTACCTTGGCGCCAAGACCGGCCGCGACGGCGTCGGCGGCGCCACCATGGCCTCGGCCGAGTTCGACGACACCATCGAGGAAAAGCGTCCGACCGTGCAGGTCGGCGACCCCTTTACCGAGAAATGCCTGCTGGAAGCCTGCCTGGAGCTGATGCAGACCGACAGCGTCATTTCCATTCAGGACATGGGCGCGGCGGGCCTGACCTGCTCGGCGGTCGAGATGGGCGACAAGGGCGGGCTCGGGATCAAGCTGGTGCTCGATGCCGTGCCGCAGCGCGAAACCAACATGACCGCCTATGAGATGATGCTGTCGGAGTCGCAGGAACGCATGCTCATGGTGCTGAAGCCCGAGAAGGAGGCCGAGGCGCGGGCGATCTTCGAGAAATGGGATCTGGATTTCGCCATCGTCGGCGAGACCATCGCCGAGGACCGTTTCCTGATCATGCACGGCAACGAGGTCAAGGCGGACCTGCCGCTGTCGAAACTCTCCTCCAGCGCGCCGGAATATGACCGTCCCTGGGTGGAAACGCCCGTCGCGGCCGAGATGCCTGCCCTGCCCGCCATCGCTCCGATCGCGGCGCTGAAGGTGCTGATCGGCAGCCCGAACTATGCCCACAAGGGCTGGGTGTGGGAGCAATACGACACCCAGGTCGGCGCCGACACCATCCGCCGCCCCGGCCTGGGCGCCGGCGTGGTACGCGTGCATGGCACGAAGAAGGCGCTGGCCTTCACCAGCGACGTGACGCCGCGCTATGTCCGGGCGAACCCCTATGAGGGCGGCAAGCAGGCGGTGGCCGAGGCCTATCGCAACCTGACCGCCTGCGGCGCCCTGCCGCTGGCCACCACCGACAACCTGAACTTCGGCAACCCGGAAAAGCCCGAGATCATGGGCCAGTTCGTCGGCGCCATCAAGGGCATCGGCGAGGCCTGCGCGGCGCTCGACTTCCCCATCGTCTCGGGCAACGTCTCGCTTTACAACGAAACCGACGGCAAGGGGATCCTGCCCACCCCCACCATCGGCGGCGTCGGGCTGATCGCCGATCTGGGCGATCTGATCGCCGGCCTTCCGGCCGAGGGCGACCTGGCGCTGGTCATCGGCGAGACGCGCGGCCACCTGGGCCAGTCGGCGCTGGCCGCCGAGGCCTTCGGCATCGAGGCGGGCGACGCGCCGCATGTGGACCTGGCCGCCGAGCGCCGCAATGGCGAATTCCTGCGCGCCCATGGCGCGCTGGTCCGGGCCGCGACCGACCTGTCCGACGGCGGGCTGGCGCTGGCGGCCTTCGAACTGGCCGAGGCGGCGGGCCTGGGCGTGACGCTGGACAGCGCCGGGATCGCGCAGCTTTTCGGCGAGGATCAGGCCCGCTACCTGGTCGCCTGCACCGCCGAGAACGCGGCCAAGCTGGCCGAGGCGGCCGCGGCGGCCGGTGTGCCGCTGGCGACGGTCGGCGGCTTCGGCGGCGAGACGGTGATCCTTGGCGGCGACGCCGCACCCCTGGCCGAGCTGTCGCAGCTTTATCGCACCGCCTTCGAGAAAAGCCTGGACCTGGAACTCGCCTGACCCGGAAAGCGGCCCTTGGCCGCTGCCTCCGGCGGGGGTATTTGGAAAACGGAAAGAACGGCAGCGGCCCAGGTCGCGGGACCGGCCGCGTCGCCATCCCGGTGCCGGAGCTTAGAAGACGAAGGGCGCGACGGTCCGGCGGCTTCCTCTTGTGAAGGCATCGGCAACGAGGATCATGGGCGAGAGGTCCACCTCGGAGGCGCCCTTGCGCAGGAGCCCGGCCATGCGCGCGTAAAGCGCCGGGTATTCGCCCGTGATGCTGGCCTTGCCCGTCGCCGGTCGGCCGTCGATCTCCAGCAGGTTGCCGCCCCTGCGCAGCGCCAGCCGGCCGGCATCGGTGGCGAACTCCATATCCCAGGTTTCGGGGCCCTGCTGGCGGAGGTCGAAATCGGCCGTGATGCGATGCGACAGGCTCAGCCGTGCGGCGATGGGGGCTTGGCGGTTCTCCGGGAAGTCCAGTTCCGCCGCGATGACATGCACCGGCACGGGCAGGATCTCGGTCAGGATCGAAAGCGCGTTGATGCCTGGGTCGAAGACGCCCATGCCGCCGGCCTCGAAGATCCAGTCTTGGCCGGGATGCCAGAGCCGCACATCCTCGCGCCAGGTGATCCGGCCCTCGCGGATGCGGCGGCCGGCCAGCCACGCCCTGGCCGCCGCCACCGCATGGGCCATGCGCGAATGCCAGGTCGCAAAAAGCGTCACCCCCCGCGCCTGCGCCAGGTCGCGCAGGACATGCACCTCGGCCAGGGTCGCGCCGGGGGGCTTTTCCAGCATCAGGTGGCGGCCGGCGCGCAGCACCGCCTGCGCGATCTCGAAGCGGGGCACGGGCGGCAGGCACAGGCTGACCGCACCGATGTCGGGACGGGCCTCCAGCATGTCCTCGATGCGCGGAAAGGCTTCGATACCCTCGACCCGGCCATGGCGACTGACCGTCGCGGCCAGCTCCCAATCCGGGCTCGAGGCCAGCGCCGGAACATGCTGGTCCAGCGCGATCTTTCCGATGCCGGCAAGCGCGATCTTCATCGGTAACTGTCCTTTCCTCACCTCGACCGCCATGGCGGCGAGCTTGCGATACGTCATCGCGGCCGGGCGGAAGCCGTTCCCGCTGGCCGAGAGCGCCGGCACCGCCAGCGGCAGGCCGAGCATGGGGCCTCGATCCCCGGCACCTCGCCCGGCCGGGCGCGCATGCCGTCCCGTGCCGATCAGGTCGAGCCGGGCGAGTATCACGCGCGACTTCCTGCCCTGGTGCGAATTGCCGCTGCACCGGGCGGCTGGAGAGATGGATTTCGTCCTGGCCCGCATCCTGCCGATGTCGGACGAGACCTACGGGCCAGCCACCACGCTGGACGCCCCGCCCGGCGACGCCAACCGAACTGGCCGGGCAGGAATGGAACTTGCAGGGCCGCATTCGGCTGAACCGGCGACAGCGCGCGCCGTCGCATGGGTATTTTGGAAACGGAGAAAGCCGGCGCCGCGTCTGCGGGCGGCGCCGGGGCGTTGTCATGCGCTTTGCAGGCCGCGCTCGTCCCGGCTTTGCAGGACGGCCTTGTCGGTCTGGCCGAGGATCTGCGAGGTGACGGTGCCCGCCGTCATCGAGCCCGAGACGTTGAGCGCCGTGCGCCCCATGTCGATCAGCGGCTCGACCGAGATCAGCAGCGCCACAAGCGTCACCGGCAGGCCCATGGCCGGCAGCACGATCAGCGCCGCCATGGTCGCGCCCCCGCCCACACCCGCGACCCCGGCCGAGGACAGGGTGACGATGGCCAGCAGCGTCATGATCCAGGCCGGGTCCAGCGGGTCGATGCCGACCGTCGGCGCCACCATCACCGCCAGCATCGCCGGATAAAGCCCGGCGCAGCCGTTCTGGCCGATGGTCGCCCCGAAGGAGGCCGAAAAGGAGGCGATGGTCTGCGGCACGCCGAGGCGGCGGGTCTGGATCTCGACATTGAGCGGGATGGTCGCGGCGCTGGAACGGCTGGAAAAGGCGAAGGTCAGCGCCGGGACGATCTTGCGGTAGAAGGTCAGCGGGTTCACGCCGGTCAGGCTGAGCAGCACGGCATGCACGACGAACATGATCGCCAGGCCCAGATAGGAGGCGACGACGAACTTGCCCAGGTTCAGGATGTCGGCCGCGTTCGAGGTCGCCGCCATCTTGGTCATCAGCGCCATGACGCCATAGGGGGTCAGCGCCATGATCAGCCGCACCAATTGGCTGATCCAGGCTTGCAGGATGTCGATCAGGTTCAGCAGGCTGCGGCCCTTTTCCGGGTCGCGGCGCAGCAGGCGGATGGCGGCGACGCCCAGGAAGGCGGCAAAGACCACCACCGCGATGATCGAGGTCGGGTTGGCCCCGGTCAGGTCGGCGAAGGGGTTCCTGGGGATGAAGGACAACAGCAGCTGCGGCACCGTCAGGTCGGCGACGCGGGGCGCGTAGCTGGTCTCCAGCATGGTCAGCCTTGCGGTCTCGGCCGCGCCCTGGGCCAGCCCTTCGGCGGTCAGGCCGCAGGCCAGCGACATGACCACGCCCACCAAGGCCGCGATGGTCGTGGTGCCAAGCAGCGTGCCCAGCGTCAGCACCGAGATGCGGCCAAGCGCCGAGGCGTCGTGCAGCCGCGCCACCGCGCTGAGGATCGCCGCGAAGACCAGCGGCATCACCACCATCTGCAACAGCTGCACATAGCCGTTGCCGGCCACGTTGATCCAGTCGATGGTGGTTTGCAGCGCCGGCGTGCCGGTGCCATGGACGAGTTGCAGCCCGATCCCGAACAGCGTGCCCAGGACCAGGGCGATGAAGACCCGCACCGACAGCGACAGCTGACCGCCTTGCAGGCGGACCAGTGCGACGATCAGCGCGGCAAAGATCACGAGGTTGATGAGGACGGATGCCATCGCGCGTCTCCGGCAATTTCAGATTGACCTATCAAGCCATAATGCACGTCCGGCGTATAGCCCAGGGGTCGCCCGGCTTTGCGGGCCTTCGCCGATAAAGGCCGTACAGAGGCGTGCTGCAAACCTCTTGACCGCGGTTTCGGTGGCTATATTCCATGTAATATTGAAACAGTGTTTGGATATCAGAGATTATTTTCGCTGCGTCGCCGCGATACCTTGGCGAAACCGATCCCTGCGGCCGCCGCTTGATCAGCCGCCGGCGCCGGGTCCAATCGCAACAGCAAGGCAGGCCATGCACAAGCTTCTGGCGATCCTGTTCGCCTTCGCCCTGGGCGCCGCCAGCCCCTTGCCCGTCCAGGCACAGACCATGCAAGAGACCGCCCTGTTCGCCGCCGCGACCGATGGCGATGCCGCGGCCATCCGCGACCTTCTGGCCCGCGGCGTGGCCGTGGACCCGCGCGACGCAAAGGGGCGCACGCCGCTGCTGGTGGCGACCCATGCCAACCGGGTCGAGGCCGCGAGGGCGCTGATCGAGGCCGGCGCCGACGTGAACGCCAGGGATGCCATCGGGGACAGCCCCTATCTCTATGCCGGGGCGCGCGGGCATCTGGAGATCCTGGAGCTGACGCTGGCCCATGGCGCCGATCTCTCCAGCACCAACCGCTTCGGCGGCACGGCGCTGATACCGGCGGCCGAGCGTGGCCATGTCGAGACCGTCCGCCGGCTGATCCAGGCCGGGGTCGAGATCGATCATGTCAACCGGCTGGGCTGGACCGCATTGCTGGAGGCGATCGTCCTGGGCGATGGCGGCCCGCGCCAGCAGCAGGTGGTCGACCTGCTGGTCGCGGCCGGCGCCGATGTGAACCTGGCCGATGCCGAGGGCGTCTCGCCGCTGGCCCATGCCCGCCGCAGGGGTTTCGACGCGATCGCGGCGCGGTTGGCCGAAGCCGGCGCAAAGTGAAGGAAGAACGATGACCGACAAGGCGACACGCTATCTGGAACAGGCGGTGATGCTGGCGCATCGCAACGTGCAGGCCGGCGGGCGTCCCTTTGGCGCGGTTGTGGTGCGGGGCGGCGAGGTGCTGGCGACCGGCGTCAACGAGACCGTCGCCACCCATGACCCGACCGCCCATGCCGAGATGATGGCGCTGCGTGCCGCCGCGCAGCGGCTGGGCTCGGCCGATCTTTCGGGCTGCGTGGTCCATGCCAGCGGCCAGCCCTGCCCGATGTGCCTGGCCGCCATGCGGCTGGCCGGCGTGGCCGAGGTGCATTTCGCCTATTCGAACCAGGACGGCGCACCCTACGGCCTGTCCACGGCCGCGCTTTACGAGGAACTGGCGAAACCGCTGGCGCAGCAATCCATGACCATCCGCCACCGGCCCCTGCGCCCCCAGGGCATGGGCGATCTCTATGCCGACTGGAAGGCACGGCAGGACCGGGCGTGACGAACCGTCAGCCGCTGATGCTGGCCGTGGTGGCCATGGTCGGGCTGGCGCTGCGGCCCTTCCTGACCGGGGTCGGCCCGCTGGCAGCGCCGATCTCGGCCGAGACCGGCCTGACCATGCAGGGCCTCTCGGCCCTCACGCTGCTGCCGATCCTCTTGATGGGCGCAGGCGCCTTTCTTGGCCCGACGATCCAGGCGCGGCTGGGGGCGAAACGCGCCGCCGTGCTGGCGCTGCTGGTGCTGGGCCTGGGCTCGGGCCTGCGGCTGGGGGCGCATTCGGCGCTGGACATGCTGGGCTCGGCCATGCTGCTGGGCGTGGGCGCGGCGGTGGTGCAGGCGGTGTTTCCCACCATCATCAAGCGCGAGTTCCCGCGCGGCATCAACCTGGCCATGGGGCTTTACGCCGCGATGATGATGGGCGGCGGTGCCTTCGGCGCGCAGGCCGCGCCGCTGATCGCCGCCTGGTCGGGCAGCTGGCGGCTGGCGCTTGGCTGGCTGGCGCTGCCCGCCGTGCTGACCGCGCTGCTGGTGGCGCTGGCCCTGCCGCCCGAGGCACGCGCGCCGCGGACCGCCCGGCAGGGACTGTGGCACTGGCTGCGTCGGCCGCGGGTCTGGCTGCTGATGGCCTGTTTCGGGCTGATCAACGGCGGCTATTCCTCGTCCGTCGCCTGGCTTGCGCCCGCCTTCCAGGACCTGGGCTGGTCGGTCGGGGCCAGCGGCGGGCTGCTGGCGGTGCTGGCGGTGGGCCAGGCGGTCTCGGCGCTGGTCACACCGGTCCTGGCCAGTCACGGCAGCGACCGGCGGCCCTGGCTGGGGATCTGCCTGGCCATGCAGGCGCTTGGCTTTGCCATGCTGGTCCTGCGCCCCGAGGCCGCACCCTATCCCATCGCCTTTCTGCTGGGCGCCGGGCTTGGCGGCTGCTTTTCGCTGATGATGATCGTGGCGCTGGACCATCTGCCCGATCCGGCGCAGGCCGGGGCGCTGGCGGCGCTGATGCAGGGCGGAGGCTTCCTGCTGGCCGCGATCCCGCCCTGGATCCTGGCGCTGCTGCACGACCTGACCGGCAGCTTCGCCCCCGGCTGGGCGCTGCATCTGGCCGCCGTGCTGGCGGTCTCGGCCCTGGCGCTGCGCCTGTCGCCGGCCAGCTATCGGCGCGCTCTGCACCGGCCCGGCCCGCTGCGCACGGATGCCGCGCCGGCCGAGTGAACGATTTTCGACAAGGAGGAGGAACCCATGCTGACCATCACCCGACTGGACCAGGCCGATGCACGCCTGTTGATCGCCGGAGCCGAGGCCCATGCCCGCGAGATCGGCGTGCCCATGTGCATCGCCGTCACCGACGAAAGCGGCCAGCTTCTGGCCTTTTCGCGCATGGACGGCGGCAAGGTGACATCTGCCACCATCGCCATCGACAAGGCCTTCACCGCCGCCGCGGCGCGCAAGGCCACGCATGAATACGGCGCCGCCAGCCAGCCGGGCGCCCCGGCCTGGGGCATTTCCTCGGCCATCGGCGGGCGGCTGATGGTGGTGGGCGGGGGACTGCCGGTCGATCACGACGGCCAGACCGTCGGCGGCATCGGCGTCTCGTCCGGCACGCCGGCGCAGGACCAGGCGGTGGCGCAGGCCGGCATCGACCATTGGCGGGCGCATCGCACCTGACCCCCAGCCCGGACCGCCCCCCGGAACGCGCCCATCCCGCGGCCGGACGCGCTTGCGCCCGGCCGCGCAAAAGGCTAGCAGCGCGGGCCTTGCGGACAGGGGCACGGGGACGGACAGGGATGCGCAACGACCGGCTCGCCATCGACTTCGGGACATCGAACTCGGCCGCCGCGATCCTGGACCAGGGGCAGCCGCGGCGCATCGCCATCGAGCCGGGGGCCGAAACCCTGCCGACCGCCGTTTTCTTCCCCGCCCAGGGCGGCGCCATGCGCATCGGCGCGGCGGCGGCCGAGGCGCTGATCCAAGGCGCCGAGGGCCGCTATATGCGGGCGCTGAAAAGCGTGCTGGGAACGGCGCTGTTCCACGAATCGCGGCTCATCGCCGGCAAGCGCCGCACGCTTTCCGAAATCATCACGGCCTTTCTCGCCACCCTGCGCGAGCGGGCCGAGGCGGCCGCCGGGCGGCCCTTTCGCCGCGCGCTGTCCGGCCGGCCGGTGCATTTCCACTCGAACGACCCCGTCCGCGACGCGCAGGCCCTGGCCGACCTGCAGGGCTGCTACCTGGCGGCCGGCTTCGGCGAGGTCGCCTTCCTGCCCGAGCCCGAGGCGGCGGCGCTGGCCAGCCACGGCCTGGGCCGCGCGGGCGAGATCGGGCTGATCGTCGATATCGGCGGCGGCACCTCGGATTTCTCGGCCTTCCGCAGCCGGGGCGACGGCTTGCAAATCCTCGCCAATCACGGCATCCGACTGGGCGGCACGGATTTCGACCAGCAGGTTTCGCTAAGCCATGCCATGCCGGCGCTGGGTCATGGCGGGCAGCTGCGGCGCGCGATGGGACCGGGGCTCTTGCCGGTGCCGAATGCGATCTATGTCGACCTGGCGACCTGGGCCAGGATCCCCTTCCTCTATGTCCCCGAGACGCGGCGCATGGCCGCCGGGATGGCCCGCATGGCGGTGGACCGCGCCGCCATGGACCGCCTCGTCGCGGTCCTGGACGAGGAACTGGGCCATGAGTTGGCCTTCGCGGTCGAACGCGGCAAGATCGCCGCCAATGCCGGCGACGGCGCGCGCATCGCCATGGGATTCGTCGAGCCGGGCCTGGCGCCGGAAATCTCGCCCGCCTCGCTGGAGGCGGCGCTGTCGGATTGCCGCAGGGATCTTGCGCAAGCCGCGGCCGAGACGCTGCGGCTGGCGGGGATCGCGCCCGGACAGGTGGGCAGCGTGATTCTGGTCGGCGGTTCCAGCCTGATGGGCTTCGTCGCCGCCGAGGCGCTGCGGCTTTGCCCCGGCGCGCAGCTGCGGCGCGCGGGGGCCTTCACCGCCGTGGTGGACGGGCTGGCACTGGCGACGGCGCGCTAGCGCTTGCCGGGTTTCGGCCCGGCACGGAACGGCTTGTCACCGCCCTTGCCCTGCCAGCCGCCAGCCACCTTGTGCGACTTGAAGCCCGCGGCACGCTTCGGCCGCGCCTCGGCACCGTCGCCCCGCGCCGGGCGGTCGTCGCGCGCCGCGCCGCCATGCGTCTTGAAGCCCGCCGATTTCAGCCCTGCACGCGGGGCGGTTTTCGGCGCTGCCTTGTGCGCCTGCTTCTTCTCGGCGCTCCAGCGGGCCTTGCGCGGGGTTTCCGGCGCCTCGGCTTCCGGCGCGGGCTCGCGGCCGTGGGCGGGGGCGGGGGCGGGGGCAGGACGGGCGGCGCGCGGCTTCACGTCGGCGGGATCCAGCAAGGCCGGGCGCCGGGCGGGCTTGGGCCTGTCCTCGGCGCGCGGCTCCAGTGCCTCGGGCCGTGCAGAGCGCGACGCCTGGCCGCGATGCGGTTTCTTCTCGCGCGCGGGGGGCATCGCACCTGCCGTTTCACCGTTTTCCAAATACTCCCGCCGACCGGGCCGCTTGTCGCGCCCGGCGGCAGGCTCGAAAACCGGCTCGCCCTCGATCCGGCGCATGGTCAGGCCGGGCTCCAGTTCGATCCGCTCGCCGAAATTCGGCGCGACGGCGGCGGCGATCTGCACGAAGGTCTGCTCGGTCTTGACCCGGATCGCGCCGATGGCGTCGCGGGTGATGTTGCCCGCCTCGCAGATCTTGGGCAGCAGCCAGCGCGCCTCGGCCCGGCCGGAATGGCCGACCGAGAGCAGGAACCAGACCGCCGGGCCGAACTCGCCCCGTTCGCGCGGCGCAGAAGGCGCAGGGCCCACGCTTTCCGACAGTTCCTCGGGCGCCGGGCGCCCCTCGCGCCACAGCCGCACGAAGGCCGAGGCGACCCGTTCCGCGCCGAAGCGGTCGAGCAGCGCGGCAGCCAGCCCCGCCTCCTCGCCCGGCGCCTCGGCCAACGCCGGATGGTCCAGCATGCGCGCGTCGTCGCGGGCCTGCACCTCGTCGGCCGAGGGCGCCTTGCCCCAGTCCGCGACCAGCTTGGCGCGCTGCAAGAGCCGCTGCGCCCGCTTGTATTCCGCCGAGGGCACGATCAGCACCGAGGTGCCCTTGGCGCCCGCCCGGCCGGTGCGGCCGGACCGGTGCAGCAGCGTGTCGGGATTGGTCGGCAGGTCGGCATGGATCACCAGTTCCAACCCCGGCAGGTCGATGCCGCGCGCCGCCACATCGGTGGCGATGCAGACCCGCGCCCTTCCGTCGCGCAGCGCCTGCAGGGCATGGCTGCGTTCCTGCTGGGACAGTTCGCCCGACAGCGCCACGACCTTGAAGCCGCGATTGCCCATGCGCGCCAGCAGGTGGTTCACATTGGCGCGGGTCTTGCAGAAGATGATCGCCCGGCTGGCCTCGTAATAGCGCAGGGTGTTGAAGATCGCGTGCTCGCGGTCGCGGGTGGTCACCGACAGGGCGCGATATTCGATGTCGCCGTGCTGGCGCGCCTCGCCCATCGCCTGGATGCGCAGCGCGTCGCGCTGGAAGTCGCGGGCCAGCGCCTCGATGGCCGGCGGCACCGTGGCCGAGAAGAGCAGCGTGCGCCGTTCGGCCGGCGCCGAGCCCAGGATGAATTCCAGATCCTCGCGAAAGCCCAGATCCAGCATCTCGTCCGCCTCGTCCAGCACGCAGGCGCGCAGGCCGCTCAGGTCCAGCGAGCCGCGCTCGATATGGTCGCGCAGCCGGCCGGGGGTGCCGACGACGATATGCGCCCCGCGCTCCAGCGCCCGGCGCTCGGTGCGATAGTCCATGCCGCCGACGCAGGTGGCGATGCGCACGCCCGCCTGCTCGTAAAGCCAGCCCAGCTCGCGCGCCACCTGCAAGGCCAGCTCGCGCGTCGGCGCGATGGCCAGCGCCAGCGGCTGGCCCGCCTCGGGCAGCGCATCGCCGTCGAGGATGTCGCCGGCCATGGCCAGGCCGAAGGCCACGGTCTTGCCGGATCCGGTCTGCGCCGAGACCAGCACGTCGCGGCCCCGCGCCTCGGGGGCCAGGGCGGCCTGTTGCACCGAGGTCAGGCTGGCATAGCCCTTGGCCGCCAGCGCCGCGGCCAGAGGCGCGGCAATATCATGTTCGTTCATCGTCTTCGCCAGAAAGGGGATGCGGGGGCGCATCCGGTGAAAGGCACCATCCCCTTTGCGGCCGGGCCCTCCCATGGCCCGCCGGCCCGGAATGCGGAGCCAAGCCGCCCGCCTATCCTGTCGCGGCCCGCAAGTCAAAGCGAAACTAGGGCCGCATCAGCTGATCCTCGGTCCAGCCGAGCCGCGCCATGTCCTCGGCCCGCGCCGCCGCATCGTCGCCGACGATGAATTCGTCCAGCTGCGGCGGGACCATGCCGGCCTGCGACAGCAGGCCATGCACCTGCCCGCGGTGATGGGTCTGGTGCTGGAACAGATGCGAAAGCAGGTCGTCGCGGCGGTCGTGCTGCACGCGCAAGCCCCGGTCCACCGCCACGATTTCCGCCAGGGCGTCCGGCGTCAGCGCCGCGACCAGCGCCAGCAGGCGGTCGTCCATCCGCGTCTGCCATTCGGACAGCCGCGCGAGGTCAGGGCAATCCCGCGCCTCGGCCAGCGCGGCCTCATTGAGCGGCCGGCCCTCCAGCGCGTCGATATAGAAGCGGTCGACCAGCAGGATATGGTTCAGCGTGGCGCGGATCGAGCCGAAGAAGGACGGGCGCGGCGCCTCATAGGCGCCGGGCGGCAGGGCAGCGCAGGCGCGATGCAGCCGGGCATTGGCCAGGCGGTTCATCTGCGCCAGCTTGCGCAGCATGCGCGGCATCTGGACCATCGGGCACCTCCTGCCGCGATGATGCCGCGCGGCGCCCGCCGGGTCGAGCCTCTAGCGCCGCGGCCCGGCGGGATCATGGCCCAGGCTGCGGCGGATCTCGGCCAGGAACAGTTGCAGCGCCGGCACCGGGTCGCGGTGGTGATAGACGATATAGACCTCGGAGACCGGCGGGTTGGGCCGGATCGGCAGGAAGGTCAGCGGTCCCGCCGTCAGCCTGGCGATGCCCGCCGGCACGATGCTGACCCCGAAGCCCGCCACGATCAGGCTGGGGATCGACTGGGCATCCACCACCTGCTGCGAGACCCGCGGCCGATAGCCCGAGGCGATGATACAGGCCATGACATAGGCCGCGAAATCGGAACTGTCGGGGCGCAGCACCACATGCTGGTCCTCGCGCAGATCGTCGATCGAGACGCAGGTGCGCCCGGCCAGCCTGTGGTCGCTGCGCACCAGCGCCACCATCTCCTCGCGCCAGCCGTATTCATGGGCCAGCTCCTCGTCGCGCGGCACCGAGCGGTTGAAGCTGACATCGGTGCGCCGGCTCAGCACCTCGGTGATCTGCGTGGCCGGGGTCTGTTCGTGGACGCGCAGGGTGATTCGCGGATGCAGCCGGGCGAAATGCGCCAGAAGCTCGGCAAGGCCGCCGCGCAGGATCGAGCCGGTGGCGCCGATTTCCAGCAATCCGTCCTGGCCCTGCTGGATTTCGCGGATCTCGTGCAGGCTGCGTTCGTACTGGTCCAGCATGTTGCGCGCCCTGGGCAGGAACAGCGCGCCCGCCCGCGTCAGCGCCACCTTGCGGCTGGTGCGGCTGATCAGTTCGGCACCCACTTCGCGTTCAAGTGTCTGGATTTGCGTGCTCAGCGGCGGCTGCGACATGTTCAGCCGCCGGGCGGCGCGGGTGAAGTTCAACTCCTCGGCCAGAACGACGAAGCAGCGAAGCTGGCGCATTCTCATATCGTCACCATATTGATCAACGGCAAATCAATATTAGACACGGATGTGCCATTGGCCAACAATCTTCGGAATGAGGGGTGGCCGCGACCATGTGCCGATGCGCAAGGAGACGCATCGCCGCATCGCGGCCCCCCTTCCGTCACAGGGAGGAACGGAAACACATGCCGAATTGGTCCAGGTCCTTGTTTGGACAGGTCTGCGTGGCGCTGGTGCTGGGGATCGTCGCCGGCTTCTTCGCGCCCGAGTTCGCCGCCAAGATGAAGCCGCTGGGAGACGGGTTCATCAAGCTTATCAAGATGCTGATCCCCGTCATCGTGTTCTGCGTCGTCGTGCATGGCATCGCCGGCGCGGGCGACCTGAAAAAGGTCGGCAAGGTCGGCGTGCGCGCCATCATCTATTTCGAGATCATCACCACCATCGCGCTGGCCCTGGGCATCGCGGTCGCCTATCTGTTCGGGCCGGGCCACGGCATGAACATCGACGTGAGCCAGCTCGACGCCTCGGCGCTGTCGGCCTATGTGGACCGCGCGCATGAAGTCACCAGCGGCGGCACCGTCGACTTCCTGATGAAGCTGATCCCGACCACGATGATCAGCGGCTTCGCCCAGGGCGACATCCTGCAGGTGCTGCTGGTCGCCATCCTGTTCGGCTGCGCCCTGTCGCTGGTGGGCGAGCGCGGCAAGCCGCTGTTGCACATGATCGAGCTGACGGGCGACGTCACCTTCAAGATCATGTATTTCATCGTCCGGCTGGCGCCGCTGGGCGTGTTCGGCGCCATCGCCTTCACCGTCGGGCAATACGGCATCGGCTCGCTGGCGCAGCTGGGCTACCTGGTCGGGCTGTTCTACGTCACCATCGCCGTCTTCGTCTTTGTGGTCCTGGGCTTCGTGCTGCGGCTGGCGGGCTTCAACATCTTCAAGCTGCTGCGCTACCTGCGCACCGAGGTCGGCATCGTCGCCGGCACGGCCAGCAGCGATGCCGTGCTGCCCCAGACCATGCGCAAGCTGGAACACCTGGGTATCAAGGACTCGACCGTGGGGCTGGTGGTGCCGACAGGCTATTCCTTCAACCTCGACGCCTTCTCGATCTACCTGACGCTGGCGGCGGTCTTCATCGCCCAGGCGACCAACACGCCGCTGTCCACCACCGACCTGCTGGCCATCCTGGGCGTGGCGCTGGTGACGTCCAAGGGCGCGCATGGGGTGCCGGGCTCGGCCATCGTGATCCTGGCCGCGACGCTGGCCGCGATCCCGGCCATCCCCGCCATCGGGCTGGTGCTGGTGCTGTCGGTCGACTGGTTCATGGGCATCGCCCGCGCCCTGGGGAACTACCTGGGCAATTGCGTCGCCACCGTGGTCGTCGCCTCCTGGGTGGGGGATATCGACCGCGACCGCGCCCGCCGCATCCTCGAGGGCGAGGACATGCCGACCCTGGACGTGCTGGACGAGGATGCGCCGATGTCGCAGCCCCAGCACGGCTAAACGAAGTCGCCTCGCGGGGCTGGCCGGGACCAGCGCGACGGATCCGGTCAGCCCCGCCGAGAAGACGGCCTGCGCCTTCCCTCCCGATGGCGCAGGCCATTTCGCGTCAGGGAAGGCCGGCGGCAAAGCCCTCGTCCGTCAGGATCCCGATCAGCGCCTGCTGGGCCCGGGTGCGATAACGCCGCGGATTGGTCAGCAGCGAGAACGGCCGCTCGGCCCCCGGCAGCGGCAGGGTGCGAATCCAGCCGGCGGCGGCCGGGCGCGCCACCGCCCGCTGCGACAGCGCCGCAAGGCACTGGCTGGAGGCCACCGCGTTCAGCACCGCCTCGTTCGAGGGCAATTCCAGCGCCAGGGGCAGCGCGGCCACGCACAGCCCCTGCCCGGCCAGCCAGGTCTCGAACTCGGACCGGGTGCCCGAACCCGGCTCGCGCAGGATCCAGCTCTGCGTGGCAAGCTCGGCCGGGGGCACCGCCTCGCGCCCGACCCAGGGGTGATCGGTCGCCATGACCAAAACCAGCCGGTCGCGCGCCACCACCTGCCGGTGCAGATCGCCATGCGCCACCGCGCCCTCGACCAACCCCAGGTCGGCGCCGCCCTCCTGCACCGCATCGGCGACCTGGGTGGTGTTGCTGACCGTCAGCCGCAGCTCGATGCCCGGATGCATCTCGTGCAACGCCACCAGCCGCGGCGGCAGCCAATAGCTCGCGACGGTCTGGCTGGCATGGACCCGCAGCCGCCCGCGCGGCTCGCGCGCCAGATCCTCCAGCACCATCTCGGCCGTCTCGGCGCGGTCCAGCACGGCGCGCGCCTCGGCCATGAAGGCCTCGCCGGTCTCGGTTAGCAGGATGCGCCGCCCCACCCGATCGAAGAAGCGCACGCCATGCCGCGCCTCCAGCGCCGAGACGGCGGCGCTGACCGCCGATTGCGTCAGGTTCAGCGCCTCGGCCGCGCGGGTGACGTGCTGGCGCTCGGCCACGGCCAGGAAGATGCGGAGCTGTTCCAGCGTCATGCGCCATTGATAAGCAAAATCGAACGATATGGCAAATATAATGCGATGGATTGAACAGCGATCCGCGACCATGTTCCGCTGCATCAGCAAGGAAGCGCGATCATGTCCTCGACCGACCAGAACCAGCCAACATCCCCCGCCGTCGCCGCCTGGCTGGGCGCCACGCTGCCGGGGCTGGGACTGACCTTCGGCATCGCGGTCCTGGCGACGGCGGCGCATCGGTTCTCGGGCATCCCGGCGCTCAGCCCGCTGGTGGTGGCCATGGTGCTGGGCATGGCGCTGCGCAACCTCGTGGGCACGCCCGGGGCGGCACGGCCGGGCATCGGCTTTTCGCTGCGCCGCGTGCTGCGCTTTGCCATCGTGCTGCTGGGCTTCCAGCTGACGCTGGAGCAATTGCGCGCCGTGGGCCTGCCGGGGGTGGCGGTGATCGCGGTGGTGCTGGCCGCGACCTTCGCCTTCACCAGATGGGCCGGGCGGGCGCTGGGGGTCGAGGCGCGGCTGGCGGAACTGATCGCGGCCGGCACCTCGGTCTGCGGCGCCTCGGCGGTGATCGCGACGAACACGGTCACGCGCGGGACGGACGAGGACGTGGCCTATGCCATCGCCTGCGTGACGGTCTTCGGCTCGCTCTCGATGATCGCCATGCCGCTGCTGGGCGAGATGCTGGCGATGGGGCCTGCGCATTACGGCATCTGGGTCGGCGCGACCGTGCATGAGGTGGCGCAGGTCGTCGGCGCCGGCTTCCAGCACGGCGCCGAGGCCGGGCAGGCCGCGACCGTGGCCAAGCTGAGCCGGGTGATGCTGCTGGCGCCGCTGATCCTGGTGCTGGGCACGCTGGCGCGCCGCGGCGGCAAGGCCGCGCATGGCGCGGCGCCGACGCCCTGGTTCGTGCTGGGCTTCATCGCCGTGGTGCTGCTGAACAGCGCCCTGCCCCTGCCCGAGCCGCTGCATGCCGAGGTGGTGGCGCTGACCGCCTTCCTGCTGACCATGGCGCTGGCGGCGATGGGGCTGGAGACCGACATCCGCAAGCTGCGCGCCAAGGGCATCCGGCCGCTGGCGCTCGGGGCGCTGGCCTGGCTGTTCATCTCGACCCTGGGGCTGGGGCTGGTGGCGCTGCTGTGACCCCGCGGCATTGAGCCGCCCCGCCGCCATGCCTAGATTGGGCGCGATCCGCCAAAGGACCGCGCCCATGGCCCTAAAGCCCGCCGACCCCCGTCCGATGACCCGGCGCGAGACCGAGGTCCGCCGCTTCGTCCGCGCCCGCTATGGCCCGCGCGGCACGCTGGCGCTGCATCGCCACGCCCTTGGCCTCGACCTGCTGCGCGCGCCGGTGAACGTCATGCTGTCGCCGCTGTTCCTGCTGGTGCGGCTGGCCGCGCCGCTTCTGCGCCGCATCGGGCTACGGCGCGCGGGCGACTGGCTGTCGCGCCGGCAGATCTTCCTGAAATCCGACGTGGCGCAGCGGATCGAGGCGGACCTGGCCCGTTTCATCGAGGATCTGGCCGAAAAGGGGCTGGCGCCCGGGGCCGCGCCGCAAAGCGTCGCCCGCGCCGCCTCGGACTATGCCGAGACCCGCAATGCGATATCCGAGATCACCACCTCGGTCCTGGTGCTGGCCTCGGGGCTCTTGCTGTTCCACCGCGCCACGCCGGGCGTGATCTCGCTGGCCGGGCCGGTCGCACATCTGCGAGCGCAGGTGCAGGCGATCGAGGATTTTGCGCTGGGAAGCTGGGCCGGCCGCATGTGGTACGGCGCCTTCCCGCGCGAGCTGTCCAGCGTGGACCTGGTGCTGACCGGGGCGGTGCTGGCCATGCTCGCCTCGGTCCTGACGACCTTTGCCGGGCTCGTCGCCGATCCGGTCCAGCTTTGGACCGGCATCCACAAGCGCCGGGTGCTGCGGCTGCTGCGCCGGCTGGAGAAGGCCGAGGACGCGCCGGGGCTGGCGCGCGAACATGTTCTGGCCCGGCTGGGCGACCTGTCCGACGCGGCGCTGAGCCTGTGGCGCAGCTTCAGGGGCTAGGCCAAAGCACGGTTTCGTCGATCCCGGCCAGGTCGCGCCGCCCGGTCAGCGCCATCGCGACCTCAAGCTCGGCGCGCAGGATGGTCAGCATATGCGCGACCCCCGCCGCACCGCCCACCGCCAGCGCATGCAGCTGCGGCCGCCCGACCAGCACCGCCGCCGCGCCCATCGCCAGGGCCTTCAGCGCATCGGTGCCGCGCCGGATGCCGCCGTCGCACAGCACCGGGATGCGCCCGGCGACCTGGCGGGCCACCACCGGCAGCGCCTCGGCCGTCGCCGGCAGCGTGTCGAGCGCCCGCCCGCCGTGGTTCGAGACGATCACGCCGTCCACCCCGGCCGCGACCGCACGCCCGGCATCATGCGCCGACATAATGCCTTTCAGCAGCAGCGGCAGCCGGGTCTGCGCTTTCAGCCAGACGATGTCCTCCCAGCGCGGCGCCTGATCCAGCAGGCCCAGGAAGGTCGCCGCCCGCCCCGGCTCGCTGCGGATCTGCGGCGGGCGCATGCCGTCCAGGTTGACCGCCCGCAGCCCCTCGGGCAGGGCGAAGCCGGCGCGGGCTTCGGTGTTGCGGATGCCGTTCACCGGCGCATCCACGGTCACGACCAGCGCGCGACAGCCCGCCGCCTCGGCCCGGCGGACCAGCGCCAGCGTGTCGGCCCGGTCGGGCTGCATGTAGAGCTGGAACCACAAGGGCCCCTGCGCGCGGGCCGCGATCTCCTCCAGCGGCAGGCCGGACTGGGTCGAGACCACCATCAGGCTGCCGGTCGCCGCGGCGCCAAGGGCGGTCGCATGTTCCCCCTCGGCATGGGCGAGCCCGTGAAAGGCCACCGGCGCCAGCAGGAAGGGATGCGGCAGGTCCAGGCCGAAAAGCCGCAGGCCGGTATGCGCCCCCCGCATGTCGCAAAGCAGGCGCGATTGCAGCCTGATCCCCCGCCAGGCGGCAAGGTTGGCCTGTGCCGTCAGCCCGTCCGCGCCGGCGCCATCGACATAGGCCCGCGCCGGGACGGGCAGGATGGCGGCGGCCAGGCGCTGGTAATCCTCCAGCGCCACCACGTCGGGGGGAATGGCCTGGGTCAAATCTCGGACCAGTGGCGGATCATGTTGTGATAATGCGCGGTGATGCCCGTGACCGCCGGATCGTCGTCAGGCAGCATCGCGCGGATGCGCATGATCGACTGGTCGAGGTCATAGAGCATGTGCCGCCGCCAGTCGTCCTTGACCATCGACTGCGCCCAGAAGAACGAGGCCCAGCGCGAGCCGCGCGTCACCGGCGTCACCGAATGCAGCGAGGTCGCGGGATAGACCACGGCATGACCCGCCGGCAGCTTGACGCGATGCTCGCCATAGGTGTCGTGCACGACCAGCTCGCCGCCGTCGTAATCCTCGGGCGGGGTCAGGAAGACGGTGGTCGAGACATCGGTGCGGATGCGCTGGCCGCTGCCGGGCACGACCCGGATCGAGCCGTCGACATGGGCGCCGAAGGTCATGCCCTCGTCATAGCGGTTGAACATCGGCGGCAGCACGTGCAGGGGCAGCGCGGCCGAGGAATAGACCGGGCTGCGCCCCAGCGCCCGCATGACGATGCCGCTGAGTTCGCGTGCCACCGGGCTGTCCACCGGCACCTGGAGGTTCAGCTTGACCTTGGCCGCCTGATCGCCGGCGGTGCTGCGGCCGTCGACCCAGTCGGTACCCTCCAGCACCTGCCGGATATAGGCGACCTCCTCGGGCGTCAGCAGATCCGGAATGGTGACGAGCATGGGATTCTCCTGCGGTGGAATGCGGCGGGCGCAGGATAGGGCCGGGGCCGCAGAAAGTTAAGCGTTTTTGTCGGATTTTGGGAATGCCCGCAGCGCGAGCGAGAGGGAACGGCCCGAAAGCCGTCCCCGAAGCGGTGGCGACGCGATCCTCAGAACGCGTGCTTCAGCGTCAGCACGAAATTCCGCCCCGGCTCGATATTGGCGAATTGCCCGCTATGCGAGTCGGTATAGATCTGGCGGTCGAAGACGTTGTTGATGTTGAGCTGCAACGCCGTGGCCTCGTTCAGCCGATAGGCCGCCATCAGGTCGGTGCGCCAGCTTGACGGCAGGCCGGCATCGGCATCGCCGTTCTGCGAATAGCTGGCCATGCGCTTGCCGGTATAGGTCACGCCGCCGCCCAGCGTCAGTTCCGGGCTGTAGTCATAGGTCGTCCACAGCGAGAAACTGTTGCGCGGGATCTTCACGACCTGCTTGCCGGTGGCGGGGTTCGGATAGGGATCGCCGCCGCCGCGCGGCGTACTCCAGCCGCCGTCCTTCAGCTTGACGTCCTGATAGACATAGCCGCCCCAGATGCCCCAGCGCTCGGTGAGCTGGCCGGCAAAGCCCAGCTCGATGCCCTTGGCGATGGTATTGCCGATATTTTCGGTCTCGCCCAGGGCGTTGGTGACGCGGGCATTGTCCTTTTCGGTCCTGAACAGCGCCGCGCTCAGCTCAAGCTGATCGTTCAGCACCAGCCATTTCGTGCCGATCTCGTAATTCACGCTGCGCTCGGGATCGAGGCTGTCCAGATCGTCCGAGGCATTGCTGCCGCCGGTGCCCGCGCCTTCGCCCGCCGGGTTCGAGGAGGTGCTGGCCGAGGCATAGATCGAGCCATTGGGCACCGGCTTGTAAACCACGCCCAGCATCCCGTTCAGGAAATCGGAATCGTTGTCGTTGCTCGCGCGTGGATCATCCTCGGTCGCATGGGTGACGCTGTCGACGCTGTAATCGTCCCAGCGTAGCCCCACCGTCGCCTCCCATTGCGGGGTGAAGGTGATGGTGTCCAGCGCGTAGACGCCGCGCGACTTGGTGGTGCTGTAGCCGGTCTCGCCGCCGCGCTCGATGCTGCCGCCCCAGAACGCGCCGGGATTCGGATTCTCATAGGGCGAGGTCGGCATCGGGTCGGGATTGTTCACCGCCAGCCGGCGGGTGGCGGCGCGGGAATTGGCGATGTCCACCCCGACCGCGAAGCGATGCTCGACGCCCCAGGCCCGTGCCTCGCCCGAAAGCTGGGCGTTGAACGACACGGTCTCGTTCACCCGGTCCGAAGCCTTGGAACTGCGCGACACCAGCCCGTCGCTGCCCGAGGTCGGCGAGGTCACGACATAGGTGTTGGTGTCGCGCGCCTTGCGCAGGGCCGTGGTCAGCCGCAGGCTGTCCGAGAAGGCATGTTCGAACTTCACATAGCCCGAGGCGGATTCGAGATCGCGGAAATCGCGCGCGTGCAGGCCGTAGAAGGTATCGGGCTCGACATCGGCCGGCAGGAACGGGTCGACGCTGGTGCCCGAACCACGCCGCCATGCCGCCGGCGTGCTCGCATTGGACATCGGCACGCCGTAATCGGGCGTATCCTCGTCCTTGTAGTAATACAGCCCGGCGGTGATCTTGCTGTCGTCGGTCAGGCGATAGCTGATGCTGGGCGCCACGCCGAAGCGCCGGGACTCGACGCCGTCGCGCCCGCCCAGATCGTCGACGTGCTGCCCCATCAGGTTCAGGCGCAGGCCGATCGCGCCGAATTCACGGTTCGAATCCAGCGTGCCGCGGACATAGTTGCCGGTGCCATAGGACAGCGCCACCTCGTCAAAGGCGCCCGACTGCGGGGTCTTGCTGTTCAGGCTGATGGTGCCGCCGGTCGAACCGGCGCCGGAATAGACGCCGCCCGGACCCTTGCTGATCTCGATCGATTCCAGGTTGAAGGCCTCGTATTGCGTGCGCGAGGCGTTGCGCATGCCGTCGACCAGCATGTCCTGGCTGGCCTCGAAGCCGCGGATATAGGGGCGCACGCCCTGCGGCACGCCGCCCTCGCCCGCGCCCAGGGTGACGCCCGGCGTGGTGCGCAGCACGTCCGCGACCGAGGTCTGGCCGCGCTCCTCGATCTGGCGCGCGGTGACGACGGTCACGGTCTTGGGCGTGTCGAGCAGCGGCGCGGTGGCCTTGTCCGAGGCGCTCTCGGTGACCTTGTAGCTGGTCTCGGCCTCGTTGCCCTGCTGGCGGCGGATGACCACCGTGTCCAGGGTAACGGTATCCTGCGCCTGGGCGGGGCCGGCCACGCCGGCCGAGATGGCCAGCACGGGCAGCAAGCCCAGGGTCGGCAGCAATTGCGCGGCTGACCCCGAGGCAGGCGGTTTGGGATGGGTTTTGTTCATGGGTTGATCCCGGCACGAAAGATGAGTCGCAACCGCCTCAAGGCGGAAACGACAGGAAGGTGCTGGCTCATCAATGGCTTGCGCGTTCGCGCAGCGGAAAGCGGGGTGAAACCGCGGTCCGGCTGCGCTTGATCAACGCAAGAGGACAAATTGTCATACCTTGTCAAACGACGCAGCGTCATTTCCCGGCTCCGCAACCTCGCCTGTTGCCATAATCCAACAGTCTGCCGGGTGCTGCGCCCGCGCCATGGCCCGTCATCACCGCCGCCGGCAGCATATCCAGCCCCTGCCCGCGATCCCGGCGGCCCACCAGATGTTCCAAGAACAGTGCCATCGCCCACTAAATCTGGATTGACCCGGCCTGTGACCCGTGGCTAACTGCGGGGGTCATGGTTGCCCTGGGGCCGACTCGGGGATGAAAAGGGAAGCCGGTGAAAAGCCGGCACTGCCCCCGCAGCTGTAAGCGGCGAGCGACGCTGGAATGCCACTGGAGCCCAGGCTCCGGGAAGGCCGGCCGAGCCGAGACCCGCAAGTCAGAAGACCTGCCATGGCGCGAAAGAACGAAACCGTGCGGCGGGCGCGGGGCTGGAACAGGGTCCGGTGGCATGTCCATCGGCCCGGCCCCCTCCTGCCGACAGAACAGAAGGAGCCGGGCCATGCCCATCACCGTTTACTCCAAGCCCGCCTGCGTGCAATGCACCGCCACCACGCGGGCGCTCGACGCGCGCGGCCTGGCTTATCGGCTGGTCGACCTGACCGAGGACGAGGCGGCGATGGAGCTGGTCGCCTCGCTGGGCTATCGTCAGGCCCCGGTGGTCGTCGCCGGCGATGCGCATTGGGCGGGCTTCCGGCCCGACATGATCGGCCGGCTGTCCTGACCGGCGCCATGGGCGGGCTGGTCTATTATTCCTCGGCCTCGGGGAACACCGCGCGCTTCGTCGCGCGGCTGGGGCTGGCGGCCGGGCGCATTCCGGTCTCGCCGCGCGACGCGCTGCCGCAGCCCGCGGCGCCCTATGTGCTGATCTGCCCGACCTATGCCGATGGCGAGGGACGCGGCGCGGTGCCGAAACAGGTGATCCGTTTTCTGAACGATCCCGCCCGCCGCGGCCTGCTGCGCGGCGTGATCGGCAGCGGCAACCGCAATTTCGGCACCGCCTTCGCCCTGTCGGCCAGGGTGATCGCCGCAAAATGCAACGTGCCCGTGCTTTACCGCTTCGAGCTGGCGGGCGACGACAATGATCTTTCCCGCGTCCGGGCGGGGCTTGAGAAATTCTGGGGGACGGAATGCTTGACGATGGCGTAAAGGCCGAGCTGGACTATCACGCGCTGAACGCGATGCTGAACCTTTACGACGGCGAGGGCCGCATCCGCTTCGACGCGGATCGCAAGGCCGCGCGGCAGTATTTCCTGCAGCATGTCAACCAGAACACCGTCTTCTTCCACTCGCTGGACGAGAAGCTGGGCTATCTGGTGGACGAGGGCTATTACGAGGCCGAAGTCTTGGAGCAGTATCCGCGCGAGTTCCTGCACCGGATCTGGGACGCGGCCTATGCGCGGAAGTTCCGCTTTCCGACCTTCCTGGGCGCCTTCAAGTATTATACCAGCTACACGCTGAAGACCCGCGACGGGCGGCGCTATCTGGAACGCTACGAGGACCGGGTGGTCATGGTCGCGCTGGCCTTGGCGCGCGGCGACCAGGATCTCGCCATGCGCTTCATGGAGGAAATCCTGTCGGGCCGCTTCCAGCCGGCGACGCCGACCTTCCTGAACGCCGGCAAGAAGTCGCGGGGCGAGCTGATCTCGTGCTTCCTCTTGCGGCTGGAGGACAACATGGAGAGCATCGGCCGCGGCATCAATTCGGCGCTGCAGCTTTCCAAGCGCGGCGGCGGCGTCGCCCTGATGCTGACCAACCTGCGCGAGGCCGGCGCGCCGATCAAGGGGATCGAGAACCAGTCCTCGGGCGTCATCCCGGTAATGAAACTGCTGGAGGACAGCTTTTCCTATGCCAACCAGCTGGGCGCGCGGCAGGGCGCGGGGGCGGTCTACCTGAACGCGCATCACCCCGACATCCTGCGCTTCCTCGACACCAAGCGCGAGAATGCCGACGAGAAGATCCGCATCAAGACGCTGTCGCTCGGCGTGGTCATCCCCGACGTGACCTTCGAGCTCGCCAAGCGCAACGAGGACATGTATCTGTTCTCGCCCCATGACGTGGAGCGGGTCTACGGCCTGCCCTTCTCGGAGATTTCCGTGACCGAGAAATATGCCGAGATGGTCGACGACAAGCGCATCAGGAAGAAGAAGATCAATGCCCGCGCCTTCTTCCAGACCCTGGCCGAGATCCAGTTCGAGAGCGGCTATCCCTATATCATGTTCGAGGACACGGTGAACCGCGCCAACCCGGTCGCCGGCCGCATCAGCATGTCGAACCTGTGCAGCGAGATCCTGCAGGTGAACGAGGCGAGCACGTTCAACGAAGATCTGAGCTATTCCCATTTAGGCACTGATATTTCATGCAATCTCGGCTCGCTGAACATCGCCGCGACCATGGACGGGCCGGATTTCGGCGCGACCGTCGAGATGGCGATCCGGGCGCTGACCGCGGTGTCGGAAATGTCGGCGATCGAGGCCGTGCCCTCGATCCGGCGCGGCAATGACGAGGCGCATGCCGTGGGCCTGGGCCAGATGAACCTGCACGGCTTCCTGGCGCGCGAGCGCATCCATTACGGCAGCCCCGAGGGGATCGAGTTCACCAGCGTCTATTTCGCCGCCGTCGCCTATCACGCCATCCGCGCCTCGAACGGGCTTGCGCAGGAAAAGGGCCGGACCTTCAAGGATTTCGAGACGTCGAAATATGCCGACGGCTCGTTCTTCGACAAATACGTCACGCGCGACTGGCTGCCCTCGCTGCCCGAGGTTGCGCGGGTCTTCGCGGGCATCAGCCTGCCCACCCGCGAGGATTGGGCCATGCTGCGGGAATCGGTGATGCGGCACGGGCTTTACAACCGTAACCTGCAGGCGGTGCCGCCGACGGGCTCGATCAGCTACATCAACAACTCGACCAGCTCGATCCACCCCATCGTCGCCAGGATCGAGATCCGCAAGGAAGGCAAGATCGGCCGGGTCTATTACCCCGCGCCCTTCATGGACAACGACAACCTGGACTATTACCGCGACGCCTACGAGATCGGCCCCGAGGCGATCATCGACACCTATGCGGCGGCGACCGAGCATGTCGACCAAGGCCTGTCGCTGACGCTGTTCTTCCCGGCCGAGGCCACCACGCGCGACATCAACCGCGCCCAGATCCATGCCTGGAAGAAAGGCATCAAGACGATCTATTACATCCGGCTGCGCCAGACCGCGCTGGAAGGCACCGAGGTGCAGGGCTGCGTCTCCTGCACGCTTTGAGGCGGGGGCTGTCTGCCCCCGCACCCCCGAGGATATTTGGACAAGAAAGAAAGGCTCTTCGGATGAAGGACCATGCGCAGCGGACGCCCCTGCGGGCGATCAACTGGAACCGGCTGGAGGACGAGAAGGATCTGGAGGTCTGGAACCGGCTGACGGTGAACTTCTGGCTGCCCGAGAAGGTGCCGCTGTCCAATGACGTGCAGAGCTGGGCCACGCTGCGCCCCGAGGAGCGCGAATTGACCATCCGCGTCTTTACCGGGCTGACGCTTCTGGACACGATCCAGAACACCCTGGGCGCACCGGCGATGATGCCCGATGCGCTGACCCCGCATGAGGAGGCGGTGCTGTCCAACATCGCCTTCATGGAGGCGGTGCATGCGCGGTCCTATTCCTCGATCTTCTCGACGCTGTGCCTGACGCCCGAGGTGGACGCGGCCTTTCGCTGGGCCGAGGAAAACCCGCATCTGCAGCAGAAGGCGCGGCTGGTGCTGGAGGAATACCAGGCCGGCTCGGACCCTCTGAAGCGCAAGATCGCCAGCGTGTTCCTGGAAAGCTTCCTGTTCTATTCCGGCTTCTACCTGCCGATGTACTGGTCGAGCCGCGCCAAGCTGACCAATACCGCCGACCTGATCCGCCTCATCATCCGCGACGAGGCTGTGCATGGCTATTACATCGGCTACAAGTACCAGCGCGGGCTGGAGCGGCTGGGCGAGGCCGAGCGCGCGGCGCTGAAGGATTTCGCCTTTTCGCAGATCTTCGATCTCTACGATATCGAGACGAAATACACCGCCGAGCTTTATGACGGCATCGGGCTGACCGAGGACGTCAAGGCCTTCCTGCATTACAACGCCAACAAGGCCTTGCAGAACCTGGGCTACGAGGCGCTGTTCCCGCCGCAGGCCTGCGAGGTCAACCCGGCGATCCTGGCCGCCCTGTCCCCTGACAGCGAGAACCACGATTTCTTCAGCGGCTCGGGGTCGAGCTATGTCATCGGCAAGGCGGTCGCGACCGAGGATGAGGACTGGGACTTCTAGGCGCGCGGGTTGCGCGCCAGCCGCTGCGCGATGGCCGAGCAGACCAGCAGCTGCGTCATGTGATAGATCATCACCGGCAGCACGGTAGCGCCCACCGTCGCCGCCGGGAAGATCGCCGTGGCGATGGGCAGCCCGCTGGCGAGGCTCTTGGTCGAGCCGCAGAAGAACAGCACCGCCTGGTCCTGGGGCGGCAGGCGGAACAGCCGCCCGGCGCCCACCATGCCCCCCATGACCAGGGCCAGCAGCAGCGCAGTGACCAGGAAGCACAGCACCAGCCCGGGCAGCGGGATCGCCGACCAGATGCCCGCGACGGTGCCGGCGCCGAAGGCGGAATAGACGATGAGCAGGATCGAGCCCCGGTCCACCACCATGGTCATGAGCCGGTGGCGCTGGACGAAGCCGCCGATCCAGCGCCGCAGCAATTGCCCTGCGACGAAGGGCAGCAGGATCTGCACCGCGATCTTCTGGATGGCGTCCAGGCTGGCGCCGCCGCCCTCCTGATGCAGAAGATGCGTGACCAGCAGCGGCGTCAGCACCACACCCACCAGGTTCGACAGCGAGGCGGCGCAGATCGCCGCCGGCACGTTGCCACCCGCGATCGAGGTGAAGGCGATCGAGCTTTGCACCGTCGAGGGCAGCACGGCCAGGAACAGCAGTCCCAGCGTCAGTTCAGGGCCCAGCACGCGGCCGAACAGGATGGCCAGCAGGATGCCCAGGGCCGGGAACAGCGCATAGGTGGCGCCGAAGGTCAGGCCCTGAAGCCGCAGGTTCAAGAGCCCCGCCCGGACCGAGGCCGGATCGAGCTTGGCGCCGTAGAGGAAGAACAGCAGCGTCACCGCCCAGAAGGTCGCACCGCGCAGGATCTCGGCCGCCATGCCGCGGGCGGGCAACAGCAGCCCCAGCAGCACCATGCCGATCAGCAGCAGCATGTAGGTGTCGATGCCGATCCGTTTCAATGCCTGCATGGTCTTCCCCGTCGCGCGTTCGCCCCTGTCTGATATACATCGGGGCCCGGCACAAGCCGCCGGCGGAATGCCATGACGCTTGCCCCGCTGGCAAAAAACGGTCACAGCAGGGTCATGCCCGACCAAACCGTTCCGACCATGCGCCCCGCTTTCGCCCCCTGGCTGTCCCGCAGCAATGACGTGACCTCGGTCTTCCTGGCGGCCGGCCAGGTGCCCGACCTGGTCAACCTTGCCGGCGGCCTGCCCGAGCCCTCGGTCTGGCCGGTCGCGGAACTGGCCGATCTTGCCGCCGAGGCGATCCGCAACCACCCGGACGAGACGCTGGGCTATGGCCCGATCCCCGGCCTGCCGGCGCTGCGCGACCTGATCGCCGCCCGCTTCTCGACCGAGGCGCTGCGGCTGTCGCGCGAGAACGTGCTGATCACCACCGGCGGCATGCAGGCGCTGGAGCTGATGGGCAAGGTGCTGCTGGAACCGGGCGGGACGGTCGCGGCGCAAAGCCCGGCCTATCTGGGGGCGCTGGACGCCTGGATGCCGCATGCGCCGCGCTATCGGCCCATGCGGATCGAAGGCAACGATTTCGACCCCCATGCCGCGCTGGCGGGGGCGCAATTCGCCTATACGGTGCCGAATTTTTCGAATCCCAGCGGCCGGCTGGTGGCACTGCCCGAGCGGCAGGCGCTGGTCGCCGCCGCCCATGCCACCGGCACCTGGCTGATCGAGGACGACCCCTATGGCGCGCTTTACTACGAAGGCGAGCCGCTGCCCCGGCTGCTCGAACTGTCGGCGGCCGAGCGGCCCGGCCCCTATGGCGGGCCGGTGGTCTACATGGGCTCGCTCTCCAAGGAACTGGCGCCGGGGCTGCGCATCGGCTGGGTGATCGCCGCCCCCGAGATGATCGTGGCGCTGGCCACCGCCAAGCAGGGCTCGGACATGTGCACCAGCGGCCTGTCGCAGATGCTGGCGCTGCGCGCGTTGCAGGCGGGGATCACCGACCGCATCCGCCCCGAGGTGCTGGCGATCTATCGCGCCCGGCGCGACGCGCTTTGCGCCGCCCTGCAGGCGCATCTGGCGGGCGAGCTGGACTGGCAGGTGCCGGTCGGCGGCATGTTCGTCTGGGCCACGGCGCGCGATCCGCGGCTGGATACCGACCGGCTGCTGCATCACGCGATGGCCGAGGGGGTCTGCATCTCGCCCTCCAGCGTCTTCGATCCCGAGGGGCTGGACCGCCGTTCGCTGCGGCTGAACTTTACCCTGAACCCGCCCGAGCGGCTGGAGGAGGGCTGCCGCCGCCTGGCCCGCGCCATCCGCGCCGCGCTGGCCGAGGCGGGCTGAAGCCGCCCGTCACACCGGCCAGACCATCAGGATCAGCGGCACGCCGGTCAGCACCACCAGCACCGACAGCGGCGCGCCCAGCCGGGCGTAATCGCCAAAGCGATAGCCGCCCGGCCCCATGACCAGCGTGTTGCACTGATGCCCGATGGGGGTCAGGAAGTCGCAGCCTGCCCCCACCGCCACCGCCATCAGGAAGGCATCGGGCCGATAGCCGAGTTCGCTGGCAAAGGTCGCCGCGATCGGCGCCATGACCAGCACGGTCGCGGCATTGTTCAGAAAGGGCGTGACCGCCATGGCCGCGACCAGGATCAGCGTCACCGCACCCCAGACCGGCAGGCCCATCGCCGCCTGCGACAGCCAGGCGCCCAGAAGCTCGGTCACGCCGGTCTTTTGCAGCGCCTCGCTGACCGGGATCAGCGCGCCCAGCATGACCAGGATCGGCCATTCGATGGCCTCGTAAGCCTCCTCGGCGCTGATCGTGCCGGTCAGGATCATCAGCACGGCGGCGGCGAAGAAGGCGATGGCGACAGGCACCAGCCCCGCCGCCGTCGCCGCCATGGCGACCGTCAGGATCAGCACCGGCAGCAATTGCTTGCGCACCCCGCCCAGCCGGATATGGCGCTCGGCCAGGGGCAAGAGACCCAGCACCCGCATCCGCTCGGGCAGGCGGTCGATCGGCCCCTGCACCAGCAGCACGTCGCCCGCCGCCAGCACCGTCTGGCTGAGCCGCTGGGTCATGCGATGCCCGGCGCGCGAGATGGCGATCAGGTTCACGCCATGCTGGTCGAAAAGCGCGATCCGCCCCACGCTTTGCCCCACCAGCAGCGAGGCGGGCGCGATCACCGCCTCGATCACACCGATTTGGTCGGCAGGCAGGCCCTCCTCGGCGGCCGCATCCTGCCGGGTCAGTTCCATGCCCAGCTTGGTCACGGCGCGTTCCAACGCATTCGGCTCGCCGCGCAGAAGCAGCGTGTCGCCGACGCGGATCACCGTGTCGGGCAGTGTCACCGCGCGACGGACGTCGCCCCGGATCAGCCCGGTGACGGCCACCTCGCCATCGACGGCGCCCAGATAGTCGCCCACCGTCATGCCGACGATATCGGCGCCCTCGGGGACGGTGGCTTCGGTGTGATAGTCGCTGATGTTCACCGCCTCGCTCAGCGAGGCCGTGGCACGGCGGTCGCGCGGCAGCAGCCGATGGGCGAAAAGCAGAAAGACCAGCCCCACCAGCGACAACCCGAGGCCGACCGGCGCATAGTCGAACATGGTGAAGGGCTGGCCCGTCATCTGCTCGCGCACCCGCGAGACGATGATGTTGGGCGAGGTGCCGACCAGCGTGATCAGCCCACCCAGGAGCGAGCCGAAGGCCATCGGCATCAGATAGGCCGAGGGCGAATGCCCCGAGCGCCGCGCCATCTTCAGCGCGGCGGGCATCAGCATGGCCAGCGCGCCGATGTTCTTGACCAGCGCCGACAGGCCCGTGACCGAGCCGACCAGCACCAGCAGCTGCCAGCGCAGGGCCCGCAACCGCCCGAGCAGCCGGCGTATCACCGCCTCGATCACGCCCGAGCGCGAGATGCCGGCGCTGACCACCAGCGCGCTGCCGACGATGATGACGATATCGTCGCTGAAGCCGCGGAACGCCTCGTCCGGCTTGACCGTGCCCGCCACCAGCGAGGCCAGCAGCGCGATCATCGCCACCACGTCGTAGCGCAGCCGCCCCCAGACGAACAGCACCATCATCGCGCAAAGGATCAGCACGGCCAGGAGCTGCGGCATGGCCATGTGGCTTGACCCTCCCTTTCGTCGGATACGCTATCCAATGCCGCAGGCCGGCGGGCGGTTCCGCGGCAGGACAGGTTGTCGCGGCCGCCCGGCGGCACCGGATTGGCGCTTGACAGCCCTTGCCCGGCTGCGGCAATGCAGGGCCGCTACGGTTCCGGCGGATCTGCGCCGGATCAAAAGGGAACACCGGTGCGCCCATGGGCCGCGATGCGGCCGGGGCAAGGCCGGGGCTGCCCCCGCAACTGTAAGCGGTGAGCGACGGTCGAACGTGCCACTGGGATCTCCTGGGAAGGCCGGCCCGAGCAGCGATCCGCGAGCCAGGAGACCTGCCGTGGCGATCACCCATTTCCGGCGCGGGGCGCGTCTGGAAAGCGGCCGTTCCGCAGAGGTGACGATCACCGTCCTGCGGTCGGGCCTGCCAGCCTTTCCACAGGGCATTTCTGCAAATCGCGGGCCGAACGCCCGCGTTGGAAAGGCTTTGGAATGTTCAGAACCCCGCTTTCGCTGCTGGCCACAACCGCCGCCGTACTGCCCGCCGCCCTGTTGCCCTGTGCCGCCACGGGCCAGCAGGTCCAGGACCAGGTCGTGCTTGACACCCTGGTCCTGTCCGCCGGCCTGTCGCCGGTGGCCGAAAGCGCCTATGGCCGCGCCCATACCGTGCTGACCAGCGAAGACCTGCAAAGCCGCCGGGTCATCACCGTCCAGGACGCTTTGCGCACGGTCCCCGGACTTTCCGTCACCTCGACCGGCGAAACGGTGGCCAAGATCCGCATCCGCGGCGGCGAATCCAATCACGTGCTGGTGCTGATCGACGGGGTCGAGGCCAATTCCCCCGGCAACGGCGACTATATCTTCAGCGGCATGCTGGCCGAGGACATCGAGCGCATCGAGGTGCTGCGCGGCCCGCAATCCGCCATCTACGGCGCCAATGCCGCATCCGGCGTCATCTCGATCACCACCCGTCGCGCCTCTGCGCAGGGGCCGGGCTATGGCGGCACGGTCGAGATCGGCGGGTTGGACACCCGCACCGCCAGCGCCTTTGTGCAGGCGGGGGACGGGCGCGGCAGCATCAGCCTGTCCGCGGTGGCGCGCCGCACCGATGGCGAGGACGAATCGCGCAGCCCCGGCGGGGATACCGAGTTCAACCGGCAGCGCGTGCTGGGCCCGAACGGCTCATATGATCTGACCGAAAGCGCGACCGTCGGTTTCACGCTTAGGCGCATCTGGCAGGAATACGGTTATGACCGGGCCGTCTCTTTCGTGGATTCGCCCGACGACTATATCGTCGACGCACCGCTGACCGCCGACCGGGACGAAACCTATGGTTCGCTGTGGCTGGAAGGCGAAGCTTTCGGCGGCAGGCTGCTCAACCGCTTTGCCGTCTCTGGCGCCAACCAGAACACGGCGCATTTCAACGGCGGCCTGCCGGATTACAGCGACGCCTCGCGGCTGCGGAACTTCAAATATACCGGCAGTTGGGCGCTGGATGGCGGCAATGCCCGCGATGCCGCGCAAAAGCTGAATGTGGCGGTGCAGAAGAAACGCGAGATCTACGAGAACTCCTTTGCATCGGGCGGCCGGTACGAGCGCGACACGAAATCGGCCTCTCTGGAATATCAGGGACAGTTCGACAACGGGATCGGCGTCCAGGCCGGCATGCGGCGCGATTTCAACGACGATTTCCGCCATGCGACCACCTGGAACATCGCCGCGGCATGGCAGGTGCCCGGCCGCGACCTGCGTCTGCGCGCAGCGGCCGGCAAAGCCATCGTCAATCCCACCATGTTCGAACTTTATGGCTATGCGCCGGGCAGCTATGACGGCAATGCCGATCTGACGCCCGAAACCAGCCGCAGCCAGGAAATCGGCGCCGACTGGAACTTTGCCGCGGGGCGGGGCGCGCTGGGAGTGACGCTTTTCACCAGCAAGGTCGAGGATATGATCATCGGGACCGGCAACACGTCGCAAAACCTTGACGGCACCAGCAAGCGCAAGGGGTTCGAGGCCGACCTGGAATATGAAGCGACCGACTGGCTTCGGCTGGGCGCGACCTATACCTACACGGATGCCCGCACAGAGGACGACCAGCCCGTCGTGCGCCAGCCCCGCCACCTGCTTGGCCTGCGCGCGACGGCCGATATTGCGCAGGGGCGCGGTTCGGTCACAGCCGATCTGCGCTATGCCGGCAGCAGTTACGACGCGGAATGGTTCAGGAACTACAGCCCGCCGACCACCGAATTGCCCGATTACGTCACCGTCAACCTGGCCGCCGGCTATGACCTGACCGAAAACCTGCGCCTGACAGGCCGCGTGGTGAACCTGTTCGACCGGGACTATTCCGAATCCTGGGGCTATTACGGTCAGGGCCGCACCCTTTACGCCGGCCTGACGGCGAAATGGTAAGGCGGCTCGGCCTTGTCGCCGGCCTTCTGGCCGGCCTGATCCTGCCGGGATTTTTCCAGCCCGCCGCGGCCGAGCCGCCGCGCCGGGTGCTGTCGATGAACCTCTGCACCGACCAGCTGGCGATGATGCTGGCGGCGCCGGGCCAGCTGGTCTCGGTCTCCTATCTGGCGCAGGATCCGACCGCCTCGGCCATGGCGGATCAGGCGGCGCGGCTGCCTGTCAACCACGGCCTGGCCGAGGAAATCTTCCTGATGCGGCCCGATCTGGTGCTGGCCGGGGCATGGTCCACGCCCGAGACCATCCGGCTGCTCAAGCGCCTGGAGATCCCGGTCGAGATGTTCCCGATCGAAACCGACATCGCCGGCATCCGCGCCAATATCCGCCGTATGGGCGAGGTGCTGGGGCGCGAGGCCCAGGCCCAAGCGATGCTGGCGCGTTTCGACGCCGACCTGGCGCGGCTGGCCGATGCGCCGCCGGGGCCGCGGCCGCGCGCGGCGCTTTACATGGCCAACGGCTACAGTTCCGGCCGCGACAGCCTGGCCGGGCAGATCGTGGATCTGGCCGGATTCGACAATATCGCCGATGAACTCGGCCTGCCGGCAGGCGGGACGCTGGCGCTGGAATCGCTGCTGCTTGCCGATCCCGACCTGCTGATCGAGGGCCGCCGCTACGACGGCCATGCCCGCGCGCAGGAGATGCTGGACCACCCGGCGCTGAAGGCGCTGAGCCGGGGCAGGCCGGCCGAGGTCATCTCGGACCCCGACTGGATCTGCGGCACTCCCTTCATCCTGCGTGCCGTGGCGGGGCTGCGCGACGCGCGGCTGGCCCTGCGGGACGCGCCATGAACCGGCAGGGCCTGCTTTTCGCCGGGCTTTCCGCGCTGGTCGCGGCGCTGTTCCTGGCCTCGCTGCTGACCGGCCCGGCCGGCATCGGTCCCGGTGAAAGCCTGGCCGCGCTGTTTCGCGGCGGCGACGACCTGCTGGCGTTGGTGATGCGCGAATTGCGCCTGCCGCGCGCCATCCTGGGGCTGATGGTCGGGGCGGCGCTGGGAATGGCGGGTGCGGTGCTGCAAGGCTTCCTGCGCAACCCGCTGGCCGAGCCGGGGCTGATCGGCACCAGCGCCTCGGCCGCGCTGGGGGCGGTGCTGGCGATCCAGACCGGGCTTTCCGCCGCCTTTCCCCTGGGCCTGCCGCTGGCGGCGCTGGCGGGCGCGGCGCTGTCGGTGCTGCTGGTGCTGATGCTTGCCGGGCCGCGCGGCGGCACGCTGGCGCTGATCCTGGCCGGCATCGCCATCTCGGCGCTGGCGGGGGCCGCGACCTCGCTGGTGCTGAACCTGTCGCCCAATCCCTTTGCCATCAATGAGATCGTGTTCTGGATGATGGGCTCGCTGGCTGACCGTTCGATGCTGCATGTCTGGATCGCGGCACCCTTCATGCTGCTGGGCTTCGCCCTGCTCTGGCCCATGCGCCCCGCGCTCGAGGCCCTGACGCTGGGCGAGGACGCGGCGGCCTCCAGCGGTGTGCACCTGGGCCGGCTGCGGCTGATGCTGGTCGCGGGCATCGCGGCGCTGATCGGCGGCGCCACGGCGGTCGCCGGCACGGTGGGCTTCGTCGGGCTGGTGGTGCCGCATGTGCTGCGCCGTGCCGTCGGCGCCAGCCCGGCACGGCTGGTCCCGGCGGCGGCGCTGGGGGGCGCGGCCACGGTGCTGGCCGCCGACATCGCGGTGCGCTGGCTGGCACCGGGTCGCGACCTGAAGCTCGGGGTGCTCACGGCGCTGGTCGGCGCACCCTTCTTCCTGCACCTGATCCTGAAAACCCGGCGCGAGGGGCTGTGACCATGCTGGAGCTTCGCGCCCTTTCGCTCGACCGCGGCGGCCAGGCGGTGCTGGACGGCATCGACCTCAGCATCGGCGCGGGCGAGTTCGTGGGCCTGCTTGGTCCGAACGGCGCCGGCAAGACCACGCTTCTGCGCGCGGCGCTGGGGCTCTTGCCGGCGCGGGGCCATTCCTCGCTGGCAAGGCTTTCGGTGCGCGAGCGCGCCCGCGCCGCCGCCTATATGCCGCAGGGCCGCGAGATCGCCTGGCCGATGCCGGTCGAGGCGCTGGTGGCGCTTGGCCGCATCGCGCATCCGCATTCCGCCAGCGCAGAAGACCGCGCCGCGATCGAGCGCGCCATCGCGGCGCTGCACCTGAGCCCCTTGCGCCACCGCCGCGCCACCGAATTGTCGGGGGGCGAGCAGGCCCGCACCCTGATCGCCCGCGCGCTCGCCCAGGAAACCCCGCTGCTGATCGCCGACGAGCCCATCGCGGGCCTCGACCCGGCCGCGCAGATCGACGCGATGCGGCTGTTTTCCCGGCTGGCCGACCGGGGTCATGCGGTGCTGGCCTCGCTGCACGACCTAGGGCTGGCGGCGCGGCATTGCACGCGGCTCGTCATGCTGCACCAGGGCCGGATCGCCGCCGACGGCCCGCCCCAGGCGGTGCTGACCGCCGAAAACCTCGCCCGCGTCTTCGGCATCACCGCCCATCTGGCGCAGGGCCCCGGCGGCATCCTGTTCCAGCCGCTCGGCACCATTGAGGGAGAGGACCGATGACCGACATGCTGGCGGACCGGCTGGGCGCGCTGATGACCGATACCGGGGCGGGATGGTCCATGGGCTCCTTCGGGGCCATCGCCGAGTTCCACCATGTCGCGGGCGATCCGCCGCCGCAGCCGCTGGAGGGCTGCGGCATCGTCACCGAACGCGGAGGGGTGCGGCTGGACGACCTGGCCGACCTGACCCCCATCGCCTGGGAGGCGCTGAGCCCGCGCCCGCATCGCTGGCAGCAGGGCGTCTCGCTCTGCCTGCCCGAGGGGCGGCTGGGCACGGCGCGGCGCCGGGTGCTGACCGAGCTTGGCCCCGATGCGGGCGCGCTGCGCGACCAGGATCGCGGGGCGGTGCTGTTCGACCTGGGCCTGGACCAGCCGCAGGTGGATTTCTGCATCCGCAGCGACGATCCGGTGCTGGTCACACGGCTGCGGGCGGAATGCGGCCGCTCGGTCCTCGACCCGGAAAGCCGCGCCATGGCGGCGATCCTGCCCGCCCATCCGCATCGCGTGGCACTGACCCGCATCGGGCGCATCGAGGTCTGGCAGAAGATCGGCGGGCCCGATACCGGCGGCATCTCGCCCGTCGGGCCGCATACGCATATCCTGCCGCAGCTTTTGCGCACCGGCCGCACCCATTCGGCGAATACGCCGATCCCGCCCGGGCTGGTGCCGGTCGCCGGGCTGCATCCGACCAGCCCGGTCATGGACAGCCTGGGCCAGGACCGCGATTTCGACGCCACCGCCTTTGCCGATTTCCAGGCCATGCTGGCCGATTGGGGCGATGCCGAACGCCATGCTCTGAAGGCACGGGTCTGGGCGGCGCTGGAAGCGGGCGAGCCGCCCTCGGCCCTGGCCGAGCCCGGCGACCGCCATGCCCGCGCCGCGCTGCGCATCGCGCTGCGCCAGGCCGAACGCCGGGACGGACCCTCGGCGCTGCTGTCGCAATGGCGCGCGGCTTTCGACCGCGACGCGGCGCCCGCGGATCAGGACGCACCCGGCCACTGACCGCCGCAAAGGCGGGGCGGGCCGCCGCCTGGCCCTGACGGCGCTTTTTTCATCCCCGCGGCGGTCGGTGCCGCCCTGGTCAAGGGCGGCGGTTCCGGCCTGGCTTGGGCCCGAGGGAAAGGGGCGAGGCCGAAGCCCCGCCCCGCAAGGCCGATTACTGCCAGGACTTCAGCAGCTCGTCATAGGAGATCGTCTCGCCCTGCGGCTTTTCGTTCTCCAGCGGGCCGACGGGCGAGCCCTCGGCGGCCAGCCATTCCTGCGGATCCTTTTCCTCGTTCATCTTGGGGCCCAGGTCGCCCTGCACGCCGGCGCGCTCCAGCCGCTCCAGCACCCGCTCCTGCTCGGCGCAAAGCGCGTCCAGCGCCTCTTGCGGGGTCTTGGCACCGGAAAGCGCGTCGCCGATGTTCTGCCACCAGAGCTGCGCAAGCTTCGGATAATCGGGGATATTGGTGCCGGTCGGCGACCATTGCACGCGGGCGGGCGAGCGATAGAACTCGACCAGCCCGCCAAGCTGCGGCGCGCGTTCGGTAAAGGACTGGTCCTGGATCGTCGATTCGCGGATGAAGGTCAGCCCGACATGGGATTTCTTCACGTCCACGGTCTTCGAGGTCACGAATTGCGCGTAAAGCCAGGCGGCCTGCGCGCGATCCACCGGCGTCGATTTCATCAGCGTCCAGGAGCCCACGTCCTGATAGCCGATCTTGGTGCCCTCGGACCAATAGGCGCCGTGCGGGCTGGGCGCCATGCGCCATTTCGGCGTGCCGTCCTCGTTCATCACCGGCGTGCCGGGCTTGACCATATCGGCGGTGAAGGCGGTGTACCAGAACATCTGCTGGGCGATATCGCCGCGCGCCGGGACCGGCCCCGCCTCGCCGAAGGTCATGCCCATGGCCTCGGGCGGAGTGTATTTCTTGAGCCAGTCGATGGCCTTGGTCACGGCATAGACCGCCGCCGCGTCGTTGGTCGCCCCGCCCCGCGCCACGCAGGAACCGACGGGGCGCGAGTTCTCGTCGACGCGGATGCCCCATTCGTCGACCGGCAGCCCGTTCGGCTCGCCCTTGTCGCCCATGCCGGCCATGGACATCCAGGCATCGGTATAGCGCCAGCCGAGGCTGGGATCCTTCTTGCCGTAATCCATGTTGCCCCAGGCCCTGGTCGGGCCGCCCTCGACATAGGACATGTCGCGGCCGGTGAAGAACTCGGCGATGTCCTCATAGGCCGACCAGTTGACCGGCACGCCCAGGTCGTAGCCGTATTTCGCCTTGAAATCCTCCTGGGTCTTCGGGTCGTTGAACCAGTCGTAGCGGAACCAGTAGAGGTTGGCGAATTGCTGGTCGGGCAGCTGGTAGAGCTCGCCGTCCGGGGCGGTGGTGAACTCCAGCCCGATGAAATCGTCAAGGTCCAGCGTCGGGCTGGTGAAATCCTTGCCCTCCTCCTCCATCCACCTGGTCAGGCTGCGCGCCTGCTGATAACGCCAATGCGTGCCGATCAGGTCGCTGTCGTTGACATAGGCGTCATAGATGTTCTCGCCGGTCTGCATCTGGGTCTGCAGCTTCTCGACCACGTCGCCCTCGCCGATCAGGTCGTGGGTGACC